>SXGQ01155956.1_pt1 | contig 11325 bp, 11 predicted proteins | sample 3178371 | NCBI WGS metagenome assembly SXGQ01 (sample SAMN11356859, study PRJNA531348) | freshwater metagenome | isolation source: freshwater sample F1-20 | place: China: Fuxian Lake, Yuxi | collected 2017-12-25 | reverse complement strand
CATGTCTAATTTTAAAGAATTAATTGCCGACCTTTCATCTCAAATTACTTTATTTGGCTCATTTTTAAAAATCGAGCGTTCCGCGTCAAAAAATACTTATGAAAGCTATTTACGCGATTTGAAAAAATATTTTGATTGGTCTTTTGAGCGTAAAATAAACAAGTGTTTGAATCCTTCACTTGATGATTTGTTAAATTTTGTAGAGTACTTGAAAGAAAAGTCCCTGGCGCATTCAAGTATTGCCCGCCATTTGATCTCATTAAAAAACTTCTTTCGTTTTTTACGGTTGGAGGAAAAAAGTAACAATCAATCTGTTGAATTACTGGAATCGCCTGCTCTTTGGACTAGAATTCCATTTGTTTTAAGTCCTGAATCCGTCAATTCCCTATTAGAGTCCCCTACCCCGGAAGATCGTTATTTTTTAAGAGACAGAGCGATTTTAGAATGCCTTTATGCCACAGGTTGCAGGGTTTCAGAAGTCGTGAATATGGAACTCAAGGACTTACACCTTGATTCTTCTTTTATAACCTGCACTGGTAAGGGCAGAAAACAGCGAATTGTTCCACTGGGAAAAAAGGCAGTCGCTGCGTTGAAAGATTATTTGCAAAAGTTGAGACCATTGTTGGTAAAAATCGCATCTAGCACCAGCATTGTTTTTGTAAGCAGGGCTGGTAAGCCCTTGAATCGGATCATTATTTGGAAACAGGTAAAAAAATACGCATTAAAATCGGGGTTAAACGGGAAAATAAGTCCCCACACATTAAGGCATAGCTTTGCCACCCATCTTTTATCAGGGGGAGCAGACTTGAGAGCTGTTCAGGATATGCTGGGTCATTCGAACATAAGAACAACCCAACTTTACACTCATGTTGACAGAAACAGGCTTAAATTAATTCATTCCAAGTTTCATCCACGCGGTAATAAAAAATAGAATGATTTTTACTGAAGTTTTTGTTATTAATTATTTTGTTTGATAATTATTTATGTTTCTTTGTCTAAATCAGATGCTTAACTATAATGATTTGATGATGGAACATTTGTTACTGTTTATTCAAAGGTTTTAAGATCATGGATTTTGATCTGTCAGCTTACTATCCGATTTTCATCTATGCTGTGTTTGTATTCGGGTTTGCAATTTCTGCCCTTTCCGTCTCGCATATTTTAAGTCCGTATAAAATCACCCCGGTAAAAACAATGCCTTATGAATCCGGGATGGACCCGTTTGGTGATGCTAAGAAGCAGTTTGATGTGAAGTTTTATTTGATTGCTATTTTGTTTCTTGTTTTTGATGTTGAGCTTTTGTTTTTGTATCCTTGGGCGGTTTCCGCATATGCACCAGGGTTATCGTCTTTGCCAGGTTTTTTTATTGGCCCTGCTTTTCTTGAAGTTCTATCATTTGTTTTTGTGCTTGTTGTTGGTTACATTTACGCTTGGAAAGCGGGGGTTTTTCAATGGCGCTAGATTTTCTCAAGGACAATTTTGTTGTCACTAAATTAGATTATCTTGCCAGTTGGTGCCGCAAGTACAGTCTCTTTCCGATGCCTTTTGCAACTGCTTGTTGTGGAATCGAATTGATGGCAACAGGCGCCAGCAAACATGATATTTCACGGTTTGGGGCTGAGGCTTTTCGTTTTTCCCCAAGACAATGTGATTTGATGATTGTTGCTGGAAGAGTGGTTATGAAGATGGTCCCGGTGATGCAACGCATCTGGCAACAAATGCCCGAGCCTAAATGGTGTATATCCATGGGGGCATGTGCTTCGAGTGGTGGAGTATTTGATACCTACGCGGTTGTCCAAGGTATAGATCGCTTTATACCAGTTGATATATATGTTCCTGGTTGCCCTCCCAGGCCGGAGCAATTGCTGCAGGGTATCATCGATCTTCAGGATAAAATCGCTAATACTGGAACTATTTTTGGAACTGAGTTCGGAAAACGCAATGTATATGAGGGGCCTAAACCCTTGTCTAAGTTCCTTTCTCCTGATCAAAGTGTTCAAGCTCCAGCGAATTTTAAAAGTTCCACCAGAACAATCTAGCTTTTAATTTAAGGGGAATAATTTGAGTTTTGATGAATTAAAGGAAAAGTTGTCTGGACACTTTGTAAATCTAGGTCTTGAGTTTTCATCATTTAGGGATAATGACCGAATTGTTGTCTCATCTGGTCATTTGATGGAAGTATTAAATCACCTTAAATTTTCCTTTGGTTTTGACATGCTTATTGATTTGTCAGCTGCCGATTACTTGCATCGGCAGGGGGCAGTGCATCGTTATGGAGTTTGGTATTCTCTTTTAAATGTTGAAAATGGAACTAGGGTGATAATTAAAACACATTTGGATGATCCTGACCCCAGATTGCCTTCGGTTTATGATTTGTGGAAAGGTTCTGACTGGATGGAGCGGGAAGTTTACGATATGTACGGGATTGAATTTGATGGCCATCCTGATCTTCGAAGAATATTGCTTCCTGATGAGTTTTCCGCTTTTCCCCTAAGGAAGGATTATCCTTTGCGTGGTATGGGTGAAAGGCATAATTTTCAATCGGTCATTCGTTCTGAAGCGTGATATTGGAGTAGGACTAAATGCCTTTACATTTGGCTGATGCCATTCCAGATACTAGTTCCCCTGACAGGGAGTTTTTGTGGACACTTAATTTTGGTCCACAACATCCTGCCACTCACACTACATTAAGGCTCATATTGACGCTGGATGGTGAGGTTGTTGTCCACGCCATACCTGACATTGGGTTCTTGCATAGTGGATTTGAAAAGCTAGGTGAACATCTTGATTTTAATCAATATGTTACGATTGTTGACAGGATGAATTACATATCGCCAGTCTCCAATGAGATTTCCTGGCACCATGCTGTTGAAAAGTTGCTGGACGTTGAACTCACCCCCCGTTGCAAATACATCCGCACTATTTTTGCGGAGTTAATGAGAATACACGATCATCTTGTTTGCTGTGGGGCAGCGGCATTGGATCTTGGGGCATTCACCGCGTTTTTATACGCCTTTAATTTGCGCGAGAAAATCAATGATATTTCTGAACAAGCCAGTGGTCAGAGATTTCATCCAAGTTATACCCGTGTTGGTGGCTTACAATGCGATGTGGATGATGTTTGGATTGCAAAAGTTCGTAATTTTATAAAAGCCTTTTACCCCGCATATGCGGATTTAATGAAGCTTCTTCAAAGGAATCGTATTTTTGTTGATAGAACCAAGGGTGTGGGTGTTCTAACCAAGGAAGAGGCGATTAATCGAAGTGCAACTGGTCCCATCGCCCGGGCAAGTGGTGTCACTCGAGATTTGAGGAAAGACCAGCCTTACCTTGCTTACAAGGACTTTGATTTCAAGGTGGTTTGTTCCTCTGAAGGGGATTGCTATGCCCGCTTTTTGGTTCGCATGGAGGAGATGGTCCAAAGCATCAAGATTATCACTCAAGCGGTTGAAAACATTCCCACTGGGCCAATTAATATTGATGTGAATAGTAAGATTGCCCTACCGAATCAAATGTCTGTTTATAGAAGTATTGAGGGACTAATACAGCATTTTGAGCTTCATATGTCCAATCGCCAGTGGGAGACTCCAAAAGAGGAAGTTTATGCTGCCACTGAGTCCCCTAATGGTGAGCTTGGCTTTTATATTGTTTCAGATGGTTCGGGGGTTGCTTATCGGGCAAGGACTAGGCCTCCTTCATTTATCCATTTCTCATTGTTTCCGCACCTTATTGTCGGGCATCAACTAAGTGATATCCCGGCAGTTTTGGGTAGTATTAACATAATTGCAGCGGAGTTGGATCGATGAGCGCGCTTAAACCTGAAATAGTTGAAAAAATCAAAAGTTTGATTCATTTGTATCCAGCCAAACAAGCGGTTACTCTTCCCGCTTTGCATCTTGTGCAAGATCATGACCGATGTGTTTCCCAGCAGGCAATTGTTGAAATTGCCGCCCTTCTTGACCTTAGTCCTGCAGAAATTCATGACACCATGACTTTTTATGGTTTTTTCAAAACCGAACACAACCCTCTGGGTAAATGCAGGCTTTGGGTTTGCAGGAGTCTTGCGTGTGATCTTCGCGGTGCTGATGATCTTTTGAACAAATTGATCACCAAACTGGATGTTGCACCTGGCCAAACCACTAAAGATGGTCTCTTCACGCTTGAAGAGGCTGAATGTATTGGTGCTTGTGAAGGTGCCCCCTGCGTGTTGATCAATGATGTTCATTGTCATAACGTTTCTGACCCTGACAAATTAATTGAAGATTTACGGAAAAAACTTTAGATTAAATCGACGGATATTTTAAGGGATTTAATTTTATGGCAAAATTTGAGCCAGTGCTTTTAAAAAGAATCGCAAAAGATCATAGCGATCATATCGACTCATACCTTGCCGATGGTGGCTATCTTGGTTTAAAAAAAGTCCTCAAGGATATGTCTCCCACCCAGTTGATTGAATTGGTGAAATCATCTGGTTTAAGGGGAAGAGGCGGTGCGGGATTTCCCACTGGTCTCAAATGGACATTTCTTCCCAAAGATCACCCCGGCCCAATTTACCTTTGTATTAATGCTGATGAAAGTGAGCCTTGCACCTTCAACAATCGTGTCTTGATGGAGAAAGATCCTCATCAAGTTTTGGAAGGCATAATTCTCACTAGTTATGCCGTTGGGGCATCAAAAACATTCATATATGTACGATATGAATATGGCGACGCATACAGGTCCATGTCTCGTGCGGTGCAGCAGGCTTATGACAAAGGTCTTTTGGGTAAAAACATTCAAGGCTCTCCTTTTAGTCTTGAAGCTGTGATGCATAAAGGTGCAGCAGCTTACATTTGTGGAGAGGAAACAGGTTTGATTGAAAGTTTGGAAGGAAAACGAGCTTGGCCCCGAATTAAGCCTCCATTTCCAGCAATTGAAGGCGCTTTTAGAAAACCAACGATTGTAAACAATATTGAAACTGTGTCTTGCGTGAAAAATATTGTTGACTTAGGTGCCGATTGGTTTAAGTCAATTGGTGTTCCCCCTGATCCCACTAATCCAAGGGATGCGGGAAGTTATGGGCCGAAATTATACTGCATTAGTGGGCATGTAAATAAGCCGGGATTGGTTGAGTTGCCGATGGGCATATCTGTCAGGGAACTGATATCTGAGCATGCAGGTGGAGTTTGGAAGAATAGAAAGGCCAAAGGTGTTATTCCCGGGGGCAATAGCATGGGTTTTATGACCGAGGCTGAACTTGACACCAAGCTTGATTTCAATGGACCTGGGAAAGTCGGTTGCTTAGGTCTTGGTACCGGGGCTGTCACCGTTTTTGATGATCAAACAAGTATTGTTGATGTGCTGTATAACATTTGCAGGTTTTTCGCACATGAATCCTGTGGGCAATGCACCCCATGTAGGGAAGGCACCGCATGGATGTTTAAAATAATTGAAAGAATTCGCAAGGGCCAGGGAAGAATTGAGGATTTAAATATTCTGGAGGAGGTTGGGAATCAAATTGGAACAATGCCGGGAACAACCATTTGTGGGCTGGCAGATGGTGCTGGTTGGCCAGTCAAGAATGCGATCAGGAAATTTCGCGCGGAATTTGAATCATATATCAAGAATGGTGAAAAGAAATCACGAGTTCTAAACCTGCAGATGTCTCACCATTAAAATCGTATGATCTATTTATTATCGGAGCTTATGGATGGCCACAGTTTATATAAATGACAAACCTGTTGACATAGGTGACAAGAAATTGAACCTTGTTCAAGCTGCTGAGCTTGGCGGGGTTACAATTCCGCATTATTGCTACCACCCTGCCCTTTCTGTTGTCGCAAGTTGTAGAATGTGTCTTGTTGAAGTTGGCGAAAAAAAACCGGATGGCACTGTCGTTATGCAGCCAAGAGTATTACCTGCATGCCAGACACCGGCTAAAGACAACACCGTAGTTCAAACTGCCACCCCAAAAAGTAAATCAGCTCAGGCACAGACCCTTGAATCAATTCTTTTAAATCATCCGCTTGATTGTCCTGTTTGTGACAAGGCCGGGGAATGCAAACTTCAGGACTACAGCTACAACTACGGTAAATCCGAAAGTAGAATGGTGGATGATAAAAACACTCCTCCAAACAAGCCTGATATTGGTGAAAATATAAGTTTATTTACTGACAGATGCATAATGTGTTCAAGGTGTGTCAGGTTCACCCGTGAAGTTTCAGGGACATCTGAACTACATGTGGTCAACCGAGGAACTCATGCTGAAATCGATGTTTTTCCAACGGAGCATCTGGACAACAAGCTTGCGTCAAATGTTGTTGATCTTTGTCCCGTGGGGGCGTTGGCTAGCAAGGATTTTCTTTATTCCCATAGGGTCTGGAATTTGAAGACCCAGGATAGTGTTTGTGCGGGTTGTTCAACTGGATGTAGCATCCATTTGGATACAAATAAAAATGTCGTTTACAGAATTCGTCCTCGTGAAAACCATAATGCCCAAGGGTATTTCATGTGTGATGATGGTCGGCTGGGATATCATTATGTGAATTCCGCAGGTCGTATTTCCAAGCCAGTTATGAGGACGGAATCGGGCGAACAAAACAGTGTATGGAAAGAAATAATTCCAGCATTATGCTCTGATTTAAAAGCAGTCGCATCCGCAAACCCTAGCGGTATTGTCGCGATCCTTTCTCCTTTCTTAACAGTGGAGGAAGGGTATTTGTTGGGGATGTTTATCAAGTCCGTATCTTCCAAATCTAAGTTGGTTCTCGGACCAATACCAATTACTGGAGAAGATGACCATTATCCAAAAACTCGGGGTGGTGCTACATCAAAGGTTAAATTCACCATTCGTAATGAAAAATGCCCAAATAGAAAAGGGATTTCTGAAATAATTAGGCATTTTGAAGGTGATGTTGTTGATGCAGTTGATTATTTGAAAACAAATTCTCCTGATGCCATATTTACCGCTGCTGGTTATCAGGGGGAAAATGTTGCATGGTATGATGATATCCTTCTCGCTCAATTGAAGAAATCCAAGCTTTTGATCACCCAAGACCTTTTCCCCAGTGAGCTTACTAATATCTCCAAATATGTGATTCCTTCTGCTGCATTTTCAGAGAAGGAGGGAACGTTTGTGAATTATTCTGGATTAGCCCAGGAGTTGCATTGGTCTTGTGTACCGTTGAAACAAGTAAGGACTGAAGGCCAGGTTTATTTGGATTTACTCGGTCGAAGGGGCCTTTTGCAGGTTGCCAGTATCAGGGCGGAAATTGCTAAATCTATTCCTTATTTTTCTGCAATGTCCGTTGGTAATCTTGGGGCAAATGGGTTAGCCTTGGAAAGTATCACCTGATTGCTGTTAATTTGTCTTTGGAAAGGAATGTAATGGGGCTGGAATTTTCGATTCTTATCACCTTGATTTTGATATGCGCTGTACTTGGTACATTGAACGGTGGAGTTGCATACCTTATTTTGGTTGAGCGTAAGATTTCCGCTTGGGTTCAGGATAGGGTCGGGCCTAATCGAGCATTTTTCGGTATTCTGCAGCCAATTGCGGATGGTGTTAAATTGCTCCTCAAAGAAGAAATGATTCCAAAGTATGTGGATAAGGTGTTTTTTATCATAGCGCCTGCAGTTGCATTGATAACTGCATTCATGGCTCTAGCTGTGGTGCCGTTTGGACCCACTGTACCCTCGCCTGTTTTGGTGGATTATCGTGATAATTCCCCGACAAAAGGCTTGGTTGTTTGGCCTTCAACAGATGATGAATATTCCGCAGTCATCAAAGCTGATGTCAAACATTCATCGGAATTGAAGTCCAAGTCATTCAAGGAAAAAGTTGATGACTACAACCGTCATATAAATTTTGTGATCGCCCCGCATGTTGATATTGGGATATTGATGGTTTTCGCTATTGGTAGTCTTGGCGTGTATGGTGTGATACTTGGTGGTTGGTCTTCCAATAACAAATACAGCTTATTGGGTTCATTGCGTTCCAGTGCTCAATTGATTAGCTATGAGATTCCATTGGGATTATCTATTCTTGGGGTCGTGCTTGTGACTGGGTCACTTAATCTGGAGCGCATCATTCAACATCAAATAGATAACGGCTGGAATGTTTTATTCCAGCCGCTGGCAATGGTTTTATTTGCAACCTCCGTTTTTGCCGAGTGCAACCGCTTGCCTTTTGACCTTCCTGAGTCTGAGCAGGAATTAGTGGGCGGATATCACACTGAATACAGTTCCATGAAATTTGCCTTGTTTCTTTTCGGGGAATACACCCACATGATAACCACCAGCTTTTTGATGGTGAATGTTTTCTTTGGGTCTTGGCACTTACCTTTTGTCACTGATCCCAATGATTATTCCATCTTGGGGTGTGCGATCAAATTCCTTGTAGTCTCGGGTAAAACCGTTTGTTTTATCATTTTTTACATGTTGATCAGATGGACCATTCTCAGGTTTCGATTTGATCAACTTATGCATCTTGCATGGAAAATTATGCTTCCCATTTCGATTGTTAGCTTTACCGTTTTAATATTTGTGATGCATTTTAAACCAATCGGAGATCTATCCATTTGGATAATGCTTCCAGTTTCCCTGGTGATACTAATCGTTTCCGGGTTTGTCGGAATAAGGAAGTCTGTTGAATCAGGTGGTGTTTTGAGATCCTCTGTTCCTTATCTTGGACATGGATCTGGTTACTCAATAAAGCGTAATTCCAAGGTTGAAATTGGCAATACTAGATGATTTTTTGATTCGGTAAAGAGGGGTTTAGATGAAAGCTGAAGATATAACCTGGGTCAAATCACCTGAGTTTGGAGTCATGGACCAAATATTTCTGCCGGCGATATTTGGTGGTTTGGTCACTACTTTGACTCACATGGGCAATACACTTTTTGGTTCAAAGGACATTGTGACGCAACAATTTCCTGAGCAGCGTCCGGAACTTCCTCCAAATTATCGCGGGGTTCACCGATTAAACAGGGATGATAAAGGTCGTGTTAAATGTGTCGCGTGTTATATGTGTTCCACTGCCTGCCCGGCGCATTGCATTGATATTGTTGCTGCACCCTCGCCCTGGTCCGACCGTGAGAAATATCCCGAAGTTTTTGTCATAGATGAACTTCGTTGCATTTACTGTGGGATGTGTGAACAAGCTTGTCCTGTTGATGCGATAGAACTGACCACTCTGTTTGATCTTACTGGTCTGAGTCGTGAGGAAATGATTTTCAATAAGGAAAAGCTATTAAGCGTTTTCGATAAAACTGTTGCGATGGGAACGGATCCTGTTCGCACTACCCATGGTCGACTTGGTGTTGCCAGTGAGCCATCAACCAATGGCGTTACCCGTTCTTCTTCAATGCAGGTTTAAGTTATTCAGTTTTTTGGTTGGGAAGTATTTTAATGAATGACCAATCTTGGATTTCCCTGACAAACATCTCCTTGCTATTTGGATGGCTGGCGGTTTATTTTTGCCTTCCTAAAAGAATAGGAGGCGTAAACAGGTTTGTTGGTTATGCCCTTGGTTCCCTCGCGTTAATTATTTCTTTATTGCAGGTTCTTTTTCGGTACTCAATAAACCCGGAACTTGTTTTGTTCTGTGTTTTCTCCTTTTTTGCAATTGTTGGTTCCTTTTTGATGGTGGTTGCAGCCAATCCTGCCCGGGGTGCGATTTGTTTTGCAGTCACCATAACCAGCACTGGTGGTATTTTTCTTCTTCTTGCCGCTCCATTTATCATGGCTGCAAATGTTATTATTTATGCTGGTGCCATTATTGTGACTTTTCTTTTTTTACTTATGCTTGTAAAGCAGCATAATGCTGATTTGGCGGATACTGAAAGCCGTGAACCGTTTCTTGCTTCTTTGACAGGTTTTATCCTAATTGGTTGCATGACGGCAATCCTTACCTCCTCATCCGGAAATCGCATAGAAATTGAAAGAATCATTCAGGAAATCAAACAGGCTTCCCAACTTTCTGATCTCAAGGAAATCAGGGCCAAAGTTTTAAATAGTGAAAATTATGTCGTGACGAAATTGAAGAACGCGCTTGGTGGCAGTGGCCCATGGGTTGAACGAATCGAAGTTGAAGTACAGGATAATGGTACCTTTTTGGTTAACAAATCCGAAAACATTATTGAAGTAAAGAAGGCACTTGAATCCCTTGCTAACATAGGGGCCGAGTATTTGAAGTATCAATCCTTACTGCGCCCCTCAATCTCTATGGCTGGTAACGCCGGAGCAGATCCGAGCCTTCCTATTGAAAAAGTGAGGAAAGATAAAACAGGCAGGCCTGCAATGCCGGCGGATAACACAACATTCCTCGGTAAATTGATTTTTTCAGAACAATTGATCGCGGTTGAGTTGGTGGGATTACTGTTGTTGGTCGCCACCATAGGTGCAATTGTTATAGTTCGTCAATTGCCAACGAAGGTGAGTTCATAATAATGCTTGATTTGAAGATTTATCTTATATTGGGTTCAATATTGTTCTGCCTTGGCCTGATAGGCTTTATATCTCGCAGGAACATGATAACGATGTTTCTAAGTGCTGAGTTGATGCTTCAGGGTGTTGCCATTAATTTTCTCGCTTTTTCCAGGTTCCGTGGAAATCTTGAAGGCCAATCATTTGTTCTATTCGTACTTTCAGTGGCTGCATGTGAAGCTGCGATTGCACTTGCTTTGATAGTTGTGCTTTACCGTTCAAAAAGTTCTCTTGATGTAAGTAAATGGCAGGAATTGCGCGAGGAGGACCTCGAACCAAATGAGGACACGGAATTGGTCTCGGTTGATGATACACAAGATCCGTTACTTCCTACACTTCCTGTAGCTGGGCATATGCCCGCTAAGGAGGAGGGTGCAAGCCATGTATGAAGCAATGGGTTATTTGTGGATGATTCCTGTAATCCCTTTTGTTGCGGGTATCATAACTTTCATATTCGGACCTGGATTGTTGCGCTCTCAATCGCATTTGCCATGCATAATTGGGGGATTAGTTTCATTTGCTTTGTCCTTGTCTGCACTGCTTGATGTCAATAAGGCCGCGCAATCAAAGGATTTATCAAATCCTGCGTCAGTATCTGTATCTTACTTTGAATGGTTTCGCACAGGCGACCCGAATCTTGTTGGGGAAAACCTTAAAAAAGTTGGTTCAGTTAAAGCAGATTTGAGCTTTAGATTAGATCCACTTTCATCTTCGATGATTGTCATGGTCACATTTTTAGGAACATTAATTGCTATATTTTCAACGGGTTACATGAAGGATCACCACGGGCACAATGATCCCGGTTATCCAAGGTTCTTTGCTTCTGTTTCACTGTTTCTTGGTTCGATGTTGTTATTGGTT
>SXGQ01229104.1_pt1 | contig 11326 bp, 11 predicted proteins | sample 3178371 | NCBI WGS metagenome assembly SXGQ01 (sample SAMN11356859, study PRJNA531348) | freshwater metagenome | isolation source: freshwater sample F1-20 | place: China: Fuxian Lake, Yuxi | collected 2017-12-25 | reverse complement strand
GTGACCGTGGTGACCGTGGTGACCGGAACGATCGTGGCCGAGATCGCAACCGTGACCGTGGTGATCGTGATATGACCATTCGCGAAGATGATGTATTGATTCCCGTAGGTGGATTACTCGACATTCTTGAGAACTATGCATTCGTTCGCACTGCTGGATATCTACCAAGCCCGAATGATGTGTATGTTTCGATGCAACAAGTGCGTCGATATGCCCTCCGCAAAGGTGATGTAATCACTGGTGCAGTTCGAGAGCCACGTGAGGGTGAACGCCGCGAGAAGTTCAACGCGTTGATTCGCTTAGACACTATAAATGGAATGAATCCGGAAGAGTCGCGAAATCGTGTCGAGTTCACCAAGCTCACACCGCTCTATCCGCAAGAGCGACTTCGCCTTGAGACGCTACCAAATGTGCTCACAACTCGGGTCATCGATCTCATCGCTCCAATCGGTAAAGGTCAGCGAGGATTGATCGTTTCGCCACCAAAAGCAGGTAAGACCATGGTCTTGCAATCAATTGCCAATGCCATCACGACAAACAATCCCGAATGTCATCTCATGGTTGTTCTTGTCGATGAGCGCCCTGAAGAAGTCACCGATATGCAACGTTCGGTCAAGGGAGAGGTCATCTCCTCTACCTTTGATCGACCAGCAGAAGATCACACGATGGTGGCCGAGCTTGCGATCGAACGTGCAAAACGCTTGGTCGAATTAGGCCATGATGTTGTAGTTCTTCTCGACTCAATCACACGTCTGGGTCGCGCATACAACATTGCAGCCCCTGCCAGTGGACGCATCCTCTCGGGTGGAGTCGATTCAGCAGCGCTCTATCCGCCGAAGAAGTTCTTTGGAGCTGCACGAAACATCGAAGATGGTGGTTCACTAACAATTCTTGCTACCGCTCTAATCGATACAGGTTCTCGTATGGATGAAGTCATCTTCGAAGAATTTAAAGGAACAGGAAATATGGAGCTGAAGCTTGACCGCCGCATGGCTGACAAGCGCATCTTCCCGGCTGTCGATATTGATGCATCCGGTACTCGTAAAGAAGAGATTCTCATGGGCGCTGAAGAGTTGAACATCGTCTGGAAACTTCGCCGAGTCCTCCATGCACTTGATCCGCAGCAGGCTCTCGAGCTTCTCCTTGAGAAGATGAAGGGCACCAAATCCAATGTGGAATTCTTAATGCAGGTCCAGAAGACCACTGTTGGGCCAGGCACTGAGGGCGATAAATAAGGGGATTAGCCCTCGCGAGAACTCCTCGGTACTCTTACCTCCCTGAGCGAGTCCAGAAGTTGCTGGTTCCCAAGTAGGCCCACAGCCCTCTTGATCCAGCGAAAATGAAATGGAGCATAAACAATGAAGGCTGAGATTCATCCAGAGTATGTAGAGACAAACGTCTCCTGCTCATGTGGCGAAACATTTACTACCCGCTCAACAGCAAAGAGCGGTGCGATTTCCGTTGATGTCTGTTCGGTTTGCCATCCCTTCTACACAGGCAAGCAACGCATCCTCGATACCGGTGGACGTGTTGCTCGTTTCGAAGAGCGTTTGAAGAAGTCAGCGAACAAAAAGTAACTTTGCAAAGACCGCACCTTCGCCTGTTTAGACAGGCGGGTGCGGTTTTTTAATTGGAGGAGTGGCGGTCATGAGTTCAGCGAGTTCTGCAGGAGATCGATTTGCAAGTGCAAATGATCTTGTCGCTGAGCATGCATCCATCGAAGCGCAATTAGCAGACCCTGCAATTCATGGCGATAGCGGAAAAGCTCGCCAACTCGGCAAGCGTTATGCGCAACTTGGTCCGATAATTGCTGGATACAAAAAGTGGCGCGCAGCCAATGATGATCTAGTTGCAGCACGTGATTTAGCAAAAGAGGATTCCTCATTTGCTGGCGAAATCCCAGCGCTTGAAGAGGTTGAAGCGATTGCGGCAAAGGGCCTAGAAGAGTTATTGCTTCCACGCGATCCCAATGATGATCGGGATGTGATTGTCGAAATCAAAGCAGGTGCTGGCGGAGAGGAGTCTGCTCTCTTTGCGGGAGATCTTCTTCGCATGTATCTACGCTATGCCGAAACTCAAGGGTGGAAGGCAGAGATCATCGATGCAACCGAAAGTGACCTGGGTGGATATAAAGATGTCTCTATCGCCATCAAGAATAAGGGAGTTCCTGAGCCAGGACGCGCTCCTTATGCGAAGTTGAAGTTCGAAGGTGGAGTTCACCGTGTGCAGCGCGTCCCTGAGACAGAATCACAAGGGAGAATCCACACATCTGCCGCCGGCGTTCTCGTCCTTCCGGAAGCAGATGAGATCGACGTGGAATTAAATATGAATGATGTGCGCGTTGATGTCTATCGCTCGAGTGGCCCCGGTGGTCAGAGCGTCAACACTACCGATAGCGCGGTCCGGCTCACCCATATTCCGACTGGAATCGTCGTTTCCTGCCAGAACGAGAAGAGCCAACTTCAGAATAAAGAGTCAGCGCTGCGAATTTTGCGCGCGCGATTACTTGCCGCTGCAGTCGAAGCCCAAGAGGCGGCAGCCTCAGCCGAACGTAAGAGCCAGGTTCGCACCGTGGATCGCAGCGAACGAATTCGTACCTATAACTTTCCAGAGAATCGACTAAGTGACCACCGAGTCAATTTCAAATCAAATAATCTCAATGTGGTCCTTGATGGCGAATTGGATCCGGTAATTCAAGCCTTGATTGATGCGGACAAGGCAAGCCGGCTTGCCGCTGGTTAACGCTATGGCAAGCGCTCGAGAGTTATTGGATTGGGCAGCGCAAGAGCTACTGGGTACTAGCGAGAATCCCGAACTTGACTCGCTACTCCTCCTCTCGGAAGAAACCGGGCTTACTCGAACTCAGGTGAGAAATGCAGATGGAATTACCGATGCGCAAGCAGATGAATTTCGTCATTGGATTGCGCGTCGAAAAGATGGTGAACCTATCCAATACATCACGGGGCGCTCCTATTTTCGCACCCTTACCCTTCACGTAGGTCCAGGGGTATTGATACCCAGACCTGAGAGCGAATTACTGGTGGAACTAGTACTTGAGCGAATAGAAAATTTTAGCGTTGTTAAAGTTCTGGACCTTGGCGCTGGCTCTGGAGCGCTGGCAATTGCAATCGCTACTGAATTCTCTGGAGCAGAGATTACGGCACTTGAAAAAGACGCTCTCGCACTTGAATGGCTTCGAAAGAATGTCGCTGCACTCAATACAAATGTCGAAATTATCCACTCCGATGTGATTAATTTTTCTCGTCCGGCACACTTCGATGTAGTGATTGCCAATCCGCCATACATTCCCAATACACATTCCCTCCCTCACGAAGTTAGCGCCTTTGAGCCACATGGTGCGCTGTTTGGTGGCAGATCTGGATTGGAGATTCCAAGGCTATTTGTGGAATCGGCTGCGCGATCATTGAAGAGTGGTGGGCTGCTGGCTATCGAGCATCATGAGGAGCAAGGCGAGCAGATCAGCGAGATTCTCAGCGAATCTTTTACAAATATTGAACTTCACTATGATTTGAACAAACGTCCACGTTATAGCAGCGGAGTAAGAAAGTAATGGCAGAGCTAGTTGATATCACACATCCCGCGGCGATAGACCGCGCGCTCCGAGAGATTCGATCTGGGAATGTCATCGCGCTACCAATTGATAGCGGATACATATTTGCAGCCGATGCTTTTAATCGCATGGCAGTCAGTGCGCTGCACTTGCTGCGAAACGATCCAGCAGGTCAAGCAGCATCGGTAATGATTGGTGATAAGAGTCGAATTGTGGGCATCACGCGAGATCTCTCATCTGCCGCCCACCAATTAATTGCCGAGTTCTGGCCAGGAATGTTGACCCTCTATCTATCTCCTCACCCAGCCCTCACGTGGGACCTGGGTGATGAGCGCTTACTTGATCAAGTAGCGGTACGTGTGCCTAACCATGATTTTGCAATTCATCTTCTCAATGAGACTGGACCTCTTGCAGTGGCTGGGGCTGCTCTCACTGGTCGCACTCCTTTTGCTCAGCCGATACTTATTAATGAAGTCTTTGGTCCAAACCTTGATTTGATTTTCGATGGCGGTGAGATCCCAGCCCAAGCGCGGAGCACTGTGGTGGATTGCACAGTGAGCAGGCCACAGGTAATTCGCCAGGGAGATATCGATTTCGCGAGCCTTCGCCAGGCCTGCCCTGTGATAAGCCAGGATGTGGGATAGATTCTCGGCCTTACCAAGATGGATCAGAGACGAAAATAGGGAGGGTACGTTGAGCGCCAAGTATTACGGAGCCAGTTACGAAGCGCTGGAATCCCAAGATCCCGAAGTCGCTGCAATGCTCATCTCCGAGCTGGAGCGAGAGCGAAAAGGTTTACAACTCATTGCAAGCGAGAACTTCACCTCACCTGCTGTCCTTGCTGCATTGGGCTCGACTCTCTCGAATAAATATGCCGAAGGTTATCCAGGCAAACGTTATTACGGAGGATGCGAAGAGGTAGATAAGGTCGAAGAGTTGGCAATCGCGCGCGCAAAAGAATTGTTTGGCGCTGATCATGCCAACTTGCAGCCCCACTCTGGAGCAAGTGCGAATATCGCGGTCTATCAAGCCTTCACAAAACCTGGTGACACAGTTTTAGCAATGTCGCTACCTCATGGTGGGCACTTGACTCATGGTTCCAAAGTAAATTTCTCTGGTAAGTGGTTTAACGTCGAGTCATATGGAGTTCGGCAGGATACTGAACTAATCGATTATGACGAATTACGTGATCTTGCCATTAAACATAAACCAAAGATGATTTGCAGTGGTGCAACTGCCTATCCCAGTTTGATCGATTTCAAACGCGTTCGTGAAATCTGCGATGAGGTAGGCGCGATTATGTGGGTCGACGCCGCACACTTCATCGGACTTGTCGCAGGTAAAGCGATTCCTTCACCAGTGCCCTATGCGGATGTCGTCTCATTCACTACTCATAAAGTGTTACGCGGTCCACGGGGCGGCATGATTCTGGCAAAAGCAGAACATGGCGCTGCTATCGACAAGGCAATCTTCCCAGGAATGCAAGGCGGACCCATCATGAGTGCGGTCGCGGCAAAAGCGGTTGCCCTTAGAGAGTGCCTCCAGCCGAGCTATCAGCGATATGCGAAAGATGTGATTAGTAATGCGCAAGCGCTTGCCTCTGGTCTAGTAGATGAAGGTATGCGTGCAGTATCTGGCGGAACTCAGACGCATTTGGCGTTGATTGATGTCCAGGCCCTAGGTGTGACAGGCAAAGAGGCCGATGAGCGTTGTGGTAGCGCTGGCATCACGCTTAATAAGAATTCGATTCCCTTTGATCCCCAACCTCCATCTATCACTAGTGGCATTCGTGTAGGAAGTCCTTCGGTTACGACCCAAAGGATGGGAGTCGGAGAGATGAGAACGATAGCTTCGCTCATCGCTCGAGCTATCAAGGAGCCAAATGCTGTAGCGAAGATATCTGGCGAGGTAAAGGAATTGTGCAGACGCTTTCCTGTTTACCCTGAAAACTAATGCGTGAGCATCTTCTAGCGCTTTTAATCACAGGAATATTTGTCTATCTTTTAACGCCGATTGCGCGAAGCTTGGCGATTAGATTTGGTGCAGTCGCAACTATTCGCTCTCGCGATGTTCACAAAGAAGTAACGCCGCGGTGGGGCGGGATTGCTATTTGGCTCGCCATCATTTTGGGAATTCTGATTGCGTCGCAATTGAAATTATTAAGTAAGGCATTTCTTCAGGATCAACAGATCCGAGGAATCTGTATCGCAGCAACAGTTATTTGCCTTCTTGGAGTAATTGACGATAAGTGGGGCTTAGATGCCATTACAAAACTTGCAGGTCAAACTCTCGCCGCCGCAATTCTGGTGAACTTTGGTGTGCAACTCCTTTGGTTGCCACTTAATGGTGTGACGATGTTGCCCACCTCGTTGGGACAGCTTGTCACCATTCTCATCATCCTTGTCACGATTAATGCGGTGAATTTCATCGATGGTTTAGATGGACTTGCTGCAGGGATTGTTGCGATTGCCGCAGGTTCTTTTTTCGCTTTTGCCTATCTTTTATCTGTCGTTTATAACTTTGATCGAGCAGGCGCTCCATCTTTGCTTACCGCAATCATGCTCGGTGCTTGCCTTGGATTTTTGCCGCATAATTTCTATCCTGCACGAATCTTCATGGGAGATTCTGGCTCGATGCTTCTTGGCTTACTTCTCGGTGTTGCTGCCATCACTCTTACGGGCCAGATTGATGCCAATGCGATTGCTTCCCAGAATTTGGCACCCACTCTGGTTCCACTTCTCCTCCCATTCGCAGTGCTTGCTATTCCGTTGATTGATCTACTTCTTGCAATTATCCGGAGAACGCGTGCCGGACGTTCACCATTCGCACCAGATATGGGCCATCTTCATCATCGTTTGCTCGCTCGTGGACATTCGCAGCGAAGTGCGACCTTCATGATGTATCTCTGGACCTTACTTGTGGCAGCACCTGTATCTGCATCTGCATTCATTTCATGGCGAATTAATTTGCTCTTATCACTTGCACTCTTCGTGCCGATACTCGTCCTTACTCTTAAACCTATAAAACCTCAAGCTGCACTCAAGTGATTAATTACCCGGCACTCTTTCTCAAAGGCGCAATGACTCCTGCACTTGTCATCGGAATTAGCGGTACGGCTCTTGCCGCCTTTGCAGCAGGAATCAAAGGTCTCTATGCTGGACTGGCAGCTCTGGTTGTCGTTCTTCTTTTCTTCATCATTCATCTCATCATTGCGGCGACCACGCGTACTCTTGATCCGCGCCTGACTTTCGCTTTTGTGGCCCTGAGCTTTCTGACCAAGCTCATCGGAATGGCGGGATTTATGATTGCGCTCTCACGAACATCAATCGATCGGCTCTGGTTTGCCGGTGTTGCCTTCGCCACAGCAGCGGGCTGGCTGGTAGGCGAGATGCTCGCCTATCGACGGTTGCTTCGCCAGTGACAGGCTCAAGTAATAGGCTCACGCCATGATGGATGACCGGCGTGGATGAAGGGCAGAGAAGATGACTGAACCTCCTCACGAAGCCAGGAGCAGTCGCGGCGAAGAGAGCGCGCTCTGGTCAATTCTGGGGTACCTCATCTCGGGGCAAATTGTCTGGGGTGGCATTGGTTGGCTCATCGATCGTTGGCTCGGAACCTCATTTGTGGTGCTCATCGGCCTCTTGGTTGGAATGGGTTCATCTATCTACCTGGTCTGGCTCCGATACGGGCGGCGCTAGGGTCTTGGGCCCGAGCTCCGACTTACTTGGTTTTACATCAGAGTGATTTCGCGCAAATGACCATTTCCCCATAGGGTTTGGCGCGAAGCACGGTGATCTGCGACCAGTAGTGGAAGGAATGGGTAGCCAGTGATTCGGTTAGCTACTGAAGGAGAAGGCTTCAAGCCTCCTAGCGCAAAAGATTTCGTGCTCCCACCGATATTTGGTGACAATGCCTTTACGACCAAACCAATCTTCTTAGTTTTTCTCTCGGTAATTCTCATCTCCACATTCTTCATTCTCGCCGCCCGTAAGGCTGCTGTAGTGCCTTCCAAGCTTCAATACGCGGGGGAGAGTGTTTACGGTTTTGTCCGCGACAATCTCGCAAAAGATGTAATCGGCCATGAATTCATGCGCTTTGTCCCTTATCTGTTCACGCTTTTCACATTCATTTTGGTAAATAACATTTTTGGCATCGTCCCAATGTTGCAATTCCCGACGATGTCGCGAGTTAGCTTCCCGTATGTTTTAGCGATAATCACCTTTCTTGTCTTCCACTATGTAGGAGTGCGAAAGCAAGGTGCATTCAAATACATAAGAGAGATTATGTTCATGCCGGGAGTTCCAAAAGCGGCATACATACTCATCACTCCTCTTGAACTTCTCACCTTCTTCCTAGTGCGGCCACTAACCCTCTCACTCCGTCTCTTTGCCAATATGTTCGCTGGCCACTTGCTGTTATTGGTCTTCATTTTAGGTGGAGAACACCTACTTCAAGGCGTGATTGGATTGAAACTAATCAGTCCGTTTGCTTTCTTCATTGGCATCGTGCTCACCTTCTTCGAATTCATGGTTCAGTGCCTACAGGCTTACATATTCACCCTGCTCTCAGCGCTTTACATTGCTGGAGCATTGGCGGATGAGCACTAGGGAGTTTTTGCATCAACGATAGGGCGCCCGTCTTATCGAAAAGAACGAAAGGTAGAAAAGGTAACAACATGGAAGGCACACTCAACCTGGTCGGTTTCGGCCTTGCAGCAATCGGTCCTGGTATCGCAACCGGGCTTATCTTCGCTGCGTATATCAATGGTGTAGCACGTCAACCTGAGGCACGTAGCGTGCTCCAGCCGATTGCATTCCTTGGCTTCGCGTTGGCTGAAGCGCTTGCACTCTTCGGTCTGGTCCTAGCGTTCGTTCTCTAAAATCATGATCACATTAGCCGCCGGAGAAGAAATCAACCCACTGGTGCCGCATACTGCGGAAATCATCGTTGGTTTCATCGCATTCACTCTGCTTTTTCTGGTCCTCCGCTCCAAAGTGGTGCCGATGTTCGAGCGCGCATTTGCTGCTCGGACCGAAGCCATTCAAGGTGGAATCGAAAAGGCTGAGCGTGCACAACGTGAAGCCCAAGCAGCCCTTGCTGAGTATCAATCACAATTGAACTCTGCTCGTGGAGAAGCGCAGGTAATTCGCGAAAGCGCACGCGTTGAAGGTGCGGCGCTGCTCGAGCAGATGCGGGCTAAGGCTCAAGAGGAGGCAGCACGAATTACCGCGGCAGCCTCTGCTGCAATCGAAGCAGAACGTACTGCTGCGGTGGTCTCGCTTCGAAATGAAGTGGGAGCACTTGCTATTGAACTTGCCAATCGAATCGTCGGTGAATCTCTCGATGATCAGGCGCGTCAATCGCGCATCGTCGATCGATTCTTGGACGAGCTCGAAAGCCAGAAGAAGTAAGAGAACTTTCCGGGAGTGAATTGATATGGCACTTGAAATGAAGGGCGCAAGCCGCCAAGCGTTAACCGCGCTTCGTGGCGTCGCTGGCAACCCTTCAGGTGATGAAGCGGGGCGAATCTCCCAGGATTTGTTCGCAGCAATCCAGGTTCTTGACTCTTCGCTTCCACTTCGACGCGCCCTCACCGATCCCACTCGTGAGAGTGCGAGCAAGATGGCATTAGTTGACGATCTCTTTGCCAAGACCGTAACCGCTCCATCGCTGGCAATAATCAAGAATGGTGTGAGTGAGCGATGGTCCAGCCCTTCAGATTTACCCGCTGGACTTGAAGTGATTGCAATTGAAGTAGAGGCGGGAGCAGTTGACGGGGTAGATGTGGAGCTGATGGGAATTACCCACGCATTAAGTGGCGCCAGAGAGTTATCTGGTGCGCTAATGGGTGGACGGGCAATCGATTCCCTCGTATCAGATCTCTTCTCGCAGAAGGTCTCTCCTGCAACTTTACGTATTGCATTGGCGATTGCGCGTAACTTGCGAGGTCGCCACTACATAGCCGCCCTCGAAGAGAGTGCAAATGTCGCTGGCGCTCGTCGGAAGAAGACAGTCGTCCACGTGCGTAGCGCTATTGCTCTTACTACCACTCAGAGCGATCGACTACGTTCCAGCCTAGGTAAAGAGTTGGGACGCGATGTTTCACTTGATTTAACAGTCGATCCATCAGTGATTGGTGGTCTCGAAGTGCAATTTGATGATGACATGGTTGACGGCACCATCGCCCGACGCCTTGCTCACGCTGGTCGAAACCTGACGAGCAATTAGAGAAGTCGTACCGAAGAAGTAACCCAGAAGAACCAGTAGAAGGAGAAGAAGATGGCCGAACTCACGATCCGCCCCGAGGAGATTCGTGATGCCCTGGCGAAATTCGTAAAGAGTTTTGAACCAGGTGGCGCTACCCGCGAAGAGACAGGCGTCGTTGTCGAGGCAGGTGATGGAATCGCTCGTATCGAAGGTCTTCCTTCGACCATGACTAATGAGCTGCTGCAATTTGAGAACGGAACTCTTGGTCTGGCGCTCAACCTCGATGTTCGCGAGATTGGCGTGGTTATCCTCGGCGAGTACACCGGTATTGAAGAGGGAACAACTGTCCGACGTACCGGCGAGATCCTCTCTGTTCCCGTCGGCAATGGCTTCCTCGGTCGCGTTGTAGACCCACTCGGTCGTCCAATTGACGGCAAAGGCCCAATCGCCGAAGAGGGACGCCGTGCTCTCGAGCTACAGGCGCCTTCAGTTGTGCAACGTCAACCTGTCAAAGAGCCAATGCAAACTGGAATTAAAGCAATTGATGCGATGACTGCGATCGGGCGCGGTCAACGTCAGTTGATCATTGGCGACCGTCAGACTGGTAAGACTGCAATTGCAATCGACACCATCATCAACCAACGTGAAAACTGGAAGTCGGGCGATCCAAAGAAGCAAGTCAAATGTATTTACGTTGCAATCGGGCAGAAGGGTTCGACCATCGCTTCGGTTCGCGCAGCGCTCGAAGAGGCTGGCGCACTTGAATACACGACGATTGTGGCTTCACCCGCTTCGGATCCCGCTGGTTTTAAGTACCTGGCTCCATACACCGGTTCGGCAATCGGACAGCACTGGATGTACAAGGGCGAACATGTATTGATCATCTTTGATGACCTCTCCAAGCAAGCCGAGGCCTATCGTTCAGTATCGCTCTTACTTCGTCGCCCACCAGGCCGCGAGGCATATCCAGGAGATGTCTTCTACTTACACTCACGTCTTCTTGAGCGTTGCGCAAAGCTCTCAGACGATATGGGTGGCGGTTCGATGACTGGCCTTCCAATCATTGAGACAAAAGGTAACGACGTATCTGCCTTTATTCCGACTAACGTAATTTCCATTACCGACGGACAGTGCTTCCTTGAGACTGACCTCTTCAACGCGGGCGTTCGTCCGGCAATTAACGTTGGTATCTCGGTCTCGCGTGTGGGTGGTTCTGCTCAGACAAAGGCGATCAAGAAGATTGCTGGACGTCTGCGCCTTGACCTCGCACAATTCCGTGAACTCGAAGCGTTCGCCGCATTCGGTTCTGATCTCGATGCTGCATCTAAGGCGCAGCTCGAGCGCGGTGCGCGGATGGTGGAACTTCTCAAGCAGGGTCAATACTCACCATATTCGGTCGAGCGCCAAGCGGCATCGATTTGGGCAGGCACTACCGGACAACTCGATGAGATCCCCGTGCAAGATATCCGTCGCTTCGAGAGCGAATTCTTAGATTTCATCGGCAGAGAGCGCAAAGCAATCTTCGATGTCATTGCTGAGACTCGTGAT
>SXGQ01091715.1_pt1 | contig 11326 bp, 7 predicted proteins | sample 3178371 | NCBI WGS metagenome assembly SXGQ01 (sample SAMN11356859, study PRJNA531348) | freshwater metagenome | isolation source: freshwater sample F1-20 | place: China: Fuxian Lake, Yuxi | collected 2017-12-25 | reverse complement strand
GATTTAAGAGCCGACAGACAACCAGAATTCACGCAAATTGACTGCGAAATGAGTTTTGTGGAGCAGGAAGATATATTGAACATGTTTGAAGGTTTAATTAAAAGCATATTTAAAGATGTAAAAAATATTGACTACACTGAAACGGTGCAACGTATGACTTGGGAAGATGCGATGTGGCAATTTGGCAATGACAAACCTGATATACGTTTTGGCATGCAATTGTGTAATTTAAAAAAACCTGCGCATGTATTTTCAGACAAAGCAGATCAGTCAGCACTCATCAATGGAGTTGACTTTAAAGTATTTGACGAAGCAGAAACAGTGATTGCAATAGCAGTACCAGGATGTAGCGAATACTCCCGCAAGCAAACTGATGAGTTAACTGAATGGGTTAAGCGTCCACAAATTGGAATGAAAGGTTTGGTATTCATCAAATGCAATGCCGATGGTAGTTACAAAAGCAGTGTAGATAAATTTTATTCAGAAGATAAATTAAAGGCAATTGCAACAGCTTCAAATGCAAAAGCTGGCGATTTAATATTAATTCTAGCTGGCGCGGAAGAAAGAACAAGAAAAGCAATTAGCGAACTTCGATTGGAATTAGGAAAGCAGCTAGGCTTTAGAAAAGAGGATGAATTTAAATTATTATGGGTATTAGATTTCCCCTTATTTGAATACGACGAGGAAGGTAATCGTTGGGTAGCTAGGCACCATCCATTCACCTCACCAAAGCCGGATCATATTGACATTATGATTAACAATGCACCTGAAATTAGTGACGCTGCAAAATATTTAGAACATCCTTATGCAGGTATCAAGGCGAACGCCTATGATATGGTATTAAATGGCAATGAAATTGGGGGCGGATCAATCCGTATTTTCCAACGCGCCTTACAAGAAAAAATGTTTGCAGCCCTAGGCATGAGCCCGGAGGAAGCACAACATAAATTTGGATTTTTACTAGGTGCTTTTGAATATGGCGCACCACCACATGGCGGAATTGCATTTGGCTTTGACCGTTTATGTGCTTTATTGGGTGGCAGTGAAAGTATTCGTGATTTTATTGCTTTTCCTAAAAATAATAGCGGTCGTGATGTAATGTTAGACGCACCAAGTAGTATTGACGATAAACAATTAGAAGAGCTTCACATAAAATTGAATTTGAAATAAATTATTGAAATTAAACGCATCAGTCCTTATGTCGAATGAATTGAAATTGTACACAGTACTCTCCTATTGCTTAATTCCAATAGCTTTATTTTTTGCCTTTTTAGATATCATTATTTTAGCCACTTCATTGGCAAATCCAAGTGCGTTAATCATGGTATTCATCGTGGCTTGCTTGGTAATATACACTTATACTAGTTTTAAATTTTTAAAAACTGGAGTAGAACGGGAACAAATTCAAACTAAAAAAACAAAGGATTGGATTAAAGTCAATGCCTATGTAAGTTTGTTTTTATGTAGTTTGTTTTTCATTAATTCAATTAGTATACTTATTTCAACGAATGAAGTTTTAAGCGGTTTTATTAATGAGTTTTTAGAACAACAAGCTGGATTTCCTGCTGAAATTACTAGTAAAATGATTCTTTCTATATTAAGAGGCGTATCTGTATTTTTATTGATCACAGGAATTATTGGAATCGTGCACATCAGAACCACCCTAAAATTGGTTAAGCGTTATGACTATTTGTTTGAATAGTATATTTTAAGTCAGGCAAGGCTTGTCTCATTTTATCTGTGCGTAAGCAATGACTTGATTTTATCACGAAATAATGGGGTCGCTCCACTCAAATTTTGTATTGCTAATTTTGTACCTTTATACAAATGAACAGTGCCATCCCATTAGCTGAAAGATTACGCCCCAAAACGCTCACCGATTTGGTTGGACAGGAACATCTTTCTAGTCCGGATAGTGTTTTACAAAAAGCAATTACAAAAGGCAAAGTCCCCTCTATGATATTATGGGGGCCACCAGGGGTTGGTAAAACAACTTTAGCTAATATTATATCCACCACATTTAATAGCGCGTATTATCAACTCAGTGCCATTAGTAGCGGTGTAAAGGAATTAAGAGAAGTTATTGAAGAAGCTAAATCAAAACCAGGCGCTATATTATTTATAGATGAGATTCATCGATTTAATAAAGGCCAACAGGATGCCCTTTTAGGAGCTGTAGAAAAAGGTATTATCACTTTAATTGGCGCAACCACCGAAAACCCCAGCTTTGAAGTAAACAGTGCCTTACTCAGCAGATGTCAGGTATTTATATTAAAAGCATTGGATGAAAAGGCATTGCATAAATTAATTCATCAAGCCATTGAAAAAGATGAATTATTTCAAGGACAAACTATTGAGATCAAAGAAACTGCAGCGTTATTTCAACTATCCGGTGGCGATGGACGAAAATTGTTAAACTTATTAGAATTATCCGTTGAAGCATTAATAGATATTGAAAAATCAGGATCACCCTTGGTATTGACTAATGATTGGGTGATGGAAGTGGCGCAAACCAATATTGCACTCTATGATAAAAATGGCGAACAACATTATGATATAGTTTCCGCATTTATCAAAAGCATTCGCGGATCTGATCCTAATGCCGCAGTGTATTGGCTATCCAGAATGATAGCAGGTGGAGAAGATGTCAAATTCATCGCACGCCGTATGCTTATTTTTTCAAGTGAAGATATTGGCAATGCAAATCCAAACGCTTTTTTATTGGCCAATGCATGTTTTGATGCGGTAACTAAAATAGGTTACCCTGAAAGCAGAATTATATTGTCACAATGCGCCATATATTTAGCCAGCTCCCCGAAAAGCAATGCATCCTACGAAGCCATCAATCATGGACTTGCACTTGTGGACAAAACAGGGAATTTACCGGTGCCTTTACATTTAAGGAATGCCCCAACTAAATTAATGAAGGACTTATCCTATGGCAAAGATTACCAATATTCACATTGGGGTGAAAACAATTTCCTTGAACAAGAATACTTACCTGACCAAATAAAAAATACCGCATTATTCCAGCCACAAAAAAACGCAAGAGAACAAGAAATAAAAAAGTTCTTGAACGAAAGATGGAAAGGCAAATATGGCTACTAGTCCACAAACCCTAATCAATTTTTAATTACATTTGTTATATGAGTCAACTAAATAATACCACTTGGGTAACGAAACATTTTTCAGATCTTTCTGTAGCGGAAGTATATGAAATGTTGCGCCTAAGAAGTGATGTATTTGTAGTAGAGCAGCACTGTATATTTTTAGATGCGGATAATAACGACCAAAAAGCTTATCATGTACTTGGCTATATCGATGGAACATTAATTGCAACAACACGCTTATTTGATAAAGACATTGTTTACAATGGCTATCAAAGTATTGGACGCGTTGCAAATGCAGCAAAATATAGAGGTATGGGTATTGGAAAGAAATTAATGCAATATTCCATTGAACAATGCGAACAACTTTTTGGGAAAGGTCCTATCAAAATTGGCGCCCAACTTTATTTAAAAAAGTTTTACAACGAACAAGGATTTGAACAGGCGGGTGAAATATACCTTGAAGATGAAATTGATCACATCCCGATGATTCGTCGCTAGAATAACTTATACGAAAATTTAATCCCTTGTGTATTTGGACTATTTTGTAAATACCCTTTTACGAAATCAACCCGTATTAATTTAAATATTTTCTCCACTGATACGAAGGTTTCAAAGTAATTAGGCTTACCGCTTACATTCAATGTATTTGCCCCTAGAACAAAAAACCAATTTAATTTTTTAAATACTGGAATTTTATTAGAAATGAACCCATTCAAATGATATTCGAAATGGGATTCCGTATACATGGAAGCCGTGTTACTAAAAGTATAATAAGGTAATAACTGGAAACCATTCATGTAGTTATAATTGACAGCAATTTCATTACCTAAATAATGCTGGTAATCGGGCGTGAACACTTTATTTGCCTTAGAGAATCCCCCTATTATAACTTTTGCATCTAATTTACCATATAGTTTTAAATTCAAATTTTGCGAAGCGGTTATGCGCCACTTTACAAAATCAACATCGCTTTCAGCCACTGACTTTAAACCACTTGCTACATTAAAATTAAATGTAGGATATTTTGAACCCAAATTAATCATACGTTCAGGTAGTTCAAGGTATTTGGAGAAAGGTCTCCAGGTAACATTGAAGCTAACTACTAATGATTTGTGCGGTACTAAATTAGCACTCATTAAAGTAGTAGGATAATTTGGATCAAAATTTTTACCCTTCAATATTTCAATCACATTATCCATTGGTCTTCGATCTTGGTATTGCAAATTCACAGATGCATTGATACCTTGTCCAAAATTTCGGCCGTATCCAATTTTTAAAAATGAGGCGGAATAAGTTTTCATATCATTTCGGCCCCAAATATATCCACCCACCGAGTTGTATAATTCTGTAATTGGATTATTATTATTAAACTGAAAAACAGTATTTCCAAATCCTACATTCATAAAGGACCTTGATTTTGTAGGGAATGTATAGTTGGTAATAACCTCACCGTATAATTTTTGCTTACTTAACCCGTACCTTAAAGCAGGATTAATTTGAAGATTATTATACCTTTTGTATTGTTTTGAATAGGTCATTCTGAAATTCATCACTCTCCCCTCCGCAGGATTAAAATAACTAGGAAATGTGGTGAGTAAAGGATCAAATCGCAGGAAGGTTTTTTTAGTTTGTATACTATAGTTATAACCTCTTAAAAATACATTTAATAATTTGGGCTTATTCCTGACCTTATCCACGCTATCCATATAGGCAGGCGTGGATCTTAATTTTTCGAGACTATCCTTTTTAATAAAATCCAAAGCCTCACTAGGAAGCAACGAAACAGGGCGCGCACTATCCCAAAATTGCAATGATTTTTTATTAGAACTATCAAGATATTTGATGACAATGTTGCTAAAATACTTTGGACCAAAGTTTTTATTAATTTCATATTGGTTATACACCTGCAAAAAGCCACCATAAAACTTGAAACCCAAAAAACTGCCAGTAATATTACTCACTTGTTGCTTTACCACCCATTGATTATTAATGGGTGTATATATTTGCTCATAGCTCACCGTATCTACTAATTGCAACTGCTGTTCCTTTAATAAATTCAACTGTACACTATGAATGCACCAACGACCATCAATAATGGTGATGAAACCTGTAAATAAAGGCTCCTGCTTACGCTTTGGCGTCACTTTAATTCTACAAATCTCAAGCCCATTTTCATAAAAAGACCCTACGTATTTATACTTATAATAATTAAGTGCATTATCTGCGATAGGTGAAATAAATCCACGTGGGTTAAAGGCATTACTCACCACAATATTGTTTTCGTAAAATGAGATAATACTTGGATTCCCAAATCCAAACCCATTACTACGTCCACTCACTTTGGTGGAAGTGATTTCGACTTTTTTTTGATTGTCTTTAATGGAATAATCTGCAAAGGTTTCTGATAAATATAAAAGCTTCGCTTTACTGGTATCGCCATCTTCAAAATCGATCGTATCCCCTAAAAACTTACTGGGGTAGTCCCTCAATTGTATTTGACCCTTTAAATATACTTGACATTTAAAATTATTGAACTCCTTTAAATAGATGGGTCTTTGCTTAATCGCATTTCTAATAATTTCATATGCCGGATCCTCCCCTTTATTTGACACAACCACCTCCTTCAATTCGTATTCTTGTTCCTCTAAAACAAAATTTAAAGTGGTGATATTGTCATCAATTTTTATTTTTTTCTCATTGGTCTTAAATCCAATATTTTGACAAACAACTATATATTCCCCTTTTGCTACTTGCAATGCATACTGCCCCCTACTATTAGCCGTAGTTCCCTTGGTAGTTTTTTTGATACTAATTGACGCGAATGGTATTTCCTTCCCCTTCATATCCTTTACAGTTCCTTGTAAAGTACCCGCCTTTACTACTGAAGACTGAAACACAAAAGCAATAATCAATAAAAAAGAGCGATATAATAAAGTAGTTTTCAAAAGCGAGTTTTATAATTTATAAATAGAACGAATAATTATGAAATAGGTTACAAAATCATACTCCAGCCTATTTCATTTCTAAAGTTAAATATTTAGCGGTATGTGTTTTTGATTTTTTAATCATTTCTTCCGGTGTGCCTGCAAACTGAATTAGTCCGCCGCCACTTCCCCCTTCGGGACCTAGGTCAATAATATGATCGGCTACTTTTATTACATCCATGTTATGCTCAATGACTAATACGGTATTGCCCCTATCCACTAGTCTATTCAATACCCCAATTAATAATTGTATGTCCTGAAAATGCAAACCCGTAGTGGGTTCATCTAGTATATAAAATGTTTTACCCGTATCCTTCTTTCCTAATTCCGTTGCCAATTTTACACGCTGCGCCTCACCACCACTTAAGGTAACTGCCGATTGCCCCAAGGTGATATATCCCAATCCCACTTCCAACAAAACTTTTAATTTGCGATAAATAAAAGGTACTGCTTGAAAAAATTCACAGGCTTCCTCCACAGTCATGTTTAATACATCGCTGATGGACTTGCCCTTATACCTAATTTCCAGTGTTTCTCTGTTATATCTTTTACCGCCACATTTTTCACAATGCACATATACATCTGGTAAAAAGTTCATCTCAATTACACGCATCCCCCCTCCTTCACATACTTCGCAACGCCCACTTTTAACATTGAATGAAAAACGACCTGCTTGATAGCCCCTAATTTTTGCTTCAGGTACAGATGCAAACAAAGTTCTAATATCAGTAAAAAAGCCGCAATAAGTTGCAGGATTACTTCGAGGGGTGCGACCAATGGGTGATTGATCGATCTCAATAACTTTATCAATATTTTCTATGCCTGCCACTTTTACATAAGGCATGGGCTTGGTTTTACTTTGATAACAATACTGAGATAAAATTGGATACAAAGTTTCATTAATCAATGTCGACTTTCCACTTCCACTTACTCCCGTGACTACGGTAAATGTCCCTAAAGGAAAATCACAATTCACTTTTTGTAAAGTATTACCAGTAGCTCCTTTAATACTTATAATTTGACCATTCCCTTTTCTGCGTTCTGACGGTATCTCGATTTTCTTTTTCCCTGCTAGATAAAGTGCTGTGTCCGATTTTAATTTGATAATTTCCTGTGGGGTTCCTTGTGCTACAATATGACCGCCATGAATCCCCGCTTTTGGACCAATATCCACTAAGTAATCTGCCGCCATCATGATATCCTTATCATGCTCTACCACTAATACTGTATTACCGATATCACGTAATTGATTTAATGCAGTGATTAATCTTTGATTATCTCTTTGATGAAGGCCGATAGAAGGCTCATCCAATATATAAGTAATCCCTTGTAATTGAGATCCAATTTGCGTTGCCAAACGAATACGTTGCGACTCACCGCCACTCAATGATTTGGAAGGGCGACTTAAAGACAAATAGGATAACCCCACATTCATTAAAAAAGAAATACGATCATCAATTTCTTTTAATATACCACTTGCAATTTGTGAATCTTTTTTATCCAACTTTGCTGGCAATTTTTTAAACCACTCTTGCAAGTCGTCCAAATGCATGTCATTTAAAAATGCAATATTTTTTTCATTCACCTTAAACCACAAACTTTCTTTTCTTAATCTAGCACCTTCGCAAGTTGGGCAAGTGTTCAATTCCATAAACTGCTCCACCCATGCCTTTAACACCTCTGTACTTTGTGATGAGGTAAACCACCTTTTCAACATAGGCACAATACCTTCATAACTTCCTGTATAGGTATCTGGAATATTTTCATCGTTCAAGTCCAAATCTAAATTGGATGAAATATTTTTATCCCCAAATAAAATCAAATCTAATTGCTCTTTGCTTAATTCATTGATGGCTTTATCTAAGTTAATTTTATATTTTCTTGCAAACTGTTTTACTTGATTATAAACGCTTGCTTCTCTTTCTTCCCCCAACGGCGTAACGCCTCCTTCCTTTATACTAAATGATTTATCTGGAATGAGTAAATCCATGTTAATAGCATACACATTACCCAATCCCTTGCAATTTGGACAAGCACCATAAGGAGAATTAAACGAAAAGCTATTCGGTGAAGGCTCCTCATAACTGAGTCCGGTGGTTTCACACATCAATTGTTTTGAATATTGAACCGCTTTTGTTTTCCCTTCTTCTAAAACAAATAACAAATCCTTACCCATTTTTAAACATTGGGAAACACTTTCACCCAATCTAATTTTCATAGCCGCATTCACTGGAATACGATCCACGACTACTTCAATATCATGTATTTTGTATCGGTCTACCTGATACTTCGGTCTTAATTCAACAATCTCTCCATCTACTCTTGCTTTTACAAAGCCCTTTTTTCTAATTTCTTCAAATAGCTCGCGATAATGTCCCTTACGACCACGTACCACTGGCGCCAATAAATTAATTTTTTTATCCTTAAACTGTGTGGCAATATTTTGAATGATTTCTGCTTCGGAAAATTTCACCATGGGTTTTCCCGTATTGTAACTATAGGCCTTCCCAATTCTTGCATATAATAAACGCAAAAAATCATATAATTCCGTAACCGTTCCAACTGTTGACCTTGGGTTTTTGTTGGTCGTTTTTTGCTCAATAGCAATGACTGGCGACAAACCGGTAATTTGATCCACATCGGGTCTTTCCATATCTCCCATAAACTGCCTTGCATACGCACTAAAGCTTTCCATATAACGTCGCTGCCCCTCGTTGTAAAGGGTATCAAAAGCCAGGGATGATTTTCCGCTTCCACTCACACCGGTAAACACCACCAATTCATTTTTAGGGATGACAATATCAAAATTTTTCAAGTTATGCTCCCTAGCGCCAATGACCGATATATATTCTTTTTGTTTATTCATGAGATTTGGTAAAGTTATAACAACCCATCAAATAAATAGTTGACTCATGAGCACAAACATTTAGTAATTTTGCATAAATAAGCCTATTAAAACCATGTCTATTTTAAATCGCACAAAATTGCCCTTAAATGTTAGCTACAGATTGGCGCAGGCTTATGCATTCATCATAGCCATTATATTATTCATTCTTAGCTATATTTTTGGAAGAGATGGCTTGTTTTTATGGTTTAATACCAATCTTGGCGCATTTGCAGATACCTTTTTTTCCTATTTCACTTATTTAGCGGAAGGCTGGATTTGGATACCTTATTTGCTAGTTTTAGTATTGCTTTTAAAAAAAGATGCTGCATTTATTTTGATCAATTTTTTAAGTTCTACGATTCTGACCCAAGTGCCCAAAAATGTATTCTGGCCAAATGTAAATAGACCCATTGCCAGCGGTGTTCCTATTTCACAAATTCATACAGTACCAGGTGTCGAAGTACATACTTACAATAGTTTCCCATCAGGTCACACCGCAACCGCCTTTACTTTATTTTTAATCGCTGTATATCTTTTCCCAAATAAAAAAGTTTTACTGGCTGGTTTTATGTACGCTTTAATTTGTGGTTATTCTAGAATATACCTTGGGCAACATTTTCCTTTAGACATTGCTGGAGGAATAATTGCAGCGTTATTAAGTGTTGCATTAAGTATACAAATAAGAAAAAAGTTATTTAAAAAACCTTTTTAAAATTGCACCTATGAAATACAAAATATTTACTTTCTTTATTGGCCTAGGTTTCATTGGGCAATTAGCAGCACAGGATACTTCAAAAGTGAACAACCACAACTACACTGTTGCTGAAAAAAATATAATTGATTTAACACAGCAAATTGTTCCTGGCCGAAAAAATAGTCCCGCACAACAAGTCAAGCCCTATATTATTTTAATATCAGCGGACGGATTTAGGGCTGATTTTGCAGAAAAATATGCGGCTAAGAATTTACAAAATTTATCCAAGAATGGGATTCGTGCAAAATTCATGACGCCTTCCTACCCTTCAGTTACTTTTCCAAATCATTATAGTATTGTAACTGGTTTATATCCTTCGCATCACGGATTGGTTGACAATAGTTATATTGATGTTCCTACTGGCGCATTTTACAATATGGGAAATAAAAAAATGGTTGCCGAAGGAAAATGGTATGGCGGTACACCACTATGGGTATTAGCTGAAAAACAACAAATGATTACTGCAAGTTTTTATTGGGTTGCTTCTGAAGCAGCTATTCAAGGCATTCGTCCTACTTATTATTATAATTATAGTGAAAAAATACCTATTGGAACTAGGATCAAAGCGGTGAAAGATTGGTTAACGCTTCCAGAAGAAAATCGTCCGCACTTTATCACTTTTTATTTTCCAGATGTTGATCATGATGCCCATGACTTTGGGCCAGAAGATCCTAGAGTAAATAAATCTGTTCAATTTGTAGATAGTAGCATTAATGCTTTACAATTAGCACTTGCACCACTAAATCTTCCAATCAGCTATATATTCGTATCTGATCATGGGATGACTACAGTGGATAATTTAAATACCTTGGGTTTACCAAAAGCAGTAGACACCAGTTACTTTAAAGTGCCATGGGGTGATGCACAATTACATTTGTATGCAAAGGACGCTTCAAAAATTGAATCTACTTACCAGGAACTAAAAAAAGATAGCAATATCACCGTTTATAAATTAGATGAAACCCCTGATTATTGGCATTATAAAAAATCAGATGACTGGAACAATCGTTTAGGTGATTTATTATTGATCCCGCATGTACCTAAAATATTTAATCTATCTCCCTACAAAACAACCAAAGGGAAACATGGATTTGATAATCATTTAGTGGAAATGCGCGCAAGCTTTATGGCATGGGGCCCCGCATTTAAGAAAGGAAAAGTAATTGAAGGTTTTGAAAATGTAAATATCTATCCAATCATTGCCCATGTATTAGGATTGGAATTTGATGAAAACAAAATTGATGGAAAGTTAAATGTATTAAAACCGATTTTGAAAAACTAGCCATCGCAAATTACTACAGGCTAATTTTTTATACACCGAACTGAGAATCCACCCACTTTTGTGTTTGCATTTGATTGCGAAAAACTTGTATTTACATCAGTACTATTCGCCTTTAATGAAAGATTAGTAATAGTAGCCAATAAACTTAAGTCCTGATCACCCGTATTTACACCTGTGATATTGGAAAGCTTTAGTGTATGTTGTCAAAGAAAGTGGACGATTTAGTTGTAGAGGGTTTCGTTGTTTAAATGTAGGATTTTTTCTTTTAAAAATAGTTGTTTTCGTCTTTTTAGGGACTGTTGTTTAATG
>SXGQ01414942.1_pt1 | contig 11330 bp, 9 predicted proteins | sample 3178371 | NCBI WGS metagenome assembly SXGQ01 (sample SAMN11356859, study PRJNA531348) | freshwater metagenome | isolation source: freshwater sample F1-20 | place: China: Fuxian Lake, Yuxi | collected 2017-12-25 | reverse complement strand
TTGGTGGACCAGCGTGGTGAGTTCTCGTTCGGCAAACATCAGCTGCTCCTTTTCCGTAAGATACGCATAATTGCCCTCGAGATGCGCATTCATTATGAACCCCTCTTGGGTAATCAGAGCCTGACCCGGCGCCGAATAAAACACGTTCAGCGGATCGGTTGCATTCGGCTGAGAATACGTATATTGATTCTGGAGTGTTAGATTCAGCGAAGCACCGTTATATGCAGGAGGAGAAGTAATTGATACGGGATAGGCAGGATCTATCACCAGGTTACGCCCGTATCTCATCGGCTCGTACTGGCATTTTGCCGAGTTAGGCAGTGTTGCGTTATCCATGATCCTGTACACTTCTCGCAGAGTCTTCAGAGTTATTTGGACTTCTACTTCGTGAAGCTGGAGGGAAACGAGAGGCAGAGCCTTGCCAATCGATTCGGAAAACCAAAACGGCAACGGAACCCGGATTTCCGTTGTGGGAATACTCGGACTCGGTGTTTCCGGACAATCTTTGAATACGTGAGGATAGCGTCCCTGGGCATAAGGATAAAACAGCGACTTGCCGTAAATGCCCCACTCGGGACTGTGTAACTCGGGAACATCGCCGACCATGGTCCGCCATTTCATATACTGATCCGTAGGAAGATCCATCTGTGCTCGGAGAGCAATCCATTCACCGGTGAATTCCTGAATCTTGGATCCACCCACGTAGATTCCAACACTGCCTATGATAAGTGGACCGAGCATGTGAATCCAACGGGGCTCAGGAGTTCTACCTGCAGGGGTCGAGTTACTATAGAGATCCGGAACGTTGAATACGAATGTGAGATCGGTGAGTAAATCGGCGGAACGGGGAATCTTCGCTCGGATGCGAATCGGTGTATCCAACATCATCTCATTCGGTCCATCCATGGATATAGTAATCGACTCCTGACTGAAATGTGTGTGACGCTTGAAAACCTTGTAGAAATAGGTCATCTCGGGATTACCGCTAATCGCCTTGTTCTGGGATCCGAATGCTATCAAGGTTAATTCACCACCGCCTGGCATGACTCTATGATGTAGGTGGCTTTTATGGGTTTAGGTCATGCTCAGATTAAGAACTCCCAATGGGAGTTCTTAACTTTAGCAATAAGGGTCGCTTAGGCTCTCGTGTATGTCACCCACCAAGAGTCCGTGAAATACGGCGGCGCATTCGACATGACATCGTTCGAATCGAGTTCGGTCGACGGCCCAGCGCGTAACATCTTGTCGATCTGCTCGTAGTTTACAGCGTAGCCCGTGTACTGTAGACGACTGATGAATCCCGTAGCAGATCCGAGGACTCGGAAAGATTGGTCCAGAGGCTGTCCATCCACATTCGATTGGTTGTTAAACACATAGACATCACCGAAGTTCTGTTTAGGAACAGAAGAAAGAGTCATGCGGTGCGCCACATTTCCGTTCACATAGATATCCACATCCATGTTCCGCACCACAATGACAAGATGAACCCACTTGCCAACGGGGAAACTCGGGATTTCGCAGTGCGTGTCCCAGTGGGCTCCCTCATTCATGTATACCACCAGGGTATTCTCGTTGTTTTTCATATACACACCGGGGCACATGAGCGGCTTGTACAAGGACGAGCCCTTGTGGAAGATATGGCGCAACCCTGCAGCAGTTCCTTGGAATGTGTTATTCGTAATAAACATGTAGCACGAGTAAGAGAATTCGAGCCCACCGGGCGCATTCGTGCTCGGATGAATCGTCTTGGATCCATCAACATTCGGGTTCTGCCGGACCAATTTTGTACTATTGTACAACTTCGGAAGAAGCATGACGGTGGAATCAGAGTACACGTTCACAACGTCGATGAGATTTTTCACGCCCAACATGACGGTATACGAAACCCACGCAATCAGAACAATTTGGATTATCTGGGCTAATAGAGATGTGCCAAGGGTCCAGTTATAGACCGATCTCAGTGTATCCATTCTAAATGAGTCTTATATTTATTATACCGAATGTAAGAATCCCTTGGGGGGTTCTTAACTTCAGTAGTATTGTATCGCAACTTACTTAGTTACGGCCCATTGCATTCGCATACATCCCTGTTCCCGCCGCCTGCAAAGAACTTGCGATTGTACTCGGATCACAGCCCATCGAGGATGCCGTGAATCCAAGCGTATTCGTAATTGCTGCGAACGGATCCTGGGCAACGCTGGAGATCTGGTTCGGCACCGATCCTGTGAAGGTGACGTTGATACCCAGAAACTTCGACACATCCGTAACTATATCGTGTTTCGTCTGCGTCGGCCCCATCATGTAAATACCATAGATCACATCCGGGGTCAGCTGTTGGTTCCACATCTGGACAGAGGAATAGCGTCCTCCAATTGTTCCCATGCTCAGGAATAAATCGCCACGGGGAATCTGAACCACGCTGTCGAGCATGCAACTGCGGGCGAGCTTGCCATTCGTGTATACATCCAGAACACGGCCACTGTTTACGATAGTCACGCATACCCAACGCTGGAGAGGTACTTCCTTGACGTCGCACGGCTTATCGACGGTGTTCTCGAACATGGCCATACTGGTCTGTTGGTTCATGAGCGCCTGCCGGACACTTCCTACCGTAATGTCGGGTGTGGAAGATTCGGGATTGGTCGTGGCGGCCCGAACCATTAGCCCATTTTTGAACGGAGTCAGCATACCAACAAGAACACTGCGGGTGGTTCCATCCAACATTGTCGGGCCGAGGTTGAACACGGGCTTGTATTTGCTCGTTTGGTAGTTCCAGTCGTCGATATACATCCAAAAACTCAGTGTAAAGTCGCCGCCCGTAAAAATGGGAGGCACCTTACCGTTCTTTTTCAGGGAAACGGGGCCCTTTCTTGCATCTACCTCATGATTCAGGAACTCCACATGGTTCGGGTCTTCCGAGGGATAGAGATAGGTATACACCACGTACAGGATGATCAACGCTACGCCCACAAATATAACCGTGCTGATCAGCCCGCTGTTCTGCTGATAAAACATTTTGGCCTGATCCATCTTCTATGAATACAGGCCAAAATATAATGGCTCTTAGAGATCACTGGTACGGAAATTCCCAATGCAAGCCTTCTCCTGATGCGATATCCTTTCCGCAGCATTGGCCGCCCGGGCAAAACAAATTCGGGAGTTTTAATGGATTCGTTAGTTTTTTACCGATATAGGGCCGCCCTTGAGAATCGGACGTTTCAATGTAATTCCCGGATACTTCGCCCGTCGTCAAACGCTTGGGCCATACTTGTATGTAGGCCGCCTTACCCATGATATTACCTGGAATTAATTCGATGGAAGAATTCGGCAACGGTGGTACATTCGGAAGAGTTGTAGAAGATACCAGAGCGCCGTTGCAGTACATGTCGGCCGTGCGGCCCTCGAACGTCATAACGATTTGATTCCATCTCTGGAGGGGTATGCCCGCTATCTTAACTGTAACCGGGCCGGGAGGCGTGGTATTATACGGCGTTTCTGTAAAAATCCACAGAAATTCTTCTTTCGGGGCGTTGTATTGAAGTGCCCATACTCCCGGCCACGATAGAAGAGGTGTGCCCGATGTTCTCATATCGGGAACGGCGTCCATCATGAAATATATAGAAAGCGTATACGACGCTAACATGTTCGCCTTTACAGTGGGACGGTCTACGAGTATGGGTGCTTCGGGAGCAAACAGATCGATTGGGCCGAGTGATTTAAACGGAGGACGTTTTGCCTTGTATTGCAGAGATATAACGACCGATATTACTATAATGGCGATTACAACGAGCGTGCCGACGAGTGGCAAGATATAGGACGGCCCTGACTCGCCAATACTTGCACCGGCGTATTTGGGTCCGACTATACCTTCTGTAAAGGCGCTGAGTCTCTGTCCCAGATTCGACATTTCCCTACATGTAAGATGTGTTTTTACCGGCTAGTGCCTCAGCACTTTAGATTACAGGGAGCCCGAAAGGGCACTCGTCAGACCACCGATTAGGCCACCGGTTAGGCCACCACCGGTTAGGCCACCACCGGTTAGACCACCGGGACACGGCTGGGGAGCATTCAAAATCTTGGTCGAGCGACAGGTGCGCATCATATCCTGCGACGTGATCGGTGCATCCCACAGTGTCAGATTACTCAACGATCCCAGAAAGGGATACGAGCAGTACCGGCCAAACCATTGGTTGTTCGTCACGGATAATACGGGTGTTCCCGAATACAAATGTGTCGCATACAAACGGCAATTGACATACACCTCGAGTATTTTGGAATTAGATACCAGGCCAATATTTATAGTCTGGTTCAACGGCAGGTCCTCCACTACGAGCGATTCCCGCAGCATAGTACCCGTCGAAGACACCGTATGAATAAATATGCACAAATCATTCTTATAATTGTCCAAAAATAGACCAGGGTTCATCTCATTCGGCAGACCCAGACTGGTATAAATGGGATCAGTGGATCCGCCGACTGCAGTAGATCCCGAAGAAGTAATGCCGCAAGGATTCGACCCTCTGTGTAACACATGTCTGTATTTGCCGAGTGCCGGAGTGCGCGAATCACCAATCAACATCTGAACTGTCATGGAATAGGTGTCGGGGCGAAATGTGGGCGACTCATCGGCTTTCACTATCAGATTTTGTGCATCGCCGTTCTGATTTTTCCAGAAGGTCTTCCCTGCCCGAGCAGTAGCCGACGGTCCGCCAAAAGGATTTCTGGGCAGAAATGGATAGAAGGCGTCTACAATAACAATCGTAATTCCAATGACGAGTGCTGCAACAAGTGCGTATACGATATACATGCCGCCATAGTTATTCAGCAGTGCGGAAGGACCCGGAAGACCGGTATTTATGCCGGGCCACGCTTTTGATGTGATCTGAGCAGAATTAAATGATCTTTCCACGGGCTTAATCGGAGACACTTTCGGGAGTATTGCGGGGGCATTCATGACACGGTTTAATGCGGGGGGGGCACTCATGATACTCTAACATGGTCTTATATAATTTCTAGATTTAGGTCGGTCCAAGTCTCTCGGCCATCGTCTTTTTTCCATGACAGTTTCGACACAGCGCTACCAGATTCGCTGCGTCATTAGAACCGCCCTTGTACAAGGCGAGTTTGTGATCGACTTCATACGATTCGTCCAGGGTTTCACCACAGCCTCCACACTTCCATTGTTGATCGGCGGCCACCTTCTTCTTCATTAGATTCGTCACGGATCGCTTCTCCGTGGTGGTATAGCGACCCGTTGCCGACGGTAACATGAGATGCTTGGCAAATCCCAGCGTATCCTGTAAATTTTCCGGGTTTTTCGTAACATGCCAGTACAGAAATCCGATGACAGCGATTCCGCCGGCGATTCGGATATAGATCATGTAGGACTGGATTATTTCGATTGCATTACGCCCGAAGACTTCGTAGGCAATCCATAGGACTACGAGGCCGCCGAATATGAGCTCCGCTTCAAACATCAATCTGATAAAGTCTTAGATAAAATGCTTGCGACGCCGGTGTTTTTCCGTCTGCGCCCGCTTTCTGACGGTGTGTCTCGGTCCCACCTTGACCTGACCCCTCGCCTCTTCGATTGTTCCCGTGATACCCGGTAAGACGAGAGTGGGCACAGAGGCCCGGCGGGCCTTGGTCTCTTGTTGCTTCAAATCGAAATCGATCGACTTGTAGTATTCTCTCGTATCCTTCTCACTGCAATCGGCGATCTTTTCACGGAAGTAACACACGAAGGACAGGCGCTGATAGAGTTCCTGACTGCCAATGACACCCGTAGTGGGATCCCGGGTGCGAATATCAGGCAGCGTCTTGTTATATGCCGTGTCCTCCTTCGTCGTAGTAACCGGTGCATTGGTGTGCCATTCATGCACATCCATGGCCACGAAATCTCCCGTGCGAATATTGAACCCGACGCCGAAGCGGGGAAACAGCGTCTCTCCGCCGTGATACTTGCCCCACTCTATCACGGAGAGATTGCCGAATCCATCTCTGTAATCGCCGGCATCCTTGTGTAGCGCCGTGCGGAAGTTGCTGTTGACCGTGAGAGTACTGAATGCAGTGTCGCCAATCTGATACATTGGCTTCTTGGAGACCTCGGCCAACTGTTTCTTATGGGCAGCGGGCACCAGTGTCTTGAACTGATTATCAATTGCTTCCAAAAATGGAAGACCGTGAAGGAACTGCTTGAGTCCGGACCGGGTGTATCCCGTCATACGACAGGGTTGGCCGAGAAAGGGCGTCTTCTCGTAGTATCCAATGACGCCGCTGGCGACCACGTTGTTGACCCGCATCTTACTCAGAACCTTCTTGCCGTCCTTGATCTGATAGTACTGCGCCGACCACTTGTCGATCTTTGCCGGATCCCTGCGACTCCAGTAGACACCCTTGGTATCAATCGGGCCGGCGGCGGCACCCCGATTACGACTGGGAATGGCTAACAGACGAAATGCATCCCAGCCGATTTGGACTGTTTCTGTGGGAATCGCCTTTTTGCGGAGCTTTGCCAGTAGTTTGCGCTCGGGTTTTCCGGCCGCCACGTCATCGGGATGCGAAATTCCGTAGACATCTACGTCTTCGTCGAATATTTGGATGCCGGCGGCCGTAAACCATTCACCTTCGTGTTTGGCAAAGTCGGCATCGGATGTCTTTGCTTTGACATCGACCGTTTTGACCATGTCACCTGTTTGGGATCAAGCTTTTTTGTACCGTGAAGTGCTAAACTTAAGAACCTCACTTCGTTCGGAATTCTTAACTTTAGCACTTCTAGCTATCGTCTGTGCCTCATTTATTCGGCACAAGCCTGTACGACGACCACAGAAGGCCGCCGACGATGGCCACGGCGGCTCCGCCGAGGATAACATGGAGTGCACCCTGTGCGTAGGCGGCATTGAGTGCGGCCTCGGCCATCTCGGCCGTGGCGCCCGAGGGAGGATGGGGAAGACCGGCGTCCGCCATTTGCTTGTATTTGCGATGGAACTCGGTCAGAGACATCTCGGGTTTTCCGAGCTGTTTGTTTACGGCATTGTGGACCGAATGCACCCATTCGATGAGAGTTGAGCGCTTATCGAGCCATGTGTCGACGGGCATAGCCTTGATAATCTCCGTGTAATGGCCCCGGCATATCGGGCACGGTAACAGATGGGCCATGGAAGTATAGAATTCCTTGGCTGCCTTCTTCTCGGCATAGGAAGGAGAATCGGGATATGCGAGTGAGACAATGTGGAGCGTGGCCCAAAAAACGGGACCCCATACTTCGGGAGGAAGGTGCATCGAATCTATATTGGTCTGAGACAAACGGGATGGCTCTTTGAACTTCAATACGGCTTTGCCTGGACAACCTTTAACGTCATATCCAGGCACAGAAGTTGCGTGCCGGCCGTATCAGTCCACAGAATTCGTGACGTGATCGTGCCCGATAAACCCGATGGCATCGTATACCAAGATGAGCCATCGTGCGGCCCTATAGTAATGGGACACTGAGTATTCTGGCAAAGATCGGTGATGGTGGGTGCAAGAGGAATGAAATTGTATGACATGGAGTTCTTTACGGATCCACCAGTAACCTCGAGGGGGCTCGTATAGTACAGAGTTAGAGACACATTTGTTCCACCGACGGCCTTATCGGATGGCTCGAGGCCGAGTTGTTGAATGGTAAACAGACCGCCGCAGGACTTGATAGAGGCGGAGGCAGACGCAAGCAGAAGAGATAATAGGACCAACATATACCTGATCACGTCGCTGGTAGGTGTGGGGTCAAATTTAGTTTGACCAAAACTTGACTAGGGATGTACGGATCTTACCCTATTTGTGGTGCGGGGATGTCCGAGTGGTTAAGGTGGCAGGCTTAAGATCTGCTGGAGCAATCCGCGTGGGTTCGAACCCCACTCCCCGCAGACTTTTTGGTCGCAGGCTTTTTGGTTCAGAAGACTGGTATACCTAAAGAACAGAAGAGCAAGGCAAACTAAGGGGCCATGTCTATGTGCAGTAACTGCGGCAAACCAGGACACTTTTTTCGAGAATGCACCGAACCTATCACGTCACTGGGAGTTCTAATGTTTCGGCGAAAGATTGAAGGAACGCAAATACTGCTTATACGTCGTAAGGATTCCCTCGGATATATTGAAATTATGCGAGGAAAATACAGTCTCGAGGACGATACAGCTATACAGGATCTTATAGATCAAGCAACCGTCGATGAACGCCAGCGACTCATAACCACCTCGTTCTCCCAGCTATGGAAACTATTGTGGAACGGTCAAGTATCTCGGCGGTATCAAATAGAATTCGATCAAGCCAAGGCTAAAATGGATAAACTAAAGGAGAGTGGTAAACTCGAAGCGTTGATCGCCAAATCAACAACTTGCTGGGCCGAGGCAGAATGGGGATTTCCCAAGGGACGGCGGAATTCGAGTGAGACAGAACTGGTGTGTGCTTTTAGGGAGACATTTGAAGAAACGGGAGTGAAGCGGCAGCATCTGACATTAGTGGATGCAGAACCTCTTGTTGAAGAATTCATAGGAAGTAATGGTATACGATACAAGCATAAATACTGGTTGGCTGAAATGTCTTCACACATTGAGGTAATCATGGATCCGCAGAATAAGGAACAGGCAAAGGAAATTGGAGATGTGAGATGGGTAACACTGGATGATGCGAAGAAGCTTATCCGGCCATATAACACAGAGAAGTTGGCGGTACTTGAACATGCGATGTGCGCAATTGCTTTGAATTTATCTTGTTAAATAAGAGGAGACATGTCAAGTCCGGATGATGAGGCCACAGAGCCCTTTGCCCCGGATGCCGAGGCGACAGAAGCAGAAACAGAAGTGGTAGGTGCCGAGGCGACAGAAGCAGAAACAGAAGTGGTAGGTGCCGAGGCGACAGAGGTCCCTGTGACAGAAGCAGAAACAGAAGTGGTCGGTGCCGAGGTCGAAGCACCTGTCGAAGCACCCGTTGAGGTCGAAGCACCTGTCGAAGCACCCGTTGAGGTCGAAGCACCTGTCGAAGCACCCGTTGAGGTCGATGCACCCGTCGAAGCTCCAGTCGAGGCAGAAGCACCCGTCGAAGCACCCGTTGAGGTCGAAGCACCTGTCGAAGCACCCGTCTTACCAAAGGCACCAGTCAAGGTCGAGGTACCAGTCGAGGTCGAAGCTCCAGTCGAGGTCAAAGCACCCGTCTTACCAAAGGCTCCCATAGACTATCGCCAACGGTTCCAAGCCATGGACGATGCCACCCTAGTTCAGGAATGGGCTTCACTAAAGAATCCCGTCGTACGCAAAACGGTATCCGAGGTGATGACCGGTCGGGGTGTGTGGCCATCCAAGGCCATGCAAGGACGTGAAGAAATGGCCGGCCTATATCCCAACATCGACGATCCCCACTTCGCCAGTCGTCTTTACCAAAAACGGGAATTCTACGAGGCCCGAGCAACTCTCACCAAGGTGGCCGAGGGAATCCTCGATCCCTGTTCTTCCAAGGAAGCCGAGGCCCTCTTCGAATTAACACCGATCCAGCGACTCGTAAGCCGATTTTTGCATCCGCAGACACCATACATGGGCCTTCTGCTATTTCACGGTGTCGGCGTAGGTAAAACGTGCAGTGCCGTCACCATTGCCGAGCAATTCCTCGAGGTAGCACCGACCCGCAAGGTAATCGTACTCGTGCCCCAAGCGATCCAGGAAAACTTCAAGCGCACCGTGTTCGACACAACCAAACTCGTCTGGGGCGGCGACCGCTGGATATCCAACCAATGTACGGGAACATCCTATCTGGAGCGTCTCGGTCTCCTTCGAAATCCCGACCTCAAGGCCGTGCAATACGCCATAGAAGCCGACAGACGCAAGCGGTACACGGTATCCGGCTACCAGGCCTTTGCCAACTGGATCGATCGCAGTCTCGCAAATCACGTTCCCGCCGGCATCGAGGGCGAGGCCCGTCAATTAGCGGAAAACGAGGTTCTCCGTCGTCTCTTTTCCGACCATCTGATCGTGATAGACGAGGCTCACAATCTGCGGGATGTGTCAACTCGAGAGGACGAAGGAAAGCCCGAGGATGCCGTCGCCGGTGGTGAAGCCGCCGAAAATGCCGGCGGCAAGGCTCTCAATCCCTATCTCAAACGCATCGTACTTCACGCCGAGGGTCTGCGCCTCGTACTCATGACGGCCACGCCCATGTACAACTCGGCTCCCGAAATCGTGCGTCTTCTCAATTACCTCTGGATGAATGACAGCAAGAAAGAGAAGACACCGCTGCAGGTGTCCGAAATTTTTTCCGGCACCGGCGAATTGATAAATCCGGCGCCTCTGGAGGCCGCCGCCCGCCGTTATGTGAGCTACATGCGAGGCGAAAATCCCTTTACATTTCCGCTGCGCATGAGACCAGTGGAAGCGCTTCCGCCGGACGGTGAAATAACAAATGCCATTTACTGGCCGAGAATTTCCGCCACGAAAAAACCCGTCGAGTTCTCCGAATCGGATGCCGCCGCACTGAATGTCCTTCCCATCGTATTTACAGAGCCCGAGCCCGGTACGCCAGTAGAAAAGGCTCTGAGAGGGGCGACGACGAGAACGGCTGAAGAGGTAACCACCGGCGACGTGATGTTAGACCTCCGTATGCAAATGGCGAATATCACGTATCCGAATAACATGTACGGCACGGCCGGCTGGGAAGCGCACTTTTCTACCAAAACCGTCACGTCGGGATCACGCAAAATCCGTGTCTTCACGCCGCAGGAGGGGTTTCCGATTGATTCCGTGTTTCACGGCAGAGGACTTCTGGACCATGCGCCCAAGATTCACCGTATCGTCAAAAGTATAACGGCGGCCCAGGGCCTCTGCTTTGTCTACAGTCGTTACATCAAATCGGGTGCGCTGCCTCTGGCGATCGCTCTCGAGCGCGCCGGCTTCCAGCGCAAGCTGTCGGATGGCCGCATTGCTCCTCTCTTGAATGGTGTGAGACCCGCCGTACCCATCTGTGCTCTATGCGGCAATATAACGGCGGAACACGGGGCCGAACATCCGTTTTCTCCGGCGTATTATGTGCTCTTAACATCCGAAGACGAAATCAGTCCCGATTTTCCCGGTCTCGTGAAGCAAGCGACATCGTGGACCGATAAGGTCTGGGGACCTCTCGGCAATTCTGTAAAGGTCATCATAGGCTCGCAGGTGGCATCCGAGGGTCTCGATCTCAAGTGTATTCGGGAGATGCACATTCTCGATTCCTGGTATCACTTGAACCGCACGGACCAAATCATTGGTCGGGCCATTCGTTATTGCTCTCACTCGGCGCTGCGGGAGACGGAGAGAGCGCTCGCCGTACCG
>SXGQ01361926.1_pt1 | contig 11330 bp, 11 predicted proteins | sample 3178371 | NCBI WGS metagenome assembly SXGQ01 (sample SAMN11356859, study PRJNA531348) | freshwater metagenome | isolation source: freshwater sample F1-20 | place: China: Fuxian Lake, Yuxi | collected 2017-12-25 | reverse complement strand
ATCGGGGCGGATCCACTTGTCTTGGACTTGTATCCTACTCGACGTCAGCGACCGAGCGAAACCAGGGCCAAGGCCAGTCCGGCGCAGGCCATCCCCCAAGCCTGGGACCTCGTGACCCGCTCGTGGTCGAGGCGCATGGCCAGAACGATCGTGCTCACCGGATACAGAGCCGTGATCACGGCGACCAACGAGAGCATGCCCTCGCGGTTGGCGGCCACGAACAAGAGGTTGGCCCCCATGTCGAAGAGGCCGGCGAGAAACGCGAGGGCCGGCACGGACTTCACCGACAATCCGGGTGGGCGTCGCCACACGAGAACGACGACGGCCAAAGAGATCGAGGCCAGACGCGCGGCGAGCAACGGCCACATACCCGAGGCCTCGGTGGTGCGATCGAGGCAGGTGAACATCCAGCCGAATCCGGCACCCGACACGATCGAGACCACGACGATGAAGGGCTGCGTCTTGGTGTGCGGAGTTCCCACCGCTCCGGTAACGAGGGTGATCCCTGCGAACGCGGCCACGACTCCGAGATAAGCGACGAGGGATGGTCGCTCGCCGAAGCCGATACCAGAAGCGAGGGGAACGACCGCGCTCACCACCGCGGTGAGTGGTGCGACGACGGTCATCGAACCGCGCGCCAGCGCGAAGTACAGGAGACCGAGCCCCACGAATCCGCCGGCACCACCGATCGCGCCCCACATCCAGTCCCGACCTCCGGGTGCGGGATCACCGAGGACCAACAACGCTCCCCCGAGCAGGACGAGACTGAACACCTGGCCCACGAGCGTCACCGCGAAACTGTCGAAACGGCGGGTCGCGCGGCCACCGCAGAAATCACCGAGCCCGTACACACAGGCGGCCGCGGCGGCGAGGAGAATCTCCATCACTTCATCACTAGCAGGACTCCGCATTCGTTTCGGTGCTTCTGTACCTTGGCGGAATGAAGCGCATCGTCTCGGCCCTCATCGTCTCCGGATTCGTCATCGCATCGTGTGGCGGTGACGATTCGTCCACCACCGACTCGAACGTCTCGGAGTCTTCGACCGCGATCTCGGAGGCACCGGGTACCGAGGCGCCTACCACCGAACCCGCTCCAGCCGAACCGATCTCGGTCATCGGCGAGTACTCGAGCGAGACCTACAGCGATCCCGCCCACTGGACGTGCCATCCGGACACCGAAGACACCTGCGACGACGACACGAGCGTGACCCTCGTGAACGCCGACGGCACCACGGAGGTTCTGCCCTTCGGTCCCGTCGCCGATGCCCCCGTCGACTGCTTCTACCTTTACCCCACGTCGAGCGAGGATCAGACCTTCAACTCCGACCTGAACGCGGGTCGGGAGCGCGAAGTCGCCTTCGAACAAGCCGCTCGCCTGTCGTCGGTGTGTCGGATGTACGCACCCACCTACCGCAGCGTGACCCTCGCGGCGCTGTTCGGATTGGTGGAAGGCGACCGTTCCACTGGCTGGATGATTCCTTACGACGATGTCGTCGACGCGTGGAAGTACTACCTCGCCAACGAGAACAACGGCCGCGGCGTGATCCTGCTCGGTCACTCGCAGGGAACCGGACAACTGATCCGCTTGTTGGAGAACGAGATCGATCCCGATCCGGCCCAACGTGATCTCATCGTGTCGGCGATCCTGCTCGGTGGTTCCCTGGCCGTGCCCACGGGTGAAGCGGTGGGCGGAACTCTCACGAACATCCCGCTCTGCACGAGTGCCGATCAGGCGGGCTGCGTCATGACGTACGCAACGTTCCGCAGCACCGCCACCCCACCGGCCAATTCGTACTTCGGTCGCGCGGCGCGTATGGGCGAACCGGAAGTCGCCGGCCAGGAAGCCGGTTGCACCAATCCGGCCGCGCTCGGTGGCGGCAAGGGTGATCTCATCTCGGCCTTCCGCACCGCCGAATGGGCCTACACCGATGGTTCGGGGCTCACGCAGATCAGCACCCCGTTCGTCGGTTTCCCCGGACTCCTCACCGGTGAATGCATGAGTCGCGATGGATTCCACTACTTGGAGGTCACCGTGAACGGCGATCCGTCCGATGCCCGGGCCGATGACATCCGTGGCGATCTGTCACCCGAATGGGGACTCCATGCCGTCGACTGGGAAGTGGCTGCGCTGTCGATTCTCGACGTGGTCGATTCGCAGATCGCGGCCTGGCTCGGCGCACGCTGACCCAGCCGTCTCAATCGCGACCTAGGGTCGCACCATGCATCACGTTCCGTTCGGCCGCACCGGCCTGAAGGTGTCGCGGCTCTGCCTCGGCACCATGACCTTCGGCTATCAGTGCGACGAGGAGACGTCACGTTCGATCCTCGACACGGCCGACGCCGCGGGCATCGATTTCATCGACACCGCCGATGTGTATCCACTCGGTGCTCCCCCCGATCTCTTCGGCCGCACCGAGGAGATCGTGGGCCGGTGGATGAAAGGTCGTCGCGACGACTACATCGTGGCCACCAAGTGCTTCTTCCCCACCGGACGCAAGCCGTGGGACAGCGGCAACTCGCGCAAGAACATCATGCGCGCGGTGGAGGCGTCGTTGCGCCGACTCCAGACCGATTACATCGACCTGTACCAAGTGCACTCGTGGGATGCCGACACGCCCATCGACGAGACCATGCTCGCGTTGCACGATCTGGTGAGCTCGGGCAAGGTGCGCTATCTCGGTTGTTCGAACTACCTCGCCTACCAACTCGCCCGTTCCATCGGACGGTCCGAGGCGCTCGGAGTCAGCCGGTTCGAGTGCATCCAGCCGCGCTACAACCTGCTCTTCCGCGAGAACGAGCGCGAACTCTTCCCGCTATGTGCCGACGAGAAGACGGCCGTGATCCCCTACAACCCGCTGGCCGGTGGGTTCCTGACCGGCAAGCACAAACCCGGTTCACCTACCGAAGGCACCCGCTTCACACTCGGCTACGCAGCCGGCCGCTACCAGGAGCGCTACTGGCACGACCGGATGTTCGAATCACTGGCGCCGATCGCCGAGATCGCCATCGAAACCGGAGTCTCGATGGCCACGCTCGCCGTGCAATGGGTTCTGGCCAACCCGGTCGTGACCGCGCCGATCATCGGCGCGAGCCGTCCCGAACAACTGGCCGATGCCGTGGCCGCCGTTGCATCACCACTCGACGAGGGCGTCAAGCAACGACTCGACACGCTCACCTACGAGTACCGCTTCGGCGACAACGCGCGCTGAACCTCGTATTACTTGGGGTCAGGGCACCAGTTGCCGTGGAACCCGAACGGCACGCGCTGGGGCAACTTCACCTGCGCCACGTAACCCCGACCGAAGTCGCGGGCATCGAGCACCGCGAATTCGGCCGAGTCGGTGTTGCCGTCGTGCACGAAGGTCACCAACCAGCCGTCGTCTTCGTCGGTGCCACCCGGTCGGGCCACGAACACCGGCTCACCGGCGGCCCGCCCCGGACCGTGATCGAACATCTCGCGCTTTCCGGTCCGGAGATCGTGTTTGAGAGTGGGCCAGTGCATGGAATCCGGGTCGGGCTGGGCGCAGTAGCCGAAGCGATACGACTTTCCCGTGAGGGCGACCCGGTGGCGCGGGAATTCGTTCGGCGTGTCGTCGATCGTGGTGACACCGACTCGCTTGGTCGTCGGATCGATCTCCCAACGCACCAACTTGGGCAATGAGTCGCCGAATGGTCCGTTCATGTCATGGCGCATCATCACGTCGTAGAAGCACACGTCGAGCACGACCTTGCCGTCGGGCGTGTCGTAGGAGTTCAGTGGGTGGAACACGTAACCCACCGGCACGTCGACCCACACGATGTCGGCCGCGGTGCCATCGCGCGGCATGAGGCCCACTCGGTTGCCGTAGTCGTCGCTCCAGCGGAACGGGAACGAACGACCCGAGAAGGCCAGGTCGAAGTCGACCAGCACCGGCTGGTCGTACACCACCACGTATCGATCGGTGATCGACATGTCGTGCACCATCGACATGCCCGGCAGCGGGATATCGACCGTGCGATTCACCCGACCGTCCTTGCCCACGCGCACGTACTGCACGTGATCCATCCATTCGGCCCAGGCGTAGACGATCGCGTGCATCTCACCGGTGGTCGGATCGATCTTGGGGTGCGCGGTGAACGCGCCCGGCAAGGTTCCGAAGAAGTCGTTGCGACCCACGGTCTCGAGTTCGTAGGTGAGCTCCACCGGACACCCACCGGCTTCGACCATGGCCCAGGTGGTGCCGGCGAACGAGCCGACGTTGGTGTTGGGTCCACCGGTCGAGTTGTTCCAGTTGCGACCGGCGATGTCAGGTGTATCGCGCACCTGACTCACGTGCGACGAGCCGACGTAACGATTGCGATACCACTCGGCCCGTCCTTCACGCAGACGGATGCCGTGCACCATGCCGTCGCCGATGAACCAGTGGTGAGTCGCCGGATCGACCGGCTCGATCGGGTTCGGTCCGTTGCGCAGGTAACGGCCATTGAGTTCCCGGGGCAGTTCGCCGATCACCTCGAGGTCGGTGGCCGTGACTTCTTCGGTGACCGGCGCGTAATTGCCGACGAGATAGCGATTGGCCGATGGGGCTTCGGAGGTGGCACTCATGTGACAGTGTCTATTCGCTGTGGTTGACACTGTCAAGAGGGGGATTTAGGATTCGTCCATGGCCCCGGCGACCTTGCGTGAGACCGTTCTCAAGGCGGCCGTCGACTACATCGCCGAACACGGCCCCGACGGCTTGTCGTTCCGGCAAGTGGCCGTGGCCGCCGGCGTGAGCCATCAGGCGCCGTATCACCATTTCACCGACCGCAAGGGAATCTTCGCCGCCATCGCCGCCGAGGGCTACGAGATGTTCACGCAGGCGATGCTCGACGCCTTGGCCCGCGACTCCGCCGAACCGGCTGCCGATCTGCTCGAGAGCTACGTGGAATTCGCTCTCTCCCACCGCGGGCACTTCCGCGTGATGTTCCGGCCGGACCTTTGCTCACTCGCCGACGACCCCGAACTTCAACGAGTGGCCGACGGATCTTTCGACGTACTCGTGGATTTCGTGCGCACCGAACTCGGACCCAAGGCGTCGATCGTGGACATCCGCGCTCGCGCCACGGCCATGTGGTCGTTGGCGCACGGCTTGGCGACGCTCCTCATCGACGGACCCCTCGAGCCCAAGATCGGCCCGATCAAGAACCGGCGCGCGCTCATCCGAGCCGTGGCCCAGCAATCGGGACTCGTCTCACCTAAATCACGTCGACGCTGACGCTCCTAGGTCGGCACCAATCGCCGCCCATCGGGAGCGGTGATGTGGGTGGACCTCGTCGATTCCTCGAACTGGGTCCGGTATCCGTGGACCTTCAAGCGATTGTGTCTTCGGCAGAGCGGATCGGCATTGGCCACGTCGGTCTCACCGCCTTCCACCCACGGAACCCGGTGATCGACATCGCAGGTGAGCACATCGCAACCAGGCCAGATGCAACGACGCCGACGGATGAGCGCCGCCGCCCGCGCGCCACCCGTGAACAGACGCGAGCGACGTCCGAGCCCGACCGGCACCCCCGCTGAGTTCACGACCACTCGGCGCACGTGGGCCACGAGTGATGTGGCGACCACATCGACGGGGTCGAGCGGAATGCCGGCGGTCGTCTCGCAGCGAGTGTCGAGCACGTCTTCGCCGGGCCGGATGAGCGAACCGAGCTTCGAATCACGCTCCATGGCGGCCAACGTGCGTTCGTACGTGGTCTGATCGATCAGGATGTTGACCAGCGGCTCGGGCGAAGGGCCGAATTGGCTGGCCGCCGAGGCAAAGACTGCGTACAACGCGTCGGCACGCCGTTGCTTGGACGTGCGAGCGAGTGAAGTCGGCGACAGCCCGAGTACATCACGTTCGGCGAGATCGCGGGCGAGTTCGGCCTGAACGTACTTCTCGAACACCTCGGCCATGAGGGCTCCCTGACCGTTGCCGACCTTCGCATCGACGAATGTCGTGTTGCCAAGAGTGTTCACGGTGGCGTCACGGTCCTCGTGGGCGGCTTCGTGCGACTGATGTGCTCCGTCGGCATCGGCCAACTGCTCCCAGCGAGCGGCCAGTCGGTCGAAGTCGTCGCACGGCAACGTGCGTGCGTAGTTTGCGAGCGTCTCCATGAAGTCGGGCAACTGATCCGTCACCCGCTTGTTGGCGTGCAGACCGGCGAGGCGAGCAACCGGCGCCGAGGCCATGTCGCCGGCGGCCATCGACTCCCCCACTTCGGGGTAGTTGCGCACGAGGTCGGCCACCCGCGCCGCCCGCTTGGCTTCCGAAGTCGACCAATTCACATGGGCTCGCAACCACGATGCGATGGTGAAGCAGCCGTCTTCCTGATACCAACACTGCGACTGCACCCGACCAACCAGCCGCGCAGTCGCTGCATCGAGGTGCCGCTTCAATCGTTCGATCTCCACCAACACTTCGCGCGCCTCCGCGGCCGACGACAGCGAAGCGACACGTGCGTCCACCAAACCACACACATCGGTGAGGTCGGACGTCGTCATGAGTCCGACCGTAAGTGGGGGGTGTTGCAGGGTTTCGCTCGATGCAACATCGAGGACACGAACTTCTTGTGGGCGTGACGGGACTCGAACCCGGGACCTCCACCGTGTCATGGTGGCGCTCTAACCAACTGAGCTACACGCCCGAAAGCAGACGACAGCCTACCTCCCCACCCCGCTGGCTCAACGAAGGCGTAGGGAGACCTCATTGGCCATGAGCCGGCCCCGCCGGGTGAGCCGGATCCGCTCACCGTCATCGACCACCAGCCCCTCGAGCAGGTCCAGATCCTCGGGCGAGAACGACCCGACCGGCACACCCTCGCGCATTCGGATGGCGAGTTGCAGACCTTCGAGTCGTCGCTCGTCGGCGCCGAGTTCTTCGGCGGCCGATTCAGCCGATGCGCCGGCCTCCACCAGATCACAGAACCGGTCGGGCGTCCGAACGTTCCACCAACGGCGACCGTTCACGTGTGAATGGGCGGCACTGCCGAAACCGAGATACTCACCCTGTTGCCAGTAGAGCCGGTTGTGTTCGCACTCGTGACTCGGACGCGCCCAATTGGAAACTTCGTAGTTGGCAAGTCCGTGCGCCGACAGAATCTCGTCGGCCACTTCGTACATCTCGGCTTGAACATCATCGTCCGGATGGCGTACCGGATCATCGGCCAGCGGTGTGCCGGCCTCCACCGTGAGCCCATAGGCCGACACGTGGGGCGGATCGAGATCGCAAACCCGTCGAACGGTCTCGGCCCAGTCTTCCACCGACTCGCCGTGAACGCCGTAGATGATGTCGAGGTTGAAGTTCGAAAATCCGGTGCCGCGAGCGATCTCCACCGCGCGCTCCACATTGCGCGGGTCGTGGGTCCGGCCGAGATTGGCCAGCACGTGATCCTTCATCGACTGCACGCCGAAACTCAGCCGGTTTACGCCCGCCCCGCGATACGCGTGCAGCATCGCCTCGTTCACGTCGTCGGGATTGCACTCGATCGTGGTCTCGCAGTCCTCTCGGCGCGGGATGGCCGCGAGGATCGAAGTCATCAGCTCGGGCGCGAGTCGGGTGGGAGTTCCACCGCCCACGAAGACCGAAGAGACCGCCGGCATTCCACCATCGCGAGCCCGCCCGATCTCGGTTCGGAGCGCAGCCACGTAGCGCTCCATCAGGTGGTCGCGGTCGGTGAAGGTTGCGAACGCGCAGTAGTCGCACCGGTGCCGACAGAAAGGGATGTGCACGTAGGCGCCGAAGGCCATCACTTGCTCGTGTGGTAGAGCAGTCCGAGGTCAGCGAGCCGCTGGTGCACGTCCTCGAGCGGCACGTCGAGCATGGCCGCGATGGCCCGGATGTCGTGGGCGCGCACGGTCAGCACCTTGCCGTTGAAGTCACCGCGCTGAACCTGAATCATGGTCAGGAACCGCGTCAGCATCTTCTGCGCCGGACCATTCAATTGTGACAAGCGGACGAGGTCGATCACGATCTTGCGCGGCTTGCTCGCGATGTGATCGGGATCGTGTTCGGGTGACGATTCGTCAAGAGGAAGCATGTGCCCGGCCGGAACCGCGTACAGAGCAGCCAACCGATGCAAACGCGGTAGCGAGATGGTCCGCTCACCCCGCTCGTACGCGCCCACCACCGAGGCTTTGAACTCGCCCGACGACAGCGACTCCACTTCCTGCAACGACAGCTTCTTCTGTCGACGGATGGCCCGCAGACGATCACCCACCTGACGGTTGTAGGCCGGGTCCTCGCGATCGGAACCTTCATCACCGAGCGTGGGCTTCTTGGGCATCGCTCGGACTCTAGGTCGGAGTTCGCCACTCTCCGTGGTCACGAATGGCGGTCGACCAAGAGGGCCCCGGCCACGACGGCTGCGGTCTCGGCCCGAAGCACGCCGCCGGGCAACGACACCGTGCGCCGACCCTCGAGTTCGGCCGGAGTGAATCCGCCCTCGGGACCCACCGCGATAGCACTCACCGACGCGTCGAGAGTCGCGCCACCCGGTTCGGCCACGACGACGTCTCCCACCGAAGCGATCGCCGCCGCGAGCGACGGCTGTACGTCGTCGACGACGGGCAACCACACCTGACGACTCTGCATGGCAGCTTCGCGCGCGACCTTCCGCAGACGTTCGATATTGCGCTGCGACTTGGTTTGGTCCCACTTCACCACCGAACGGTCGGCCACGAACGGCACGATGCGCGACACACCCAACTCAGTGAGCTTCTGCACCGCCGACTCGGGCTTGTCGCCTTTGCTCAACGCGAAGAGCACGGCCAGATCGCGACCGGGTTCGGCCTCGACGTCGCCGTCCACCACCAGCCCGACGCTCGAGTACGTGCAGATTCGCCACCGTCCCCGACCATCACTCGCGGACACGCGCTCACCGTCACGCAGGCGCAGAACTCGCGCCAGATGGTGGGCATCGTCGGATTCGAGAATCGGCGCGTCGAGATCTTCGACGAACACGTGCGCGGAAGCCCGACGCCGTTCGCTCACGAGAACGCCGATTTGACGCGCGAGAAGAATCCCTTCTCGGCGGGGGCCACTGCTTCGCCGCGGAGTTCGGCCAACTGGCGCAGCAACGTGGCTTCCTCGTTGCTCAACTTGGTGGGGACCGACACGTCGATCACCACCCGCAGATCGCCGCGACCCCGACCCTGGAGGCGCGGCACGCCCCGGCGCGCGAGGGTGAACACGCGACCGGGTTGGGTGCCGGGCGGAACCACGAGGGTCTCGGTGCCATCGAGGGTCTCGAACTCGATCGACGTTCCGAGGCTCGCCTGGGCCATCGATACCGCGAGCCGACTCACGAGGTCGGACCCGTCACGTTCGAAGCGATCGTGCGGCGCCACGCGCAGGTGAACGTAGAGATCACCCGCCGATCCACCACGTGGGCCCACGGCACCACGACCGGTCAGTCGCAACGTCGAGCCGGTGTCCACTCCCGCCGGAACGTCGACTTGGTAGGTCTTTTCTTCGACGATGCGTCCCTGGCCACCACATGGCGCACACGGGGTCACCACCACTTGTCCGAATCCGCCGCATCGCTGGCACGTCTGCGACGAGATCATCTGGCCGAGCAGGCTCTGACGGATCCGCTGCACTTGGCCCGAGCCGTTGCAATCGGAGCACGACACCGGTTGGGTCCCGGAGCCGGCCCCCGATCCGTTGCAGTCGTCGCAACGAGTCGCCGTGCGCACGTTCACCGGAAGAGTGGCGCCGAAGACCGCCTGTTCGAAGGCGATGTCGGCCACGACCTCGAGATCCTGTCCGCGCGGTGGCCCCGCCGGTCCGCGCGAACCACCGAATCCTCCGCCCCCACCGAAGAACGCATCGAAGATGTCGCCGAGCCCGCCTCCGCTGAAGAAATCACTTTGGCCGGCCGCTCCACCCACGCCAGCGTCGCCGAAGCGGTCGTACCGCGCCCGGGCCTCGGAGTCCGACAACACCTCGTAGGCACGCGCGACCTCTTTGAACTTCTCCTCGGCCGACGGGTCGTCGGGGTTGGCATCCGGATGAAGTTGACGGGCCTTGACGCGATACGCCTTCTTGATCTCGTCGGGCGATGCCGATCTCGACACGCCGAGCAACTCGTAGTAATCGGCCACTGATCAGCCTTCGCCGAGTCGACGCCCGAGACGATCCGACACCACTTCCACGGTGGCCAACGCGCGCGGGTAATCCATACGCGTCGGACCCAGCACCCCCACCGTTCCCATCTGCTGGCCGTCCACCACGACTGGCGCCACCACAACAGAACAATTGGCGAGCGGCTCCACTCCGTGTTCGGCGCCGATGGCCACACTGAGGCCGCGGTTCAGTACGTCGCGCACGAGGGTGACGACGAGATACTGCTGTTCGAGGGTCTGGATCACCTGGCGCACCACGTCGACCGCGTCGAAGGCGGCGGCCATCGACGACACTCCGCCCAAGAACACCGGATCCTCGGTCTTCTTGTGTTGCAGCGCGTCGATCGCGCGCTGACCGAGCGCATCGAGACCACGATCACCACTCGCCACGAACGAGGCGTCGCCGAGGGGTTTGCCCACCAGCGACTTCTGCAACTGCGCCGTCACCGCCGCCACCTGCGCGTCGGAGATGTCGTCGTCGAACTCGACGCTCTCACTCTCCACGGCTCCGTTCGACATGACGGCCACCACCAGACCCGAGCGTGCCGCCAGAGCCACCACCTGTACCGACCGCACATCGGCCCGCTCGACCGTTGGCCCGAGCACCACCGAGGCGTAGTTGGTGAGTCCGGCGACCAGGTGCGAGGTGCGCGACAGGAGCTCTTCGAGACGAACGTGTGCACCGTCGAAGAACTGGCGCACCTGATTGGCCTTCACGTCCTCGAGGCGACCGGGCTGCGTGAGATGATCGACGAAGAAGCGATATCCCTTGTCGGTCGGAACGCGACCGGCCGAAGTGTGCGGCTGGGCGAGGTATCCCTCTTGTTCGAGCACCGACATCTCGTTGCGAACCGTGGCCGACGAGACGTTCACCCCTTGCACACTGGCGATGTGGGTGGAGCCGACCGGCTGACCGGAGGCGATGTACTCCTGCACGACTGCTCGCAGGATGGCGGTCTTGCGTTCATCCAGCATGACGAGCGGATTGTAGCCCTCAGCCGCCGGTGACCGCCTTGTAACGGGCGAGAGCCTCGTCACGCTCGTGCGAGTGGTCGACGATCGGCGCCAGATATCCGAGCGGCACTCCTCCACCTTTGGCCCACGGTGAATGGATCTGAGCTGCGGGCAGGTCGGCGAGTTCGGGGACGAAACGTCGCACGTAATCGCCGGTCGGGTCGTAACGCTCGCCCTGCAGCACGGGGAT
>SXGQ01669024.1_pt1 | contig 11331 bp, 12 predicted proteins | sample 3178371 | NCBI WGS metagenome assembly SXGQ01 (sample SAMN11356859, study PRJNA531348) | freshwater metagenome | isolation source: freshwater sample F1-20 | place: China: Fuxian Lake, Yuxi | collected 2017-12-25 | reverse complement strand
CAATGATATTTTTATAATTTTTCCAACATTAGCAGCTTTAGCTATAGGTGCGCAAAAAATTATTCCCTTGTTAAATACTGTATATTTAAATTTTAGCATAGTGAGAAGTAATACTGCTCAAGTTGCTGAGATAGTTGAAATTTTAGATGAATATGCAAGAAAAAAAGCAGAAATAAAGTTAATAAGTATAAAGAAGATCAATTTTACAAATTCAGTTTTATTTCAGAATGTTTTCTTTTCTTATAATAAAAATCAACAATATATCCTTGAGAACGTTAATTTTGAAATTAAAAAGGGATCCAGAGTTGGAATTATCGGAAAAACAGGAGAAGGTAAAAGTACACTTCTAGATTTAATAATGGGATTGTTGACCCCAGAAAATGGCATAATTAAAATTGATGACATTAAATTAGACAAAGAAACAATTGGCAGCTGGCAATCAAAAATAGCACACGTGCCTCAAAATATATTTTTAAGCGATAGTTCATTTTTAGAAAATATTGCATTTGGAGTTAATCCCAAGAATATAAACATAGAAAAAGTGAAGTTAGCAGCTAAAAAATCACAATGTCATGACTTTATTATGAAATTAGAAAAAGGATACAACGAAATGGTGGGAGAGAGAGGAGCAAAATTGTCTGGTGGCCAAATACAGAGACTAGGTCTTGCAAGAGCATTATATAAAGATGCAGAGGTTATTATTTTTGATGAAGCAACAAGCTCTTTAGACTATGAAACTGAAAAATTAGTAATTGATGAATTGAATCACCTAGATAAGAATTTGACAATCATTATAGTTACTCATCGATTAAACACTTTAGATAATTGTGACTCAGTTTTTGAAATAAAAGACAAACAAGTACATAAAAAAATTTTAAGTTGATATAATTAAGCAGTTAACTAGAGATTTTTTTTTTTATATTTTCTTTTATTATAAGTAAACAAATAAAAGAACAAAGAAAATCAACACTAATAAAAGCAAGCACATCCTCAAACACAGATCTAGCAATGAAATATATAAGCAGGTAGTGGGATAATGATATAAAATAATTTTTATGATTAATATTTTTAATTTTAAAAAATTTCAACAATGAAAAAGTTAAAAAAGTTAAATATAAAAAAAAACTAATAATCCCGGTATTATAAAAAATATTTAACCAGCTATTAGAAGATATTTTTTCAACTGGTTTCAAATAAACTTGGTCGGCAAAGAAACCTTTGCCGAACAATAGGTCATTTTTTTCTATATCATCTAATAATATTATCCATCCACATAGTCGTCCTGACAATAAGTTGTCCAACGACTTTAGTGTGGGTGAGCAAATAGTTAATCGTGATTTTTCGTACATTTTTATTATTTTATAAGAAACTTCGATAATTTCTTTAATTGTTATTTTAGTCTCTGAATTAGGTAAATTATTATACTTTTGTTCAATTTTTTTTAATAAATCTAAAAAAATTAAATATTCTTTTTTCGAATATATGTTTTTACTAGCTAGTGAATCTATTAATAAATTTAACTTTTTAATATCATCTGAGATACTAGAAAATACTAGTTGTTTTTCAAATATAAATTCATTTTCTTTTGATTTTTCTAATATAAATTCATTTTCTTTAGATAAAGAAACGTTAGCGAAAAAATCCTCAAAATTAAATTCATAGGATGGAGTTGAATATTGGGTTGTAAATCTATTATTATTTTTTAAAACAATGTCATTTATAAAAATAACGCTAAAAACTAAAGTAAAAAAATAAATTAATTTTTTTTTAAAATTTAGATTTTTAATATTAAATATCAAAAATAATGAAAAAAGAAATGAAGCTAAAATATTAAATCTAGATTGTAAGAAGTAAATTGTAGTACACAGAATTATTGAAATAAAAAAGCATGTATAGGCTAAATTTTTTTTTTTTAAAATAAATTTTTTGAATAAAATTAAAAATACTACCAATAAAATAAACATAATCCTTGCTTGGCCATTTACATTTTGATTTATTTCAAATTGTAACCCCAATATTGAAATTGTGGAGTTGTAAGAAAATCTAATTTCTTTGTTAAAAAATAATTTCAAAAACACATCTGGAAGAATGTTAAGTAAAAAAAATAGAAATATAAAAATTAGAATTATTTTAAATAATATGATTCTAAAATTATAATCAAAAACCTTGTCACTCTGAATAATTGCAAAGAATAAGAAAACAGAACATAATGTTATGAAATGATGTAATAAAATTAAGTCTTGATATGCATTTTTTGTGCCATTCTCGAAATAGCCTATTAATCCACATATAGGATAAATAATTAAAATAATAGAAATGTGAATTTTTTTATTTACTATTTTGAATAATGAATAAATAGACAAGCCCAAAAGTATAATAATAGACAAGCTATCTTGAAAAAATTTAATAAAGTTTTTTAAATCAATTTGAAAAATATTGATATCTAAGTTTATATAAGAAGTGATTCTAAGTATAAAAAAAATCCAGATTGTTATAAACAAAACTTTAATAGACATTTTTTATATTCTGAACATAAATATATACATCTGTTATCTAAAATAATAACATAATTTGTAATGTTAAAATATTTTAAATCTAATAATCTATTAATTTTATTTGCGTGCGCAATTCCAATAGCACTCGTTGCTGGAGCAGCTGTTTTAGAATTTTTTATTTTTTTAAGCTGCCTAGTATTTTTTTATCACAATTTTAAAAAAAAAGGCCTTGATTATTACAAAAATTTTTTTTTTATAATGTTTTTTGTATTTTGTATTTTTTTAATTTTTGGATCCTTTTCATCTGAGAATATTTTTAACTCTCTAAGAAATTCAATTTTTTATATTAGATTTGGAGTATTCACTATAATTATTTGGTATTTATTGGATTGTTATGAAAAATTTAAATATTTTTTTTTTATTTCGACAACATTTATTTTGATTTGTGTCGCACTATACTCTTTTCTTCAATTATTTATATTACATAATTATGACGATGGCTACAGGATCTCAGGTCTCTTTGGATCAGAATCTGTGCAGGGAAGTTTTCTTTTAAGAATAACCCCAATTTATATTATAAATTATTTGTATAATAAAAAATATTTAAACAATATTTATAATTATACTTTTTTTTCAGTTTTATTTTTAAATTTTATCTTAATAATTCTTTCAGGAGAGAGAGCTGCTATTTTTTTGATGTTTGTAGCAATATTCTTTTCATTTATTTTTCTTAAAATAGGTCTAAAGAAAATATTTTATTATTCATTCTGTATTTTTTTAATTTTCTCATTAACTATTATTATTTATCCAAAGGCTAAAGAAAGAATTTTAATTACAACCTATAAACAGTTTTTTGATAAAACTAATGAAAAAAAAACTACTTATCTTTTTTCAGAAGGGCATCAAAATCATTTTGAGTCTGCAATAGTCATGTTTAAGCAGTATTATGTTAAGGGGGTTGGTGTAAGAAATTTTAGAACTGAATGTAATAAAGATCATTATAAAAACATAGGGACATATCATTGCAGCACACATCCACACAATACATATTTGCAATTACTATCCGAAACAGGAATTATAGGTATGTCATTTTTTATTTTATTTTTGATTTTTATTTTTAAAAAGGCCTATACATTTTTAAGGGATATTTATATAGAGGATAAAAAAACAAATATGCCTTTAGGGCTATGTTTTGTAATTATTTTTACTAACTTTTTTCCATTTGTAACAACAGGAAGTTTCTTTAACAATTGGTTATCTGTTTTTTATTTTCTTCCAGTTAGTTTCTTGTTGCACGAACTTTATCATAAGAAAAATAAATGAAAAATATTATAATCTTATGCTCTATATTTGTTATATTAAATTTTATTATTTTTTTTTTTTTTAATTACATAAAAAATCTGATTAATATTTATGATTATCCAGATAAAATAAAAAAAATACACAGAAAACCAATTCCACTGCTGGGTGGTTGGATTTTTCTTTTTAATTTAATTTTTTTTCTAATTATAAAAACAACAAATCTTTCAGAGCTTGAGGTAAATATTATTTTGTGTTCTGTCTCTTTTTTAATTATCGGAATCATAGATGATAAATATTTTTTGAGTCCATACTCAAAATTTTTATCTCTAACAATTGTATTACTTTTTTTTTTTTATCTGAATGACAATCTGATTATTATTAATTTAAAAATTTACAATTATAGTATTTATTTAAATTATTATTTTGGGATTTTTTTTTCAATACTTTGTGTTTTATTATTTGTTAACTCGTTGAACTTATTCGATGGAATAAATTTACAAAGTAGTTTGTATGGTGTCTATATATTGTCATTATTGTTGTACAAAGGTTTGTATACATAAGTAATTTTAGTCGTATTGATTCCTTTAATTTTAATAGTTTACCTAAACTGCAAAAATAAAATTTTTATGGGTGATAGTGGTACATTATTTCTAGGATGTATTATCTCTTTATTAATAATAGCTTATTATAATAAATTAAATTTTCTTAAAACAGATGAAATATTTTTGTTAATGCTTGTACCAGGAATCGACATGTTAAGACTTTTTTTACAAAGAATACTCTGCAAAAAAAATCCTTTCATTGGTGATAGAGAACATATTCATCATTATCTTCTCAGATTTTATGGTTACAGAAGTGCTATAATCTTAATTTTATTAATTTCAATTTTACCATCAATGCTAAGTTTTTTTATTAACAGCAAAGTTTTAATAATTTTTTTTATCATTGTTTATTTATTCTTTTTTATTTTTTTAAAAAGAAAAACAAGTAAAAAAATTATTTAATTTTTTTATTTAAAAAAATCATTGAGCAGCTAACTGGATAGAATCTACCGCTAAACTTCTTTTTTATTATTTCAAAATTAGATTTTCTGAGGACACTTGTTAAAGTTCTTATAGAAAAAAATTTTATATGACCATGTCTCCATAGAGGGTTAAAATGCCAGTCATGTTTTCCAAGCAAGCTAATTATAAGATTCTTAATGTAGCCGTTGTAAGGAGTGCTTAATAATAACATGCCATCATTTTCAAGAATCTGATTTATCTTTTTTAAAAAATCATCAGGCAAGTATTGATGTTCAATGACTTCAAAAGAGGTAATAAATTTAAATTTTTTTTTTTTATCAATCATCTCTTCTATACTCATATTCATAAAAGTTAGATTTTTACATTTTATTTTTTGTGCAAGTTCTATTCCTGTTCTTGATAGATCGATTCCTGTTGTATGTTTAAAAAATTTTGAAATTTTTGAAGTTAGAACTCCATTTCCACATCCAATGTCCAAAAGCTCACAGTCTGATGTATTTAAATCTTTTAAAATATTTTCAATACTATTGATTAAATAGTTGTGGTGAACCGTGTTGTTATTTATCCAATCGTAGTCAAAATTTTCTTTCATAATTTAATTTTTTATTTTATAGCTTTTACAAAGTTAATAACAACTGATATTGACTGACTATATATTAACCTAAGCTATTAAATAAATTATTTATTTATAGTGTACATTTGAAGTCTTGTTTTTATAATTGGTTAGTAAGTTTTTTTAAATATGAAAAAAAAAATTGCTCTTATTTATGGGGTCACAGGTCAAGATGGATCTTATCTTTCAAAATTTTTGTTAAATAAAAATTACATTGTACACGGTGTAAAAAGAAGATCTTCCTCATTAAATACTTCAAGAATCGACGATATTTATAAAGATCCCCATGAAAAAGGAAATTTTTTTTTACATTATGGTGATTTGACCGACTCATTATCAGTATTAAAAATTATTCAAAATGTGAAACCTAGTGAAATTTATAATCTTGGAGCGCAATCCCATGTTGGTGTATCTTTCGATGTTCCTGAGTATACAGCAAATGTTGATGCTATCGGAACTCTTAGAATTTTAGATGCAATAAAATCTTTAAAAATGGAAAAAAAAATAAAATATTATCAAGCGGGTACTTCAGAAATGTTTGGTGCATCTAAGCCCCCACAAAATGAAAAAACACCATTTTATCCAAGGAGTCCTTATGCTGCAGCAAAAGTTTACGCGCATTGGATTAGTGTGAACTATAGAGAAGCTTACGAAATATTTGCTTGTAATGGAATTTTATTTAATCACGAAAGTCCTGTTCGAGGAGAGACTTTTGTGACAAAAAAGATTGTTAACGGGCTATGTGCAATTAAAAGAAAAAAAATTAAAACACTATTTTTGGGAAATTTATACGCTAAAAGAGACTGGGGTCATGCCAAGGATTACGTAGTTGCAATGTGGAAAATGTTAAAAAAAAAAACCCCCAAAGATTATGTAATTGCTACAGGAAAGCAGTATAGAGTTAAGGATTTTGTTAACCTGGTTGCAAAAAAATTAGAAATGAAAATTATCTGGAAAGGAAAAGGGTATAATGAAAAAGCATATTGGAACAATCGTCCAATAATTAAAATAGACAAAAGATATTTTAGACCAACAGAGGTGAATTCTTTAATGGGAGATTCTGCTATTGCTAGAAAAGAACTTAATTGGAAGCCAAAATATAAAATTTTAGATCTTGTAAATGAAATGGTAGAAGAAGAATTAAAGTCTTGAGTGTGATTAATAAAAAAGCCAAAATATATTTAGCTGGACATAGTGGTCTTGTAGGATCTGCAATTTTAAATAAATTAAAAACTTTGGGCTTTAGTAATATAACAACTAAAAGTCATAAACAATTAGATTTAAGAAATCAAAAAAAAGTTTTAAATTTTTTTAAAAAAAATAAGTTTAAAATTGTTATTATTGCTGCTGCAAAAGTGGGTGGTATTTATGCAAATAATAATTATAGAGCAGATTTTATTTATGATAATCTATCCATACAAAATAATATTATTCACTCATCATTTGTTACGGGCGTAAAAAATTTATTATTTTTGGGTTCCAGTTGTATTTACCCAAAAAAATGTAAGCAACCAATCAAAGAAAGTTATCTTTTAACAGGAGCTCTTGAAAAAACTAACGAACCTTATGCAATAGCAAAAATTGCTGGCATTAAATTATGTGAAAGTTATAATATTCAGCATAAAACTAATTATAAATGTCTTATGCCATGTAATATTTATGGTCCAAACGATAATTATAACTTAAAAAATTCTCACTTTTTTCCAGCATTGATAGCAAAAACTTATGAGGCAATAAAAAAAAAAAAAATCATTTGGTTGTATGGGGTAGCGGCAGACCCAAAAGAGAACTTATGTACGTTGACGACTTAGCAAACGCTTGTTTATTCTTTTTAAATAAAAAAACAAAAGAAACTGTAATAAATGTGGGGAGTTCAATTGAGATGACAATCGCCGAGTATGCTAAGTTTATAATAAAAAAATTTAACTCAAAATTAAAAATAAAATTTGATAAATCAAAACCAGATGGTACGGCAAGAAAACTATTAAATTCTTCGATTGCAAATAAATACGGATGGGCGCCTAAGTTTAGTTTAGATAGTGGTTTTGATGTCACTCTAAAAAGTTTTTTTCTTAAAAATAATAATAAAAAAAAATTTTGAAAATGAGCAAAATTTTAGTCACAGGGGCTGGAGGATTTATAGGAGGTCACTTAGTTAAATCATTATTAGAGGACGGGCACGAAGTTGTTTGCGCCGATATAAAACCCATAGATTATTGGTTTCAAATTTTTAATAAAAATAATAATTACTCCCTAGATTTAAAAGACTATGAAAACTGTTTAAAAGTCACAAAAGGGGTAGAATTTATTTATAATATGGCCTGCAACATGGGCGGCATGGGATTTATAGAAAACAATAAAGCAGAATGTATGATTTCGGTTCTTATCAATACTAATTTACTGCGCTCTTGTTTAATTAACAAAGTAAAGAAATACTTTTTTTCATCTAGTGCATGCGTTTATAATGCCGACAAACAAAAAGTTAATTTTATAGAAGGTTTAAAAGAATCCGACGCATATCCCGCAATGCCCGAAGATGGATATGGTTGGGAAAAATTATTTAGCGAAAGAATGTGTAAACATTTTTACGAAGATTATGGATTAGAGACAAGAGTTGCAAGGTACCACAATGTTTATGGACCCTTAGGTACATTTGATGGAGGAAGAGAGAAGGCTCCAGCTGCTTTATGTAGAAAGTTAATAACTGCAAAAAATTCTGGTCAAAATAAAATAGATGTTTGGGGAGATGGTGAGCAAACCAGAAGCTTTATGTTTATTGACGATTGTATCAAAGGAACGAAAAAAATATTCGAGAGTGATTGTCGTGAAGTTTTAAATATAGGTTCAGAAGAGCAAGTATCTATTAATCAAATGATAAAAATTATTGAAGAAATTGCTGATTATAAAGTTGAGAAAAATTATCTACTAGATAAACCAAAAGGAGTAAGGGGACGCTCAAGCAACAATGATTTAGTTCGAACAAAACTTGGTTGGGATTTTGAAACTAGCTTAAAATCTGGATTAGAAATAACTTACAGATGGATAGAAAAAGAAATAGCAAAAAAATTAAACAATAGTAAGTTTTCTATTAAATATTGATAAATACAGCGGAATCATAGAAATTTATATATTTTTTTATCATAAAGATCTTATGTTAATATTTCTTATTTTTAGAGTCTAATGTCGCTATTCTCTAGTACATTACTACAAATTGTTTAAAATTAGCTTCTATGATTACGAAAAAATTTAGAAAAATAAGTATCTATTTTTTTTTATTTTTATTATTTGGAACAAATACTCATTTTTTTAATGACTTGTACAATATATTTTACAGACAGCACGAGGAACGAATGATTAGAACATATGGTCATTGTGGAGGTATTTCCTACGGCTTCATAAACAATCTAAAAATTAAGTTTTTACAATCTGAAAAAAAAGTAATTACAATTAATAATGAAATCTTTCCTTCTTCTCTGGGCTTATTTCCAGATTTGATTGTAGATAAAGATAAAAATAACTTAATTTTATTAAATTTTAATGATCTTAATAAAAAAAAACTTCTACAGTACGGCATTAATATTGATCAATACAAATTGATATACCATGAAGAAAAATGTTACTTTTTTAAAAAAAAATGATCGAAATATTTTCTATTACTGTTCAATTAATCATTTTTTTATTTTTAACTATGTTTCCTGTAAACAGTATTTTAGCACCTGCACTTTATAAAAGTTTAGGAAATTCTAATTTTTTTTGTATCCCAGTTAATATTTTATTGCTGCTTTTTGTTTTTTTGATTTGTTCTTTTTTTAGAATAAATTTAACGTATATTTTTTATTTTATTATTACTATATATGTATTGATATTTTTAAAATTTTTCTACAGAATAAAAAGTGAAATTTTTAATAAAAAAAATTTACTATTAAACTTTTTTTTTATTTCATTCAATTTATTTTTTTTTTTTGATTTAGCATATAATTTAGAAATTGGCTGGGACGGACTTGCAACATGGATATTCAAAGTTAATAACTTTTACAATGGTCAAAATTATTTCAGTCTTTTTGAGCAAGAAATAATTTATAAGCAATATCCTCATCTTGGAAGTTATATTTGGGCATTTTTTTGGAAAAATTCTCTAATAGAAAAAGAATATTTAGGTAGATTATTTTATCAATATGCTTATGTGGTTTCAATTTTTGTTATTTCCAACTCATTAAAAAATTTTTCAAATTTAAAGATTATTATTGTTGTTTTTTGTTTAATTCTTTTAAGCCAAGATTACGATAATACTTTACAAGGATATCAAGACTATCTTCTTTTTTCACTATTAATATTTTCCGGAAAATTAACGCAAATTATTTTTTCTAAAAATTATACTAATAAATTATTAATAAATATTTTTTTTTTACTAAGTGTCTTAATTATTCCTTGGATAAAAAACGAAGGGGCTTTTTATTCTTTTTTTTTAACTAGTTTATTTTTTTTCTCAAAAAATAATCTTTTAACTAAATTTTTATTTTTTTTATTTTCACTTTTAAATATTTTAATGCAAGTTTTTATAATAAAATTTATCTATAATTTAGAGAATTTGTATCAATTTTCGCTTAATACAATCGGTTTTTTATTTAAAAATTTTGATATTACTAACCTCGCAATAAAGACATCTTATATATTTTTATATTTATTTCATGGATATACTAAGTATCCGATTTCTTTTTTATATTTGTTGAGTATTTTTTTTATTATTAAGTATAAAAAAATAACTTATGAGAACAAAATTTTCCTAATTTTTTTCTTTATGCAATTTTTATTTATATTTAGTGTGTATATATTGTCTAATGCAGATTTGGTGTGGCACTTGCAAACAAGTATAAAGAGATTAATATTACAAACTTCAGGCTTTTATTTATTTATTAGTATTTGGATTATTAATAACTATAAAAATAAATTGTTTAAATCTTTTTAATATAAACTGACATTAAATTTTTTTGATTTATAAATATTTGAAAAAAAATGTGTATAAAAAAATTTATAAAAAAATTATTTAAAAATTTAAAATCATAATCGTAGTCAAAATATAATTTATATTTATTTAATGGTTTATAAGAGCTTATAAGCTTCCAAACTTCTCTTTCAGTCCATCGATAAACAAAATTTGGAATATTTGTGTTATCTACACCTCCGTGCTCATCATTACTCACGGCAGAGTATTCATATATTTCTGATAAACCTAACGAACATGATAGTCTAGTCAAAAAGCAATCGCGTGACTCAATAAAAATTACTCCTGATTTTGCAATTCTAAGCATCTCCAGGACTGCAGCGTGCGGTTTTGAGCAATGATGTATTGATGCGTGTGTAATTACATAATCATAACTCTCATCGTCATAAGGTAGATTGCGCATGTCTACATCGCTTTTTATTTTTGTATCATTTTGTTGATCAATATTAGTAAAAAAAATATTTGAATATTTAGCCAGGACTTGTCTATCTAAACTACCGGCTCCTAAAACTAAAATACTGCTTTCAATTTTATATTTTAAGTATTTTTTTATAATTCTTGAATAAAATTTTTTTCTTCTCAAATGGTTTGTTTATTAGTTAATTTTTTAATTTTATAATAAATATTATTTTTTTACCTACAATATATCGCTGATAGATAAGTAAAAAAGTAAAAAATTAGCATTATTTTATTACAAAAAAAAATTTAATTAATTTAGTAATTTGTTTTATGCTTGTAAATTATCAAATAAATAGAGACTTAAATATTTTTTTAATTATAAAGACTAAATTAGACGGTAAAACTGTTTTATAGTTTAATTTTTTTCTTTTAAAATACCGCTTAAATTGGTTGCGGGGCTTGGATTTGAACCAAGGACCTTCAGGTTATGAGCCT
>SXGQ01658096.1_pt1 | contig 11331 bp, 5 predicted proteins | sample 3178371 | NCBI WGS metagenome assembly SXGQ01 (sample SAMN11356859, study PRJNA531348) | freshwater metagenome | isolation source: freshwater sample F1-20 | place: China: Fuxian Lake, Yuxi | collected 2017-12-25 | reverse complement strand
GAGCAATAGGTGCTACAGGGTCTCAAGGTGCTACAGGTGTTACAGGATCAACAGGAGCATTAGGTGCTACAGGTGCTGTAGGAGCAACAGGAGTAACAGGATCAACAGGAGCAATAGGAGCAACAGGATCTCAAGGTGCTACAGGTGTTACAGGAGCAACAGGATTTCAAGGACGTTTTGGTCCAACAGGTCCTCAAGGTGCTACAGGTGTTACAGGATCAACAGGAGCTTTGGGAGCAACAGGATCTCAAGGTGCTACAGGTGTTACAGGATCAACAGGAGCTTTGGGAGCAACAGGATCTCGAGGAGCAACAGGTCTTACAGGAGCTCAAGGTCCTATAGGTAGTCCTGGTCCAACAGGAGGAGGATTTACTGGACCACAAGGAGCAACAGGAGCAACAGGACCTGTAGTTCCTTTTAGAATAAATCTTCAAGCTATACCTTATACTGGAAATGCTGGTCCTCAATATTTACAACCTGTGCTATATTATTCTATAGCATTCTCTATGTCTGACTGTAATTCAGCAGGTTATGGATGGGATCCGATTGCGACACATTGTAATGTAAATGACTATGATTATAAATTATATAGTTGTAGCCCTATAGGTCAGGTTTGTAATACTGCAGTTGCTACACATTTAAACACTGCCGCAGGATTTGGTGTATGTTATGATCAAGCTCCAGGAATTCCACTGGAAGATTGTAGAGGTACTTATACAGGATTAGGAACAAGATATTATTGTTATATAAATGGTGGACCAGGTCCAAATGAACCTAATCAAGACGCATTTATAGAATGGTATTGGAGTCAGACATCTGTTGTAGCCGATTTTGGTCCAAATGGTAAACTAACTTGGATGGCGCCAAGAGACTGGATAAATTATTGTTGGAACCTAAATGGTGGAGGATATATAGGGGGAGCCTTTCCATTTGGAATACCATTATTTAACCCATCAAACCATAATCTAACATAAAATTATATTAAATAAATTAATTTGGTTAATAATTTATTTAATTTTAAAATTAATATCAAAAGTAATATTTTTAATTTGGTCCATAATTTTTTTAGCAAATATGGTTTTAATAAAATGTAATAGAGAAAACGCATCTTTTTCAAAAATAATTTGTAATAAATCAATATCATAATATATTTTAAAATAATTATAGTATGTGTTATCAGAATATTTATTAATAACATATTCAAGTGTAAAAATCGAACTATCATATGTTTTATTATTTGTAAAAGATGTATTAATATATGAATGATAATTTATAAAAAATAAGATTAGTTCATTTTTATTACTAACAGCCAAATCAATATTATTATTTTCTATAAAAGTATCTTTACTATTATAACTACAAGTGGAACAAAATGGTAAATTCTTTTTTAAATTAATTATAGATAACTTTGTATTCTCTTGTAATTGTTTGGATGGAGAATCTGGATATAATACGGAAAATAAGTGAAGAATATGCCAAGTAAGATGTTGCGATCTTTTTAAATGTAAAGTATTAAAAAAAAATGTATGAAATAATTTTTTTATGTCACTTGAATTATTTATATTTTGTTCTAATAATTGGTCTAATTCATTTTTTATCTGATCCATAACTAATTATAATAAACTATTTTATATATAAATTCTAAAATAATATAAAAAATTAAATACAACTATAATTATGAATTTAATTTACACAAAAGACCAATATAATAAAGATATTTTATGTAATGAAGAAGGAAATCATCAAATAATGATGGAATGGGAAAAACCTTACATGGAAAAAAGTATAGAATTATTACAGCCTTTTGGAAAAGTTTTAGAAATAGGTTTTGGTATGGGATATAGTGCGACAAAAATATGTAGTTTTAAAGAAGTAACTGAATACCACGTAATTGAATGTAACCCAACTGTATGGGAAAAATTTGAAAATTTTAAAGTTCAACAAAATATTATTAGACCTGAATTGAAAATAGAATTAATAAAAGGACGTTGGCAGGATGTATTAATAACAACTGGAATTTATGATAGTATTTATTTTGATGATTATTTTTTAGATGATAATTTGGAAATACAAGCAAATTCTATGACGAGAATAAATAGTTTTTTATATAATGCATTAATAAACCATACAATAATTGGTTCAAAAATTTCATTTTATTCAACAAATCCAAGATCTAAAGATAAGTTTAGTAATATAAAGTGTATTACTATAAATGTTTATGAATATCCTATTCAAATTCCGAAAAACTGTAATTACACTCAAGGTGATAAGATGTACATTCCAATATTTACAAAAATAACAGATTCAGATACTGATCTAAAAGATAAATTATTAGGATTTAAAAAAACATCAAAAGAACAAGATGAAATAAATAATAATTTAAAAGAAGAAATGAATAGACAAACAAGATATAAAAATTTATTTGAAGATTTAAAAACGCGAAAACCGAATTGTGGTCTAATAGTTATAGACAATTTTTATGAAAACCCTTATGAAACAAGAAAGTATATTTTAACCCAAGATTTTAAAATTCGTGGTAATTATCCCGGACAAAGAACTATATCATATGCGAATCAACATTTAAAAGATATTATCCAGGAATACATTATGCCGTTTGGCGGTAAAATAATCGATTTTCTGATGCCAGATGCAACCAATAAAGATAATAACAGTATTTACAATGGTGCGTTCCAATACACTACAAGTCGCGACCGTTCTTGGATACATATAGACGGATACAATAATTGGGCTGGTGTATTATATATGACACCAAATGCGCCGTTAAGCTCTGGAACATGTTTTTATAAATTTAATGATGGTTCATTTTGTGAAAAGGATCAACAAATTTTAGATAATAAAACAGAAACAGATAAATTCAGTCAAGATTTAACGAAATGGGAACAAGTTGATAAGGTAGGAAATATATTTAACCGGCTTATTTTATTTAATTCAAAAAGATTTCATATGTCAATGGACTACTTCGGAGATTCAAAAGAAAACGGTAGATTATTTCAAGTCTTCTTTTTTTCAACGGAAAGATAGTAAATAAACTTATAATATAATACAGTTAAATTGTAATATATTATATTTAAATAACAGCATTAATAAAATTATCAATGTCTTCATTACATAATAAAGGAGTAAAATTATTAATTTTTTCATCATCCCAATCCCACCATTTAATTTCCAATAGTTTACTAATCTGTTCTGTTGTAAATCGGTATCTAATTAATTTAGCAGGGTTACCACCAACAATACTATATGGTTCAATATTTTTAACTACATGACTATTATTAGCTATTATAGCTCCATTGCCAATTGTAACACCAGACATAATAGTTACATTTTGTGAAATCCAAACATCATTTCCAATAATAACATCACCTTTTGTTGCTGGATGACCTTCACCATTAAAATTATTAAATTTATCTTGGTTAATATGACCAAAGGGGTACGTAGTCACCCAATCTGTCCTATGATTACCTCCCAAAAATATATTCACATTTGTGGCAATTGAACAAAAATTACCAATAGTTAATTTTGCTTCACTATTAGAATAGTAAATATTTAAATTATCAGTTCCGTAAGTATATTTTCCAATAGACATAATTAGTCATACAATTTTTATTTAATATTAAATAAACAATAAATATTAATTAATATTATTAGTATTTTATATTTAAAAATAAAAAACTAATAATAACATAATGTCTAAAACACTTTTTTTAGAACCAAGTTGGTATGGAACTGGATTAACAAATGAAATATTTTTTATTGTATATGGGATAATTGATTGTATTAATAATAAAAGAAAAAATTTAGTTATAAATAATTTTAGAGTTGAACCAATGACAAATAAGTTTTGTGGAATAAATAAAATAATAGATATTCACCATCTAAATATTTTATTAAAAAAATATGATATTGCTGTTTTTGATAGAAATAATTTATCATTTAATATTGATAGTATTATTTATGGTTTAAATGAAAATACATTTGATATAACAAAAGAAGCAAAAGAACTTTTTTATACAAGTAATAATTTATTAATACCATCTGGTACAATTTTAAACAATATAAAAGGTGACCCATTATCAGGACAACAAAAAAAACTGTATATAACTTATACAATAAATAGTAATACAGTAGTTGAAGAATATTCAGAATATATACACAAAGATATTATTCTTGATTTACAAAATCCGACAAATATTTTAAACTGGGAACAAATTTATAATTGTTATGTAAACGAGAGAGAATTATTTGATTATTTATTAAAAAATATAAATTTTAATAATAGATTTGTAAAATATACTGAAATAGCTTTATTAATTGATAGAAATAATGAGTATACAAATATTTCAAATATAGATTTTCAAAATAAAAAAACAAATGTAATTCATTTGAGAGTAGAAAAAGATATGACAGGACATATGCTTAGTCATAATAAGATGACACAAGAAAAGTATGATATAGATCTACAAAATAAGTATATTGAATTAATTAAAAAGTATTTTTCAAAGAATGATATAATATTTGTTTTATCGTATGATTTAAATAATAATGTTATAAAATTTTTAAAGGAAAATGATTATGAATTTTATTTTACAAAGAAGCAAATATTTGAAGGAAGAGAACAGCATGCTATAGTAGATTTATTAATAGGAGAAAAGTGTAATAATTATTTTATAGGAAATTGGAATTTTGCTATTAGACAAGGGTCTACATTTAGTTATTTTTTATATGTAAGGAATAATGCTGACAAAAATATTTTTATTGATATGTACAATATAAACAACACTGAAATAGAAAAAAATAATTATATAATTGGAGAAGTTAATTATGATAAAACATTAAAAGAATTAGTAAATAATTTACGTACTGATAAAAATACAAGACATTCTTATCTAGATTTATATCAAAAGCTATTATGTTCAAAAAAAAACACAGCTAAAAACATTTTAGAAATTGGTATAGGATACCATTTCCAACCTAATGGAGGTAGTATTAAACTATGGCATGATTATTTTTTAAATGCTAATATATATACTTTAGATATACAGCATATAGATGGTATCTGGGATGAAATTAAAAATAAAGATAGAATAAACCTTTTCACATCAATTGATGCGTATGATGAAATAAATTTCAAAGAATTATTTTTAGATAAAAATATTAAATTTGATATGATGTTAGATGATGGACCCCATACATTAGAAAGTATGAAACAATTTATAAAATTATATACTCAAATTATGACTGAAGATGGAATATTAATGATAGAGGATGTTCAGTCAATAGATTGGATTGATGAACTTAAAAAAGTTGTTCCAAATGAATTAGTTAGATATATAGAAGTATATGATTTAAGACATATAAAAAATAGATTTGATGATATTGTATTTGTAATAAATAAAAATAAAGAATTAATAATTGATAGTAAAATAGATGGTGAGAATTCAGTAAAATATATTTTGGAGAATAATATTGAAGGTGTATTATATAATAAAATGACAAAAATTTGTTTTATTACAGCAATTTATGGAGGTTATGAAACATCTTGTAAAAAATTTGTAAAACAAACAATTGACACAGACTTTATATGTTTTACAGATAATAATAATATAATTAATAATGGATGGATAATTGATACAACACCATATCATTTAATTAATAAAAGCGAAATAGATAATGATAGTTTTACAAATTCATTATGTAATAATACACACACTTTTAATATAGCAAAGTATTATAAACAGGCATTTTCAAATATACCCATATTACAAAAATATGATGTTATTGTGTGGTTAGATGGAACAATTGAAATTATATATGATAAAACTAGTGAATATATATTAAATAATATATATAAAAAAAAAATAATTGGTTGGCATCATGAGTATCGTAATGGAGTTTTGAGCAAAGAAGTAAAAGCATCTCATTATGCGAGATATACCAGCACATATTGGAACGGACAATCACAACCATATCAAGATGTAGATAACCAATATAAATTTTATTTAGAAGATGGTTACAACGAATTATTTTTTAAAAATCTTAATTCACATACTCCACATATGGGTGTATGGATTACTTGTTTTGTTGCTTTTCTTCATAAAGATAGTGATGTTAAGAAATTTTTAGATACATGGTATTTACAAACTTTAAAATATACAACCCAAGACCAAATAGGGTTTTCTTATGTTTGCCAAAAAATAAATATGATACCATTTACATTACCTAATAATGAAATATACGGAGATTGTCCTCACTTCAATACAAAGTTTTATTTAAAAAAAAATCACGGAGAATAAAAATGAGAAAAGTGATTCAAAATATTCAGATAAATATGATAAACTCATTATTGAAGCTATAGGCGGCAAAGGTGATAATGATATAGAAAAAGAAGACAAAATAATTAGAAACATAGCAAAAGTAGTCGCAATAGATAAAAATATTATTTAAGTTGTTTTGGGAATTTATTATATAAAACTCAACAATTTTTGAAAATCCAACCTTAAAAATAAAATAAAATAAAACAAAATAATATATATATATTATGTTAAGCATCATTCAAAATATTCCGAATGTTAATACATATCCTCTTACATATGTATTTGAAAATATTAAATTACAGCATAAACCAAATACTTTATGGTTAGAGTTTGGTGTAGCAAGTGGAAATACTATTAACTATATTTCAAAATTTACAAATGATAAAGTATATGGATTTGATAGTTTTGAAGGATTACCTGAAAAATGGCGCGATGGTTTTGATAAAGGATGTTTCAACTTAAATGGTAATTTTCCGCAGGTTAATAGTAATGTTGAACTAATAAAAGGTTGGTTTAATGAAACATTACTCGCTTTTATACAAACACATAATAAAAAAGTTTCATTCATTCATATTGATGTTGACCTTTATAGTTCTACAAAATATATATTTGATATATTGAAGGATTATATTGATACAGATTGTATTATAGTTTTTGACGAATTAGTAAATTATCCAGGTTTTGATGGAGATACAGGAGAACTTAAAGCATTTTATGAATTTATTACAGAAAATAAAGTAGATTATGAATGGATTGGAATGAATGGAACATCTACTGGGATGTCTGGTTATTATCATGAAAATGTAGCATTAATTATTCATTCAATAAACTAATAAATTAATTTAAAATTATGTAAATATTAAATTAATTAGATTATTTTAGAACATATTTATTTCTTGGATAATTAATTGCAAAGTGCAATCTCTGTGATGAATGTAAATTATAAAAAATAGGATTATTTTTAAAAAGCCAAAATTCAGGAGCCATTCTGTCTGGATTTTCAATGGATAATAAAGGTAATGTTCTTAAATAATTAGAATTAGCCCACCAAAAATTACCTGAATAATGTGCTGGAAGTTTGTATGGGTCATTTGTATTCCATCCATCTACTGTTTTATCAATATCATAACTATAATTACAACCAACAACTTCATAAAAATTATCTAATATAGAAACACAAAGCTTATGTTGTTCAACTAAAAAATATAACATATAATCTATCCAATCGTTTTCTTTATTATCATTTGGATTATATCTAACACCTTTAGTGTGTATATATAAAATATATGAATTTGCATTTATTTCTGAAAAATTTTTCATAAAATTAATAGTTGGATTTTCGTATAATGAAATATCATTTGAATAATTTATTACTTCATATTTTTCACCATAAATATTTTTAATTGGTAATCCGATATTAATAATATACACTTTATCAAATATTGTAATACAATTAGTACTATTTAATTTATTAACTAAATAATCTAAACGATATGTTCCTACATTTTCAATATTACAGCTGTGAATAAAGCAGTATTTTTTAATTGTATTTTTATTATCAATTTTATCCCAAAAATCATTAGAATATTCAATATTTTTAAAATCGTCGTAATTTATAAATTTGAGGTTCTCTCTATACTTATTACTTAGTTCGTTACAATGAATTGAATCCTCTGATAGTATTTTAAACCCTGCGTCCAATAACCTATTACATCTGATATTTTCAAACGTCTTACTATAGTATATTTGACCGTTTATTCCTAATATCGAATGTATATTCAATATGACTTTGCATTTTGCTAATTCAATGTCTCTCTCTATTCCCCAACCAGAAATAATATGAATTTTAAATCCTTTACTAATAAGTTCATTTACAACATCTTTTTTTTTATGAAACAAGGAATTATTCACAGTATTGGTTTCTGTATTTCCATAGGTTATAATTCCAAAGTCGTATATTTTGGTTTCAATTAAATTCAAATTCATTAATAAAGTATTTTCATCCTTATAAAAATTATATTCAATAAGTTCACCATATATGTTATTCTGTAAAATGATTTGTAAATTTGAAAAGCTATAATCATAAATTTTTAAAAATGGATATTTATTTATATACCCTTTCAATAAATCCAAATTATAAGAGATTGATAATGGTTCTGTATTAAAAAAACTCAATTCAACATCGGTATTTTTAAATTTATTAAGTATTCTGTCATCATTAATGTACATCATATAGCTAATTTTTTTAGGATTACTTGATAATACATAATTTATGTCTTGTGTATAAACAACATTATAATCTTGTTTTAAGCTGTTAATATAATCTTCAATAATTTTAAAATTGTGACCATTAAACGCATATATTATCCATAAATCGTTATCATTTATAATACTTTCTTGTGTAATTTCTTCTATATTCAATTCTATGTATTTTTCTGTTACTTGTTTGTTTTCAACTATAAATAGAATATCATCAAGAGTGCCTTTGATATTTCGTCTATCTATATTGTATGATAATTGTTGTAAAGAAGGATCGACATTATTATATAATATTTCACACCATTCAATAGCCTGTACGTCTTCAATAATTAATATACCATTGTTATTTAGTAATTGTGTGTAATTTTTAATAATATATATCATACTTTCTAATGTGTGAGGTCCATCATCAATAATTATGTCAAATTTAATATTGTTATCTAAAAAGAATTGTGTCATATCAGAAGAATACGCATCACATTTTTTGGTTATAATCCTTTTATGATTTGATAAGAATTGTGGTGGATCATTAATATCTAAACCATAAATTTGAGCATTAACAAAGTAATCATTCCATAATTTGAGAGAACCACCTCTTTCAATACCTATTTCAAGAACATTTTTAACTGTTAATTGCCTATTTTTAAACAAATTTTCATATACATCAACATAACTATGATATGAATTTATATCTGTTAAATTATTATTAATAATAGAGCTTAAAGGAAAATAATATGAATTGTCTTTGTAATTATTAAATGAAGTTTCATTATGCAAATTAGGCCAGTTATGTTTTAACTTTAATTCTTCTAATTCTATATTATCATTTTCTATAATCTGTAACAACAAAAATAATCCAAATAATTCTTCTGTAACTTCCGACATGCTTTCAATATAGGTACCATTAATATAATTAACGTGCAGCCAATCTGATATTGAACAATACCAATTCATCATTTTCGTATATGTTATTGTTGGAATAACAAAGGTATGAAGACATATAAAATACTTGGCTCTTTTATGAGTTATAATAGTTTCGTATGTATGATTTGTATTAAAATAATTATTGTATTTTTCTAAAACCGAGTTATCATAAGGATTACAAATATGTTTTACATCTACTTTACTGCCTAATATAAAACTATAAAAGAATACATCATTTTTTGTGCCGTTAATTTTTTCTTCCATATCATAAATAAAATTGGCATCAAGTTCCATATCATATTGTATAAACCCTATATACTCACTATTAAATATATTATTACTATATACGTGATATAAACAAGATGTTTGACAATAATTTGTAGCTTGAAGTAAATTATCATATTTTTTTAATTCATATTCTCTTATAATTTTATAATTTTTATTAGTATTATATATTTTTTGATAACATGGATTAACATCATACATCGCAATTTTACTTAACGAATAGTCATCTAAATCTTTATAACAATTATCAAATAATTTATTATGCCAAATATTAAAAATATTAACTGTTTTGTTACTTATATAATAATCACAATTGCTATTTTTTAAGTTAAGTTTTTCATTAGTAATATAGTATTCATAAATTTTTTTTTTATCAAATTCAATATTATTAAAACTAAATTTTTCAATATTTTCTCTTGTAATTTTTTCAAAATCATCATATTTTATAAATTTAAGGTTTGTATATCTATTTCCAAATTCCTCATCCAAGTATGATATTTCAGAAAGTATATTAAACCCAGCATATAATAAACGATTACATCTTAAATGTTCGAATATACGTGATTCAACGTCAGACTGCCCACATTTTCCATGAATATTTAAAATAATTTTACATTTACTTAATTCTATATCTCTTTCAATACCAAAACCAGAAGCTATATTTATAGTATATCCTTTATTTCTTAATAATTGTATAATATAATTTCTTCTTTTATCATAAATATTTGTTTTATTATAAAAAATAAACCCAAAATCATATATTTTTTCTGTTTTATTAAGCTCTTTCAAATAATTAACTTCTTCTTCATTATATTTATATTCCAAAAATTCGGTATTAATTATGTTATTTTTATTTAAAATATTTATATTAATTGTATTATAATCATAAATTTTAATATTTGGATACAATTTTGTTTGGTTTAACAATTGTTCTAGGAAAAAAGAAGTATTTAATCCTTCTATATTAATTATACTAATTTCACAATGAGAAAATTTTTCAAATATTTTTTTATCAAAAATATTGTTAATAAGCAAAATTTTATTTGGATTTATAATATCTTTAATATTATATACAAATGATATATTTTTATTCAAACTGTTTAACCATCCATTAATCATATAATAATTAAAACTATAAGGACAATATATATACCATTTTTCATTATAATTTGTATTAATTTTTTTATCAAAATTATCAAATAAATTTTCATTCTTGCCAATTATTCTGTCAGCCAAGTTTTTAAAGAATGTTTTATTTGAGTCTGTTAAAATATCTGCCCATTGTGGTGCCAACAATGGTGATTTAAAAAAAGATTTGTAAAGTTGTTCATCATTGTCAACTTTAATAATATATTCAACTAGCTCATCAAAATTGGCAAAATTATTTGCGTTTATAAATGAGTTTGGATTAAAATCTTTGATTATATCTGGATGACCCCAATAAATAGGAATACAATTGGATTTAAAAACATCGCAAATTTTTTCAGTAACATAGCCAGGATACACGGTGCTTTCAAAAGCCATAGCG
>SXGQ01030693.1_pt1 | contig 11331 bp, 11 predicted proteins | sample 3178371 | NCBI WGS metagenome assembly SXGQ01 (sample SAMN11356859, study PRJNA531348) | freshwater metagenome | isolation source: freshwater sample F1-20 | place: China: Fuxian Lake, Yuxi | collected 2017-12-25 | reverse complement strand
TTGAAAACCTAGATGGAGATCCAGGGGCAATATTTGGACGCAACAAGAATACTGGAGTTACACCAAAAGTAATAAGTTACAATAATGTGTTGTATCTATTCTATTACGACCAAACAGATGGAGAGTTAAGGTATGCTTATGGGGATAATACCGGGTGGCATAAATCATCCTTAGATGGCGGTTTCGGTTCTATATCTAAGAGAGATTCCAATACAGGTGTGGATCCTACGGTAATACCATACAATAATAATTTACAGCTTTTCTATTACGACTTCAGCAATAACGATTTAAGACATACGTGGGGACTTGCTCCATAGTTTAGCTATTGGTGTATAGAGTAAAATAGAGCATAATATTATAAGTATGTTAAATGAACAACCAAAGATAATATTTGCTTTAGGAACTAGGCCAGAAGCAATCAAATTGGCTCCTCTCATAATTGAGTGCAAGAAAGAAGGTCTGAAAGTGCTAGTAGTTTCTACTGGGCAGCACAGAGAAATGCTAGATCAAGTTCTAGAAATATTTGATATCAAACCAGATTATGATTTAGGCATAATGTCGAAGGTAAAAAACCTATCTGAAATAGCAAGCCATGTTCTTATTGGGCTAGATAAAATTATACTAAAAGAAAAGCCGAATTTAGTAGTTGTGCAAGGAGATACTTCCTCTGCCTTTGTTGCTGGGCTTGCGGCTTTCCATAACAAAGTAAAAGTAGCTCATGTCGAGGCAGGTCTAAGAACTTATAACAAATATAGCCCCTTTCCTGAGGAAATGAATAGAAAATTACTTTCAGCTATTGCTGATTATCATTTTGCTCCAACAGAAAGTGCAAAAAGAGCACTTATAAAAGAAGGAATAGACGAAAAAACCATTTATGTAACCGGCAATACCGTAATAGACGCACTTAACGTGGTATCTGCAGTAGAAATGCCGTTTGTAGACAAAGAGATAAAAGACATTGACTTTATAAATAAAGACATAATACTCCTAACTACTCATCGCAGAGAAAACCTAGACACTGGCATGCAAAACATCTTTGATGCTATAAACAAAATAACTAAAGATAATCCCAATGTAGAAATAATATTTCCGGTCCACCTTAACCCAGCTATTGGCGAGCATGCAAAAAATGTATTAGGACATAATAGTTCGGTTCATCTTTTAGAACCACTTTGCTACACTGATTTGGTTGGAGTTCTTAAAAAATGCAAACTAGTGCTTACTGATTCTGGTGGCATTCAAGAAGAAGCCCCAGCTTTCGGAAAACCAGTTCTGGTATTAAGGGATACTACCGAGCGACCAGAAGGGGTTGAGGCCGGAACGTGCAAACTAATTGGCCTTAATAAAGAAGATATTATAAATAATACAAATGAATTATTGAAAAACCCAGAATCTTACGAAAAAATGGCAAAGGCAGTTAATCCTTATGGTGACGGCACATCTTCTAAGCAAATAGTAGCTGTAATAAAAAATGATAGATAGAGTAAAAACCCTAGCAATTGCTAGCAAGTTGTATTGGTCTGAAAGTAGAGTTATTCAAGATTCTTCCATATTGTATTTTAGTAATCTTGTGACTGCCAGTGTGAGTTTCTTGTCATCAATTATAGTTGCGAGAGTTTTGGGCCCAAGCAGTTTTGCAATTATTGCTGCATACAATGCAATAGCTTTAACACTAATTGGCTTTACTGATTTTGGTTTGGGAACTGGCCTCGTTAAACATGCGACGCCTTTATTAAAAAGAGACAAAAAAAAGGCAGTGGCATATTTGAAGGCAGTTTTTTATGCAGAAATAATTATCGGTCTTTTCTTGTTAATTGCAGGTATGCTACTTGCCCCTTTGTTGCCTAAGTTATTGGGTCAAGGTGATATATCTATAAATGTAGTTAGGCTTGCCGTGTTGTCAGCTTCTATAGCATCCGGGGCGGCCTTTGTGGGCGCAGCACTTACTACCTATAAAAGGTTTAAATTAAACGCACTAACGTCCATACTATTTGGTGCTTTAAAGCTTACAAGTACGATTATTCTTTGGAAGGCAAACTTGCTTAGTATCCAGAGCATATTAATTTTATACGTTTTCTTGTCTGTTTTTAATGCCATTGTTGGCTTTTCTTTAGTTCCAAAAGATTATTTACAAAAAGTTCCGAGACAAAAGGTTAAAAAAGCAGCAAAGAATATATTTCATTTTAGTATTTGGCTTACCTTATCATTTTTTGTAACTTCTATTATGGGAAAACTTGACTTCTTCTTTATTTTTAGGATAAAAGGAGCAGAGAGTGCAGGTATATATGCTGCATCGCAGCAGCTTGGGCAAGTTTATGCACTGCTTCTGGGCGCCATAGCTACAGTATTAACATCTCATGTGAGTGAAAAAATTAATTATGAAGATATGATTGTTTTTTTAAAAAAGTCCCTCAAAACAGCAGCCGTCGGATCGATAGGATTTTTGATAAGTATAGTGGTAGCCCCAGTAGTAATTAATTTATTTTTTGGGCAAAAATATATTTTGGCTGTACGCCCACTGCAATTTCTTATTGTTCATTTCGCACTAAATCTAGTACTGCTACCATTTTCATTATTATTTATTCCATTAGGTAAAGTAAAGATAGGAACTCTCATAACTGCAATACAGTTCTTGCTAAGTATAATACTTTACCCTATTTTTATTAGGAGATTTGGAATTAGCGGTGCGGCAATTACTGTAATTTGTGCTACATTAGTTGGGGTGATAGTTTATCCAGTTTTTTTACAGAATTACTTGAGAAAGTTAAGGAGAAGCCAAGATGTCTAAAAATTTTCATAATGTAGCCGCCTGGGGTGATGAAGAGAAAGAACTGCTAAAGATACAGAAAAAATTCTTAAAATATATACCCAAAAATGGTACGGTTTTGGATTTGGGTTCGGGCCGTGGAATTTTTTTACATTTAGTTGAAAAATCTGGAAGAAAAGCTCTGGGGGTAGAAATGGACAAAACTATGTATAAAGTTTCGAAAAAATCAGGCTATAAAGTAAAACATACCGACGCTTTGACTTTTTTGAAGACCAATAAAAATAAATATGACGCAATTTTTGCAAGCCATATAATAGAGCATATGGACATAAAGGAGGGTATAAACTTTATTGAATTGATGAAAAAGTCCCTCAACAAAGGAGGGGTAATTATAATTGTCACTCCTAGGCCTGGAAGCCTTTGGGCTACTGAGAATTTTTGGCTAGACACAACTCATGTAAGGCCTTATCCTCTAAACCTAATGGAACGGCTATTAAGCCCATTTAAAATAATAGACTCTGGTATAGAACCGGATTCTTATGCACTAAAGCATTCTGGAGCAATCAAAAGATTCATTAATCATATTAGAAAAATTATAATTGGCGAGGAGCTTTTTGACTTTACTTATGGGGGAGGCGTTTGGTTCGTCGTGGCGAAGAAAATATGAAAATTGGCATAGATGCTAGGAATTATTTTAGCAACAATAAATCGGGGGTAGATTATTACGTAAAATCTTTAGTAGATGGAATTATAAAATACGATAAAACAAATCAATTCTATTTTTTTGTTGATTCAAGGGCTAAAAATAAATCCATTCCTGTCAATATTAAAAACATAAATATAATTAAAATTCCATTCAATAAAAACTACTTGAAAGCAATTGATTTAATAGCTAAATTACTAAGGCTGGACTTTGTTCATTATACTAGTGGCGGATCTCCCTATAAAACTAATGTACCATATCTGATTACAGTTTATGACTTAACTTTTGAGGTGCATCCAGAATTTTATGAACCAATCGATTTGGCCAAGCAAAAGAATACAGAGTCACAAGCAAAAGGTGCATTAGGTATTATTTCTATATCCGAATCGACGAAGCATGACTTAGTTAAAAAATACCTTATTGAACCTAACAAAATAGTTGTTACCCATCTTGCTTTTAATAAACCAATCTTTAAGCACAAAAATACAAAAACAAAAGACTATTTGTTATTTGTAGGCAATCTACAGCCCAGAAAGAATCTGATAAAAATATTAGAAGCCCTTACTAGGGTCGAATCAAGTAAAAGGCCTAAGCTAGTTGTGGCAGGAAATATACAAGACAAAACTGAGCTAGATAGATTTAATGAATTTATAATCAAACATAATTTAAAAGATAGGGTTGTTCTGATGGGGTATGTTTCTGAAGATGAATTAGATAAATTATATTCTGAATGCTTAGGAGTGTTATACCCATCTATTTATGAAGGATTTGGATATAATATATTAGAAGCTTTTTATTACAAGAAACCTCTGATAACTAGTAAAATTTCAAGCATGCCCGAAATAGCAAAAGATGCAGCGGTTTATGTTGATCCCAAATCTTCAGATAGCATAAAAGAAGCGATCGAGAAGGTTGTCAATGATAAAGCCAACAATGCTCTTATCACAAGTAAAGGATCAAATATTCTTAAAGATTATACTATTGAAAATATGATTAAAGAGACGCTTAAAGCTTATGAAAAATTTGGTAGCAAAAAATAAAATAGTTTTTATCACTTCATCATACTATCCATCATTGGGCGGAGTTGAAAAGCATGTGCAGAGAGTCTCCGAAATACTAGCCTCAAAAGGGTGTGAGGTAAAGGTATTTGTTCGATATAAAGAAAACTATCCCAAGTACCAAAAGATCAATAATGTTGAAATTTACAGGATGCCAAAAAAAGATGGTAGACCTAATATTAATTTATGGTATTTAAAAAATAAAAAATATTTCAAAGATGCTGTTATTCACTCTCATGATTATTTCCCTTTTTCCCTAAGAAGATTAGTAAAAAATAGGTGGGTACATACTTTTCATGGATTTGAAGGATATCCTGTCAGTAAAATCGCAATAGAGTCTCGTAAAAGGGTATTGGCAAATGTTGATTATTCATTTTGCGTAGGTAAATTCATTGAAAAATGGTATGGAACAAAATGTGATGAGGTTTTGTGGGGCGCGTCTGACAAACCAAAGAAATATGATATCAAGCCGAAATATGATTTTGTCTTTTTTGGAAGACTAGAAAAGGACACAGGCATTAATGCCTACCTAGAAGCATTTAAGATTCTGTCAAATAAAAAAAAGTCATTAAAAATGCTTGTAGTTGGATGGGGTGGTTTGCAAAACAAAAATATAAAATATGCAAAAGATAATAAGTTAGACATAGAATTTCGTAAGCCAGTAAAAGATGTGTATGCAGTTCTTGCCGAGTCAAAAATTGCATTTGTTTCTGGTTATCAAGCTATAATTGAAAGCGCAATGATGAAAAAGCCAATAATTGCTTATTATGACAACCCATTAAAAAAGGATTATCTTCAAATGCATCCAATGTCGAATCATATTTATTTGGCCGACAGTAAAAAGCAAATTACAGAATCAGTTTTGAAAATAATTGATAACTCTTTCAAAATTAGCCCTGCAATAATTAGCTGGGCCAATAGCCAAACATGGGATTCGATCGTATCAATTTACTCTGAATCTTATTTATTTTAGTAGTCTTAATAAAGCTTACAAATTATGTTTAGGCCTTCTCCTTTATTTTTTTTGTTCCAGTGCTTTAGGGCGGGTTTAATAGTCGGTCCTAAATAGTAGGCAGCCTTTCTGCTACCTTTTATTATTGTTATCAATATTGACTTATTCCTCGCAAGTGGCTTGTTTAGCTTGGATAATGCAGTGTTTACTTTTTTGTTGTGTTTAGACATCTTAACCCAAAATCCAATTGCTAGTTGACTTAAAGACTCTCCTGGATCACCTGAGTTTGTTTTTATTGATATAGGGCGGTAGCCATTTTTATTAAGTAAATAAGATATAGATTCTATATTAAAGTGAAAAGTGTGGTCGGGCGGGCTTAGTTTGTTCCAGTAAGCTTTTGTGGAATTAGATATCTTACTATCTATATTTGGCAAATTGACTACAATTATTCCATCTGTTTTGATCCACTTTTTTAGTTCTTGTAAAAAACTATTAGGATCTGTTGTGTGCTCTATAACATGATAAAGCGTTATAACGTCAAATTTTACCTTTGGTCCCGCAAGGCTTTCTAATAATTCATTATGTATTTTTAACCAAGTTTATTAGTTGCTATTTTGTATCCCCACGGGGATAGCTCAATGCCTTCTACATAGTATCCCTTGCTTTTTAAATAGTCGAGGTATAGTCCTGCTCCGCAGCCAATATTTAGGAATCTTTTAGCTTGTGGCTTAATACTTTGTATGCTCTTAAGCCTAGCTGCATAACCTAAGCCATCCCATTTACTCTCTTTATTGGCTATATATACATCAATGACTGAATCATCACCAGCGCCATTGAAGGCGACTTGATGTTTATTATGATATTTTTGGTATTCTTGTTTGTTCAAGAATGGATCAGTGAAGCATACTTTGCAATTTAAACATTCAATAATTCTAAATGTCCTCTTTACTTTGTATCCATCAACTTTTCTATACTTTAGTATGGTATTACTGCTAGAACATATTCTGCATTTCATCTTGAAAGTATATATTAATGATTAAAATAAGAAAAGAATATATAATTAAGATATGAAGAAGCATAGAAACATTAAAGTAAGCTTAATAACCACAGAGAGAAATGAAGTAAAAGACATTGCAACCTTTATTGAATCTGCCCTTAGCCAAACTTTGATGCCAAACGAGATAGTCATAGCCGATGGTGGCTCTACAGACGGTACAGTTGAAATAATTAATGAGTATATAAAAAATGGTGCACCCATAAAATTAGTGAAAGCACCTGGCAACAGATCTGTCGGAAGAAATGCGGCAGTTAAGGCTGCAAAAAATGAATACATTGCTTGCACAGATGTAGGTTCACGGCTTGATAAAAAATGGTTAAAAAACATCACCGAACCTTTTAGGAAAAACCCTGATGCAATGGTAGTTTCGGGAGGCTTTAAACAGGAACCTAAAACTTATTTTGAAAAAATATCATCTGATTTGATGTTGTCACCGAACGATAAGATTGATCTAGAAACATGGCTTCCATCAAGCAGGTCTATAGCATTTACTAAGACCGCCTGGAAGAAGGCGGGCGGGTATCCGGAATACACCAACTTTAACGAAGATACGCCTTTTGATTTGGCCTTAAAAAAGGCTGGCTATGAATTTGAAGATGGACTAAAAGCAATAGTTTATTGGAGACCCAGGCCAAATATAAAAGAATTTTACAAACAATATTATTATTATGCCCTTGGTGATGCCCTAGATAAAATAGATAAAAATCATTTTATGAATTTGCTAATAAAGTATGTAGTTATTTTAACTGGCACAATACTTGGCATTATATTTTATTGGCCAGTAGCTATAGTTTTTATTTCTTTATTAATAATTATGATTACAAAAAGGCTCATTAAGCCGCTTAAAATAAATAAAGGACTTAAAGCCTTTGCTTTAATGTTTTTATTAGCTATAACTTTCGATATTTCACAAATATTTGGGTTTATTAATGGCTCACTAAATTATAAAAAATTTAGAGGCAGCAAAAAATTAGTAAGATGAAAATTTCTGCAGTAATTATAGCCAAAAATGAAGAAGAAATGATTACAGGTTGTATTAAGTCAGCAAGTATTGCTGATGAAGTCATAGTTATTGACGATTATAGCCAAGACAAAACGACAGAGATCTCTAAAAAAATGGGTGCAAAAGTATTTAAAAGGAAGCTGGATGGCTTTGCATCTCAGAAAAACTACGGAATTGAAAAATCAAAGAATAACTGGGTGCTTATACTTGATGCGGATGAAAGACTAACTCCGGAGCTATCTAATGAAATATCGAATCTAAAGGCTGATAGATACATCGCTTATGATATGCCTTTTAGAAACTATGTTGGTAAAAAATGGCTTAAGCATGGTGGTTTATACCCCGATAGGCATATTAGGCTTTTTAACAAAAAAAGCTGCAGATATGGTGATAAAGAGATTCATGAAGAACTTAAAATTTCCGGAGAGGTAGGGCATTTGAAAAACGATATAGTTCATCAAACATATAGTGATTTTAAAGAATATTCCAGGAAGGTAAAGAAGTATGCACTACTAGAATCTGAAACAGCAGAAGACAAGCCAAGTCCAATAGAGCCATTTAAAGTTTTTATTTCAAGACTTTTAAAACAGAAGGGCATCCTAGATGGAATTGCTGGTATAAAGAGCGCATACTTACTTGGTTATTATCAGTATTTAATTAGGCAAAACATGAAATGAAAGTTGTTTTTTATATTCGTGCAAATCATGAAAAAGTAAAAGGTGGTGACCTAATTCAGCTATATAAGACAGCCGAATACCTGAAAAAAAAGAGTATTAAAGTTGACTTAAGTTCTGACCCAAATAAAAATCTAAAAGAATACGACTTGGTGCATATTTTTAATTCTCCCAGATTTGAAGAAACAATTAAATTTTTTAACAATGCTAAAAAATATTCAAAACCGGTTGCATTTTCAACCATATACTGGCCAAAAGATGAGCTCGCCATTGGTGCGGCAACCAATGCCTCAGTAAAAATTATAAGAGATACTCTGGGGGTTGAAGCAGCTAAAAAATATAGATCTTTAGCAGTAAAAATTAAGTCTATTTTAAAAAAAGATAATTCATTAAAAATTGAAAAACAGATACTAAAGGAATCTAACATCCTTCTACCTAACTCTAAAAGTGAAATGCATCAAATCACTGCAAACTTTGGCGTACATAATAAATTTCAGGTTGTCAGAAATGCAGTAGATACATCCCTTTTTACTGAAATTCCTAGCAATAAACGACAAGACTATATATTGAGTGTCGGCAGAATAGAAAGAAGAAAGAACACACTTTTGCTAATAGAGGCATGCAGAGAAATCGGTAAAAATCTGGTAATAATTGGTGGTTACGACAAAAATGATATTTATGCTAAAGATTGCCTTAAATTAATAAAGGATTATGGCTTTAAGCATATTGACAATATTGAACAAAAAGATTTGCTAAAATACTATTACTCAGCAAAAGTGCATGCAATTGCAGCTTGGTATGAAACTCCAGGCTTGGCTTCTATGGAAGCAGCGTGCGGTGGCTGTAATGTAGTATCTACAGACAGAGGCTCAACAAGAGATTACTTTGGTAAGGAAGCTTTTTATTGTAATCCGTTTTCTCTAGAGTCAATAGTTGAGGCTTTGCAAAAAGGAATTAATTCAGAAAATAGCTTTGATCTAAGAAAAAAAATAATTTCACATTATACATGGGAGGGGGCTGCCGAGGACACAATAAAAGGCTACAATAGTATAGTATGAAAAAGAAAGAAATATGGTTCGAAGCCACTCAGCTACTAAAGAGTCCACTTGGCCATCAATCTGGTATTGGCTATTACACAGAAAATATAATTACAAATTTAGTAAAACATTACAATGACTATAATTATAAAATAGTTGGTAATATTTTTATAAATAAAAATGTTCCTACTAAATTAGCTGCTATAAATAATGATAATTTTTTATTAACTCGATATATCCCTGCTAAATTATGGAGCCAGTCAATAAAGCTTGGAATTTTGCCACATATTAATTTAATTCATAAAGGTTCTCCTGATTTAGTTATTAACTTTGATTTTGTAAGGGCACCTGTATCAAAGAAAGTAAAAACAATAACAGTAATACATGACTTAGCCTATGAGGTTTACCCACAATATACAGAAAAAAGAAATTTACAAAGACTTAAAAAACTCGTGCCGAAATCATTAAAGATGTCTACGAGAATTGTTGCGGTGTCTGAGTCTACCAAGAAAGATTTAATCAGTAATTATAATGTAAATCCAAGCAAAATTGATGTTGTTTATAATGCAGTAGATACTAAACTTTATAAGCCAAAAGCTCTAACAAATAAAACAAGAAATAAATATAATTTACCTAACAAATACTTACTTTACTTGGGTAATATTGAACCAAGAAAAAATATAAGGGGAATAATTGAAGCCTACTCTATGCTACCAGATGAAATCAGTTCGGAATACAAATTAGTCTTGTCGGGTGGGCGAGGTTGGAATCAAGGCGAAATAAATAACGCACTAAAGCAATCAGCTAAAAAAGATAACATTATATTTACTGGATATATAGATGATAGAGACAAGCCTGAATTATACGCAGGTGCAGATATTTTTCTTTTCCCAAGTCACTATGAAGGTTTCGGTCTACCGATCTTAGAGGCTATGGCCTGTGGAGTTCCGGTTATTACAGCCGACAACTCTTCGCTAAGAGAAGTTGCAGACAAAGCTGCATTATATGTAAATACAAAAAGCACCAAAGAATTATTAACCGCAATAATTAAAATAGTTATGAATAAAAGAATAAGGCAGGATTTAATAAATAAAGGCAATAAAAGAGTAAAAGAATTTAACTGGAAAGATAGTGCTAATGAAATTAATAAATCTATATTGAAGGCCCTAAACGAATGAACTTACTTTTTGATGCCAGATGGATAAACAATAATAGCCCTGACGGGATTACTCGTTATAGTAAAGAATTAATCAAATCTTTAAATAAGAGTATTGATTTCAAACTTCTTATTAGCAATAAAGAACAGCTAAAGGGTCTTCCGAAGCTAGACTATATACTTACCAATAATCCAACTAGCCCAAAAGAGTTGGGTCAGTCTAGACGCTTAAATAAATATAAATTTGATATTGTGTTTAGCCCACATTTTATTTTTGGGGGAAATGGAAGGAATTTTAAGCTAGTTAGGACGGTTCATGATTTAATACCTTTTAACCAAAAATCAAAAGACTCAAAGCTAGCCTGGAAAATATTTTACTCAAACACTGGATTTTTAAAAAACCTACTAAATAACTGCGAAGGCGTCGTTACTGTGAGCAAAACAGTAAAATCGCATCTCCAGCCAATGACAAAAAATAAAGTAGGGGTCGTATATAATGCACCCTCGTTCTTAGCCAGCCCAAGCGTGAAGACTCGGCCAGCTAAGCAAATTTTGTATATTGGAAGATACGAAGATTATAAAAATGTAAAAGTTCTAATAAAAGGAATTAATAGTTTAGATGAGTATAAATTGATTCTTGCTGGAAAATGCTCTGAAAAAACAAAAAATGAGTTGCTGGGATTATCTAAGAATATAAACCAAATTGAATTTGTTGGCAAAATAACAGATTTAGAGTATTATAAATTGCTTAGTTCTTCTCTAGCCTTGGTACTGCCTTCTTTAGAAGAGGGGTTCGGTCTTCCAATTATTGAGGCCATGTCGGTTGGTTGCCCAGTAATTTGTAGTGATATTGATATTTTTAGAGAAATAGCCGGGGATGCGGGCTTGTATTTTGACCCTAGCTCAGCCGACGAGCTGATTGCT
>SXGQ01342925.1_pt1 | contig 11332 bp, 15 predicted proteins | sample 3178371 | NCBI WGS metagenome assembly SXGQ01 (sample SAMN11356859, study PRJNA531348) | freshwater metagenome | isolation source: freshwater sample F1-20 | place: China: Fuxian Lake, Yuxi | collected 2017-12-25 | reverse complement strand
GCGGGGGGGTGGGGTAGTTTTGGGGGAAATTGTTGTTTCTAATTATCATTGCTGAGATGGAAACTGGGCACTTTTTACTTTAGCTGTTTAAAGGTTTAGTGAATAGCTGGGCTAGATGCATGGCTAAATCCTCAGCCGATATAGTTTTACTACGGGAGAACTATTCTCTAAGTAGCATAACAGCTCCTGAGTCGCGAGAGAAGCTTAGCCGTACACTGCTAGAGCTGGACTCACGTTCATTTACGGAACTAGAGCTAAGACGCTACTTTGAGGGCCTAAAGCTCGCTATGGGAGCTTTTATTCAAAAAGTTTCCGTATTAGAGTCAAATATATTTGATCTGAGAAGGGATCAGATTGCTGCAGAGAGCCGTATGGAGGCTATGTATCTGCGTGCTCAGCTTGAAATCCAAGAGCTAAGATCGGAAATATCGGAAATAAGACTAAGCAAAGGACGGATTAATCAGATAGTTAAAGTAGCCAAAGCTCTTCAGGGAAATGCTTATGCTCCCTATGCTGTTAAGTCTTTAGTCGATGGAGTTGTAGGCTCATCGCAGCAAAAAAATAAAGTTGCCAAGCTGGATACAACTAAACTACCCAGCGACTTTACTACTAGATTAGAATTTGCTGAACTAAATGGATTTAAATGGAATCAAAATAATAGACTACCAAGTAAGTCTTCTAAGCAACTAGAGATATTAGAAGAGTGGGAGAATCAGTTTTGCGAAGTAGAGAATATGTCTATTGCTCAAGTTTTAGATAAAAAGTTCTTAGTAAAAGTGGGAAGTGGAGCTATAGCAGGAGCTCTTATGTTTTTAGAGCGCGAGTTAGGCGCGCTCCTGCCGTAGCGAAAAACCCTCTCGGTATTTAATTGCTACCAACGAGCAGTAAAACTATACTTAGAACGACAGGGGTCCGTCACGTGCCCTCCTCGTATCCACTTTGATGTTAAAAGCCTGGTTTCAGCCGCTTTTTGCCACCTCACCGTAGAGGAGATAGAAACTATTGAAAACAGACTTAAAACTAAAGATTTAGTAACACCAGATCAGGCTATTTTAGGGCTAAAAAAGATAGTCTCAAGAGCAGTATTGCCAGCTTTTATACAATGGACATCTGAAGATGTATCAAACACCGAAAAACTATATTCTTTACAAGCTGGGGCTTATGATTCTCAGCTCGAGGACTTTGTTTCTCGGTATAGTATTTAAGGAAGAGTGTAAGTATCTGCTGTTAGACTAATAATTTTACGTACTGAGCACTTATTAAAAAGCAAGTTGGCTGGGTTTTTTAGCCCTTCACTTGAGTAAATGTGCTCATTTACTTCGGTTATAATTTTGTACTTTAATCCCGAGCCGTTGGCCGGTACCCAGTCCCCCAAGCATCCAGCTTTGCAATAAAAAGTTTTAACCTCCATGGCGCAGTTGTCCAGCTCCATAAGTTGGTTGTCAGTTGTATTAATAAAAGGTAATAGGTTAAAAGAAGCAAATCTTAACTCCTCAAGTTCTTTTGACTTTATAAAGTTATATGCCGCTATAATATTCTCAGCTTTAAGATTTTGTTCTTTTCTTAAAAAAGTTCTATTAATATACTCAGTAACTACTTTTCCGCTAGCTTTGATCGCGTCAGAATTAAAAGATTTCTTAGACTTTTCCATGGGCCTATTTACTAAATAATAGAGAACCGAGCTATATAGCTCCCCCGCCCAGTTTTTAATATCTGAGCCAGTCAAACCATCCACAATCCAATGAACAGAATGAGATCTACATATAATAAGAGCTTTTGCTAAAAGCAAAGTTGTAAGCTCTTTCTGTAAGGAGTTCTGAGCCGTAGAGTATAACGCGTAGATTTTTTGTGAAAACTTCTTCACCACGGACTTTCTGGCAGATTCTCCACCCGGGGAGTAATTGGCCATTCCCTTCAGCAAATCTTCGCTGCTAATGGCCCCTTCTTTATGAAGTATTATAAGACTTTCAAAGGTAAAAGGCCAGGCTTCTTTCGCGGCGTGAGCTTGGTCATAAATTCTAAAGACTTTTTCTAAAACCTCGGGGCTTTTTAACGCCCTACGTAGCCCACCTGCGGACATAAAAACAACAATTCTGTCTAGGGCTTTTGCGCTAAGCTGCGGGCTAAGCAACGCCGCCCATCCGAAATGGTCTATAGTGCCTACTCTAGAATAAATGGATGGCGTGTGCTTGATTAAAAACTCCCAGGGGTTTTTATAAGCAATTGAGACTTTGTTGATCCAAGGATCGTCGTCAAAAAGCTCAAGCATTGAAAACCCAGGGTTGGAAAGCACCTCCTCTAGGTAAAGACGAGCCGCCTCTTTCAATGTAGCTGGTGAGGAGTTAGGGTTACTAGCTACAGCTTTTCTAACCCTTATAGACCTAGAGGCTCTCCAGATGGCCGTAAGTTCCGCGCTTGGAGTTTGCTCGTTTGTTGCTCGAGCAAGCTGATTTTTTATTGTAGTAGGCATATCAGCGCTTGCGACGGCGATCGGTCATCATTTTAAAAAAGATTTCATACCATAGTTCTTTAGAGCACTCCTCACTGCAGCAATACTCTGCCGCAAAAGAAGACTTATAGTTGGTTTTTTTACCACAAACTCCACAAAACCCAACTTTTTCTTTCAGGACGTAGGTATCTCCTTGGTAGGAGATCAGGGGTTTATTATGAAAAAATGCTTTAGCTTGCTGTACCATGGCCACATGGCTAGAGTCCTTTCCATTCTACTCCTTTTTTCTCAGTAAGTCAACCAATCCCTCCGAAGTTTTACGTTCTTTAATAAACTTATCATGCGCTTTGCGTTTTTTATCCCGAACTCTTTTTAGCTCTCTTCGAGCCAAAGCAAAAACCCTCCACATAACCTCGGACATAGACGCATCTTCAAAAAGATCCCTCCACTCGTCAAGTTGCTGGGCCACTTCTTCCCTAACACGAATTGTTCTATATTTAACAAGTTTATCGTTAGGACCTTTGATAGGAAGCACGGGTGGGGGCTCGCAAGAGATGTGGGTTTATGGTATTATATCATAGATATACTTTAATCGGCCAAAATGAGAAAAGAAAAGTATTGGCCAGAGGTCTTTGTGGGTATAGATTTTTTGAAACGCACAGATATTATTAGTAAGATTCTTAGGGTGGATAAAGATACATACAATGTAAACTTTGACCATCCGGTTCTTGGGGAAGTTGTAGAGGTATATGATATCTATGATAAGGGGACACTATGCCTTAAATCGGTTTTTCCTGTGGATATGCAAGATGACCAGGAGCAGATTGACATTGCCAAAGACTACTACAACAACTACCTGCTCGATGGTGAAGAAACCTACCTCGAGTACTTTAATGAGGAGATCGGGTATTTCCTTTTGTCAAGAAATGTAAAAGAGATTGACAGCCCGCCCTACTTCTGATAAAATGAGGGGGATACTTGTGACTTGCTCTAGTGGTAGTTCAAACTCTTCAGAAAAACTTGCTGGGGATCACAGAAGTCTCCTTGACTCAAGAACTACAGACTAGCTACTTAACTTACTCCGTAGCAATTTTTAACCGTGCGCTACCAAATGTTATTGACGGACTCAAGTCGGCCCAACGCCGCATCATCCTGGGCCTCAAGGATCTCAACTTAAGACCCGAGGGCCAATACAAAAAAGTATCTAGGCTTGAAGGCCATGTTCTTGGTTCATATCATCCCCAAGGAGGGTGTGCAGGCACGGCCATTAACATGGGCCAATCAGTGGCTTTTAGATACCGTCTAACAGACATCCACGGTAATGTAGGAGGAAGTATTCAAACTGGGCCTTGTACCGGTCAGTCAATCTCTGAGGACTCTCCTGCTGCCGCCAGGTACCTTGAGGTTAAGACGCCGCCCCTTACCCAAAAAATGTTCATTGATGAGATAGATAAGCACTCTTGTCAGTGGAGAGATAATTATGATGGAAGCACACAAGAAGTAGCAGAGATTGTTCCCGCGCTGCCCAGCCTGCTTATTAATGGGGCCCAGGGCATCGCCGCTGGCTATGCCTGTCACCACGTCTCTTACAACCTCTCCGAGGTACTCAAAGGCACTATAGAATACATCAAAAATCCCGACATAACCCCAAAGTCTCTTTTTAAGTTCATCAAGGGGCCCGATTTACCCAATGGAGCAAGGATTCTCAACGACGAGTCAATATTCCAGGCTTTTAGCACCGGCTCAGGATCAATTAAATTGTACGGAGCTTGGACTGTCAAAACCATCCCCTATGGCAAAAAATCTACCCGCGAGGCAATCATCATCACTTCTCTGGCCTCAGGAAGTTCTGAAAGGTTTCTCGAACGACTAAAAGAGGGGGTAGAGGCAGAAAAGATTACTGGTGTGATAGATGCCTCCGACCACTCCTCACGAGATGGTATTGAAATCCAAGTAGTTTTGAAGCCTGGCACTGACTCCAAGGAGGTTCTTGGGCACTTATTGGCCTTTACAAACCTTTATGATACGATTGGGGTTAATGCTACTGCAATATCGAGCGGCCTTCCCACCATCCTGGGGGTAAAAGACATTATTTCCGAGTGGTACGGGGCAAGGTGTGTTGCTTTGAGCAATCGTTACAAGGCAGAATGCGATCGCCACCACGATAAAATCCATATTCTAAGTGGGCTCTTAACCGTGCTGGCCGATATTGACGAAGTAGTAAAAATTATTCGCTTGTCAAAGACAAAAGACACAGCAGCAGAAAAATTAAAGTCTAGATGGAAATTAACTACAGAGCAGGTCTCTGCGGTACTTGCAATGCCTCTTAGCAGGCTGGTAAACACAGAAAAGTTAGAGTTAGAGGCACAAAAGTCCGAATTAGAGAGGCGAGTTGCTGAACTCATGGGGATTATTGCTAATCCCACCGAGATGAGTTCACATATCACCTCCCAACTACTTAGTTTTAAAGACTTAGCCGATAAACGCCGGAGTGAGATTATTGAAAAATCTTCCATTGGAGCAGAAAGAGTTAAAACTACAACAAAAAATGGGGTAAGAACCGCAAAATTGCCCTCGGTGAAGGACAAAATCAAGACCGAAGCCAAAACTCTAGGAGTAAAACGCACTGAAATTACTAAATTTTTCCTTGATAACCCCTCTCAAACCGATTTAAAGACAAAGTGGAGCGAGTTCAAGGAAAATTGGCTTCATGAAAGGTCAATTAACACTAGAGCAGGACGGGCCGAGCGAAAAATCCTCCTAGAGAAGATAAAGGCCGCGGCTATTAAGCGCGGTTTGCCTCAGCGTGGGCAAAATTGCTGGAATAGGTTCATGGTGGGGCAAGAAAAGGCCACTATTAAGTCCATTGAGACGGCCCTTAAGGACTGGATGGCAAATATAACTGCTATTTAGACAAATATTTTCCCAGCGGGTTAAAGTACAGAATCATTCTAGCTACTTTTTACTATGACTTTACCAAAAATTGCTATTCTATTACTCCGAGGGCTAGAAGGATGCGGTGTTAGCAACTACTCCAGGCACATGAAGGGGTACTATGACTCGGTAGGTGGGGTCTGTGATATTTTTGCTCTACAGACAAAGATCGGCAGGGCAGACACCTCCTCTGATATGAGCGTTACTTTTTTTAAATACTCTGAGCGAAACGAAGTTATAAATAAGCTTAACTCCGGATACGATTCAGTACTGGTTTTTTCTGTACCGGATACTTCAGAGTCAGCAGGGGTAGTAGGGGGGTATGTTGTGGAAATTCTTGATAAAATTTCTTGTCAAAAAGTCATGGTTAATCATGACCACCATGCGCATACTTTTAAACGCAACGCGGACTTTAAAAATGCAATTGAGTCTTGTGATAAAGTCATGGCTCACTCGCTAAATAAAACCAACTCTGGATTTATTCAGTGGATGGAGAAGTATGAAGTAGCCACTTTGCCCATGGAGAAAATCGATATTTTCTTTCACATTCCATTTATCGGCCATCTTATAGATTACGAAAAAAGCTCAAAGAAAAAGCGTGTAATCCACGCTAGCCGCGCAGTTGCTTGGAAACGAGCTTCTCTAATACTTAGCCTTCAAAAACTTCTTGCGGAGAAGGGATTTGTTTCTGAAATGATTGGGTTTGAAAGATCTATAGCAGGATATACCCAGCTCAGAAACTATGAAGGTGTGCTAGACTGGTTTACAACAACAAACTTCATAAAGCCTATTATCAAACCGTCTCAGTTCTCTAATTCTAAACTAAATACCCAGCTTATGAACTGGTTGGACGAGGTTGGCCAAGATCCAAAGTATATGTATATTCTAGGATCTTATGAGTACCATGCTGGGCTAAAAAGAATCTCCGAGTCAGCTTTTGCCACTCAGCCAAGAACTTTTGAGCACAATGGCCTTTGCTACGGAAACACATTTATTGAGTATCAGGGGATCGAGGCTGCTTTACTCTCAGTACCAATTTATCACCGCCACTTCTTAAGCAATGTTACCATCCCTGGTACAAGCACATTGCTAAGCGAAACAGATACTTTTATCGGAATTGATGACGACGCCCGCTCTATGGCCAAGGGTGGGCCCAAGGTACTTAAGCCGGAGGCGTTTGTAGATCAGCTTGAAAGTATTTGGCAAGATGGAGCTAAATACGCTTCTTATCGCAAAAAATCAACAGAGTTTATGATGAAGTATTTTTCGTCTACTAGCATTGTTCCTAACCTAATGGAAAAAATTATTGCATGAAAAAAATTTTAGTAGTAGGAGCTGGGTTCGCCGGCTCGGTTATCTCTCGTGAGCTAGCTAACTTTGGGCATAAAGTTCACCTCGTTGATGAGAGGGGACATGTTGGAGGAAATTGCCATACCGAAAGGGATAAAGAAACCGACGTTATGGTGCACACTTATGGCCCTCATATTTTCAATACTAGCATACCACGAGTGTGGGATTATGTTAATAAGTACGGCAATTGGATACCCTATGTTAATAGGGTAAAAGCTTCAGTGCATCAAGGAGGGGTATACTCTTTACCTATTAATCTTCATACTATTAATCAGTTTTTTAAAACAAGCTTTACTCCTGCAGAGGCAAAAAAATATATTAACTCGTTGGCTAGTACAAAATACCCCGAGCCAGCTAACTTCGAAGAGCAGGCGCTTAGTATGATCGGGAAAGATTTGTATAAAACTTTTTTTAAAGAATATACTAAAAAGCAGTGGGGGTGTAGTCCAAAGGCCCTTCCGGCGTCTATATTAAAGCGGTTACCTGTTAGGTTTAACTATGACGATAATTACTACAGCTCAAAGTGGCAGGCCATACCAGCCAATGGCTATACTGCTATTGTAGAAAAAATTTTAGATCATGAAAACATCACAGTTGAGCTCAACACTTCTTGGAGTGTTTCAGATAACGAGCCGTACGACTCTATTGTTTACACTGGGCCAATAGACAGATACTTTGGCTATAAGCATGGTAGGCTAGGATACCGCACTGTGTACTGGGAGAAAGAGTACGGCCGCGGAGATCTGCAGGGAACTGCTGTAATCAACTATCCATCAGCCAGGCAAGCATTTACAAGGATTCATGAGCATAAGCATTTTGCCCCATGGGAAACCCATGACTCATCAATAATTTTTACAGAATTTAGTAAAGAAACAACTGCTCAAGATATTCCATATTACCCAAAAAGACTTCCCGGTGATCTTAAGATGCTTGCTCGATACCAGGCAGAAGCGGCTAATCAGAGTAAAGTAAAATTTGCTGGAAGGCTAGGAACTTACCAATATCTGAATATGGATTTAGTTATCAATCAGGCCCTAGAGCTGTCCGACTCGCTTTGCAAAGAATTGTCTTGATACCGTGACAATAGGTTAAGGTATTTGAAGTAGAGTACATAGTCTCTCTGCTCTCCATTATAATAGGGGGGAGAGAGAGGAGGCCCAAGAAGCTTTTTTATTCCCATTCCCCTTTCTCTCTATTTATACTTTCACACTTTGCACTATTACTACTATGGTAGCTTCAATTGCTCAACAAAGCAATCAAAGTAAGACCTGGCAGCAGTTCTGTGAGTGGGTTACCAGCACCGACAACCGCCTCTATGTGGGTTGGTTCGGAGTGCTTATGGTACCTACTTTGTTGGCTGCCACCACTTGCTTCATTATTGCCTTTATTGCTGCACCGCCCGTTGACATCGACGGAATCCGTGAGCCAGTTGCTGGCTCTTTACTCTATGGAAACAACATTATCTCAGGAGCAGTTGTCCCCTCCTCAAACGCAATCGGACTACATTTCTATCCAATTTGGGAAGCTACTTCCCTTGATGAATGGCTCTACAATGGGGGGCCGTTCCAACTCGTCGTGTTCCACTTCCTCATTGGCATCTATGCTTACATGGGACGAGAATGGGAACTTAGCTATCGTCTAACCTAGGCGACTCTTGTTGGAAACTTCAAGATAAACATTGGGTGAATTGCTGGAAACTATGAACGTTTACGACGCTTTATAACCTATCTTCAAACTATTAAACTTAGTGAAAATGAATACTATGAAAAAACATCGTATTATTCCTGGACACGAAGGTGGTATATACGAAGAATGTAATATTGTTAATTGCTCATTTGATAATCACAAACTTGCTCACTACTATAGGTGGTTAGCAGAATCTTCTGAAAAAGACAAGTATTCTTGGAGAAAGATGTGTGGTTGGAAAGATGTAGATGCTCGTCGGGAAATGGCTTCTTATGCCGGGAAACTTGGTGGTCGTAAGACCAATCAAATCCATAAGGAACGTGGAACTAATTTTTATAGTTCAGAATTTGGTAGAAATGCCTCATTTAAACGTTCTAAAGAAGATAAACAAAACTGGATGAATGAGTTAAATCAACAACTTACATTTGAACAGCGTTCTAATGCAAGTAAAATTGGTTCTCAAAAGACTCTTGAATATCAAAAAGAAACCAATACTGGATTCTTTAATTCCAAAGCAACTTTACAAAAGCTTGCTAATCTAAAAAGATGGGGAATAAAAATTGATAGCAAGAGAATTCCATTTAAAAATTTATCTTCAGATTTTATTGATTATCATATCAATAAAGGAACCGATAAGGAGTATTTTAATTCATACAATCAGCAGCCAAGCCAACCACGAACTTGGTTGGAAGGTTCAGAGACTAGTCGGTGAGTCAAGCGTGACTCGTAATACGACATTAGCGCCCAACACCTAAACCTGTAGAGGTATGGTGAAGATATAGTCCACATTTGCATACTATGCTAGGTATGCGTCCTTGGATCTGTATTGCGTATTCAGCACCTGTTGCTGCTGCCTCTGCTGTATTCTTGGTCTATCCTTTCGGTCAAGGTTCATTCTCTGATGCGATGCCTTTGGGTATCTCTGGTACATTCAACTATATGTTAGTGTTTCAGGCAGAACACAACATCCTTATGCACCCATTCCACATGCTTGGAGTTGCTGGTGTCTTTGGTGGTTCATTATTCTCAGCAATGCACGGTTCACTTGTAACCTCATCACTGGTTCGTGAAACTACTGAAACAGAATCACAAAACTATGGTTATAAGTTTGGACAAGAAGAAGAGACCTACAACATTGTTGCTGCACACGGATACTTTGGAAGACTTATCTTCCAGTATGCTTCGTTCAACAACTCTCGCTCACTTCACTTTTTCCTTGCTGCCTGGCCTGTAGTTGGCATCTGGTTTACCGCTCTTGGTGTTTCCACCATGGCCTTCAACTTGAATGGCTTCAACTTCAACCAGTCTATTGTTGATAGTCAGAACCGAGTAATTCCTACTTGGGCTGATATTCTAAACCGAGCAGGACTCGGTATGGAAGTAATGCACGAGCGCAATGCTCACAACTTCCCTCTCGATTTAGCTGCTACTCAAACAACTCAAGTAGCTTCAACTGCGCCTTCTATCGGTTGAGTTAGTACATAACATATTACGAGCTCCCTATCCTGGGAGCTTTTTTTACAATCTTTGTACAACTTGGCCAAAATCATATTACTTGTGGTAAAATAAAACAATGGAAAAAGACCCGCAAATCCTCCATCTCTCATATAGAGAAAGCTCCTCCAGCTCAGAATACAAGTGGCTAAAAGTAAACGTAGTGTTCAGAGTGTTCAACGAGTACGAGAAGGGTAATTGCGACGCTGATGCATCAGACTGGACTAAAACCTACTTGTGGGAAGTAGAAGATCCGGAGGTGATCGATTTGCACTTTGCCAACACCAAAATGAAGTGGACAGAAGCCAGTGAAAGGAGCCCTTCCTGGCTAAAAGATTTTGTTACAGACCCTCAGTATGACATTTCGCACTTAAAGCGTAGTGGCTGGCAAAGCAACTTTGACCAACTTCTGACCAAAGTAGAAAAGTTTGAAAATACCTATAGGTACCACGAGTACGTAGAGGATAACCCAGCCACCCGAGGAGCACTTGCCATCCTCGAAGACATAAAATTAAATAAAAAAAGCCGTACGAGATTTGTACTGTTTTCTTCTCTTATAAGAAGTCTAAGGGTATTAAACACCTTTTGGGACTAAAAAATGATGAGTCAACTACCCTACATGTGGTTTTTAGCAACAGTTTTTTTAGTTTTTTACATCTTTTTAGTAGATTCTAATGTCGGACTATTTATCCTCTATGCATGTAAACTAGCCTGGATTAAGTTGCGCACGTTTCTAATCCTACTCACCCTAGCCCCTCGAATCAAATATGACCAATTCCAGCTCAAGCGAACAATAAATAGCCCCTCCTTCCAGCTTAAAAGAATCCGGGCCCTAGAGCATAGAATAGAGACCCTAGAGGGGGCTGCTAAATTGCCTGAAAGGCGGTATAATTTAAGTGACTACACTCTTGACAAATGAACTACTCTAAATCTCCGTATTTTTTTGTTTCTGAATACGAGGAGCATATCACAGACCTCGACTCAGTATCTAAAATCATTAAAGCGGCCTGCAATAGCCTTGAAGGAATCGAAGTAGATAGAGCAATTAGTCTTTTACTGGGGGCTGATGAGCTCCTCTCATACCAAGCCGATGTCCTCCACAGCGATTTAAGAACAATGCAAAAAAACTACATCTCCAGGCCATCCTGCGACCGGCACACCACAGCCATTGAAGCCGACTATAGTGTAACAATACCTCAGCCCATGCTAGATCAGCTAGGGTGGAAAGAAGGTGAAAGTTTAGAAGTTACAGCCCTTGAAAATGGCACGATAAGTATCACGCGGCCAACCTAACTCCCATGGATCTTGGTATTCAGTCAGATATCTACATCCAGATAAAATCCTCTAGGCTAGAGGAGATTAAAAAATTAGTAGAGGATGGTGGCAAACACTCTACCTTCAAACCTAATAAAACCACTC
>SXGQ01228823.1_pt1 | contig 11332 bp, 10 predicted proteins | sample 3178371 | NCBI WGS metagenome assembly SXGQ01 (sample SAMN11356859, study PRJNA531348) | freshwater metagenome | isolation source: freshwater sample F1-20 | place: China: Fuxian Lake, Yuxi | collected 2017-12-25 | reverse complement strand
GTCATTCGTGCGGTTAACCCAGAAATCTCCCCCATCCCTCGCTGATCCAAAGCGCGGAAAATCTCGGGCCAATTGGGAGTGCTGGCCGCACCTAAGGTGAAATCTGCGACCATGCGATACCCATGCTGATCGACGGCCACCAGACACGTGGCCGGCAGGCATTCCGAACCGGAGTTTTGGCTAATTCGCTCCCGCCACGTCAGCACAAAGAGCCAGAAATGTCTGGGGAGTCTCCGGCGTCGCCATCCGCGGATTTGGGAATCGAGAGTAAGAGCCGCTCGCTCAACCTGGGACTCGTCAAAGCGCAATCCGCACCGTTCATCCAGCCAATCTCTGGCCGCATTTGGCGCCTCTCGCCGGAGCACCGCTGCAGCCACTGCCACCTGTCGGGCCCGATCCATCCAGGTCCCCTGATCTAGCGGCGGTGGGCGAAACGGTGTGAAGACGACATTCCCTTCATTGGGCGATCGGGACCCCGAATCCGGAGTGGGGAACTCGTGGGGCAAATTGGCCACCAACTCCCGAAGGATCGACGCCAGGCGCGAGTGCCCTTCGCGGGTCAACACCTGGATCGGGTTTGGGGGAGTCACGGAATCCTGAAGTTCCATGGCAGATGAGTTTTCCAAAGTCATGGAAGCAATGATGAGTAGGCAGTCACGTGTACCAGAGAGTTATTGGCAACCATCGGAGCCGGTGGTGCCGCCTCACCCCGCTCCTCCACCTGCATCCCCGGCTCAGCGGTGATGCCGCTGATGCGAAGGAAGTCGTGGATGTAGCGGGCTGAAAGAGCGATGGCCCCCGAGTTCGGGTAAGCCTTGGGGGCCGGGTCGGTCACGATTCCGAGAATCTGACCCGAAACATCGAGAACCGGTGCACCCACCGTGGACAAGGGCATCCGGTCTGAAAGGGTGAAGTAGCGCGGATCGGCCTTCATCCCGGAGTTGCGCAGGATCCGCGACCGATGTGCGCTGGGTTGAAGACTGTCACGCGAACTGGCTCCTGGCTCCATTTGCATGCAGAACACCCAAGAACCCGGTCTTATGGAACTACGGTTGGTTTGGACCGCCAGCGAATGAAAAGACCGAGCTCCACCTTGGATTTGCACAATGGCCAAACCCAGAGAGGAATCCACCTTGACCGGTGTTGCCCGGAGTTTGCCGCCGACAATGCTCACTGTGATACTCCGCGAAGAATTGGGCACATGCCTCGCGCTCGTCAGGACATGCCCAGCACCGGACACGATAAAGCCCGCTCCGAAGGCACTGGGCGTTTGATCGGTCATCCGGGTGTCGGCTTGGATAGCGGCCACCCCGTCATCCCGGAAGGTTGAGACAATGGGCCTGAAATCGTTGACTAAAGACCGGCCACGGTCCAAATCGATCGGCGCAATAATACGCATCAACTGACGCCGAGCGCCCGAGGCGACCTCTAGGCCGCTCATTTCAGACAGAGTCCACCAACGATAAGCCTCGGCCATATCCGTCTTCATGACTCGGCCTCGGTAGTAATACTGACCGAGGAGGTATTGAGATTCACGGTGCCCATGTTCTGCAGCCTTACGCAGGTAGGTCTCGGCCATGACCGGATTCTGAACACTGCTTCCCGAATCGTAAATCACCCCCAATTGATACTGAGCAGGCACGAAGTCGGAGTCCGCAGCCCTGCGGTACCACTGAATGGCTCGGGACAAGTCCACAGGAGCCCCACGACCATAATGATAGAGGCTTGCCAAACTGCACATCGAAGGCACAAAGCCGTGCTCTGCAGCACGGGAGAACCAAACCACTGCATTAGACGCTTGGTTTTGATCCAAATTGAGTTGTCCCAAGAGGTGCTGAGCGGCGACCAGACCTTCGCCAGAAGCATGATCCAAATATTTCCGGGCAGCCGACCAGTCCAAGGGTAATCCGTTGGTTCCTGTGTAATAGCTGCGTCCCAAATTATAGAGAGCGACCGGATTGCCCAACTCAGCGGCTTGGCGGTAGTAAGACATGGCCTTGGCGATGTCTTTAGGGACTCCCCGCCCGGTTTCATATAAGTATCCCAGGTTCACTAAAGCGGGTGAACTCTGACTCTGTGCCGCCCGGGAATAGGCATCCAACAAAACCGGGGTAGAACCCGTCACCTGTTTGAGTTGGTTGGACAAACCGACGTTGAACCAAGACCAAGACGCATCCGATGGCCCGGAAGAGTCGGGAACCTGCACCATGGGAGGAAACGCATCGCCGGCCGCAACGCTGCTGGGAGCCGGATCGAGTGCCTCAGCAATGAGAGCCGGTTGAGCGGGTTTCTCAACAGGCTGATCCACCGCCCACAGCGCACCGCCCACAGCGAAGACCATCGCGGCCACAAGAAGTCCAGACAGAGATCTCCTCACCAGGGTCCCCGTGGATTGATCTGTTCGCGATACCAACATCTCTGTCCCTCGCAGCAACTCGTAGGCCAATCATTCTCTGGAGACCTATGGCACGACCCGTGCTGCGGGGATGGTATGACCGAAGCGCTGTTTGGCAGCGTCAACTACATGGCGGAGAAGCGAAGTCTGGATGCGTGTGTCGAACGGCAGCGCGCCTTGGCGTCGAACATCGCCAATCTGGAGACGCCCGGATTTCGGCGGATGGACGTCCCTGCACAGTTTCGCAGCCAACTCTCTGAGGCGGTCCGACGTCAGGATGTTTCTTCAATGAACACGCTTCGGCCGAACGCGGTGATCGACTCTTCAGCGCCGGCTCGGACCCCCGATGGCAACTCAGTCAACCTGACCGACGAGTTGGTTGCCATGCAGGACAATGGATTGGAACACAGCCTTCACATTCAAATGATTTCAGGTCGCATGTCCCGGCTTCGGGCCGCCATCAGCGGGAGGATGTCATGAATCTTATTCCGGGAGCCAATAGTGCATCTCAGGGACTCCGCGCCGAGCAAGTCCGACTGGAGGTCATCAGTCAGAACATTGCCAATGCGCGCACTACGAAGACCGCCGATGGCGGGCCTTACCAGCGCCAATCGGTCCGATTCAAGGCAGCACTCGGTGATGCCATGGCGGCCCAGTCGTCGTCTTCAGCAAAGAATGAACCGACGCTAGAAATCGTTCGAGACCCCCGCCCTGCCGTCCGGGTCTACCAGCCCGGTCATCCAGACTCCGACAAAGAGGGTTTTGTGGCTTATCCCGCCATCAATATCCACGAGGAGATGGCAGACCTGATTTCCGCCAACCGTTCGTATGAGGCCAACATCGCCGTCATGCGCAACGGACGGGCATTGGCACAACAAGCCCTCTCCATTGGGAAGCGCTGAGCACTGACTGACACCGGCCCGCCACCATGACCCCTATCACCAACAGCTTTTCCAGCAATCTCGCCGCAGCCTGGGCACGGCCCGCGATGGGCAAGACGGCAGGAACGGCGTCCAGTGTCGCCGGCGATACTTCCGTTGCGGCACCTGGATCCCGATTTGGGGACATGCTCTCCGAAATGGTGCAGAAGACCGACGCCAGTCAGAAGACGTCCGCCGCAACGACCGGCGCCATGCTTTCCGGTCAAAACGTACCGTTGCATCAAGTAATGATCGCTTCGGAGGAAGCCAGTATTTCGTTCCAACTGATGCTCGAGGTCCGCAACAAGCTGCTCGATGGCTATCAGGAGCTCATGCGCATGCAGGTCTGAGACCCCCTAAATCCACATCCAGACCTAAGTACACGTCCCGAAGCCTCCTTTGTTTTCATCCATGGAAGTTGTCCAAAAACTAACCAAGCAGTTGCGAGAGATCCTCGCCAAACTGAGCGTCACCCAGCAGGTGTTGTTCGGTTTCGCCGGTCTCGGCATCGTGATTGCCGGTATCGCCATAGCGCTGCTCGGTGGCAGGACCGATTGGCGCTTGTTGTACGGTCGACTGGATGCAGCCGAAGTGGGTCGCATTGTCGGTGTCCTGGAATCCCAAAAGGTTCCTCACCGTATTGTCTCGGGTGGATCGGCGATTCAAGTATCCGCCGAACAAGTTCATTCCCTGCGGGCTCAACTCGCTGCCAAGGGCATGCCCAAGGCCGATGGAACGGGTTTCGAAATTTTTGACCGACCGGCCTTCGGCATGTCGGACTTCGTCCAGAAGGCCAATTATGTCCGAGCTCTTCAGGGAGAATTGGCTCGCACCCTGCAGCAAATCGACGGCGTCGAGAGCGCGCGGGTCATGATCGTTCTCCCCGAAAACCGGCTGGTGATCGACGCACAACGGAAGGCCACCGCTTCAGTCTTCTTGAATGTTCGCATGGCCGGTTTGCTCACACAAGAGGCGGTCAGCGCCATCCGTTTCTTGGTCTCCAATTCGGTCGAAGGCTTGCAAGCTCGCGATGTCACCGTGGTGGACAACTACGGAGCTATTCTTTCCGAGCCGTCCGACGAAGGCGGAGGTGCCTCGGCCGTCAGTGGTCAGTTGCAGCAGCGCAAAAACATTGAGCGGTACCTGACTGAAAAGCTGCGGTCCATGTTCGAGACCATCCTGGGTCCGGGGCAGGCCGTGGTTCGTGTCTCGGCAGAGATCTCCTTCGACGCGGTGACGCGTAGTTCCGAATACTACGATCCGGCCGGATCAGTTCCCAAGAATCAGAAGAGGACTCAGGAGACCACCGACTCTCTAAACCCGATCGCTGGCGGGGTCGCCGGAGTCGCTCCTAATACCGGAACCAACTTGAATTCAACCGGAACTCAGGGTTCCCGGCTCCAGAAACTGGACCAGACCGATGACTTCTACGTCAGCCGCAGCCAGACCAATGTCGTGGCTGGCATCGGTGGACTCCGCAGGGTCACAGCGGCGGTTTTCGTCAACCAGCGCTACGAGGGCAAGGGAGCTGATCGCAAGGCAGTCCCTCGGACCCAGCTGGACATAGATAAACTCAAGCGGGCCGCAGAACGCGCTCTTGGCCTGCCTAAGGGGGACGAGGCTCTGGGAGAAGTGGCCGTGGAGGAACTCCCCTTCAACGAAGAACCGAAGATCGAGGAGACCGCGCGACTGGATCGAGATGCTCTCTGGTTCAAGGGTGTCGAAGCGGCCCGAGTGGGAGGCATGTTGCTGGGTAGCCTTCTGATCCTGTTCTTGCTCTGGAGAATGCTGCGCCGTGGTTCCGAGGAGATGATCGCCGCGGGTGTCCCTGTTGGCCAGTTAATGGCAGGCCAGCAAATGATTCTTGCCAACGGCATGGTGGTGGCTGGGGGAGTTCCAGGAGTCGGGGCAGCGGTTGCTGGCGCACCTGCTGCAGCCAAATCCGACTCAGATGCCAGTGAAGAAGAAGAAGCCAACGAAGCTGCCCAAGAGCAGAAGAAGAAGATGAAGATGGATTTCGGACTGAGCAAACAGCGTCCGGAACGGGTCACGCTCGAAGTGCTCAAGGACCTGATCCGAGACAATCCACAAAAGATGACCCAAGCCGCGCGTGCCTGGCTCACGGCGAAGCCTGAGGAGGAAGGCGAATGAGCGCCATGGAAACAGCCGCCCGGGAAATGCTTCGTGGGAAAACGGTCCCAACGGGCCCCGTTCGTCTCACCCCCTCGCAGAAGATGGCAGCCCTACTGGTGCTGCTCGGCGAGGAGAGCGCCAGCATCTTGATCAAGAGTCTCGATGACAACGAACGCGAGCTCGTCTCATCGGAAATGGTCAATTTGCCACTGATGACCGTTGAGCAGCAGACCTCCGTGCTCAAGGAGTTCACGGAGATGGCAATTCAAGCCAATTCCGGGGTCAGCGGATCGGTGGAATACACTCGGATGGTGCTCGAGAAAGCGGTGGGTCTCTTTAAAGCAGCCGAGGTCATCGGCCGCGTGGGCACTCGACGCACCTCGGTGGCTGCCATGCAGCAAATCATCGATCTCGATGCCACCTCTATTTGCAATCTCCTCAAGGAGGAGCAACCGCAGACCGTTGCGCTCGTGGTCAGTTATCTGACGGCCCAGAAGGGATCCGAGGTTCTCAAGAGTCTTCCTGAAAGTCTTCAGGAACAAGTCATCGAGCGTCTGGCGACACTGGCTTCTACCCCGATTGAGGTGGTGGAAACGGTGGGCGAGGTTCTGTCCAAGAAGATTGGTCGCAAGGTGACCAAAGCCCTTAACCAGACCGGAGGGATTAAGGCGGCGGCGGCTACCCTCAACGCGATGGATAAGACCATCCGCTTGGGAATCCTCAACAAACTCGATGAACGAGTGCCGGATCTGGTGCGGTCCATCCGCATGAAGATGTTCACCTTCGACGATCTGGCCACTCTGGACGTCAAGTCTCTCCAAAAGGTACTCCGCGAGGTCGAGGCCGCCCGCCTGGCCATCGCACTGAGCGCAGCCAACGAGAATTTAAGGCAGGCCCTTCTGGGGGCGCTGTCGAAGCGTGCGGCCGAAACGGTCAACGACGAAATTTCCAACCTCGGGAAGACCAGTCTTCGCGAAATCGAGCAGGCGCAAGAAGGCATCGTGGATGTCGTCCGCAAGCTCGAAACCGACGGCGAGATCTCCCTGGACTCCGCCTAATTTAACCCATGACTCAAACACTCCTACAACATTCGTCAACGCTTCGAGACATTCGGCTCTCGGTGCTCGGATTCCACCGCGAAGAGCGATTGTCTCCGCCGGTAGACATCGAAGCCATGCGTCGCAAGATCGAACACGAGGCTTATCGCCGTGGTGTGTCGACAGCCACCGAAGCCTGCGAAGAGCGGGTCCGGGTGCTGCGCGAGGAAATCGAGCTGAAGCACAAGGAAGAGGTCGGCGTCTACCTTGAGCAGCTGTCCCAGAAGATGTCCTCTCAGTTGGCTGAGCGGATGGAGATTCTGGAGAAGGCCTTGCTCCAACTGACGGTCGAGGCGGTCGCCAAGATCGTTGGGAGCTTGCCCATCACCGTCGACGTCATTGAGGCCAGCCTTCGAGAGACCCTCGGCGCAGCTTTGGGCACTCCGGTGCTGCGGGTGATGCTCAATCCCGAGGATCTGACGATGCTCGAGAAAGCTTCCTACAGCGAAATCCGCTCCCAATGCGCGGCCCGTGGTATCCAGATGGTCCCCGATTCTGGAGTGGACCGTGGCGGATGCCTCGTAGAGACCCAGTCTGGATTCGTCGACGGCCTCCGGTCTTCGCGCATCGCCAGCTTCAGCAGCGCCCTTGAGGGGGCTTGATGTTTGAACTGGTTCCAGACAACCCGACCGGTCTGCGATTTATCCAGCAGGCGCAGCAACGCCTGAGAGAGGCGCGCCTGACCACCCCTGTGGGGTCCGTGGTGCGTGTTGCGGGGCTAACGGTCGAATCACTGGGCCCCAAGGCGGCACTTGGGGATTTGTGCCATATCCGTTGCTCCAACGGTCGTGAGATTAGCGTCGAAGTCGTGGGGTTTCATAATCAGAACCTGATTCTGATGCCTCTCGACACGATCGATGGATTGTGTCCCGGAGACGAAGTTCGGACCAGTCCCCAACGGCGACGGGTTCCCCTGGCCTCCGGACTTTCCGGCAGGGTCATCGATGCCTTGGGCAAGCCCCTAGACAGTGGCCTTCCTCTCCAATGGATTGCTTCTACAGGGGATGGCGCGGTGCCCAATCCCTTGTCTCGGGCCCGAATCCAACATCCGCTCATCACCGGAGTTCGGGCCATCGATAGCTTTACTCCACTCGGGCGAGGCCAACGGGTAGGAATCTTCGCCGGAAGCGGCGTGGGAAAATCGACGCTCTTGGGAATGATCGCCCGCCGCTCGGATGCCGACATCAATGTGGTTGCACTGATCGGCGAGCGTGGACGCGAGGTGCGTGAATTCCTCGAAAATGATCTCAGCGAAGAAGGTCGTGCCCGCTCCATTGTGATCGTAGCCACGGCCGACCAACCCGCCTTGCTCCGGGTGAAGGCAGCCTCACTGGCATTGCAAATTTCGGAGCAACTTCGTGATGAGGGTCGCAAAGTGTTGCTGATGATGGACTCGGTCACCCGATTTGCCATGGCCCAGAGAGAAATCGGCCTGGCCGTCGGAGAACCGCCCACCGCCCGAGGGTACACTCCCTCGGTCTTCGCGGCCCTGCCTCGACTTCTGGAGCGTGCGGGAAACTCCGATCGCGGGTCGATCACCGGTATTTTCACGGTTTTGGTCGAGGGCGATGACCTCACTGAACCCATCGCCGACGCCACCCGTTCCATTCTCGATGGTCACATCGTTCTGACCCGTGAATTGGCCGATCGTAACCACTGGCCAGCCATCGAGGTGCTCGGAAGCATCAGTCGTTTGAACCGGGATTTGCTCAACTCCGATCAAATCACTCTTCAAGGCGAAGCCCGCGAATTACTCGCGTTGCATCGCCAGAACCGGGATTTGATCGGAGTGGGTGCTTATGTAGCCGGTTCGAACCCCAAACTCGATCGGGCGATAGCAACCCTGCCCCACCTCGATGGATTCCTGCGTCAGTCCCAGACGGAGGTGCCGTCTCCGACTCCCTTGTGGGAGTTGCTGGCGCTGGCCTTGCGTCAGGGAATGACACCCATCGGCAACTCCTTGGGAGATCGCTCAAAGCCTATTGGCGCGTTTCGTGCTGCGACGCCCCGATAAGGTATGGGTCGATTCCGATTTAGCCTAGAAACGTTGCTTCAGATACGCGCCTCCCAGGAGAGTGCGGCGGCTCAAGCATTGGCTCAGGCCAATCAGGACCAGTTGCGCTGCCAAAGCGATCTGGATCGGGTGATGTCCGACAGCCGTTCTCTGAACGACTCGCTCTCCGAAGGTGGAATCGCTGCATCGATCTCCGTGGCGCTGCGGCCCGGAATGCGACTCAACGCCGAGCGCGCCCGAGTTGCCCTGGCAGCCCAACACGTGGTGGTTACCGAACGTTTGTCGGAGTGGCAGCAAGCCAAACTCCGGTTAAGCCTGCTCGAAAAACTTCGCGAAGCCCGCCTCAAGGAACATCAGCGATCGGAACGGTTGGCCGAAGAGCGCTACCTCGACGAGCGCGTCATTCAAAGCTTCTGACTCCCATGCGCACACTTCTCCTCGCCCTATTAATCATCCTGCTCGGCATTGGCACCTCGGTCGCCACGTTCCTCTATGGTGGCAAGGTGGCGCAGAAGCGCATTCAAACGATCCTTGCCCAGATCGTCGAAGCCTCTCAGGCATCGGCGGCCGTCAAGTCCCCGGAGCAGGACGTTCTCCAAGATGCACCTGAGGCCCAACCGGCAGGCAACGAGCGCCAGACTGAGCTGAGCTTGGCCGCTTTAGAGGCCATGCGGGAAACTTCCGAACCCGGTTCACTGCGCTTCGACAATCCGGACGTTGTCAATTTACTCAACCAACTACGCTCTCGACAAGAGTACCAGGACAGTCGCGAAAAGCGTCTGAAGGAAGTCGAAGAGCGAATCCGCCTGGAAATGCAAAATCTCAACCTGGCCACACAGTGGATTGCTCAAGCCCGAATCAGCCAAGAGCACTTATTGACCAATCGGATCACCTATATCCGGGTGGAAGAACAGCGAAGCCTTCTGGAACATGGTCGCCGTATATCCGCGCTCCCGCCGGCTCAGGGCGTGGCCATTTTGACCAACTATACGCCGGATGAGATTGCCCGGACACTGACCGTCATCAACTCCACCAACGCCTCGTCTCTGTTGGGCGCCTTGGTCGGCACGGGAGAATCAGGTGTTCGTCTGGCTGCGGACATTTCTCGTAGAATGATGCACATCTCGCTGCGGTCGCCCGATGGAACCAATTCCACTGCGGCTTCACCTACGCCATGATTTCAAGCGACCTGAAGGCAGCGGATTTAAATCCCCGCGCTTCCCTGCCCTTTTCATGGAATTCCGACGGGGATTCAGGGATTGCGACCGGCGGGCCAAACGGAGCAACGGCGTTCCAGGCCCACCTGAAATCAGCCCAATCGGCTCATTCCTCGGAGACGGGCTCCTCACCGGTGGCCGACGCCCCCCAGAAAGCAGAAATGGCAGGATCGGCGGACCCTTCATCGAGAGTTTCGTTCCAGAATCCTTCGAGCGACCCACAGGTTCGGCCTTCGATCAAACCCATCCGCAAGGCGTCCCTCAGTGTCCGAGCGATGGTCGACGCCAAGTCGAGATTCATTGGCCCGAGCACCGCTTCTATTTCGACACCCTCCGTATCCTCTTCAGTTCCATCGCCCCAAGCCGGGCCGTCCTCTAGGGGAGAACCCTTCGGGCCGGCTGAACGGTCAGAGTCGGAGTTACGCAGGCCACCGGCCTTGACCTCTGGAGCCTCAACCCGGAATGACGTTCTTCAGGGACTACCGGAGCGGCCATTGATGGATTCTCGGCGGTTACCCGATGCAGAAGTCGTAATATTGCGTGATAAACGGGGTGACTCACAGGATGTACCCAGTTCCAAGAAACTGTCAGGTGATGTGTTCTCAGCGCCTTCCGATGCGGGTCTGACTTATGCGTCGAGTAGAGTCACCCAGAGACCGAACCCTGCGTCTTCATCCGCATCGAATTTCGAAATTCAGCGTGATTTTGCATCGGGCCGTGAGGAGGCATCGGGCCGTGGGGAGTTGCCGGCTGCGGTATCGATAAACTCGGGCGGCGGTCAATCGACTTCAACACCCCAGAGGATTGCAGCCATTGGTGCAAGAGTTGGAGCGGTGCAAATTCCGGCCAACCGGTCACTGCGGGTAGCTGGAACAGCCGAGACAGTTCAGTCATTGCCGACTTCACGTTCCGCCACCGCTTCCCAGCCATCGATGGGCAGCGATCCGATTGCCAGCGGGGTCCGTGAGGCTGCTCGTCGGGCCGTGGCGCAATCGCAAATCCTAGGTGCCTCACCGGTCGCGGTCGCGTCTGTTCGTCCCGCCAACAACAACGATGCTTTCCGCAGTCTCATTCTGGATCCAGGGGTCGAAACCCTTCCGAGTTTGACCACGGATTTGGCCCCTCCTTTTGGGGACCGCTTGAGCGACTCCACCTCGAGCCCGAATCCAGGGTCCCCATCGGCCGCCAGTCGGTCCCCCTTCCTGCCGGTGGCATCGACTCCGTCGCCGACACCTGAGGCCAATAGCGGAGAGCCCTCAGCGAGCAGCCACCGGGAGACTGCCGCAAGTCGGGTTTCAGACCCAACCGGGGTGCAGCGGAGCCTCGCGACGACCACTCCAACTCCGTCAATCCTCCCTGTCGAGTCAGGCTCGCAAAACGGTGCGTTCATTCAGCGCGAGGGACGCTCGGTGAACCCGAGTTCGCAGTTGATTGAGAACGCTTCGGCAAACAATCCATCGGAGACTGTCCAAAATGAGGTTCCCAACCTAACCGGGGCCCAGCGGAGCCTCGCGACGACCACTCCAACTCCGTCAATCCTCCCTGTCGAGTCAGGC
>SXGQ01365500.1_pt1 | contig 11333 bp, 12 predicted proteins | sample 3178371 | NCBI WGS metagenome assembly SXGQ01 (sample SAMN11356859, study PRJNA531348) | freshwater metagenome | isolation source: freshwater sample F1-20 | place: China: Fuxian Lake, Yuxi | collected 2017-12-25 | reverse complement strand
GTGTTCTTCTCTGGACACCTACCTAGTGTAATGTGTTTTACAACTTTTTGTTTATATAACTCACCATTATATAATATATCTATATCATCAGTCGAAAGTATCTTATCTGTTAATGTTGGATATTGATACTTATATCCGTGTTTTTCACGAGCTCTATCTAAAAATTCTTGCTTAGTCATATAGTATATATCAAAAAGTTATTCTCCCCTTTGACTTTTTTTTAGGTATTTTTTAAAAAAGTTAAAAGGGAGAAATAAAATTTAATATATAATTAAAAAAGAAATTATATTATGGCAAAAAAACAAGAAGGTAAAAAGAAATTTGAATTCAGTAAAGTTGGATCTATATTAGATAATATTTCTAAATCTGTTCCAATTCATATTGATAAAGAGTTTAAAGAAAAAACATATATATCAACTGGATCATTAATATTAAATGCAGCTCTATCTGGTAGTATTTATGGTGGAGTTGGTACTCAAGGTATTTCAGTTTTTGGTGGACCAGAGGCTTCAGGTAAGACATTTCTAGCATTGAATATAATGAGAGAAGCACAACGATTAGGTAGGGGTGTTGTTTACATTGATACAGAACATGCGATCTCAAGAGTTGATTTACCAAAATATGGGATAGATAACTCACCAGAAAAATTTATTATTATAAGAGGTAATCAAGTTGAGGATCTAAATTTATCTTTAACAAATTTAATTGATGAATTAAAACAAGCAAAATTAGATGGTTATGAATTACCTGAGCAAATTTGGTGTCTAGATTCATTAGGTCAATTAAGTTCTAAAAAAATGAAAGAAGATTTAATAAAAGGTGATATAAAAGCTGATGTTGGAAATAAAGCTAAGGCAATTGGATCATTTTTTGTATCTGTTACTGAGGATTTAGCTTATTTAGAAATACCGTTTATAATTAATAACCAGACATATGAAACTATGGAGATGTTCAGCCAAACTGTTATGAAAGGCGGACGTCAGTTATATTATTCAGCTAATAATATAACGTTTTTAACAAAGGCTAAATTAAAAGAAGATGCTGATGATTTAGATATTGGTAGCTCAACTGGTATAATTGTTACAGCTCGTTGTGTTAAAAATAGAGGAGTTAAACCAAAACAAGTAAAATTTGAAATTTCATTTGAAAAGGGTATGAATAAATATAAAGGTTTAGAAAACTTTTGTAGACCAGAATTTTTTGATAAAGTTGGTATAGCACAAGGTAAAATGAATATTGATAAATCTACAGGTGAGATGAATTTTGTACCAGGTGGTACTAGATGGTATGTTAACCATTTGAATAAATCATTTACCAAATCACAACTCTTCAATTCAGAAATTTTTAATGATAATGTATTGAATGAAATAGATAAAATTTGTAAATCATATTTCACATATAAAAGTGTTGATGATATGTTAGAATATGAATCTAAATTTGATTCAAGTATTTCTGATGAAGAAGATGATGGTGATGGTTATGTAGATGGTGATGCTGCTGACTTTTTTGGATAAACTTTTTTAATAAAAAGAATATAAGTTGAAGGGTTACTTAAAAACTCTAAAAAAATAAAATAGATAATATGTCTAAACAAGAAGTTTACGAACAATTAAAAGGTTTATGGGAAAAGTTTGATGCTGCTCATAACGGTAAATTTAAGAAAAACGCTGGTGATGCTAGAAAGTTCATTGGTGAGATTAAGAAGTTAGCTACTCCTTATAGAGCTGCTTCAGTTGAAGAAGAAAAAGCTTCTAAATAGTTTTCCTTGTAGTCATAAAACAAGGTGGTGGAGTCAATAAATTTGGCCCAAACACATAAAAGTGTTTAAGAAAAGACCTCAAATTTTGAGGTCTTTTTTGATTTATAATATTTTGTATTTAATATATAAAAGAAAAAAATTTAAAAATATGGTTTATAATAATTTATTAGGACAAGTTAGAGTTGGTGTTAGACCAGTTGTTCAACAGACAATTCAAGCTAGTTTAGTAACATCAGGATTAATTTTACATTTAGATGCTGGTAATTCATCGTCATATTCGGGAAGTGGAACTACTTGGAGCGATTTAAGTGGTAATGGTAGAAATGCTACTCTTATAAATGGTCCTACTTATTCATCTGTTGATGGTGGTAAAATAGGATTTGACGGTGTTAATGATTATGCTGAAATTTCAAATCCACCAGTGTTAGGATCGGGTGATTTTGCAATTGAGGTATGGTTTAAAAGAAAGACGAGTACATTAGCATGGGATGATACTTATTTATTTTCAAAATGGTATACCGGTGCGGCCGGTGGAAGTAATGAATGGGCATTAAATTTTGGAGATGCACAGAGCTCAGGAATGGGTAACAACCTTAATTTTGGTTTAGAAGCTCAAGGTGGTGGATTCTATGGAATCACATCAGATGAGATACTAATCAATACTTGGTACCAAGCCGTAATTGTTAGAGAAGGAGGAACTCTTAAAATGTACATAAATGGATCATTGAGAACAACCGCTACACCATCTATTGTATATTATGGACTACTTGGTAATAAATCTATAAACAACGCCGGAAGAAAATTGAGATTAGCCTATCATGACTATTCAGGATCTAACCTTTATTCTAATGTAGAAGTTCCAATTATCAGGATGTATAATAGGTCTTTGAATGATACTGAGGTTGCTCAAAATTATTTAAATAATAAGTCTAGATTTGGAATGGTGGATAATCCACAGATATTAAATAATTTGATATTGGATATTAATCCATCTCTTTATGTTCCTGGATCACCAACTTTACTAAATCCTGCTAATGTGGGTAATAATATAAAAGTTTGGGGTAATGAAACTGATTCAACATCTGCTCCTGTTTGGAATAGAAGATGGTTTACCTTTGACGGAATAAATGACTATCTAGAAATAACTGATTCTAAATCTCTTACTTTTGGAACTCAATCATTTACCATTTCTGCTTGGCTTAAACAAAAAATCTCATCTCCGGGTTGGAATGGTGCTGGATTCAGTAAATGGTATACTGGTGCTTCACCAGGGAATAACAACTGGTCATTAGGCTTACTTTCCGACTATAACTTATTGAAGCCTGCATTTAATATTGATTCATCCGGAACTTTCTATTCGGTATCATCCAGTGAAACAATATCCGCTCATATCTGGCACCACGTTGTTGCAGTTAGAGATGGAGGTACATTAAGGTTATATGTAAATGGAGTTCTTAAAGGAACCAACTCACCATCCGGATTTGCTACTAGATCGGTAACCGCTATTTCACAACCCACATATATAGGAAAAGTTGGCGTTGGTGCAAATGCTCTTCAAGATTCAGGTAGAATGCAAATTTATAATAGGGCTCTTTCTGAATCTGAAATTTTATCATTATATAATACACAAAAAACTGATTTTATTATTACAAATGGATTACAATATTATATAGATGCTTATCTTAATTCATCATATACTTCAGGAACTGGTGTAAATGATATATCTGGAAATGGAAGAAGTGGTACTTTAACAAATGGTGCTTATTACAATTCTGGAACTGCTTCTGCTGGAGGTGCATTTGTATTTGATGGTGTTAATGATTATATACAAACAAATTATCAACATAATTTGGCTGCGGGAGCTAACTTTACTGCAAATGTTTGGGCAAATGGTAGATCTTATTCGGCTAATGATAATTCTCTTATAGTATCAAATTATAATGGAACTCCTGCTCCTTATAATTTATATGTACATAAAAATGGTAAATTTGTTTGTTCATCAAGAGATAATAGTGATGTTAGTAGTCCTACTTTAACATCAACTACTACAATAACAGATAAATGGTATTATTTAACATATAAAAAACAAGGTTCTACATTCTCTTTATATGTAAATGGTGTTTTAGAGGCTTCTACTACTGCTAATTTAGGAGCGATTACTCCTAATAATAATATAGTTATAGGTCAACAAAATGCTTATTTTGGACAGCCTTATTTAGGTAGAATTGGTGAGGTTCATTTATATAATGTTGCTTTATCAGATAGTGAGATATTACATAATTTCACATCAACAAGAACTAGATATGGTGTTTAAAATTTGGAAAAAAGGGGTTTTAAAATTTAATATATAAAAGAAAAAAATAAATAAAAAATTATGGAATACAATTCTAACATTTACGTAACAATTTCGCATAATTCGTGTGAGACATTAGGTCTAGGTGAAGGCCACAGAACATCAATTGATGGATCAATTTGCATTATTGAATATCCTTCAATGGAAGCAATACCACAAGAAGTTCAAGATGTATTGATTGAAGCACATACACATCAACAAGCTTTAGAATTGGTAGCTGGTCCAGAGTGGACGAGTGAATCTCCTATGTAATTTAGGGAAAAAATTTTTTGTCTTGATAATAAAACCTCTCAATTTGAGAGGTTTTTTGTTTTTATTAATTTCTACATTTAATATATAAAAGAAAAAAATTTAAAAATTATGGCATATGTAAATCAAAACGGTCAGGTTAGGATTGGTGTTAGGTCTGGGTTGGTTAATACACCAGTTGTTCAACCGGCATTTTCGGCATCACTTCTACAATCAATTTATGGTATTTGGAATGGAGATACCACGACAAATGAATTAGGGACATCATTATTTGGTGCTTGGAATGGTGAAGACACTACTAATACATTAGGTACAAATATTTATAGTGTATTTACTGATACTACTACATATACGCATTCTGGAGTAACTTCTTCTCAGTTTGGTCTTTGGGATGCTGAGGGATTGATGGATATGATGTAGGGCTAATAGAAATGTTAACAATTCTATTGAAATAGATTATAGATTTACTGGAACAATAGATGATATTGTTACATGGAATAGAAAATTAACACTAAATGAAGTAAATCAATTATATAATGGGACTAGTGGTGTTGAATATCCATATTCTGGAAAATCATTATCATCACCGAATGATAATTTTGGAACAAATCATGGAACTCTAATGAATGGTTGTACTTTTACAACTGGTAAAATAGGATCAGCATTTACATTTGATGGTATTAATGATTATGTTGCACTTCCAGATAATATATTTAATTTTACTGGTGATTTTAGCTCGTCAGCATGGTTCTATTCACCATCAGCCACTTATACTCATTCTGGTATTGTTGGGAATTATAACTTCGCAACTGGAACAGGATGGGGTATATATACATATCAAAATAGATTATACGCACAATTAGGCAACGTTGGTGGTAACTATTCGACGGCCTACATAGATAATAGTGTTGTTGGATCATGGAATCATGTTACAATGGTTTTCAAAAAAGGAACAGGTTTTTATCTTTATATGAATGGTGAATTAAAAAATTCATTTACATTAACAAATAATGCAAATGCGGGTATATCACCAGCATATTCAGCTACACAAAAAGCTTATATTGGTTTATTAAACTATTCTGGCGATTGGTGGTGGATGCCAAATGGTGGTAAAATTGATGCTTTTAACGTTTGGCAGAGAGCAATTTCACAGGACGAAATCACACAATTATATAATTCAGGAACAGGAGCTCAATATCCATTTACTGGAACATTTTCATCAGCTGGTAATCAATTAGGTATGGATAATGGAACTTTAATGAATGGTTGTTATTTATCAACTGGTAAAGTAGGGCAAGCGTTCACATTTGATGGTGTGAATGATTATGTTAGTTTGCCAAATAATAGTTTAAATTTCACTGGTGATTTTAGTGTTTCTCTATGGTTATATAGACAAGCACTAGCTGGTGGTATGTTAGTTAATAACTGGTATAATGGTTCAACTCCTTTTGGATGGTATGTATATAATACTAATGGTGTAATAAATTTCCTATTGGGTAATGGTACCTCTAGCCCAGTGTGTAATATTAATAGTTCCTTATTAACATCAAATGTTTGGAATTTTGTTACAATAACTAAAACAGAGACATCAGCTAAAATATACATCAACGGTGTCTTAAATACTTCGACTACTCTATCATCTTCAGTTGTTTACACAACAACACATTATTCTATGATAGGTGCGGCTAAATATGATACTGGATCACCATCATATTATATGGAGAATGGTTCTAAATTAGACGCTGTAAACGTTTGGCAAAAGGAATTAACACAAGCAGAAGTAACAGAATTATATAACTCTGGGAATGGTAAACAAATTACTGCAACTCCAATTGTTCAAACTGGATTAGTTCTTAATTTGGATGCGTCGAGATCATCATCTTATACTGGTACTGGAACAACTTGGACGGATATTTCAGGTAATTCATTAAATGGTACACTTACAAATGGTCCTATTTTTGGAACAGCTAGTGGTGGATCTATTTTATTTGATGGTATAAATGATTATGTTAATATTAGTGGTTTGACTACTACAAATTCATTTTCTATTAGTGTTTGGGTTGATATAGATTATAATAATAGTGGAACTTATGCAAGAATTATAGAAAAGGGTTTAAATAATGAATTTACATTATGTATAAATAAAATAATGGCATCAAACAAATACACCTTTCAATTAGGGGATGGTTCAATAGCAGTTCAATCAAATTCTAGTATTTCATCTGGATATAAATTAATAAATGTTACAGTAGAAAATATATCTAGTGGAAATTATAGGTGTAAAATATATATAAATGGTGTTTTAGATAATACTTCAGATAAATCTATTACATTTTCAACAAATAATCTTTTATATATAGGTGGTAGGGTTGATAATCAAAATATTTGTTCAATGTTTGGAAAAATATCACAAACACTTATTTATAACAGAACACTTTCAGCGACCGAAGTCCTTCAAAACTTTAATGCAACCAAATCGAGGTTTGGATATTAAAAATAAAAAACCCACTCAATTTGAGTGGGTTTTTTTTATTTCTTCAACTCTTTAATTTTATCTCTGAGTTGAGCAGCCGTTTCATATTCTTCCTTTTCTATGGCTATCTTTAATTGTGACTCGAGCATTTTTACATCTTCATTTCTTTTCGATTTGGATTCAGTATATGTTTTCACATATTTAGATGTACCATCTATGCTAGTCCAAGTTTCTTTTTTAGTTATAAATTCACCATTTTGGAATTCTTCAATGGTTTTAGTCCAATTCGGATCATTTTCTCTAGGAGTGGTATTCATTTCTAAACCACCGTTCATTAAATCAAATAGGTCTAATAAATAAATTTTTCTCATAACTTTTTTTCTTTTTTTTATATAACTATCTTCAAAATATATGCCATTAGGTAAGATGTGTAATTATGTCAGTTTTTTAAAAATAATATATACAATATGACAGTTTTTAAATACATAAAAGATAACAAGTTATATGTTATTAAAATAAATGATGGTGGTAAAATGATTGCCATACCTTATGGTCATAGTGCCAATCCAATTATAAACTGTGATCGTAAAGATTTTTTCTTAGAAAAAGTTCTTAATATTAAAAGAGATTCTGGATTTTTATAGTTAAATTTGTATTATCATTTCAAATTTTAATTTTCCACAATCCCAGATTTTATCAATAGATTCAAATATATTTAAATTTGATTTGTTAACTCTATTTTTATTACACAAATATTTATAATCTGGTTTGGATTCATTAATAAGATTAAATCCTAATTTATAATATAAATTACCTTGTGACCAATCTAGATCTGCATAACTAACAATCTTTTTTGGTGAATATGTTTTAATAAAGTAACTCAGTAGTTTGGAAGCTCCACCAATAACAATAGTTTCTAATTTATTACAAAAACTATTTAAATTCCATTCTAAATTATTATCAATTTCTTCAAATTGATTAAATGTCATTAAACTAACTAATTCATTATTATAATATAGACCAATTTTAATTTTAGAATTTACATATCCTTGTGTATGATTATTATTTAAAAAATCTCTACATTCATTTAGATTAACTTCTCTAATCTCGCACTTTCTAGCAAATATTTTATTTTTTGTTGTGCCTATTAAATTTGAGATTTGAGATTTTATTATTTCATTTTTATTTATCCAATCATCTTCCCATATATGAATTATTCTTATACCCTTTTCTTTAAAATAATTAGTTTTTTCTTTATGATAATTTTTATCAACAAATTTTTCAGAGTGCCAATATAAACCATTAAGTTCAAAACCTAATTTAAGCTCTGGTAAATAAATATCAATCTCTAACACATCCCTATATGATTGAATAACCTCACCTAAATATTTCAATTTTATAATCTCAAATAATTGAATCTCAATTAAAGATGTTGTTTTTGAAATTGGGTAACACTCCGTACACAATATATTTTTTTCTTTTCTATGATGATAATTACTGTTATTTATTATAAAAGTATGGTCTTTATTATTATCACATTTAAATAAAGAATTTCCATTTGATATGTATTTAATATAGTTTGGATCTGATGTAATTTTAAATTTATCATTTCTATATAAATCAGATTTCATTTGACTATCAAATCCCCATTTTTCAAAAAATGTTTTAATTCCCTTATCTCTAATTTCTTTATTTTGAAGCGCCCATTCAACTCCCCATCTTTCTAAATTAGTTTTTTTAACACTTTCTTTGTAATTATCTGTTTTTGAGTAATGATATTCACCCCACTTTTGAAAACTAGTATTTCTGGTCTTTTCTCTATATTCACTCGTTTTAGTATAACTATCTACTCCATATTTTTCTAAATTAGTTTTTTTAGTTTTTTCTCTATATTCACTCGTTTTGGTATAATTATCAACCCCGTATTTTTCTAAATTGGTTTCCTTAATTTTATTTTTTATTAAAACAGATTTGAATGGATTATCAACACCCCATCTTTCTAAATTGGTATTCTTTTTTTTATTTTATTTGATTTAGATGGATTATCAACACCCCAATTTTCCAAATTGGTTTCTTTTACTCTATTTTTATATTCATCTGTTTTTGAATAACTATCTGTTCCGAATTTTTCTAAATTTGTCTTTTTAACTTTTTCTTTAATAATTTTTGATTTTGATGGGTTATCCACACCATATTTTTTTAAATTAGTATCAATTGATTTAACTCGACCACATTTCATAGAACATGAATATTTACCACTATTTGAAATATTTAAATTATATTTATAGTATTTGCAATATTTTTCCATAAAACAGAAGTCACATTTTACTAAAATTTCGGAAAGTGAATTTTTATGTAGATCATTAACATCTACAATAAAAAAATCACCACTTAGATCATATCCAATACTTTTATAATAATCCAATGTCTTTTTCTGTAAACCCTTTTTAATTAATTTTATTTCTCTATCTATTATCATTGTAATAATATTTTTTTTTATATTTGTTATTATATATATATTAAATATGAAAAGTGTTATTTTTTTAGATATTGATGGTGTTATTTGTTTACCATCACGTAAAAATGGAGGGGGATGGGGTTCCCGTTTTCGTAAAATAAAACGTTGGGAATTAGAAGGTGGGGAAGGTAAACCACCAGTAAATATTCGTTTTGATGATTTCAATGGAATTGCAGTTAATGTCTTAAATGATATAATTTTAACATCAGGTGCTGATCTTGTTATTTCATCTGATTGGCGTTTATATGCCACTTTAAGTGAAATGAAAGATTTGTTTCATCAATTTGGTGTTATAAAAGGACCAATTGATTTCACACCAGAATTACAAACAACTACTAAACATGCTAATATCCGTGTTGATGAAATTAATTTATGGTTATCTAATCACCCAGAAGTAACTAATTGGGTTGCAATTGATGATATGGATTTAAGTGATTTAGATAATTTTGTTAAAACTCGTGAGAGAGAGGGTTTAAAACAATGTAATATTTCTAATAAGATTTTAAAGTTTTTTTAATAAAACTTTATTTATGTAATATTATATATCCAATATGGAATTATTTGCTTTTGATATTGAATGTTGTGGTCAGTATCCAGATTATGATACTTTTTTAAGAGAAGATGAAAGAGGTGCTAACCTATTTAAGAAAAAGTTTCTTAAAATGGGTTGGGATCAAAAATGGAGTATTGATGATGCTTATATTCAAAATGCTGGGATAATTACCACATATGGTAAGATATGTTGTATTTCATTTGGATATGTTGATAATAATGGTAATAATCAAATTAAAAGTTTTTGGGGTGAAGATGAAAAGGAGATTGTGAATGACTTTAACGAATTGCTTAAAAAAATAGAATTGAAAAACTTTAATTTGAGTGGATTTAGAGTGTTCTATTATGATATACCTTTTATTCTACATAAACTACATAAGTGGGGTATAAAACCTGCTAATATGATTTATATGTATGATAAGAAACCTTGGGATCTTAGAGTTGTTGATATTGCTGATGATTGGAAGGGAAAGTTTGCATGGGCTTATAGTTTTGATGAAGTTTGTTATGAACTGGGAATAGAATCCCCAAAGGACAATATGGATGGATCAGATGTTCATAGATATTACTGGGTGGGTAAATTAGAGGATATAAAGAGATATTGTGAGAAGGATGTTAATTCTACATTAGAGGTTGGAAAAGTGTTGTATAAATAAAAAGAGAGTCATTTAACTCTCTTTTTTTATAACTTATTAACAAGTTCAATCATTTTGTCAATTGACATAATATAGTTTTCCATTGTAGTTTCATCAATATCTTCAGAATTTAATCCTTTGGAAAAATAAATAATACTATCCCATCTCCTATTAAAGTCATATCTCTTATTAGTTAAAATTGCATAGATTGATTTTAACTTCTCAACTGATATAACAACATCATCAATATCATTAAACTTATTAGGCTTAATCTTATTAATAATTAATTGACCTAATTCTTCTAATTTATTAGATAATTTTTTTGTATTAGGTCCTTTTTTCATTTCACGAGAAAGAAGATCTGTTTTATAGTCATATAACTTTTTAAGTACTAAAAAGATACTATTTGACTGACTAACTTCTAATTTACCAAAATGTTTAAGAGTTAATTTGGATCTTACATTATGATCAGAAGTTAGACTATTAAAAAATTCCAAAACATCATTTCTCAATTTATCACTTCTAGGTATATTTGAATACCAATCTTGTAGTATTTTTGAATAAGTACCACCATCATCTTCTGAATCCTCACCCTCAAATATTTTAACTATCTTATCAATAATGGTAAGAACCATTGGTTTATCAAATAATAAAATCCACTTATCAAAAAGAGTTTTTTGGAATAAAGTATCAAAATTATCAATATTTAATTCCTTTTTAGATAATTCCATTAATCTCTTTTCCATATTCGCCTTTCTTATATCTTCATCACTAATTAAAGCAGTTGCACCACT
>SXGQ01355820.1_pt1 | contig 11333 bp, 12 predicted proteins | sample 3178371 | NCBI WGS metagenome assembly SXGQ01 (sample SAMN11356859, study PRJNA531348) | freshwater metagenome | isolation source: freshwater sample F1-20 | place: China: Fuxian Lake, Yuxi | collected 2017-12-25 | reverse complement strand
GGTGGCAAAGCTGTGACGCAGCGGGTGCAGATGCACACGCTTGTCGATGCGGGCGGCGTCCGCGGCCAGGTGGATCGCACGGTTGAGTTGCCGGGTGGACAACGCGTCCATCGGATTGAGCCCGGGGAACAGCCAGCCGCCGGGCAGCATCTTGCCCTGCGCATGCCCAACCCGCCACCAGGCGCGCAGCCGCTCAAGCAGCACGGGCGAGAGCATGGCGTAGCGGTCCTTGCGGCCCTTGCCTTGCTCCACGCGCAGCGTCATGCGCTCACTGTCGATGTCGGTGACCTTGAGCGCACACACTTCGCTGGCGCGCAGGCCCGCGCCATAGGCCACAGACAGCGCCGCCTGGTACTTGGCGTTCGGTGCGGCGGCGATCAGGCGGGCAACTTCATCGCAGCTCAGCACCACGGGTATCGGACGTGGCTGGTGCACAGGCTGCACTTTGACCAGCAACTCGGCGTGGCCCAGGGTCACATCGAAGAAGAACTTCAGACCACTGAGCGTGGCATTGATGGTCGGCGGCGCCGTGCCGGTCTCGACCATGTGCAGCTGGAAGGACCGGAGATCCTCGGCAGTGGCCGTGTCCGGCGATCGCTTGAGATAGGCAGCGAGCCTGCGAACGGCGCGGATGTAGTGGATCTGGGTCTTGCCGTTGAACTTGCGCATGCGCATGTCGTCGATCATGCGTTGGCGCAGCGGTGAGACGGAGGGCGTCAGTGAGCTCATGGTTCAACTCCTGTCGAAGAGCGAGGCGGATTGCCTCGCCCGTCAACATGGCAGAACCAGCGGCGAAACGAATAGCCACAACGCTGACGGAGCGACTACCGCGCGAGCGGTTTAGTCCAACGCTGCGAAGCCGACGTCCTAGCTCCTTGTGGCGGCTCAAGATTAGACTGAGACATTCGCCTTCGACGCATGGCCTGCAGATCCCGACCCAGGAGAGAAGTTGCGTATCCCAATCTCGCCGCCCTGAAGCTGTCGGTCGGACAACCCGAGGCTGAGCCCGCCGCACGGCATGTGACGTTTCCACGGGAACTGGACAGCTCTGGACAACAGGCTGGCTCGGCTAAAGGGGGGGCAGGTCCACCAGCCCGAGCACGCCGGAGAAGTAATTCATCCGCCCCTCCCTTCTTGTAGACGCCGTCCGTTTCTGCGGCAAGCGGTAGCTCGAGCCCGAGGGCTTCGCGGTGAACGGCACGAGCAGGCGGGCGACGGTATGCGTGCGACGCTCAATCCCGTATCGAAAAGCCCTACTTCCGGCCGATGCCGTTTAGGGCCACATAGGACACCTTGGAAACTGCCTCGTCTGTGGGGGACCCGCCATGCGTGGCAACTGCTGCCCATTGGATTGCGCGGCGCGCCCGGCCTAAGAACGAGGGTCCGCCGGGGAGACAGTTGGCCCGTCAAAAGACAACGGCCACCCCGAAGGGGGCCGCCGCATGCGGGGTACTCTATCGCTCAAGGAGCGAATTCCCACTCCAGGTGGGACCCGACCAGCGGGCGGCGCTACCTTTTTCACCTCGCTATAGGTAGCTTTCACATTCAAGTGTAGCGTGCCGCGCGCCGTGCCGGCTTCGGCTACGTCAAAACACACCCATCAAGCTGGCCCGGAACGAGGAAATCCGACAACGGTCCGCCGTTCGAGTTCTTCGCGGCGGAAGGCCAACTCACGAAGTGGCCCGGTGCAGATCTTCTTCTGCCAACTCCAGGAAGAGCCTATCCGCTTCTTGCGTGCCAACCCCATGCGGGGATAGGCTGGCAATGAGATCGAGCAAGAAATCGAGTGCGGTATTGCCTCCGAATGCCTCTTGCCGAGTTCGAAGGAAGTCCCAGTAGAGGGTCAAGTCCAACCCACGGGAGCGATACATCGCGATTGCTTCCTGGTGTAGGCCCCGCCGCAGTCGAGAGCTGAGCTGAAATCTCGGGAAGCAACGTGCTCCAGAGCCTGTAGGCGGCAGCACCGACATGATTCGACCGGCTACCTCTTCTTCCAGGACCGTCTGGATAGACACGTTCAACTGCCTGGCAAAGTCACGCACGCTCAGCAGCTCGTACGAGGAGACTTCGGCACCGTCCTGTTCAACAGCCATCCCTCAGGCCGCGATCGCCTTGAAGCTCAAGCAAGACGTCATGTACGGCTTGGTGAATCAAGGACTGATTTCAACTCAGGTGAGGGACACAGGTAGGCGGGACTCGCGCAGCATTTCGTCATCCGAGCTCAGGAGGTTTCAGGAGCAGTATGAGCCGCTGGTCAGCGCTGCTAGGCGCGCTGGTGTTCTACCGAGGAATGCTTATTCGTGGGCATTGAATGGGCACCTCCAGCTTGTCTCAGGACCTTCAGTCGACGGCTCCCGACAGTACTTTGTGCGCACGCAAGCGCTACCCCAGGGCGAGTTGTGGGGCGACCATGAGAGCCGATCTCGTGATGAACATTCGTCAGGTGGATGGTTCCGTACTTCATCCGGCTCAGTCTCCGGAGGAACCATGAACCGTCCCGGAATTTGAGGAGGCCAGCTGGTCAAAGCCGGCCGAAGATTGCGGTCGGATCGTCGAAGTGAACGGCCGCGTCTTGATGCCGAAAGTTCAGTTTGTAATAACTTTGGCGGCTAGGTATGCAAGTCTCATCATCTCTGACCTGACCTGGGCGAGCCTTATGGCACAAGGTCTTGTAGGCCCTTGATTTTTAGGACGCGCCAGAGCAACTACTCTGGCGCCCTACGGCTCAGCGCGCTCTGCAGCACCTCATCGGGCACCAGTGGTGCCAGAAAGGTGCGAACGACATCCAGGTTGCGCGCAGCCAGTTGCCGCATCGCGGTTGACACTGGCGCGGGGAGTTCGGCCACCTGAACGGTGTGCCAGAACAACCCGGCGGCCTTCGCCGCACGCGACCAGATCTCGGGCCTTGCACCCACTGTGCCGACCTTGGGTTCGATGGGCGTCAGGTCGGGGTCGATACCGCCACCGATGGGGGCATAGCGCATGGGCAGGATGTCGTAGGCCGGTGCAACACCCTTGTACTCTCCCTCGTCGTCGATCAACAGGGAGAGGTTCTCGAAGTGCCGATCGGTGTTGCCGATCAACTCGCTGAAGGCGGCCATGGTGTCGATGCGTGCGGCGTCTTCGGCGCTGAGGTACTTTGCGCGCAAGCACCGGGCCGCGAATTCGGGCCAGGTGTCTCGCTTGCCGAAAAACTCATCATCGACGGCACCCGCCGAAAGCATGCCGACGCGGCCGGTGGCCCCCTCCCGGTCGAAGCGGACGACCTCCAGGAAGACGTGATCCTCGCTTTGAAGCAGTTGCGTGGGCGCGCTGGGGACGCCAACCGTCTCCAGTGCCCGAAGCGCCAGGTGCTCCAAAGGCAGCAGATCGGCCATGCGGTTTCCCCGCTTGGCGAACTTCACAAGCACATGCCCGGCGTCCTCGGTGAACGACAGGAACTTGGGCTGCTCGCCGCCGGCGCTGGAGCCGTAGACCGCCGCCTTGAGTGATTGCGCCATCTCGACGTAGTGGGTGAGCTTTTCGTCTTCAGGCACGGGCCTGGCCGTGCGGAACTCCATCTCCCGTTGCAGGCAGGCGCTGCCAAAGACGAGGTTGCCCGGCAGGTTAAGGCCCATGGTGAACAGGTAAGCGATGCGGTGCTCATCGCTCCAGTCCTTCAGGCTCTCGGGAAAGGGTTGGGCGCGAGACACTTCCTGGGCAATCTGTCGCCCGAGAAAGCCCGAGGGTGCCGAGAAGGCCATGTACGGCGGCAGGCCGTCGTAGAGGGTCGTCTTTCCGTTCGGGTCGCGCTCAAGGGTCGCGCCCCCGGCCAGGAACTCCACGTCGGCAAAGCGTGCGATCTTTCCTGCGCTCAGATAGCGGTGGATCGTTTGTCTGGGGCCGATGCCCATCGGGAGGGGGCGAAGCGCTGCATACAACGGGGTGCGCTGACCAGGGATCCTGAACATGGTCACCTGGTCGCCCAGGCTCTGAATAGTTCGGGAAAAGGTGGGTTGACTGATGCCGAGTGCAGCAATGACGTTCGCTGCCGATTGAGGACCCTGCCGAAGCACTCTCAGGAGAGCAGTATCCAGTTCCTCCGCGTTCCTCGAAGCACCAGCCATGCCGAATCCTCAGAATTTTTCATGAATAGTTCGGAGGATTGTATTTGAGGTGTCTTGGCGCGTCAGGCCCGCTCGTCCAGCCACCTTCCCAGCGTGCGCTCCACCACCCCGATCACCTTCGCATTCGCCTTGAAGCTCGCCGCCGCGGCCATCTGATCGACGATCTCCTGTTCGAGCGCCATGCCTTCGCGCGGCGCGCGTTCAACCCGCGTGTCCACCCCGCCTTCGGCGCGCGCCGTGGCCTTCACCTCGTGGCGGTGAAAGCCCGGCGTGTTCAGGTTGGCGATGTTGTGGGCGCTGGTGTCGAGCCGCCGGGTGGCGGCCTGCAGGCCGGCCGTGGCGGTGGACAGGACCTTCATCATGGGGCGCTCCCGGGCGGGCGGCGAGACCGCCCTTGTCGGGGCTATCGGCAGGTCGGTGAACGCGCTTGAGGCCGCCGGTCGGCGCGGGCACCGAATGCCCGTGGCGCGCAGTTCAGGCCGACGCCACGGCCTTCATCACCTCGCGCTTGCCCTGGCTGCGCAGTGCCAGGATGGCGGGCAGGAAGCGCGCGCGCGGCGTCACCTGGCCGCTTTCCCACTTCCACACCGACAGGGCCGAGGTGCCGAGGTAGGCGGCCATCTGCTTTTGCGTGAGGCCCAGGCGCTCGCGCTGGGCCTTGAAGCGCTCGGCGCTGAAGACGGCGCGGCGGCCGCGCTTCGGGGCGCTGTCATCGGCCGCAGCGGCCACAGCGGCGGCGGGCTGTGCGCGCGCGGCCTGCTGCAACGCCTTGCCGGCGCGCCGGTTGGACTCTCGCAGGGCCGCCTGGGCCTCGCGCAGCTGGCGCTTGAGCGTCGCGATCTCGTGGCGGTGGGTGGCGCTGGCTTTGCGCAAGGTGGCGAGGTCGTCGCGCAGTTCCTTGCGGGCGATGCGCGCGATCTCTTTCTTCAACGTGGCGGCAAAGGTGGTCATGGTCCCGACGACTGGTGGTGGTTGTGGATCAAAGGATACGCCCGCTGCCACTGGCCGCCACTTCCGCGGGCCTTCAACGCTGCTGGCGGTGCGTGAGCGCCACGACCAGCGCCGTGACGAAGAAGAAGGCCTGCAACTCCAGGCGCCAGCCGCCCGAGTTGGTGAGTTGCAGCCAGTGGCCCATGTGGGCCAGGCCCACGGCAAACACCATGTTGACGACGATCACCAGGGCGGCCGGCACGATCCACACGCCGGCCAGCAACAGCAGCGGCGCCACCAGCTCGCCCAGGTACACGCCGTAGGCCAGCCAGCCCGGCAAGCCGCGCGCTTGCAGCATGACTTCGATGCCGTCGACCCCGTTCATGACCTTGGCCACGCCATGCAGGATCATCAGGAGGGCCAGGGTCCAGCGCAGCAGCAGCAGGCCGGCGCGGGGGTGGTCGAAAAGCTGTTCGAGCAGTTTCATCTTGAGCAGGGACGTTGAAGACAACAGGAGAAGGTCGGCGCACCGCAATGGGATGATGCGCGCCGGCGCCGAGTGTAGAGACCCCACCGAACATCTCATGGACGACTCCCAGATCCACGTTCCCGACAGCTTCATCCACCTGTTCGTTCGGCGTGGTCAACCCGTGTCGCGCCAGCGCGCCGCAGAGATCGCGCAGCGCTTCGAGGTGTGTGACGACATGGCCGCCACGCTGCTGCCGCGCGCGCAGGAACTGCAGTTCAAGTTCGGCATTGCCGAGGCCGACGTGATTCACAAGCTGCTGGAGAGCCTGCTGCCGCTCACCCAGGGCACAGACGCGGTGTTGAGCGAACCCGAGGCGCAATGGGTGGTGTGCCACTTGGCCGAGCAGCTGGGCTGGGTGGAACACCTGAGCCCCGAACTAAAGGCGCTGGCCGGGCCGGCCTGAGCCGGCGCCGGCGCGTCAGAGCGCGCGCGCCTGCACCATGCCAGCCGATCGCACGAAATTCCCCGCGCCCAAGTGGTGGATGGTCTGCAACCCGGTGTTGCTCTCGTTGAACTCCCAGCGGCCGTTCGCAAACACCCGCGGGTCGGCCGCGGCGGCCACCACCTCGGCAAAGCAGGTGTCGTAGGCGTCTTCGGTATGGCGCTCGGGAATCAGGCGGCATTCGAGCCACGCCGCACAGCCGCGCTCGATGAGGGGCACGCCCAGCACCGGGCCGGTGATGGCCTCGATGCCGTACCGCGCGAACTTGTCGCCATCGCGCCCGCTGTGCTGGCCCACGCTGTAGGTCAGGTCGGCCAGCGCGAGGCCGGGCAGGCACAGGCCGAAGGCGCCACTGGCGGCCACGAGCCCGCGCGTGAAGGTGTGCTTGTCGATCACCACCGCAATGCGCGGCGGCGTGAACTCCACCGGCATCGCCCAGGCCGCGGCCATCACGGTGCGGCGGCCGCCGTGCGCGCTCGTCACGAGCACGGTGGGGCCGTGGTTGATGAGTCGGCCGGCGTGTTCGAGCCACACCGGCTCGAAGCCGCTCACTTGGCGAACAGCTTGTTGATGTCGCCGAAGGCCTTGACCTCGATGGCGTTGCCCGAGGGGTCGAGGAAGAACATGGTGGCCTGCTCGCCGGGCTGGCCCTGGAAGCGGATGTAGGGCTCGATCACGAACGTCGTGCCCAGGCTCTTGAGGCGCTCGGCCATCGCTTCCCAGTCGGCCATGGGCAGCACGATGCCGAAGTGGCGCACGGGCACGCCGTGGCCATCAACTGCGTTGGTGGCCGCGCTGCCGCAAGCCTCGGGCGCCAGGTGGGCCACGATCTGGTGGCCATAGAAGTTGAAGTCGATCCACTCCGGGGAGCTGCGGCCCTCGGGGCAGCCCAGCAGTTCGCCGTAGAAGGCGCGCGCGGCCTCGAGGTCGTGCACCGGGAAGGCCAGGTGAAAGGGCGACAGTGGCGCGGGGTTGGTGGTGGGGGCGCGCATGACGGGCGCGGCGGCAATGGCGGTGCTCATGGGAAGGTGTGCGTGGGTGGTGGGGGAGAAGGGGATGCTAGAGTGACTTCAGCCAAAAGAAAATCAATGGTTTTTTGAGGCAAGCATCAATACTTTTTGTGCATGATTCCAGAGCTCAAGACCTTTGTCGCGGTGGCCCGCGAAGGCACCTTCGCCGCCGCAGGGCAGCAGATCGGGCTGACACAGGCGGCCGTGAGCGCGCAGATGAAGCGGCTTGAAGACGAGCTGGGTTTCACGCTGTTCGACCGCACGGGCCGTTCGGCGCGCCTGAACCGGCGCGGGCGGCAAACGCTGGCGCAGGCACAGGAGTTGATCGCGCTCTACGGCCAGCTCGGCTCGCGCCAGCGCGCGCGCTCCAACGCGGTGTTTGTGAGCCTGGGTGCCATCGCCTCGGTGCAGCAGGCCTTCCTGCCGGAGGCCCTGGCCCGGTTCCATCGCCAGTTGCCCGGCAGCCGCACGCGCGTGGTGCCGGGCGTGTCCACCACGCTACTCAACGCGGTGGATGCCGGCGAGATCGACGCCGCGGTGATCATCCGCCCGCCCTTTGCGCTGCACAGCGACCTGCGCTGGACCACGCTGGCGCGCGAGCCGTTTCGCCTTCTGGTGCCCCGCGGTGACCGCGGTGACGACTGGCGTGCGCTGCTCTCGGGCCAACCCTTCATCCGGTACGACCGCGGCTCTTTCGGCGGGCGCCAGGTGGATCGCTTCCTGCGCAGCAAGGGCCTGTCGGTGCAGGAAGTCTGCGAGGTCGACGAGCTCGAGGCGATCGTTCGCCTCGTGGCCAGTGGCCTTGGCAAGGCCTTGCTGCCGCAGACGGCTGATCGGCGCCGCTGGCCGGCCGGGGTGCGCGCGATCGATCTCGGCCCGCACACGTTCCACCGTGACATCGGCCTGGTGCACCGGGCCGACGTGGCCGAGCCGGTGCAACACCTGGCGCGCCTCGTGGCCGAGGCCTATGCCGCTTGACCGCGGCGTGACCAAACGGCTGGTACCAGCCGCCCCCGCGGCGCCCCGCGCTCGTGCTAACGTCTCGCTCTGCTGCGCGCATGGCGCGTGACGCCCAACCCCAGGACCCGACCATGACGTCCAGCCCACCCACAACCCCGCCGCCGCGCCTGGCGCTCGGCACGGGTCTGGCCGCGCTGCCCACGGGTCTGTCGGGCGTGGTGTTCACGCTGGAGCTGCGTGACGCGGAGCCGGAGCGGCTGGCCCTGTGCGCGCGCGACCTGCAACAACTCTCGGACAACGCTGCGCGCACCGAGCAGTTCACGGGCAGCGTGTTCTTTGCCTTCAACGGCCTGGAGCGCGATCCGCGCCAGGTTCACACCATTCCCGAATGCCGCGATGTGCTGCGCGCCCTGCACGAGCGCTGGCCCTACTGGATGCACTTCCTGGCGCCCGAACCCGACCTGTGGACCGTGCTGCTGCTGTGCCTGTTGCCGCTGGGGCCAGGCGTGCGCCTGCCCAACGGGCGCATTGGGCACGAGCTGGACCGCAAGGCGCTCAAGAATCTGGTGCTTGACCTCACGATCGCCCTCAACGAGCTGCACGATCGACACAAGATCTCGCTCGCGGCGCGCCAGCGCATCTTCAAGGGCGCGATGCAGGCGATGGAGCGCGCCACCGGCGCACGCATCTGAGCCGGGGTCAGTTCAACGGCAGGTCGAAGTGCATCACGTCCTCGCGCACGCCCAGCTTGGTGTAGAGCGCGATGGCCGGGTCGTCGCCGTGGTCGGCCTGCACGTACACCACCCAGGCTCCCTGCTCGCGCGCAATCGCCCGCAGCGCATCGATGAGCCGGGTGGCGATGCCCTGGCGGCGGTGCGCCTCGGCTACCGCCAGGTCGTACAGGTAGACCTCGCTTCGGCGGCGCTCCAGTTTGGGCAGCTCATAGGCCACCAGGCCGCCCACCACCACGTCGTCGCCGCGCGCGGCCACCAGCGCAATCACCTGCGGGTTGGCCAGCGTCTGCTGCACCCAGGCCGGGTCGGGCGGCTGGGCGAGGTAGGTCTCGGTGTCGCCAAAGGCATCGGCGAACAGGGCGTTGAGGCGGCGCAGCCGCTCCGCATCGTGGGCGCCCAGACGGCGTACGCCCAGCGGCGGGGGCGGGACGACAGGGAGGGTGGGGTCGGCCATGGGGCAGGGGCGCGCGGTTACGCTCGCGGTTGACGGAGAGGACATGATGAACGATGACGACACCACCGCCCAGCCCATCGTCGTGGTGGGTGGCGGCGCAGGCGGGCTGGAGCTGGCCTGCAAGCTGGGGCGCCGGCTGGGCCCGCAGCGCGTGACGCTGGTGGACCGCCAGCTGTTCCACATCTGGAAGCCCTCGCTGCACGAGGTGGCAGCGGGCACGCTGGACATCCACCAGGAAGGCCTGTCGTACGAGATGCTGGCGCACGACAACGGCTTCGTGTTCTGTTACGGCGCGCTCACGGCGCTGGACGCCGCGCGGCGCGAAATCACCGTGGCCGCGGTGCACGACGAGCACGGTGACGAGCTGATCCCCATGCGCACGCTGGGCTACGACGCGCTGGTGCTGGCGCTGGGCAGCACAGCCAACCACTTCAATGTGCCAGGCGCGGCCGAGCACACCATCGCGCTCAACCAGCCGGCCGACGCCGAGCACTTCCGCCTGCGCCTGCTCAAGTTGATGACCGCGGCCGAGTTGCGCAAGAGCGCGGGCGGCGAGGGCAAGGTCAACGTGGTCATCATCGGCGGCGGGGCCACCGGCGTGGAGCTCGCGGCCGAGTTGCGCGAGGCCAGCCAGGTGCACGCGCGCTACGGCTTTCGCCGGCTCGACGCGCGTGAGGATGTGCGACTCACCCTGCTCGAAGGCGCCGAGCGCATCCTGGCGCCCCTGCCCGAGAAGGTATCGGCCTCGGCCACCGCCTTGCTGCGTGAGCGCGGGGTCGACGTGGTCACGCGCTGCCGTGTGGAGCGCATCACGCCCACGCAGGTGGAGGACAGCGAAGGCCGCGTTTTCGCGGCCGATGTGGTGGTGTGGGCCGCGGGCATCCAGGCGCCGGGCCTGCTGCGCGAGCTGGGCCTGCCGGTGGCGCGTGGTGGGCAGGTGCAGGTGGACGCCACGCTCGCGGTGGCCGGGTTCGACCACGTGTACGCGCTGGGCGACTGCGCGGCCTGCCCGCAGGCCGACGGCCGCCCGGTGCCCCCGCGCGCACAAGCGGCGCATCAGCAGGCAAGTTACCTAGCCGCGCGGCTGCTGCGCGCCTCGAAGGGTCACGCACTGGACGACCGGCCCTACGTCTACCGCGACCACGGCTCACTGGTGTCGATCGGCACGCGCAGCTCGGTCGGCAACCTCATGGGCAACCTGTTCGGCAGCACCTGGTTCGTGCAGGGCCTGCTGGCGCGCGCGATGTACGTGAGCCTGCACCTGATGCACCACCAGGCGGTGCTGGGCACGTTGCGCACCGGCGTGCTGGCGTTCGCGCGCTTTCTCGTCAAGCGCGCCACGCCGCTGGTGAAGCTGCACTGAGCGCGTTACGACCTCAGCGCTCCAGCGCGTCGCGCACGCGCCACCAGTGCATCAGGCCTTCGGGCACACCTTCGCGCTCGAACACCGCGGTGTGCGCCTCGCCCGCCGCATCCAGCCGCGCCACGGCCCAGGCCAGCAGCGCAAAGGCCAGGCCGTGCAGCAGGTCATCGGCGGTGTCGAGCACGAAAGCGTTGTCGGTGGCGGCGCGCGCCAGCCAGCGCGGCAGCAAGGCGCGCGCTTCGCCGAACACGGCGCACAGGCCTGGCGAGGTGCCGAGTTCGGCGCGCAAGCCGTCGAGCAATTCGACCGCCGTGACACCGCCATCGGCCAGCAGCTTGCGCTGCGCGAGGTCGATCGCCTGGATCTGGTTCGTGCCCTCGTAGATCATCGCGATGCGCGCGTCCCGCACCGTCTGCTCGATGCCGTATTCGTGCACGTAGCCGTAGCCGCCCCACACGCCCAGCGCGTCGGCCGGGCCGTGAAAGCCGTGGTGCGTGCAAAAGGCCTTGACGATGGGCGTGAGCAGCGCGGCAAAGCGCTTCTCGCGCGCGCGCACCGCCTCGTCGCGGTGGTGCTCGGCCAGGTCGCGCGCCAGCGCGGCGCGGTAGGCCAGCACGCGCTGCGCCTCGGTGAGGGTGCGCAGGCGCTGCAGCGTGCGGCGCACCGCGGGGTGTTGCGCAATGGGCTTGCCCATCTGCGCGCGCTCGTCGGCATAGCGCTGTGCGTTCTGCGCCGCCATCTCCTGGTGGCCCAGGCCCTGCAGGCCCACGTGCAGCCGCGCGGAGTTCATCATCAGGAACATCGC
>SXGQ01170295.1_pt1 | contig 11333 bp, 12 predicted proteins | sample 3178371 | NCBI WGS metagenome assembly SXGQ01 (sample SAMN11356859, study PRJNA531348) | freshwater metagenome | isolation source: freshwater sample F1-20 | place: China: Fuxian Lake, Yuxi | collected 2017-12-25 | reverse complement strand
GGACCGACGGGTCCTACAGGAACAGGTGGAGGCGGAGGAGGCATAACGGGACCGACGGGTCCTACAGGAACAGGTGGAGGCGGAGGAGGCATAACGGGACCGACGGGTCCTACAGGAACAGGTGGAGGCGGAGGAGGCATAACAGGACCAACAGGTCCAGCTTTTATAACGAATTCAAACACGAATGCTACATTTTTCCCTGTTTTTGTTGCCGGGGCAGGTACTCAACCATTATTAGCCGATATAACAACAACCCCGATTTCACTTAACCCCTCAAACGGCAACTTTAATGTCGTCGATACATTCAAACTGACGCAAAGTGAACTCGCAATAGGAAAAAATGCAGGACAAACAAATCAAGGAACAGCTTCTGTAGCAATTGGAATTCAAGCAGGAAATAACAACCAAGGAGCAAATTCTATTGCGATTGGTGTGAGTGCTGGTAATAATAACCAACAAACAAATTCAGTTGCGATTGGTAATGCTGCCGGTAATAACGGTCAACAAGCAAATTCAGTTGCGATTGGTTTGCAAGCAGGACAAACAACTCAACAAACAAGTGCTGTTGCTATAGGGTTTAATGCTGCTTCTGTCAATCAACAATCTTCTGCTGTTGCGATTGGTAATTCTGCAGGAACAACAAATCAAGCTGCAAATGCAGTTGCTATTGGGCATAATGCTGGCAACATTGGTCAACAAGCTTCTGCAGTTGCGATTGGACAAAATGCAGGAAATACCACCCAAGAGTCAAATTGTGTTGCGATTGGAACAGGTGCCGGACAAACAACTCAACGAGTAAATGCAGTGGCGATTGGTAATGCTACAGGAGCGACAAATCAAGGAGTGGAATCTGTAGCGATTGGTGTTAGTGCAGGAACGGCATTTCAAGGAGGAGGTTCTGTAGCAATTGGTGCTAGAGCAGGAAATGCCAGCCAAGAAAATGCTTGTGTTGCGATTGGTGTTGGTGCAGGAACGACAACTCAAAGAACAAATGCTGTTGCGATTGGTAATGCTGCAGGAACGACAAATCAAGCTGCAAGTGCAGTTGCGATTGGTGTTAGTGCAGGAAATGGCAATCAACAAACAGGTGCAGTTGCGATTGGTAATTCTGCAGGAAATACCAATCAAGGAGCGCAAGCTGTAGCGATTGGTAATGCTGCAGGAACGACAAATCAAGCTGCAAATTGTGTTGCGATTGGTAATAATGCAGGACAATTAAATCAACAACAAGGTGCTATTGCGATTGGATATCTAGCAGGACAAGGATATTTATCAATGCAAGGTGCAAATTCTATTGCGATTGGAACTCTGGCTGGCGCTGATTCTCAAGTAGCCGGTTCAATATGTCTAAATGCATCAGGTACTACATTTAATCCAAATACAGTAGGTTTTCACGTAAATCCCATTCGATTAGGTGTTCCTGGTTCAACGTTTTCTCCAGCATTACCACCAGGAGTATTATACTTTGATGCGAATGAAATTTTACGCACAGGTTAACCATGAAAAATGCTGATTCTACGAACTATTTAATAAATAAAAACACAAAATTGATATATAAATATTTCTCATATATAGATATCAATACCAACGAAACATAAAAATGGAAACTCCATCCACACCCGAACCCGACTATCTCGCGCGCTTGAACGCGCACCCACGCGACAAGCGTATTACGTTCGACCCCATCCCGCACGCATATACAATCGACGGCGACCATTCCGTCAAATACACCTCCGTCACAACCTGGAACCACAGCCACTTCGAAGAGTTCGACGCCGACGCCATCATCCGGTCAATGATGCGCTCCAAGAAATGGGCTGAAAGCAAATACTATGGACAAACGCCTGACCAAATTAAGGCGGGGTGGGACAAGAATCGCGACGAAGCCGCCGCAGCCGGAACCGCCATGCACTACGACATCGAGTGCTTCTATAACCAGTGCCCGCGCGATAACCCAAACATCGAGTACCAATATTTCAAGCAGTTTGTAGAAGACTATCCGAACTTGGAGGCATACCGAACCGAATGGACCATATTTCACGAAGAACTGCGCATTTCCGGATCAGTTGATATGGTATTCCGAAACAAGGACGACGGAACGCTCAGCATATATGACTGGAAACGATGTCGCGAAATCAAAAAGACGGACCGAAAATGCTCGAAGAATCCCGTCATCGAACACATTCCAGATACCAACTATTGGCACTATTGTCTGCAGCTGAATACATATAAGGCGATTCTTGAGAGCAAATATGGGGCGAAGATACGCGACATGTACTTGGTGTGTTTGCATCCCGAGAATGCGAATAAGTCGTACCAGAGGATTAAGGTGATGGATATGCCGGACGATATACAAAAATTATTTGAACAAAGACGCAAACAGGTGAAAGAGAAGATGGACTAATGTGGGGGGCGACACGAAGGAGGCATGAAATAAACTATAAAAAAAGAATATAGAGACTATCTGCAAGGTAATATAACAACCCACAATCGTTTTTATTTACGCTTACCTATTCACCATTCACCCTTTCAACACAATGTTTAACATTTCCCAGTACATTTCCCAGTATATTACTATTTCCCAAGATAGTTTTTATAATATAAATGCGAATCAAGACTTAGAGTGGAACGATATTTTGAACTATTATTATAGTGTTACTATATACATTACTGTATCGACGCTCTATTTATATGGTATATATTACATCTCGTGCTATTCTAATGGATATTACAGAAGCATTTTTGATATTGGAGACGACGACGAAGAGGAGGAAAACACTAACGACACTAACGACAACACCGACACAAAAAAAGACATTGCATATCAAGTAAAATGGTTTGAAGAGTTTGATGAGATGAGCGATGACGAACAACAAGAAGGCGAAGAGCTAACAGAGGAGTTTGTAAATAACCTGAGTTTAAATACTATCACTGAGACTACACCGAGAGGCGATGTGTTGATGTATTATAGTTCAAAACTGGGGTCGTTTGTGTATCATTCGCATACGAAGGAGATTCCGTATAGTTATTTAGAGACTGTTGCAAGGAAGTACGTAATTGAGTATAACTGTAAAAAGCTATATATTGATATTCGAAAAGAATACGAAAAGGGTGTAAAAAAATACAAGGAGATTAAAGCGAAGGAGGAGGAGAAGAGTGATGCGGATGACACGAAGGAGAAAGAGAATAAGAAGAAACAATTATTTGCGAACTTCAAGACATATAATCGTAAGGGGGAAGTACATAATAAACAGAAGGACAAGATATATATTCTTAAGGAACAGGCAAATCGTTATTCCTATAGGGGTAAAATCGAAGAATATAGCGAGGCGAAAGTGGAGTCATGCTTGGATAAGAAAGTGCTTGAGAGTATGGGGGATAAACGGAGCGAAGAAGAGAAGAGGGTGAATGATATCGACTTTGCTACTTTTAAAAAAATGAAAATGAATACGAACTAGTGGAACGTAAAATACTTTATGATATTTTTTATTATTACTATAATATAAATAATAGTAATAATAACAGCAATAAACAAATGAATAAAACAAAAAAAGATAAATATTTAAGAAAAAATAGACATGGTAAAAATAGTAAACATAAACATAAAACAAGAAAGGTGCAGAGTGGGGGTGAATACGTTGACCCACCTAGCGAAGAAGAAGTATTACTTTTACAAAAAGAAGCAGATGAAAAAAAAAAGATGGCTGAACACGCTGATCCTAGAGTTTCTCTTTTAGCTAATACATTTCCTAACTGGATTATGGGTAAAGTTTCGAGCATTGGTCACGACTCACAAGTAAAACTAGGCGAAGAAATAATTTTAACTGAATATTTAAAATATATGGGTAATCATATAAAAAATACGAAACTACAAATAGAAGAAGTTGAAAATTTTAATATTTTATTATTAAACGCTATGAAAGAATTACAGAAAACTAGTGTTATAATAACCCGCGAGAATATTGATAAGTTTAATTTATATTTAAAACAGATAGATTATAATAATATATTTATTAGTAAAACTTTATCTGATTTGAGAACAACATATGAAGGGGCTATTAAAAGCGGCTTTTTACAACCCATGCCTGAAAAACCATCTTCTCCGGGATTATTTGGTAAAATAAAAAATACACTTAAAGGAAACCAAAAGGTACCAAATGAACAAATTGAAACACCAGGAAATGAAAAACCTAGTTTAACACAAAGGTTTAAACAAGGAGTTAGCAATATGGGAAAAACAGTAAAGAATGCAGCAACATCTGCAAAGGATGCAGTAACATCGCGATTCAGTAGAAAGAAAAAGAGTGACAACGAAGATGCAGAAAAAAAAGGAATTGAATTACAAGAGTTAAGTAGCAATGAAAATAAAAGTACTCAAGAATCAAAAGAGGCAATACCGACAGAACGAACACCAACAGAACCAATCAAAACATCAACCGAAATCCCACAAGTTAATAATGAAGGTAGACTCGCAAAAATGAAAACAGCTACAAAGGAAGGACTTGCAAAAGTAGGAACAGCTACAAAGGAAGGACTTGCAAAAGTAGGAACAGCTACAAAGGAAGGACTTGCAAAAGTAGGAACAGCATTATCTAATTTTAGAAGTAAATTTACTAGAAAAACAGAAGTAAACCAAAATAATTATAGTCTATTAACTAATAATAATGATACAAACGCTAACGAAGTATCCCAACCCCAAGTCGGCGGCAACAAAACAAGAAAGATCCGACAACACCAATATATTCACGAGATTAAACAAAACCGAACGCATCTATTTAACAAAGAGATGGAGATTATAAACAGTATTCGTAATTTTAAGCATGGACACATTGACAATGACAATGACAATACAAAGAAACAGTTTATGAGGGCAGTGAAAAGAGGTTAATATATCGCATCAAGAGAGGTACCAACAAAAAAAATTCTATTTAATATCAACAAATAAATATTAAATAGAACTAAACAAATATAGTATATAGCCTAATATTATAAAGCAACGCCCCATTTTTAACGAATCGTCGGAAAAAATGAAAGAACCTTTAAGAAGAATTGTAAAGATTCATAACAAGTACTACGACATAACAAATTTCGCTCATCCTGGTGGACCAGTCGCAATCATGGCTGCCAATCGCCGCGATGCAACCGCCTTATTCGAATCGCATCACCCATTCAGCGACCGCACCATGATGGACAACATCCTTAAAAAGTATGAGATGCATGAAGAGCGAGAGAAATGCGAAAATTACCTGCTCCCGGGCGAAAATGAAAACGGCGCGATTTTCGATTGGGAAGAAACATTGAATAGCGATTTCACAACAGAATTGCGCGACAAAGTGAAGAAACATTTCACCGAAAAATCCAAAGAACGCGGTGTATCATTAAGCGAAGCCACAAAAGCAACGCCGCAACGATGGTGCGAATGGGGCGCATTCACGACAGCATCCGCGTGGTCGTTTTATACAATGCTATATTCGCAAAGCATATTCTGGAGCTGGTTAAACATGCTTCTATGTCCGGCATTATTCTGGATGTCGGGTGCAATGTTTCACGACGGCAGCCATTTTGCAATTTCAAAAGACTGGCGCATAAACTGGGGAGTTCAGTACATGTATCGTATTATGTCAAGTCCATATGATTGGCTACATGAACATATTATAGGGCATCATCCATATACAAATATACATAATAAAGACCCTGATTTAAATCACTCGGGTGGAGAACTGAGACTTACAGAGCATACAAAATGGAATACACAGCATAAAAAACAAGAAAATAAATACTTCATATTATCATTATTATTTTTAATGGCTTTAAATATAAAAAATTCACTTTTACTTATTTTTACACAAATGTATAATGACTCAGTACACAAAATCCCTGTAGAATTAAAATACAATTTACTTCATTTTTTAGATATTATTTTATATATGTACTTATTTTTTATATTACCTTTTCAAATATGGACACCTTTTTATGCTGTTAAACATGCTATAGTTCCATATTTATTATTATCGAGTATATTTACTATTAATTCTTCCGTTAACCACACACACAAAGAAAGCATAAAAGGTCAGAATAAAAACTGGTATATTCACCAAGTGACTACCGCGACCAACTTCGGGAACCATTATCCGCACTATTACACGTCAATTGGACTGAACTATCAAATCGAGCACCATTTATTCCCCACAATAAATCATTGTCACTTGCGCGATATTCAGCCGATAGTAAAAAGTTTGTGTGAGAAGCACGGAATACCATATCACCATACAAGTGGATATAAAGAAGCAATTATGGGAGTCTACGACCATCTTCGCGAAATGGGGAAAAAACCTGTTGACGCCGATACCCACGCCGTAGACTAACAATATTTACTTTATTTCCCGGATGTTCCGGGTTGTTTAGCATCACGTGCATCTTTCCAGCGAACAAAACCGGAACTTCGTTTCATATCAAAAGAGGGACCGAGGTGGTCTTTGGCAATGGCGAGACCTTGTTGCTCGAATGGTGTAAGCGTGGCGATGTATTCTTGAATTAGTTGCGCGATTGAAGGTACCCGAGAAGGATAGGAAGAAGACATGTCACGGAGAGGAGCGGCACTAGAAGAAGAGGCATTTTGCATATAATGAGTTGTAAAGTTACAAGAGTTGCGAAAACGCGAATGATTTTTATATAATAATATGAAAAATATTATTATATCAATTTTGTGTAGTAAAATATATGGGAAATGAAATAAAAAAGCTATCGAATAAATATTACACCACTTTTAGTTTCGAATGGGTTCATAGTGTCCTCCATTCCAATAGATATGAATCGTCTTATCATACACCGAGTTAACAGGGATAAATTCGATATCAGGAGCGCCCCTGTTTCTGTGATTACTTACAACGACGCGTAGTTTCCATATGTTACAAGCCGCTTGTATTTCAATTGCGCCACCCCATGTACTCATAAGACGCATATTCTCAATATATTTGGCGGGGATAGGATTTTCAAAAGACAAGATGGTGTTCGTTTCCAAGCCGTCCATAATCGGTTTATTTTCTTGTAAATAGTCGCATATTTTGTTACGTATCTGCGAAGAATTATGGTCGCTTATAAAATAGTTTAAACTGTTAAATAAACAACTCATGTCAGTTAGAGTAAGTAAAGCAAGTGTTTGTTATGTATATACTATATATAACAAATATAAAAATACAAAGTAACGAGTAAAAAATATAAAACATCAATATAAACATCAAGAAAAGAAACATATAAGGTCGTTACTTAGTTTGACATTGGAAGCCTGCATCATTTTTGTAATAGAGGTATCAATTTTAAACCCATTCATAATCAAAAACTGAAACAGTGTCGGTATTTCATCGACACACATGAGCTGGCATTTATCATCAATGTGTGTAATAAGCAGGTTGCAACACTGGGCAACATTTGAACAGCAACTTCCGCCTCCGCATCCGGAAAAGACGCTATCTGTTTGAAAAGGCGATAAGCGAATCGGACCAACACGTCGAATAATAGCATTAAGGGGCGAATCGTGTGGAGGTGCAGGACTTATTTTAATGACTTTTTTGTAACACTGAGTGACGTGGTCATAGTAAGGAACAGACACTAAAGAATACATAGGCTTACTATATATGGTAGAGGTATTATATTATACTGTAAAAAAATATAATATAATATAACAGAAAACTTGTTTATATTTATAGGTTACTAGGAGAAAGACTATTCATCATCCCTTCCCTTCTCGCATTATTCGCACCGCATGTTCCGGATGAACAACTACCACCTGCAGGTCGATTGGGAGGAAGTACACTCGGCATTGCTGATGGTCGTTGTCCGACAAAGTACATAACAACCTGGTACAAAACATAAGCAATTACGAGATAAACAACCAACATAACAATGTTCATTACTAATCCGTTGCCCCCCATACCCATACCACACATTTTAGACATCTTAGACATTTTAGCCATTTTAGCCATTTTAGTTATTTCAGTTATATAAATAAGTATATATTAATATTTTACGCAATATTGTATTCAAAAAATAAAGAATGAATAATATGCTAAAGGCTAAAAATAATAAAAAAAAGATATATTAGTAGTAGTAGTATTATCACCAATATGAGCAAATTAATAGACCAAGGAGGATTCGGATGTGTATTTTATCCAGGGATAGAGTGTGACGGAAGTATAAGTAAAAACCCTAAATATATTTCAAAGTTGCACAAAAAAGAGTATCAAGTTGCGAACGAGTATAATGTCGGAAAAATGGTATCACAAATTCCATTATACGAGTATTATTTTGCACCAATTGTGAGTATGTGTAATATAGATATAGCAAAGATAGATAAACGTGAGCGTGATATGTGTCGTGTTATATCAAGAAAGAAAAGTAATTCGAAATTTGTAATAATGAAGATGCCGTATATAAAGAACGTAAGTCTAGAAAAATATATTACGAATTCAAATATAGAGAAAAAAGAAACAATTACGTATATTTTAGATTTATACAAGTTCCTCTTACATAGTTTAAAGATGTTGAACCAGCGCGGGATAATACATTTCGACTTCAAACGGCAAAATTTTTTAATAGACGTAAAAACAAAAAATCCAATCATTATTGATTTTGGTTTATCAATACCGATAAAAAACCTTGGACCCGAAACGTATATCAAATATTTTTACGGATACAATGCATCTTACTATATATGGTGTATCGACATCCATATTATTAACTATGTTATTCATGTGAACTCTACATTAACATATGACGAGTTGGTCACAATCATAGATACATCTATGAGTTATAATAAAGCACTACTAATATTTTCACAGGGTTTTATTTCAAGATATCGAGAATTAGCCATAAACACGTATAAAAAATATGTGAATATGCCTGCAGAAAATATAGTGACCGAGTTAATTAAAAATTGTAATACTTGGGATAATTATTCACTAAGCGTGTTATTTTTATCTATAATAAACTGTATGTCGAATGAAGGTTTTACGGATAATAAATTAATAAAAAACTTTTCGGAATTATTGCTATTAAATATTCATCCGAATGCTGCAAAGCGTCTTAGCTTTGATGATACTAAAAAAATGTACAAAAATATATTTTTGTTAGATGAATCTATAGCAGGATATGAAAGTTTACTAAATAACTTTGATAAAAAGGTATTTGCCGATAAAGCGAAAGATATTTACTGATAAAGTGATAAAGGAGTCAGTACAGCAGGAGAAACTAACGCCTGATGTATTGAAAAAAATGAATTGAATATTCAAGTAAAATTATCTACTTTAATTAAAGGCTGAACCATTCAAGCCTCCCTTTAACGCAGCCGCGTCAGCAGCAGCTACAGAACTGCCTCCTCTGCGGGAACGTCTAGTGGAACGACGGGTTTTTCGGTTTTTGCGGGAACCTTTGCGACCGCGTTTCGATTTAGTAGTTACAGCAGATGCTGCACCCGATACATCTTTCTTGACACTCTTCCAGGTCTTAGAAGCAGCTTTTAAAACATCCTTGAGATGAGTTTTCTTGCCCATGGTAGCCATGGTGTTCTTAATATGTTGTCTCCAAGTAATAGCCATCTTATATTTTATACGGAGAAAATAATAAAGATTCATGCAATAACAAAATAACAAAATAACAAAATAACAAAATAACAAAATAAATTAAATATTTCTAAAGATATACATATTTTTCATAGTTTGATACTTTCACACTTTCATAGTATTATTTTACGAAGTTCGTAGTTTGATATTTTACTGAATACTAGAATACTAGAATATTACATTCAGTAAAATATAGTAAGAATTATAATAATATGAAACGATATAAAACGTACATGATATATTTTATAAGTTCATAACTATTAATACGCGTTAGTTTTTATTTATCGAAATGGTAAAAAATCTGGCAGGAGGATGCAATGGTAAAAAAGTAGCAAGAAAGCATACAACAAAGGGTAAAAACGAGTTGCGATTATCCAAGTCGTCAGATGAGAAGTACGCAATAGTGACTAGATTACTAGGCAATACCTGTGATGTTATTTGCGACGATGGTGTAAATCGGCGGTGTATAATTCGTGGTAAATTTACGGGAAGAAATAAGAGGGACAATATGCTAGATAACGGGATATATATATTGGTCGGGATGAGGGAGTGGGTGGATGAAGGAGGGCGTTCTAGACAAACAGATGAAAAAAACATAAAATATTGTGACTTGTTGGAGGTGTATAATTCAATGGAGCGCGACATATTGCGAAGGACACATAACATATTTAGTTCATTAAAAGATGAAAGTGGAAATAAATACGATAATGTAAATACAAATGTATCATTTGTAGACGAGAATACATTAAAGTATCAAAATGTTATTAAAAAAATGGATGCAAAGCGTGGCGACGGTGATGATGGCGACAGCGATGGCGGTGATGGCAGTGACGAAGATGAGTTAAAACCACAAGCTCTTATGATTACAGCAAATGTAAAGCATATTGGTAAAGGCGTTATCCTTCAGTCATATGATATTAGCGACGATGATGGCGATGGCGACGACGACGATGACCAGGGCGATGACGACGACGATAAAAAGGGTACAATGCTATATACGACATATACGGCACCTAGTGTTGCGAATAAAAATGTGGAATATATTGCCGAGAATCATATTGATGTGGATGATATTTAGTTCTACTCAAGACTGCGTCGGATGGCTTCTTCGATGTCGGCTTGTTCCTGGTTATCGATGTCGGGGTATATGTTCTGGTTGATGATGAAGCGGTTGTTGATAAGACCGTTGATGTCGATATTGCGAAGGTTGATATTGTTTAAGATATTCAAAATGTTGGGGTTGAGGGCGTTGATGTTGTTGTTGATGTTGTTGTTGATGTATGCTGGCGGAACGTCATCGCGCTCTACCGCTTCTGCGCGTACTTCCTGCCCTACCGGTGCATGGGAAGGTGGTAAAGCAGCACCACTAGAAGAAGGTACAGCAGCGCGGACGGGTTCTTGAGGGCGCGCGGATGAAGACATCATTCTGACACTTCGAAGAAGTTGATTCATGGGTACTGAAACGGAGTGATGGTGGAGATGGTGATGGTGATGATGGTGGTGTTGATGAGCCTGACCGCGAACATGCTCGGCGATTCGAGACGCGATATTGTTGACGCGAACAATGTTAATCGATGGCAAAAAACAAAAGTTGCAAGACATGAATTTAGACCTCGTTCTATTAATTATATTCAAAAGATCTTTCCAGATTTTACTAACTTATCAGGAGATCGTCTGTACGGAGAAGACCAATCTGTATTAGCAGGCTTTGCAAGT
>SXGQ01053727.1_pt1 | contig 11333 bp, 11 predicted proteins | sample 3178371 | NCBI WGS metagenome assembly SXGQ01 (sample SAMN11356859, study PRJNA531348) | freshwater metagenome | isolation source: freshwater sample F1-20 | place: China: Fuxian Lake, Yuxi | collected 2017-12-25 | reverse complement strand
GGGTGATGACGAAGAATTCGCGAGTACAAAACATGTGCTAGTGGCGCAAGCGCCATCGCAGTTCCTTGGTGGCCGCTCTTTGCAGCCAGAGGGGCGTCCATCGCGAGGCCGCGAGTAATTGCTACGACTGCCGTATCTGTTGCAGCGGTGAGTTTTTCGGTAGAAGGCACGCCGAGACTGTAGTTCTGGCTACTGCTTTGGTGGAAGCAAGGTCAAAGGAACGATGAGCCAGCCGCCAAGCCCTATTCGGCAGTGGGCATAAATAGGTCCGTAGGAGGTCATTTCGAGAGCCCCGCGAACGAGCCGATATGTGAATTTTCCAGGCTCGACGGTGAATGGGCTGACATTACGTGCCAATTCCGTACTGTCTGCGGCCATGCCAGAACGGAATACCACTTCGAAGACACCTTTGCCGGAATCGTCTGGAGGACAGTAAATCAAGCCCATGAGATGTGGCTCAATGGTGACAGGAACTGGCGAGGGCGCGGCCAGTGAGAAATGCACGCCTGTGAGATCGATTCGTGTTGCCGGGCCATCAACTTGGCGCATCTCGAAAGACTCGATGAATAGGGCTGACACAATGTGCACGGCAAAAGAGTAGTTGTTTGTTCAAGTCCTGACGAGTCGCCTGGGTACTAATGTTGGTTATCGTGCCATCAACCGAAACGCTTTCTGAGGAGGCGTCCAAGCGACTACTTGCCCCATTTGGCTTGCCCTTTGCTGTTGAAAAGATAGCCGACACAATTGAGGAAGCCTGTGCTGCAGCGAACGCGATTGGTTATCCGGTCGTGGTCAAAGTCTCTGGTGATGGCATTGCCCACAAAACTGAACGAGGTCTTGTTCGTCTTCGATTAACGGATGAAGCAGCTGTGAGAAACGCTTGTGTTGATTTACTCACGCTTGTGACTGTTGATGACGGTGAAGTTTCCTTCTTGGTCGCACAGATGGTTACCGGAATTCGAGAATTTATTGCCGGGGTCGTTACCGATCCGCAGTTCGGCAGAATGGCCGTTTTAGGCATTGGCGGAGTCTTAGCCGAGGCGATTGACGATGTCGCTTTGAGCCCGTTACCGCTGAGTGAGCGAGACGCAATATCGATGATGAAATCACTGCAGCATCGAAAGATGCTTGGAGAATTTCGGGGCGAAGCGGCACTAGATGTGCCCAGTGTGCTGACAGTATTCAACGGCTTGAGCGCGGCTTGTGATGCGTATCCAGATATTTACTCCATTGACATCAATCCACTTATAGCAACAGCAACGGGAAAGTTGATTGCGGTTGATGCGCTTGTGGTGAGACAAACTAGACAGTTTCCGAGAGAGACCAGCGAACCCCCACATCCGGTCGCTCGATCTAGTCGACATTTTGAGGCCTTGTTTAATCCAGACGGTGTGGTAGTCGTAGGTGCGTCAAGCCATCCTGGCAAATTTGGCTTCGTGTCTTTACACAACTTGCTCGCGAGCAAATTTAAGGGTCGCATTTTTGCAACCAATTTGCAGGGCGAAGAAGTGCTGGGGGTACAAACTCTTACATCCTTAAATGATTTGCCGAGTGGAAGCGCAGATTTGGCATTTTTCTGCACGCCCGCGGCCGTGAACGAGGACCTATTGAAACAGTGCGCGGATAAAGGCATCACCAGTGTTTTTATTTCGTCGGCCGGCTATCGAGAATCGGGCGAAGCGGGTGCACAGGCTGAAGAGAGCCTTGTTTCGCTGGCTGATTCGCTTGACATTCTCATTGCCGGACCAAACGGTCAAGGTGTCGTCAGCACGCCTCGTTCGCTGTGCTGCCAGATAGTTGCACCGTACCCCCCATCAGGCGGAATTTCCGTCGCAAGTCAAAGCGGCAATTTCGTTTCTAGTTTCCTCAACTATTCACGTCAGACGGGGGTAGGGATAGCGAGGGCAGTATCTGCCGGCAATGCCGCCCAGGTTCGCGTGGAAGATTATTTGGATTGGTATACAACCGACAACAGCACACGAGTTGGATTGGCATACATCGAGCATGTCTCGAACGGCGACCGGCTCAGGTCAGCGATGTCAAAGATGTCGGAGCACAAACCGCTAGTGGTGGTGAAAGGCGGGGCAACGACAGCAGGGAGCAAAGCGGCATCGAGTCACACGGGGGCACTAGCGAGTGACGACAAAGTGTTCGACGGGGTTTGTCGCTCTACTGGTGCCATTCGGGTTGACGATATTGAGCGGGCCTTTGACGTAGCGGCTTCATTTTCAACCCAGCCGCTTCCACTTGGCAATCGAGTAGTTGTATTGACCACTGTCGGCGGCTGGGGAGTGGTCACTGCTGATGCAATCGCGCGGGACGGTGTCCTCAACTTGGTGGATCTTCCCGATGATTTGATGTCTCAGTTGGGAGATTTACTGCCGCCTCGCTGGAGCAGAAACAATCCGATTGATTGCGCTGGTGGTGAAACGCGCGACACGATTCCTCAGATCATGGACATCGTCACCGGCCACGATCAGGTGGACGCTGTCATTTTCCTTGGGATTGGTATTCAGAGCAATCAGGCAAGTTTGATGAAGGAAGGCAGTTTCTACCCCGAATTCGGGCTAGAGCGCATCGTGCAATATCACAATCGGCAAGACGAGCGTTACGCGATTGCTGCGGATGAAGCCTCAAAGAAATACGGCAAGCCGATCCTCATCGCCACAGAGTTGGCGGTTGCCGATCCCGCCAACCCAGGGCCAGCGAAAGTGCGGGAAACAGGCCGCCTTTGTTACCCGTCTGGAGCGAGAGCCGCCTACGCACTTGCACAAATGGTTCGTTATTCGGATTTCAGGTCGACTAAAGCATGATGAACATCAATCAATCGGAGGATTCAAGCAGTATCGAGCGGGCCAAGCGCAAAGTTAAGGTCGGTACGCCTCGAGTTGTATTCACACTGCTGGGGACACTCACGCTGGTTGTCGGTGGATCACTCGGTGTTACGTGGAAAACTGTTGACAATATTGCCGATTCGGTTACGTCCGTGAACGAGATTCAAGAAATAGCGACAATATCGGCTCCCATCATTTCAGCGAGACGCGCTCCGGGCACACTGTCGGGTGAAGTTCGGGTTGGGTCGCTTCGGAGAAGTTTGCTTCGTCTCGAACGACTGGTGAATAGCGAATCATGTCTTATTGTCGATGTTGAGGGACAGCAAATCGCTGCCGTGCGTCCGAATTTACCCGTAACCCCCGCAAGCACGATGAAGGTATTGGTAGCCGCCGTTGCTTTGGAAGTTTTGGGATCTGAGTTTGTGTACCAAACAAAACTTCAGGGTATTCAAGTCGGCGAAAACATCTCGGGCGACTTGTATCTGGTCGGAGGTGGCGACCCACTCTTAATCAGTGCGCAATACTCAACGATTGAACCGTTACCCACATTTAATGGTACGAGTATTGAGGCGCTCGCCGATGCGCTCGTTGCAACCGGTGTGCGTTCCGTCTCTGGTTCGGTCATTGGCGACGAATCTCGTTACGACAAAGAACGTTTCACTCCCACACTCGGCTTGGGTATCAGGACGACAGAGGTAGGCCCACTCGGCTCGCTGATGATCAACGATGGAGTCGTTTCTGGAAATCCCATCAAGCCGGATAATCCCGCTTTGGCTGCCGCACAAGAGTTCACGAACATCTTGATTTCGAAAGGCATCGTTGTTTCCGGAGCCGCTTCGGTGGGTGTTGCTTCCGCCGATGTACCTGTTGTTGCTGAAATCTCTTCTCAACCGTTGCCCGATGTTCTTGCCGAGATGCTTACGAATAGCGACAACAACACGGCCGAACTTGTGCTGAAGGAAATTGGACTCAGTTCGTTGCAACAGGGCACTCGTCTTGCAGGAGCTCAAGCAATGATCGCGACACTCACAGAAATGGGGATTCCGACGGAAGGGCTCGTCGTCAATGATGGCTCCGGTCTGGATCGAGGCAACCGTGTTATGTGCTCGACAATACAAGCGCTCCTGTTGCGCGATGGCGGCTTTGGCCCACTTGGAACAGGGCTTGCAGTGGCTGGGCGCACGGGAACGTTGAGCGATCTATTTACGGAAGGTGCGGTCACTCAGAGGCTTCGTGGTAAAACAGGGACGTTGACGGGAGTAAAAGGACTGGCCGGCTTTGTCACCTACGACGCAGAACTTGCGAGCACATTTACGTTGATCTTGAATGGATCGGGTGTGTCCAATCAGAGCACCTATCGTCCAATCTGGTCGGCGTTGGCTGAGGCTCTCGCAAGATTTTCCAGTTCACCCTCGGCGACCCAGATTTCTCCGTAGCCATAAGGCTTTACAGGGGTTTGCAACTCTGCCCTTCGGGTGAAATATCCGATCCCCACTGGTTGAATGGATTGGTGAGCATTTCGCCATCTGACCGCAAGCGTTCCGTAAAAGCGCCATCACTAGGCGAGATGTACGACCTGTTGCGTGACTATGTCAAACAAGAAACACTCGACCCGATTCGTGGAGCGGGACGCTGGATGGCATGGGCTGCACTTGGTGCTGTGTCGCTAACTCTCGGCATTACTTTTCTTATGGTTGGTCTGCTGCGACTTGTTCAATCAGAAATGTTCAATACGAACGATGGCAAGACTTGGATCCCGTATCTGATTGTTGTCGTCGTCAGTCTCGTATTGGTATTTTCATCCAAAGCTCGAATTCGCAAGCCGAGCCTGCATCGCAAGCCGCGGGGTATTTAATGAGTTCCGAGCGCATCACACGAGATCACGTTGAATCTAGGTTGAAACTTGTCCAGGACGAACTGCAAGGAAAGGTCAACGACAAAAAGGCTGCGATCACCACTGGTATTTCCATTGGTGCAGCGTTGATCATTCTTATTTCGTATGCACTTGGACGGCGCAGCGGACGCAAACGTCGCAGTTCGGGTCGTAGTTGAAGAGAACAGTTCAAGTAGGTCGGTCGCAGCCCGCTTTGCGCAGTCAGGGGCTTTGGTCTCTGATGTTTGCCCGATTGTTGGGCAGATATACCGGAAAGTGGTTATTCGCCTGGTGGTTTGTAGTTATTTGGAAGATATTCAAGAAACGTCGTCAGTCAAGGGGAGCAAGATGAATCGTATTTTTGCTTACGGCGACAAAGTGTTGCTCATTGATTCCAAAAAGCGCCGTTATCTCACAACCTTGGTCGAACAGGGCGAATTTCACAGCCACTCGGGTTTTGTCGCGCACGATCTCGTTATCGGACAAACAGAAGGTGTTGTGATTCCGACAACCAAGGGTGCCCTTTTCTCTGTGCTTCGTCCCACGCTGGAAGATTTCGTGTTGGAGATGCCCCGAGGCGCGCAAGTTATCTACCCGAAAGATCTTGCTCCTATCTGCATGATTGCAGATATCGGCCCAGACACTCATGTGTTCGAATCGGGAATTGGTTCGGGCGCACTGTCGATGACCATGTTGCGATACGGAGCAAGCATTACGGGATACGAGATCAGAGAAGACTTTGCGAACCGAGCAAAATCAAACGTACGAAGTTTTCTTGGTGCACATGCACTGGATCGATACGCGATTGAAATACGAGACGCTTACGAGGGCATAGACGGAACCGATTTCGATCGCGTCGTATTGGACTTACCAGAGCCCTGGACTGTCGTTCCTCATGCGTCCAGAGCGCTTCGCCGAGGTGGCTTGTTGGTTGCTTACACGCCAAGCATTACCCAGGCTGTACAGGTCCGTCAGGCAATGGGTAGCGAATGGATCGAATCACGCACACTTGAGGTACTGCATCGCACTTGGCACATTGAGGGAATGGCTGTGCGCCCAGATCACCGGATGGTTGCTCATACCGCATTTCTTACTGTTGGTCGGTATATCGGGACAGCAAGCGCCCCGTTATAACTACGGCTCGATGAAGATGCACTCTCCTGGGCACTCTTCGGCTGATTCGATTACTCCATCTAGCTGGCCATCGGGGATGACAGCCATACCGTCGGCCCCCTGGGCATTGCCTTTTGCGGTTGCATAGATCTTGTCTTTTTCGCGAACATATGCGAGACCATCGTCAAGAAGAGTAAAAACGTCGGGCGCGATTTCCTCACAGAGTCCGTCACCTGTGCAGAGGTCTTGATCGATCCAGACTTTCATTCTGATTAGCTCCTTGTGTATCGCGTATATCGCGGTGCTTGGTGGGTAAATAATACACCGATACAGCCAGTGTTGTGCGAATCCAGCACTACGGTTGATGGGCGATGGAGACGACGGACACAGGTCGAAAAGACCACCAGCACGGTTTGAGGGTTATACGAGAATGGGTAGTGGTCGTTGGCGTAGCCCTGGGCATCGCTCTTTTGGTAAGGGGTTTTCTTCTACAACAGTTTTACATTTCGGGCCCGAGTATGGAGTCCACGATGTATCAAGACAATCGAGTTCTCGTCAACAAACTCTCATACCGCTTGCACGACATTGGAAGGGGAGACGTGGTCGTTTTTGATCGGATAACTACTGATGGCGAGGTGGTCCAGCACGACGATCTGATCAAGCGCGTAATTGCCCTTCCCGGAGAGACTATTGAGATTCGCGAATGTGTGGTGTTTATCGATGGCAAAGAATTACCAGAGCCATACCTCAACGAATACGACGTTCAGCAGATAAACCTTGATGAGCGATGTCGTGTTCCAGAGCTTGAGCCAACAGTGGTAAGCAAGGATCACATTTTCGTCATGGGCGACAATCGACCGCAGTCATTTGATAGTCGTATGTTCGGCGAAATTGAGACCGACTTAGTCGTTGGGCGAGCGTTCAGTTTGATCTGGCCCTTGAGCGACGCCCGTTGGCTTTAAAGTTTTTGTTGAGCATCCACCATTCGATCTACCCAGTCGCTGAAGATCGCATCCAAGCCCATTCGCAGTCCATCAAGAATTACTGGTGGGTGCTGCAAATCCCAACCGAAGGCAGCAAGACCAAATCGATGAGCGAGCGCGACGAGTCCACCGTTCCAATCGGTGATGTGCATATTGAGGGCATCGATACCGTACTGCGAGAGTGACGCCGCCCGCCGCTCCGGACCTTCCTTTATTTTGGCTAGTCTCGCCGAATTAACCAATTTGAATTCCGATAGCGCCGAACGATGTTCTTTGAGAACTTCAATCGATGGATGGCAAAGCCAGACTCTGCTTTGGTTTAATCTATAGCGGCCAAATTGCCCAAATGCGACTATGTCTTTGACATCAATACTCAGCGGCATGTCTTCACCAACGGCATCGACTAGTTCGTCCAATGTGGGGATGTGAGAAGGCAACTGAGATCGTTTCAGTTCCGCGATTGGCTTCTTCCTCAAACCCACCTTGACTAGACCGTCATGATCGAGGACTAGTTGACGATCGGATGTAATCCAAATATCTGTCTCGATACCCGACGCGCCCAATTTTTGGGCCAAAGAAAAAGCGGGCAAGGTGTTCTCCCTTGCATGCGCGCTCGCACCCCGATGGGCGAAGAGAATGGGATCATCAAATAGAGACGGCAAACGCTGCTGCATGTGAACAGCGTAGATGGCATGAGACAGAGACCCTTTAGAATGACGTCATGTTTAATTTCTCTGGCAGCGAATTGATGTTCCTGCTCATTCTTGGATTAGTCGTCCTTGGTCCCGAGAAATTACCGACCGTACTGCGAAAGATGGGAAAGTTTTACGGCGAATTCAAGCGAATGACGGGTGATGCCCAGAACGACTTCCGCCAGGCGTTCGCGGAACCCCTTCGAGATCTTCAGAGTGCGGCGACGGAGTACAAAACAGTGTTCCAAGAAGCGGCAGGAGAGATTACCGATTATTCACCCGAATCTGAATCGGAACCGGAGTTTGTACCGTGGCAAGCACCGGACGACGTCGAAGAGCACGTCAGCGAAACCGAAGTCGTGGAGCAAAGTGAACCTGTAGAAGCGTTGTCTCCTGATGAAGATCCAGAGATCTCTGTTATCTCGTACGAGGAGAAGAACTGATGGCTGTTAAGTGGCCGCGGTCCAATTCGACAACCGATAGCGGGTCGATGAATATCATTGATCACCTCACTGAACTAAGGATGCGGATCGTTCGTTCCATGCTTGCAATCGCTGTCGGCGCAACGATCATCTTGATTTTTTATGATTTTGTTTTGGGAATTCTTACGCAGCCCTATCGAAATATTTGCGTCGCTCGGCCAGATTTCAATTGCGATGGTTCTCTCTATGCGCTCGGACCAATCGAGGGTCTCTCGGCTAGGATGCGAATCAGCGGATACGGCGGCTTGATCATTGCTCTTCCTGTCATTATGTGGCAGCTATGGCAATTCATTGTCCCTGCAATGAATAAAAAGGAAAAGAAATACTCCGTCCCTTTTATTCTCTCTTCGGTCGTTCTTTTCATTTGCGGTGGTTACCTTGCCTATTGGACGCTCGATAAGGCGCTGGAGTTTCTGATTTCCTGGTCGGGCGAAGACGTCGAGCAGACCTACCAAATCTCTAAATACATCAGTTTGGTTGCGTTAATGGTTTTGTCGTTTGGGATTGGCTTTCTGCTTCCGGTCTTATTGGTTTTCTTACAGATTGTCGGCGTAATTACGCCACAGACATTGCTCAAACAGTGGCGGGTATCTGTGATGGTGATATTTGCCGTCGCAGCAGTGATAACCCCTAGCGGCGACCCAGTAAGCATGTTGGCTCTAGCGGTACCGATGAGCATATTGTTTTTGATAGCCGTGCTTATCGGGTACATCGTGCAACGTCGCCGACGGAAAAGCGGTGTCAACGATGCAGACGACGACTAGAAGATGATGTCTAGTCAACAGCGCATAAATCTGACCAAGAATTACGATTTTGCTTTTGATCAATTTCAGATTTCCGCCTTTGATGCAATCGATCTAGGGGAAAGTGTTTTGGTGGCTGCACCCACCGGTTCGGGAAAGACTGTTGTTGCCGAGTACGCCATAGGTGTGGCGCGCCTCAAAGCCATGAGAGCGTTTTACACGGCTCCGATCAAGGCTCTTTCCAACCAGAAATACACTGAACTTGTTCTGCTATACGGTAGTAACGAAGTTGGATTGCTTACGGGCGACAACAGCATTAATCCAAATGCTCCAATCGTTGTCATGACTACCGAAGTGCTGCGAAACATGATCTATGCCAGATCAACCTCTATCGACAATCTTGGGGTCGTAGTGCTTGACGAGGTTCATTTCCTGCAAGACGCATACAGAGGTCCGGTGTGGGAGGAAGTAATTATTCACTTGGAACCAACAGTCCAACTTGTGTGTTTGTCGGCAACAGTTTCCAATGCTAAGGAATTGTGCGAATGGCTTACAACCGTGAGAGGGCCGACGCGACCGATCGTCGAAACTAAACGACCAATTGAGTTGGTAAACCACTACATGCTGGGGGACAAAGCGACGAAGCAGATTCGGATGCTTGAAACTTTGGTTGGTGGTCAAGCAAATACTGCGATAACGCGACTGGATAATGACATCTCAGGGCAGTCGAAAAAATTGCATCCATACGGCTCCCGCGGCTTTTCGCGCGGAGGCCATCAACCCTCACGCAATGGAAGGCTTTTCACGCCATCAAGAACTGAGGTTGTCGAACAGCTGCAGACGGAAAGTCTGCTCCCAGCCATCTATTTCATATTCAGTCGTAACCAGTGCAACGAAGCTGCTAAGTCGTGTTTACAAGCCGGAATTCGGCTGACCAACGACTACGAGCGGGGCCAGATGCTCGCAATTGTTGACGAGCGCTTGAAGGATTTCAGTGACGACGACTTGGCGGCGCTGGAGTACACCCAATTTGTCGATCAACTTGAAGCTGGCATTGGTGTACACCATGCCGGAATGGTTCCAACCTTTAAAGAGATCGTTGAGACATGTTTTTCCCAGGGTTTCATCAAGATTGTTTTCGCCACCGAGACGCTTGCTGTTGGAATCAACATGCCTGCAAAGGCAGTGGTTTTAGACAAACTTACGAAGTACACAGGCGAACTCCACGAGATGCTCAAACCCTCGGATTACGCGCAGCTCACCGGAAGAGCGGGCAGGCGGGGATTGGACGACGTGGGTCATGCCATTGCCCTCTGGAATCCGTTTCTGCCATTTGATCAAGTGGCCGGTCTTGTAGGAAGCAAGTCTTTTGTCCTCAATTCGGCGTTCAGGCCAACGTACAACATGGCTGCGAACCTGATTAAGACAACTTCGCAAATTCAGGCACGACACCTTCTCAATCTTTCCTTTGCCCAGTTTCAGGCGAATAGAGAGGTTGTGGAGATACAGTCTCGCATTCAACGTCGATCAAAAGAATTTGAGCGTTTGATGCTGCAAGCAGAAAGCCCTTACGGCGACATTGTCGAGTACAAGGAGACGTCAAAACGTCGCACATCGAATTCACTGAACAGCGGCCAGTTGGTTCAGTTAAGACCAGGCGATGTGGTCTTGCTCACGAGAAAAAGCCAACCTGAACGTTTTGTTGTAATTAGCGCTGCGCAGCGTGGCACTGGCACTAAGTTAACGCTACTTTCTCAGTCTCGTCTTGTAATCACATTAAACGAAACAGACCAAGACCAATATCTAGAACTTATTTCGCACATAGAGTTGCCACATCCGTATCAGCCGACAAATTCGAAGTTTCTCAAAGAAACTGCCTCACGATTGCAGCGGCTCAAGACTCGCCGAAAAGAATTGACCGACACGGACAAAAGTCAAAATGAGCACCCCGTGACGAAGGACCCAGACTTAAATGGCAGGCTTATCGCTCTCGATAGCGCATTGCGAATCAAGAAAGAATTGAAAAGCTTGGAGAAGAGAGTTTCTAATTCAGTTCAATCGGTAGGCAGTCAATTTGATTCTTTGATTGAGTTACTCTCCGAATGGCAATACGTCGACACTTGGGCACTTACCGACAGGGGTTTGCTGTTGTCAAAGATATTTCACGAATCAGACCTGCTCATCGCAGAATGCATCTCGGAAGATTTGTTGTCCGGTCTTTCGCCGATCGATCTCGCTGCACTTGTAAGTTCCTTCATTTACGAAGATCGCAATCGCGATGAAGCCATCTCTGGACATTACCCCTCAAACGATTTGAAGCAACGATTCGTTTCTATACAAAAGATCAGCAGGAGGCTTGCCAAGGCTGAGACAGCATCTGGGTTGCAAAATCATCGCAGCCCAAACCCAGGCTTCATAGCAGCCACTCACGACTGGGCGAAAGGAAACTCGTTACTGGACATACTTGAATCGGATGAAGTAACCGCCGGTGATTTTGTTCGAACTATGAAACAACTCATCGATGTATTGCGACAACTTGCAACGATCTTTACCAACGAAGTCGATCGCGAATCAGCAACTAAGGCTTCCGACCTCCTATTTAGGGGTGTAGTT
>SXGQ01473350.1_pt1 | contig 11334 bp, 16 predicted proteins | sample 3178371 | NCBI WGS metagenome assembly SXGQ01 (sample SAMN11356859, study PRJNA531348) | freshwater metagenome | isolation source: freshwater sample F1-20 | place: China: Fuxian Lake, Yuxi | collected 2017-12-25 | reverse complement strand
GACTACTGGCGCGGTGCGAGTCTGGTAGGTCGGCGCGGCTGGCGCTTTCGGTTTGTCGCTTGCCCTGGTCAACCAGCCAGTGAAGAACCTATCCATGCCACCGGCGGTTTTGCGGTTGTCCGGGTTGGCTTCGACCCAAGCCAAAGCCTTGCGCGCCTCGGCCATGACATCGAGCTTCGGGAATAGCTCGGCTAAGCGGTCAACTTTTGCCTGGCGTAGGTGCCAGTGCGGCACTTCACCATCGGTGGGGAATGTAATGAATACGGGTGAGGAATCGGAATTTTTCTCCTTCTTCTCCTTCTTCTTCTCTTTCTCTTTCTCTTTCTCTAGGTACACATCGTTGCGCACGTCCTGCGCACTAGCTGCGCACACATTGCGCACAGAATTCATGCGCCTTGCATTGTCCGCTCGGCGCTTGGCTGAAGTGCCGTTATGTACTTGGTAGTTAACGAGATACACACCATCATCCTTGACCTCTGCCCACCCGGCATTGACCAGCTCGGCAGTAAATCCAGGCATTGAAACCATGTGGTCTATAGCCTGCGCTGTCATGTACGGTAGGTGCTCACCGTCAGCATGTAGGTCTGCGATGCTCCACAAGTGCACAAGCCCACCAATGATGTGCACGGGATGCGCACACAATGCGCACGCAATGCGCACAACCTTCGGGTGCGTGGCCAAATGCGTTCGGACTTTGATCCAGCTCATGGTTTCTCCTTCCTTTTTTAAACGTGACCGTGTTTGTTGCGACGATGGTGGAAATCGCATAAAACCTGAAGGTCAGACTCAAGCTCATCGCCTTCCCTGGCATAAGAAAGGTGATGAACCTGAAGTTCGGTTTTGGTTGGGCACCTACTACCGTCTGGGTAAATGTGCTGACATTGAAAGCCAGCAAGGCGCAACAAATAAAGACGTGTGATTCTGTTAATCTTTGATGACAAGACAGCCATCCTCCACAACGCCATTTATTTTTTTGAACCATGGTTTAGGCCTAATTTTGCAATCATATATAAAGATGCTGAGTATCTGGCTTATTCCAATACTTACCCTAGGCTGCCTTTTATTTATCCTGCAATATGTGTCACGCCTTAAAAGTTCTGCGTCTGTGTATGAAATAGAAATCATGTACCTAAGTTCCTCCCTTGTAAGTCTTTTCTTTTCAATCAATTTAGATTCAACTAAATTGCTAAAGAACCCACGTCCATTTTTTTTGTGCAAACTGCTTAGGTTTTCCATTTTAGCTTTCCAGCCTATCGCACCATGAAGATGCATTAGTTTTTAATTCTTTAAGACAAATCAAAAGTTGTTGAGTCATTTCGTTATTAAGATAATAAGAGCTAATATCTTTCTTTAAACTAACTTTTACGGCCTCAATATTTGCAATCAATGATTCTGAGCGCCTTATAATTTCGGCTTGCCCTGCTCTAAGCTTCCTATTTTGTGCGTCAAGATTGGCTTCACTTTGCAAGTCCTTGATCAATTGATCTGGCGTTTTACCTTTTTCTTTTACATCACGTATAGCTAAATGTATTCGATCACTAGAAAGTCCATTGTCTCTTGCTTGTACTACGGTCTGTGTTAGCTTCTTTTGCTGTTCGGGATTAGATTCATCAAAAACATCATTTAAATGGCTTGCAGTTGTATCAGAAATTAAATCTGGATTTTCGCCAACCTCAACCATTTTCTCTTTTGCTTGCTTTCCCTTAACACGTCCGCGCAAAGTTGTTTCATTGACACCATAGTCTTTTGCAACTTCGGCAATTATGCTTTTTAAGTCCCTTTTTGATGTCAATAAAAGTTGCATGACATCGTTCGTTGCTAGACCTAATGAAACCTTTTTCTTATCACCTTCCGAATTTGCATAACCATGAATGTCATTAAGAAGAGAGGCCAATGTTTTGCATGTCTGATCAGAAATATGGCCAGGTAAAACATAAGCCCAAATAGTATTAGAGTTGATGATTTGATTAGCTCGATAACGATGTCGCCCTTCAACAATGTCAAACCCATGGTCTGTTTTGCGAGCAATAATCGCCGGAAACTTGTCACCACGCTTTAAACTATCGGTGTACTCCTCTACCATCTTTTTTGAAAATGCACCTTCATGTGCTGCATTTGCGTCAAGAACCTCCCTTACTTGAAAGCGTTTAATATTTTTAATTTCGCTTAGCAAAATTTCTCTAAGCTCAAAGCAAATTTGGAAACTTTCTAGTACGTTCTCAACCTGCTGATTCGCATGTGGATTAGTCAACGCTTGCATTGTCAGATACTCCATCACCTTAAGAAAGCCTTGGACAACCCAAGGCAAAACACCGCCGGAGGCTTGCACTCCGGTGCCGCTAGACGGCGTTAAGAATCACTCACCCCACCACCTCCCAAACCGCAATCGGCCTGCCATGACATTCAGGCCGACGGCTAGCAATCACTCGGTCGGTTTTGCGAATGATGCCGCGCCTAGCTGCTTCCTGAAACGCTGCGCCTAGCGCTCTTGGTTCCGGTGGCTGTATCACCAGTGGCCACACATCATCGCTGGTCAGTAACCGGTGATTCAGCGAAACATGCCGGATGGCGTTGATCGCATCATCAATCCAATTGGGTGGCGCGTTCGCAGCAACTCTGGCAATCGCCTCGTCACGCAATTGTTCGCCTGTTGGTGGTGGCAACTGCGCACCGTAGGCATCCACGCCTCCAAAAAGGTCGTTCTGTCGCATGTCTAGTTCCTCAAAAAACCACCAGTGGGACTGCCATTACCCACATTCCCGGTCGGTTTTAAACCGGATCCTGTCGGGACTTTATGTCCCTGGCGTTTGGACGATGGTGGATGTCGCATCAGAATGGGTAATCGTCGTTGTTGAATTCTTTGCCAGGCTGTGGATTCACCACACGCGGCTCGGCGTGGTACGGCATATACTCGACCACCTCGGCAGACTCCCGACCGTTCCACTCACGGATTCGGGTTCTGATCCGGAGTTTGTGACCGACCAGTTCCGATGAACTGGTGAGTTTCTCCAGGTGGCAAGCGCGTTGAATGCTGCGCAGGCTGGCCAATGCGATCTCAACCGCCTTAGCGTTTTTGTTCTTCAGGTTAAGCCGATCCCAAATCCGCTGGCCCGCAAACTGTCCGTCCTCGATGCGTAGCACCAACTCAAGATAGGCGCCATCGCCAGCCTTGGTCGGCTTGGTTTCCTCCGACAGGATCTCAACCCGGTATGTTCCAGGCTGAACCGTTTCATACTGCCTGCGCTCAGTCGGTTTGTTACCGGCCAGCATCGAATCAAATTCGCTCAGATCCATGCTTAAACTCTCCTGATTAGTTAGCCTCTGCGATAGCTGCACGCTCAGCCAGCATCGATTGCAGTGAATCCAAAACCTCGTCTGCCTGTTGTTCGGTAAGTTCCTTGGCGGATTTTACGCCGTAGGTTTTGCGCATCTCGTTGCGGAAAACCTCAGCGTCTGAAATCACGCCAGCGTTTTTGGCTCGGCTGATTAGGCCAACGATTTTTTGGATCGTCTGCTCACTGACAGTGCGCACCATGCCAGCCTCGGGCACCTCAACCTTCGGTGCCGAAACCTGAACTGGCATCGACCTGGTCTCAATCTCAGCGTGTGGGATTTCCTCGGCTGGAGTTGTCTCCAACCCGGCATCGAGCAGCGGAACAATCCACGCTAGGGCAGATCGGCAAGCGCGACTGGTGGCTCGTGTCTGCGCCATTGCTCGGCGTGCATAGCGTGGCCTCTTCACCCACATGCCCTCATCCATGCCAAGGTAGCCCTCAGCACTGGCAACGATCTCGCCATCCGACAGCCGCACCAGATCGCACACCGCGCGGATATCGCCGTTGTTTAATTCCTCGACCACACCAATGCGCGGTGAATAGCCACAGGCTGCGGCCAATGCCTGCCATCCCTCGGCCTTGATGTAGGTCTTACCCTGCAACGGCATCGAGCATTTCAGGACTATTTGTCGGCAAGCGTTTGCCGTTGCTTGGCCTTTGGTTACCACCGCCTGCGGGTTGGTTTCAACTTCGTATACCGCCAATGCCGTCTCAACCATTGTGTGTCTCCGTTTTTGATGCCAACAATTCGCCTACAACGTCGATGAACCAAACCGTCGGATGCTTCAGCACACCTCCCCACGGTTTGCTCATAGTCCAGCACCTGCGCTGTTCGTATGGTCTCCACTGCGACAGGCTCACGAAAACTTTCAGGCCTCCTTCATCACGAATGATCAGCCGTGTGTAGGTCTCAAAATCCCGCTCAAAATAGGTGGGACAATCACTAGCCACCCACTGCCGGTAGAAGTCGATGATCATCAAAGACCATTTGTCGGCCCTATCAATCAGCTTGTCTGGCAGGATGTCTTCTTCACTGAGCATTTCTTTTTCCTCCTTTTCTTGTTGATCCTCACTTGGTTCATTTGGTGGTGCTGGCGCTTCTTTGCCTTGGCAATTTGTCCAGCGCAGTTCAAGCAGTACATTGGCTGGCACTTATTGCTGTGTTTAACCAGTGGCCCACCGCAGGACTTGCAAGCTCCAGTCAAGCGAACCTCATCAGGGAATTTACGGGTGAGTTTTTGCCTAACCTCGAACAGTGTCTGGCTAGCCCACTGCCGCGAATATCCCATGCCCGCTCCGATATCCGGGAGCGAAACATCTTCAGCTAGGCGTTGCAAAATTGCGGCACCGCGCGGCGAACATTCCGCGATAACAGCCGATACCAAATCAGATCGCTCAACCTGTTCAAAACCCGGATCGATGTAGCCGCAAAGCAGCGCGAGATTTGCTCCCTCGCTGGAATGCTGTTTATCCAGACTGATCGTCACCACGCCCCATCCAGCGCGTTTGGTTCGGCCCATCACGTTGATGTTTCCGCGCCTTAGCCAGGCTAATCGTTCAGCCAGTGTTGACAGCGAATAACCGCGAGCTGGTGAGAACCTAGCGACCGCTAGGCACAGCACCTCTAGGCATTCAGCTTTCCAATCCTCATGGTCCCACCCGTATGGCGCTCTAAATTTATTCGCAAGGTAGTAACCGAGCGCAATGTTTTCCTGAACCTGTGCCTTGCCGTATTCGGTCAGGCAATATTCCGGCCTATCTTTGGACATGCTGTGCCCTCCGCGCTATCCGCCATTTGTTCTGGCAGGTCGTGCAGACAGGCCGACTGTCGATGTAACCGCTGCGCCAGCGAATCCATCCTCGATCCAGATACCGCGTCGCACCAGCCACCGTTGCCGGATCGGCCTCGGGCGATATCGCTGGTGTTCTGCACAGGTGGCAGATTTCAAACCGCATCTTGCTCGGCAAATACATCTCGTTACCGTTGGGGCAGATGTAAGATTCATGTTCATAGTCGCTCAGTCCATAAGCCTTCCTAGCCATCACGCCTCCATGAAATCAATTAGTGCGAGGTTTACTATTTCCATGAAATCGGGTTCCCAGATTGTCCCGATCAGAGACATTCCGAGTTGGTATCCTGTGTCCATTAGTCCTCCTGTTCAGCGCGGAAACATCGCCAGCAAAGTTGCTCAGTGATCGATGCTGTTATCACGCCACATTGGTCACAGGAACCGTGTCCGGTATCACCAGACTCTCGCGCAAAACCTTGATCTGCCTCGGCCCGTCCACCAGCAGGCGGATGTATGGACCGTCCTTCACCACTGTCACCCATGCCGTCACACCTCCATGCGAGACCTGAACTCTGTCGCCATCCTTGATCCGAATCGAAAGCATCCTTGCGACTCCTTTAATTGCTGAAAACTTTGGCGCTTATGTCGCAGTCGGGAACGGGTGAGTAACTCACCCGAACCTCGTACCTTGTGGCAGAACAGCCAGAAAGAAACCCAACCAGGCAAATCAGAACTGTAAATGTCTTCATGCCCGATTCCCTCCGGTGTGTATACACAATGAAAACACAATGTAAACACAATCCTACTATCTGTTTATCTTTGAAAACCGTGGTTTTCGTTGGTATGATTTGGGCTGGTAGCTAATTAGGTGGGCGATTGTTGAGCAAGAAACGGAACAGACCAGTAGGCAAGCATGTCCGGATTAACCCGGCCATCTATGCGCTGATGAAGGTGGTCGCAAAGGCCGACCGCCGATCAACTGCAAAGGCGATAGATTGGGCTTGCGCAGAATACCTGCGGCTCAATCATCCCGAAATTGCGTCTGGTTCTGGTTCCGTTGAGTTGCCGAAAGATGCCACCTAGAAGCGGGGATTGATAAGGTGGCGGCAACACTCGTATACTGAGGTTGCCAACCTTTGACGGGAACGGCGCTGTTAGCACTGCTGACAGTTGGGCCCACCGTGTTGACGCACGGTGGGTCTGTTTTTTCAGCGTGCCTTCTGCGCCCTGTGGGCCTTCTCCCTAAGCCAGCAGTCGATTTCACTGGTTAGCCAGCGACGATTTCGACCCAGGCTAAAGCCTTTCGGGAGTCCGCCTGACGACATGAGCCTGTACAACATCGGACGCGAGCAACGAAGTTTCGTCGCAAGTTCTTTGGTGTTAAGCACTTGTTCGCCGAGGGTGGAGTCTGACAAGCTAATCCTCCGTTTGTAAAAACAACCTGAAAAAAACATCCGCTATTACTATGTTACCTAAAAAAACGTGTTCGAAATTCTAGCGGTCGTCGTGATTAGAATTTTTCTTGTGTCACCTCCCATTTACATAGTGTACGCCTGTTCACCTACTTGCAGTGAGACTGGCAAATCTTTCAGGGTTACTCCGGTTTTTTCGACGGGGACATGGCGCGGTCGATTTGCTCCCGGTCAACTACTGGCGACAGGTGCGAATAGTGTTTGGCCAAAATATTTAAATTGACCCAGCCGCCCATTCGCTGGACCAGAACCATTGGCACACCCGAGCGGATCAGGTGAGTGGTGCCGCCATGGCGCAGGCTGTGGAAGCAAGCTGCACCATCAGCGGTTAGTTTCTCAATCTTTGCCGCTTTCAGATCGCTGTTGAAATTCTCGCTGAAATTTCCTTGCCTTGCCCGAGCAAACAGGTTGCCGCCAGTGGGACATTCTGCCACCAGCCGCTGTAAGTCGGCGGTTAAATGTTCAGGCACTGGCACCTGTTGTCCTTGCTTGGTCTTGGCTAGTTCTGGCCTCAGCATGATGGTCACGCCAGCTGATCCAAATTTTAGATCCTCAGCCTTCAAATTCATTAGGGCAGACCTTCTGGCTATGGTGCAGAACGCAAGCCGGTAGAGTAGCGACCTAGGCCAAGGCGCGGCTTTCGCTAGGCGTTCAACCTCGTCGATAGTTAAAGGTCTTCGCGCCTTAACAATCTTGGTGGAGTATTTCGGAAACTTCGGGGAGGTAGACAACAGACTACGGTCTGCCATCCACCGAGTAAATAGTTTGAGTGTTTCTAAAATTTTGCCTTTTGTGCCTGGCGCTTTGTCCATCCCAACGAACCACTGCGAAATCCATTCAGATGTAAGCGCACGCAGATCCTGAACTGTGACCAGTTCGAGTTCTGCCAATGCGCGCCGCAGCGCTGGCCGCGTGTTCGCCAAGGTCTTATGACTGATGCCACTGCTGGCGCGTTCAGCCTCAAACTGCGACACATACTCTGCCAAGGATTTGGTCGTCTCGATCACAGCTGGTAACTCTTTGCCGCTGGCAATGTTGTCTTCCTTGATCTGCCGGTTGTGCAAAATCCTTTGGCTGGCTTCTTTGTTTTTCACCAGCCTAATCGTCACGATTTGGCCGTTAGCCAGGCGAACTTGGCCATGCCAATCCTTGGATGGGATTCGAGCGCGTCCACCCTTCGACAACGGGAACCAAGTCATCTTGCCGTCGTGCATTAGGCAGACCTCGGTTTTACCTTTAACCACTCTGGTTTTTGCGCCGGCTGGGACAGGCCGGGTGTAGGTAGGTTTGTGCATGGGATCTTGCTTTTTTCTCGTAATGCTGGGTGTTAGACCCGTTTACGCTGGTACACACTACATTACAAGAAAAAGAAAATCAAATGCAAGAGCATCAGTATTTAGCCTGAAAATCACATACTAAATCCTCGCTACCCGATGAATCAATCGGCAAAATTGCTGGGAAAATTAAGTGTTTTTTTCTTGTCTTGTTATTTTCTTGTGATTTGTGGGGAGACATTTATTTACTAATCTTTACTAGAAAACAGTTTAATCTGGTTACAGACTACGATTCCCCACTGGCCAAGAATGGTTAGGAGTTTGTCCCATGGTTAAAGCAGTCGATCCCATTTGCAACTGGTGCAAAAAACCTGACAGCAGGTGTATTTGTGATGCTGCCGCAAATGCTTTCGCAGAGCCAGCGAATTTGAAAGTTTCCAAGACTGTTCCCGGCGTTGATGCTCTGACGTTTTTAATGGAAATACTTGGCTTAGCCATGTTTCTAATTGGCTTTACTTTATTTTGCGGCCTGATTGCTTTGGCAATTTTTGCTTCCCGAGAAACAAACAGCCCAGCATTTGGCGCAATGATTTCATTTGTTGGGTTCTTTTCAACCTTTGGAATTATGCTGTCCGGCAGCATTATGTATTTGTTGGCGCGAATCAATCACCGCTTGTGGTCCACCTAACCAACCACAATTCCCCAGCGGCTATACCGTGTGCCGAGCCGGTCAACGTCGTGCCAGCGTTTATCAAACCGGCGTGGTGTTTCGGCTATCGGTCCACGGCTGGGACATTGAAAATGCAACCGCCGATCCCGCTGGCCACCACATACCATGTAGTGACCTATTGGCTCGGTGCTGCATGTGGCCAACACGATGACTGGCCGCTTGGTTCGGGTGAACCATGCCAGGTCGGCTAGCGTCATGGTTCCGCTGATCACTGGCAGTCCTGATATCCGCATGGCTGATTCGATGGCTCGGGGATCGGTGCCATCAATTTCTGTGGTGAGTGTGTTTTTTCTTGCGACCTTGAAATGATTCCAGACGATTCGACAGCATACCGAACCGCAGTCGTAGTCGTGCTGCTGGCGCAGGTCCGGCAACTGAATCACGGCGCAATTGCCTGTGGCGAAATGTGCAAACTTCCATCGGATTTTCCTAAACGCTTGCAGTTGAACTGCAGAATCCACCCGCCTAGCGGTCGAGCCGCTCGGCCTTTCTCGGCGTGCCAACCGTCAATTTCATCTTTGTAGGTGCCGCACCTAATAAACAATTGCTTCTGTTTCCAGAGTTTTCCCACACCTGAAACACCGAGCATGATGTTTTCGTCGTAGTTTCTACGGTGGATGTGCCCGCTTACATAGATGTCTGCCGAGTACATGCTTCTAATACGATTTTGATCTATAAAGCCTCTAGTTACTTCAGCCCCACCTCCACTTCCATGGGTAAAATGTAACAATACTTGTCCTCTATGGTTTGACTTCTGGCTGATTTGAATTTGAACAAATCCCCAGTATCCAGCCTCCAGCGCCGTGCCGCCCATCTGGGTTAGGCCTTCGACGAACCGGGAGATTAAGTTTGTGTCATGCCGCTTGGCAACCGAGGTTTCATGGTTGCCTGGTGCGACGATTGCGAGAATGGATTTGTATGGCTTGAACCATTCGAGCGCAGTACTGATCACGCTGTCGAAGTATCTGCCGCCTCGATGCTCTTCGCGCAAACTATCCTGGCTGGATCTAGGATCCCATCTACCCTGCATCACATCGAATAGATCACCAGCGATTAGAATCGGCATGTTTCGTGATAGTGCGAGGTCCATGTGTTCCTTGAGCAATGCCAAGTCGCACTGCGCCGAGTCCCAATGCAGGTCGGTCAGAACCAACATCTCGGGAACATCCTTGCTCGAACTATCGATGCCGAATGAGATCTTGTGAACCTTGTCGTCGACCTTAGACGCAGACCAGTTGATTGGCATCGGGACTCCATTCCTTTAGGGACGAGAGCGAACCTTGGCCAGCCACGCGTTCGCATCCTCGCGCACGCTTGGGTTGTGGCTGGACCAGTCGAACAGGTGACCGAATGCCAGATGACAGGTATCACCGCACAGGGTGAGAAGGTTGGCCGGGTCTAGTTCGGAATCTCGGTCAATGTGGAATGGAATCACATGGTGAACTTCGAGTTCTTTGGAGCGTCCACACGCGGCGCAGGATCCAAATTTACTCAGGTGTTTAGATCTGACGGATCTCCAGCCAGGTGAGCGGGGAACTCCCAGCCACATTTCCAACTCTGGCTGGAAGATTTTGCGCCAGTTGATCACTTGCTTAGCCGGTTGATAAGCAGGCCAATTGCCCATTGCGCCAGTAGCATCCACGGAATCGGCAAGAACTGCTTGATCTCGTCTGGCGCTTCCGACTGGCTGATTGCTGCCTCCAGAGTTGCTTCAGGATTGAACTCTTCGCCTGTCGCCATGCTGGGAGCCGGCACAGCGATTTGCGCGCCGTAGAGAGCAACCGTTGCGGCGGCTGCAAGGACATCACGTCCCCATGGTTGCTTTTGCCTGGCGAAATCCAAAAGGATTTTCAAGGAATTGATTGGAAGTTCGTTAGGCAATTGAATCGGGTCAAACATGGTGAACCCCTTTTAAAAAACTGTTGAAGTCACTTCAAACGAACTTTCGTCAACTGCGGTGTAAGCGCCACCACCAGCAAAGTTAAAATAATGGGTGCCGCTGGCACCAACTAAATAGTCGTAATAGAAAACACCTATAGAACCTCTGACAATTGTTCCCGGGTAGTTGTAAGTTGTTGTCGTACCTGCGGGGTTTTTTACCTTGAGAACCACGGTAGTCGGATCAGCCAGCACGCTTGCCAAATCCTTGAAAGTCGCCTGTAGCCGAACAAGGTCGCCGACATTGTAGCTATAGGTGCCGGTGTTGGAGTTGTATGGCATATGTTAACCTCCGAGAATCGCAATGGTGATGGTAGTGGTCTCGGTGACAGTCATGGTTAACTGAGTGGATTTGCCTATTACGGTAGTCACAATATTCGCAGGCTCCGCCGAACTAACCGAACCACCAGCCAGCAAACCATACCCAGCCAATGCTAAGTTCAGCCGGTCGGTAAGTCTGCGAGTTGGCAGAGTCTTGGCCGCGCTGGCATCTGATCCGCCCAGGCTGGTGAATTGTGATAGGCAGAGGTTTAACTTGCTAATGTAGCTCATGCCCACACCTGGTTGGGTATAGCTGGATCTTCTGGGTCACGCTCGACTATGAACGGCAGAATCTCGGCTGGTAGCTCGATTTCTATTAGACTGCGAACCATAACCCACCATTTGCCATCACCGGCCATCACCGGCACAGGTTCCCCGTTTGGCCCTTCCGTGGTTTCCCCAGTGGGCGCGTAGTGTTCACCGATCACACAGATGGCTAGATCCAATGTGGCTTGAGTGGTCTGCCATTCGCCG
>SXGQ01798324.1_pt1 | contig 11336 bp, 9 predicted proteins | sample 3178371 | NCBI WGS metagenome assembly SXGQ01 (sample SAMN11356859, study PRJNA531348) | freshwater metagenome | isolation source: freshwater sample F1-20 | place: China: Fuxian Lake, Yuxi | collected 2017-12-25 | reverse complement strand
GGCCGCTCGTCAGCGCGGCGCTCACCGCCCGGGGGTCGATCAGGCCGCCACGGCGGGTGTTGACCAGCAGCGCCCCGCGCTTCATCAGCGCCAGCCGCCGGGCGTCGATCAGATGGTGGGTGGCGGCGGTCAGCGGGCAGTGGAGGGTGAGGATGTCGGCGGTGGCCACCACCTCGTCGAGCGGCAGGTAGGTGATCCCCCGGGCGATCAGCCCGGGGACGGGCTGGGGATCGTGGGCCAGCACCCGGCAGCCGAAGCCGAGGAGGATCTCCGCGACGCGCGTGCCGATCCGGCCCGTGCCGACCACCCCGGCCGTCCGGCCGTGGAGATCGAAGCCGAGTAGCCCCTCGAGCGAGAAATTGCCTTCGCGAACCCGGGCGTAGGCCTTGTGGAGACGGCGGACGAGCATCAACACCAGCCCGATGGTGTGCTCGGCGACGGAGTGTGGCGAGTATTCGGGGACGCGGACGACGGCGATCCCCGCCCGCCCGGCGGCCGCCATGTCGACCTGGTTGAAGCCGGCGCAGCGCAAGGCCACGAGCCCCACCCCGTGGGTCGCGAGTTGGTTGAGGGTCGCGGCGTCGAGACGGTCGTTCACGAAGCAGCACACCACCCTGGCGCCCGCGGCCAGCGGGGCGGTGTGGCAGTCGAGGGGGGCGTCGAGCCACCGCCACTCGATCGGTGTGCCGCTCGTCGCCTCCCCGAGGGACTTGCGGTCGTGGGGCTGGGTGGAGAAGCAGGCGACGAGCATGACGGTCTCCCGGGGACGCCGGTTGGTAGCCCGTGCCTGGAGCCGACCGGAACCGGCCTCGCCGCCGGGTGTGATCGATGCTACAGTCCCGCCCCCCTCCGGAGCCATGCCCGTGCCATCCCCCCAGATTCACGCCGGCATCTTCGCACTCCTGCCGGCCCTCCTGGTCGCGACGGTCGCGCACGGACAGGTCCCGTTGCAGCGGCCGGCTGCCCAGCCACCCGCCGTCAGACCGCTCCCCGCCGGTCCCGCCCCGGGGACGATCCAGGGGGCCGTCCAGCCGCAGTCAGGCGCCCAGCCGGTGGCTGTCCAGCAAATTGGCCCGCCCGCCGCACCGCCGCTTTCGCCGGAGGCGGCCGCCGCGCTCGATCGGCTGCTGGCGGCATGGGAGGCCCGCAACGCCGCCGTCCGCACCTGGTCCTGCGGCTTCTGGAAGTGGGAGTACAACGCCTTCGGTCCGGTCGGGCCCAAGGGAGACCGGCTCGCCTTTTCGGAGAGCACCGGCGAGATCAAGTACGCCATGCCCGACAAGGGGCTGTTCCGCGTCAAGGAATCGCGGCAGTGGAACCCGCAGACGTCGCGCTACGAGACGAGGGCCGGCGATGTCGGCGAGCACTGGGTGTGCAGCGGGACGAGCATCTACGAGTTCCGGCATTCGGAGCGGCAGTTGCGCGAGACGCGGCTTCCGCCCGAAATGCATGGCAAGGCGATCAGCGATGGGCCGCTCCCCTTCGTGTTCGGTGCCAAGGCCGACACGCTCAAGAAGCGTTACACGATGCGGATCATCACGCCGCCGGGTGTCACCGACCAGATCTGGCTGGAGGCGCTCCCGCGTTTCCAGGCCGATGCCGCCAATTTCTCCAAGGTCGAGCTGATCCTCCAGGCCCGCGACCTGTTGCCGTTCGCGATCCGGATCTTCAAGCCGGGTGGGCAGGACCACGACGTGTTCCAGTTCGATCCGAAGACGAGCCTTGTCGACAAGGGTCTCGACCTGATCCGCGACTTCTCCAAGCCGGTCACCCCCCTGGGGTACACGTTCATCCTCGAGGATGCCGCCGGTCCGCCCGCCCAGCAGACGGCCGGTCAGCCCGCGGCACCTCCCCGCTGAGCGGCCTGCCGGCCGCGTCCGGTTTGGCGGTGGTCGGGGCGGGGTATACTTGGCCGCCGAGGTGCGGTCCGGGCACGGGCAGTCGAGCCTCGTCGATCGATCCCGCCGGAGGGTGGCCATGCCCATCGTCGATCCGTCCCATCCCATCGCGCAACTCCTCCAACGCGACCGCCGCTACAAACTCGACGCTTATCTGTTCGTCCTCGAAGCGTTGTCGTTTGCCCAGGAGTCGCTCGGCCTGGGGGAGGAGCCCCCGGTCGCAGACCTGGAGCCCTACGCCGTCGACGAGGCGGGCGACCAGCCGGTGGAGGAGCGGGCGGCGGCATCGTCGGGTCGTCGGGCCAAGCCGGCGCGACGCCGGCGGCGGGGCAGCGAACGCCACCTCACCGGCCAGCAGCTCTGCGAGGCGGCCAGGCTCTATGCCCTGCAGCAATACGGCCTTCTGGCCCGGATCGTGCTCGGAGCCTGGGGCATCACCAGGACGGCCGATCTCGGCGAAATCGTCTTCAACATGATCGAGATCGGTCAGATGCGCAAGACGCGCCGTGACAAACGTGAGGATTTCCACGGCGTGTACGACTTCGCCGAGGTGTTCTCGCGCGATCCGGTGTTCGTGCCTCCAGACGACGAGGAATGAGCCCAGGGAGGGAGGATTGCCCGTACGCCGGCCGGGGCCGACCGGACGGGATCTTGACGCACTGCGGCGGCACACCGTCAACGGATGACACGAATGGGGGTGCACGACCAAGCGGGCGGGGGGACGGGGGGCGGATCGGTCTCCGGCCGGCCGACGGCTGCCGTCGCTCGCCCCCTGTGGCCGCTTCTGCTCGCGGCAGCGACCGAGGGGGCATGGCTGCTGTTCCTGCTGTGGCTTGCCACGCGGTAGCCTGGGGAGGGAAACCCAAGCCCCACCGCGCCGCCCCAGCCATGAACCGCTTCTTCGACGGCATCCCCCTCTGGTCGGCGCTCGTGCCGCTGGGGGTCTACCTGCTGCTGGTGGGCTGGGTCCATCTGCGGCGCCGGCCGGCGGTCATCTCCGGTGCCTGGGATGCGATCCTCCTCTGGCTCGGGCTCTCCGGGCTGACACTCGTCGGGCCGTTGGCGCTGGTCCGTCCTGCCGCCGGCGGTTCCCCGTGGAGTTGGCCGATCCTCCTCCTCGCCCTCTGCCTGATCGTGGTCCTCGCGGTGCTCGTCTCGCGGCCGCGGTTGGTGGTTTACAACATCACCCCCGAGCAGGTGCGGCCACTGGTGGCGGAGGTCGCCGCGGGTCTCGATGCCGCCGTCCGCTGGGCCGGCGACACCGCCGCCCTGCCGAGCAGGGGCCTCCAGGTGCAGATCGACGGTGACGGCGCCCTGCGCTGCGTGAGCCTGGTGGCCATTGGCGCGCGCCCGAGCGTCGAGGGGTGGGGGGAGTTCGGCCGAAGGTTGCGGCGGACCGTGCGGCGGTTGCGTGTGCGCCGCAACCTCTGGGGGCTGGTCCCGGTCGCGTTGGGGTGCTCGGTACTGGTTCTCGCCGGCTGGCTCGCCATCGGCTGATCCGCGCAGTGGAGTGTGGCATGTCGATCGACCTTTCCAGCCTGGGGATCTCCCACGCCACGGTGGTGCGCAACGCGCCGCCGGCCCGGCTCTACGAGGACGCGGTCCGTGGTGAGCGGGCGGTGATCGTGTCGAGCGGCGCCCTGGCCGTCCGCTCCGGAGCCCGCACCGGGCGCAGCCCCGGCGACAAGCATCTCGTGCGGCATCCGCGCTCGGAGGCCGAGGTCTGGTGGGGCAGCGTCAATCAGCCGATCGCCGAGGATGACTTCCTCGCCAACCGGCAGCGTGCGGTCGCGTTCCTCGATCGTGGCGACGTTGTCTATGTCGAGGACGGTTTCGCCGGCTGGGATCCGGCGACCCGGGTCAAGGTGCGGGTCGTCTGCAGTCGCGCCTACCACGCCCTGTTCATGCGCACCATGCTCATCCGTCCGACGGCGGCGGAACTGGCCTCGTTCGGGCAGCCCGACTTCGTGATCTACAACGCCGGTGCCGCCGAAGCCGACCCGGCGCGATCCCCGACGGGGAGCCGCACCGCCGTCGATCTTTCCCTCGAGCGTGGCGAATTGGTCATCCTCGGCACCGAGTACGCCGGCGAGATGAAGAAGGGGGTGTTCACGCTGATGCACTGGCGGCTGCCGGGCCGGGGCGTGCTCTCGATGCACTGCGCCGCGAATGAGGGGCTGACCGAAACCGGGGTGGGCAGCGACGTGGCGCTGTTCTTCGGTCTCTCGGGGACCGGCAAGACCACTCTCTCCGCCGATCCGCGGCGCCGGCTGATCGGTGACGACGAACACGGCTGGGGCGATGCCGGGGTGTTCAACATCGAGGGGGGGTGCTACGCGAAGTGCATCCGCCTGTCGCCGGAACGGGAGCCGGAGATCTTCCGGGCGATCCGCTTCGGCACGGTGCTCGAGAACGTCGTCGTCGACGAGTCGAGCCGCGAGATCGACTACGACTCCGCGGCGATCACCGAGAACACCCGGGCCGCCTATCCGATCGAGTTCATCGACAACGCGAAGATCCCCTGCGTCGCGGGCCATCCGCGCAACGTCATCTTCCTCACCTGCGATGCGTCCGGGGTGCTGCCGCCGGTGAGCCGCCTCTCGCGGCCGCAGGCCATGTCCCACTTCCTCTCCGGCTACACCGCCCGTGTGGCCGGCACGGAGGTGGGGGTGGTCGAACCCGATGCCGCATTCTCCGCCTGCTTTTCCGCCGCCTTCCTCGTCCGTGATCCCGCCGTGTATGCCCGCCTGCTGGCGGAACGATTGGCGCGGCACGACGCACGGGCATGGTTGGTGAACACCGGCTGGACAGGAGGGGCGTACGGTACGGGGCGGCGGATCGACCTCGGGGCGACGCGACGCATCATCGACGCCATCCATGCCGGCCGGCTCGACGGTGCCCCGACGGCCCGTGACCCCGTCTTCGGGCTCGAGGGGGTGACCCGGGTACCAGGGCTCGAGGACGACCGGTTCCTCGACCCGCGTCGGGCCTGGAACGACACGGCGACCTGGGACCGGTCGGCCCGAGCCTTGGCCGGCCGCTTCCGTGACAACTTCTCGCGTCTTGCGGCCGCGGCCGGCCCCGAAATCGTCGCCGCCGGTCCCGGCTGATCGCCGTCCGCCTTCCCGACGGTGGCTATACTGCCGTCAACGGCCGTGGGCCCAGGCCCATCGGCCGTCCGTCCGCCCGTCGCCCCCAGTTCCTCCCCGTCGAAGGAGTCGTGATCATGGCTTCCGGTTCTCTCGTTCCTGGTGCGCTGTTCAGCCGTGTCGTCCCCCTCGCGGTCGTCTGCTGCCTGGCGGCGCTCGTTCCCGCCCGGGCCGATTCGCCGCTCAGCGGCGAGATGAAGAAGATCGACGGCGCGGCGGTCGACCTCGGCTCCTACAAGGGCAAGGTCGTGCTCGTGGTCAACGTGGCCAGCCGGTGCGGCTACACCGGTCAGTACGCCGGGCTGCAGAAACTCCACGAGCAGTACAAGGACAAGGGCCTTGTGGTCCTCGGTTTCCCGGCCAACGAGTTCGGCGGCCAGGAGCCGGGAACCGACGGTCAGATCGCCGACTTCTGCTCCTCGAAGTACGGCGTGACGTTCGACATGTTCTCGAAGGTCGTCGTCAAGGGCCCCGGCAAGGTGGCCCTCTACAAGGCGCTGACCGAATCGGCCAATCCGCCGGGCGAGGTGTCGTGGAACTTCGAGAAGTTCCTCATCGGCAAGGACGGCCGGGTGGTCGGCCGCTACAAGTCGGCCGTCGCCCCCGACGATGCGAAGTTGACCGGCGCCATCGAGGCGGAACTCGGCAAGTAGTCCCAGGTTCCGTCAACGCGGTGTGGGCACAGCGGGGCGTGGCACAGTGGGGCCTGGCACAGTGGCGGCGGGCACAGCGGGGCGTGGCACAGCGGGGCGTGGCACAGCGGCGGCGGGCACAGCGGGGCGTGGCACAGCGGCGGCGGGTGTGGCGGGGCACGGCCCCGTCACGCTGCCCGCGCCCGGTTGATCGCGTTGGCGGTCAGGCCGCGCCCCATCCTTCGCCGGACGATCCACGCCGGGCGGTGCTGGGCCTCGCGGTAGGTACGGACGACATACTCGCCCACCAGGGCGACGGCCGCGGTGGGGCAGGCCGCCACCCCGGCGGTCACCGCGAGGATCGCCGCCAGGCTCGGACCGTCGCCCGTGCCACGGGAGATGGCGGTGATGGTGGCGACCGCAGCCACCGTCAGGAGCCCCCCGGCGATCACCCAGGTGAGCCGCACCGGCGCATCGGAGGAGATCACGAGGGCATCGGCCGCCAGTTTGGCGAGCTTGACGATCGAGTAGTTGGTCGCTCCTGCCAACCGGGCATGGCGGTCGTACCAGACTGGCTCGTGTCGGAAGCCGGTCCATGCGACCATGCTGCGCAGGTAGCGGCGCCGCTCCGGGAGTGCGACCACCGTGTCGACGACAGCCCGGTCGAGGAGTTTGAAATCCCCGGTGTCGACGGGGATCGGGTGGGGCACCAGCCGCGACAGGAGGCGGTGGAACAGCGCCGCCGTCACCAGCTTGAACCGTGTCTCCCCCTCGCGCGATCGGCGCCGCCCATATGCCACGTCGACCCCCTGCCGCCAGAGGGCGATCATCTCCGGAATCACCTCCGGCGGGTCCTGCAGGTCGGCGTCGATGAGCACCACCGCATCGCCGGAGGCCTCGGCGAGGCCGGCCGACATCGCCGCCTGCTGGCCGAAGTTGCGGGCGAGTTGGAGCACGCGCGCCCGTGGGTCGGCGCTGGTGATCCGCTCGAGGCAGGCGAGGGTCGTGTCACGGCTGCCGTCATCGACGTAGACGAGCTCGAAGTCGAGGCCGGTCGATTCCAGCACGCCGACGAGCCGGCGGTGCGTGGTGGCGATCACCGCCTCCTCGTTGTGGCACGGGATGACGACCGACACTCGTGGCTGGGCAGGCCGGCCGGGAGTGGATGGACAGAGGGGGACGGCGCTGTCGGACGTGGGGTGGGAGGGAGAGGTCATCGGTGGAGCCTCGCGGGGGCATTGCCGACGGCGGCACCGGCATCGGGGAAGGTGCCGACGAGACAAAAATCCTGATCCTTGAACAGCGGTCGACGGCGGCCCACCACGGCGGTCCGTGGCGGCAAAAAGGGCTCGAGCGCGGTGAGGTGGTCGGCGGGAACGATCAACACCGCGTCGGGTCCCGAACGGAGAAAATCCGCAGCGGCAGCCGCGGCTTCGGCAGGCCATTCGCGTACCTGCTCACGGGCGTATTCGCGTACCTGCCCACGGGCGTAGTAGACGATGGTGGGAGTGTTCTGGGGGAATGCCGCCAGCCGCGCGGTGCCACCCGCATGGCGGTGGGCCGCCTCGACCAGTTCTGGCAGGGCGTTGGAGGTGGCGATGCGCCGTGCTGCGGGGCCGACCGCGAGCCCCGTGTAGACCAACCCCGTGACGACCAGTGCCGCCAGTGCGCCGTTCGGCGATCGGTTCCTCAACCACCAACAGGCCAGCGCCCCGACCACCGGGATGATGCCGACGGCGGCGGCCGCCTCGGCATCGCTGAGGCCGTGTCTGCTGGCGACGAGCACCGTGGCCGCTGTGGCCACCCCACCCAGAGCGAGGCTCACGACACCCGCCGTCAGCCATCGCGGATGGGGCCACGTGGTCTGCCGACAGGCATCGACGGCGAGGGCCGCGACGAGGAGGGCTGCCGCCGGGTAGGCGGGCAGGACGTAGTTGGGGAGCTTCGTCGCCGAGAGTGAGAACCCGACCAGCCACACCGTCAGCCAGACCAGTCCCAGGGCGAGGGCGCGGCGCTGCGGCAGGCCGCCGCCTCCGTGGGCCACACGCCGGCCTGCCAGCACCACCGACAGGGGAAGGAAGCACGACCACGGAAAGAAGCCGACCAGCATCCCCACGACGTGAAACAGAAGGCCACCCCGGTGGTTTTCCATCGGTGCGGCGAAGCGGCCGATGTTGTGGACGAGGAAGAACCCCGCCGGCCACTCGCCGCCGGTGCGGATCGAGACCGCGGCATACCACGGCGCGGCAACGGCCAGCATGCCGACGCCGATCGCCAGCGGCCGCAGCGCCACCGTCGCATCCCACAGGCCGCCGATCACCTCCCGTGGACCACGCTGACCGGAGGCGGCCACGCGCGTGCCGGCGGCGCATCCCCATGCCCACAGCCCCAGCACCGCGGCGGGCCCCACCAGTCCGATCGGTCCCTTGCACAGCACGGCCAGCCCGCAGAGACCCCCCACCGCCAGGGCACGGCGCATCGACAGCCGCGCCGTGGCCGATGTCGCCGCGATGAGCGGTTCGGCGGCCAGCACGGTGGCCCAGGCCGTGGCGGCGGTGAGGATCGCGTCGGGAGTGGCTGCATGGGCCTCGATTCCGACCAGCAGGCAGCCGACGAACGCCAGCGCGGCCGTGACCCCGGTCGCCGGCGAAAACCAACGGCTCCCGGCGCGCCACAGCGCCAGGGCCGCCAGCAGGGTGGCGACGGCCGCCGGCAGGCGTGCGGCGCGCTCGTCGGGCCCGAAGAGGGCGAAGGCGGTCGCCATGCACCAATGCATGAGAACCGGTTTGTCCACCGCGAGCGTGCCGTTGTAGGAGGGCACGACCCAGTCGCCCGTCGCGAGCATCGTGCGCGCGATCGCCGCGAACCGCGGCTCGTCCTCGTCCCACAGCGGCATCGGCGCGAACCCCACCGCCAGGCAGGCGATGGAAGCGCCGACGACCAGCGCCCAGGAGCCGCGCCGGTCCGCGTGGTGCGCGGTGGAGGTCGTCACGGGGTGGTGGGGGATGCTTGGCATGCCACAAGGGTCTCCGCGGCGGTGCGCCGTCCGATGACCAGGAGGTCGTCGGTGAACGGCAGGGGCACCCGATGGACGATGTCACAAGCGGACGGGAGCACGGCGGCGAGCCCGTGCCCATGTTCCTGGGCGGTGAAGACGAGACCGTCGGGTCGCGTCTGCAGGTGGCGCAACGCCTCCGCCACCGATTCGACCGGGCGGATCGTCGCCCCGGTATAGAAGACGAGGCTCGCCGGAACCGGTCCGAGCGATACCCAGGCGTCGGCAGCGGCGGTGGTCGGGAGGCTGGCGGCCAGATGACGCGGCCCGGCCGAGCCGGCCTGCACGGCGGCGGGGCCGATGGCCGCCAGGAGACCGGTGAAGAACGTTGCGGTCACGGCCAGTGTCGCGATCGATCGGCCGCGCAGGTCGTGGGCCTGCCACCACCAGGCGAGGCAGCCGCCCGCAGCCGCGAGGAGGCAGGGCAGGGCGAGGATCGGGGTGGTGCTGGGAAGCCTGTCGATGCCCGCCAGGGCAGCCGCACCCGCCAAGGCAGCCGCGCCACCGGCCAGACCGACGATGACGAGGATCGACCAGGCCAGCCCCAGCACACGGTCCGGAGTCTGCACGCCGTCGGCACGGCGGCCGGGGAACGGGAGTTTGTCGGTCGCCCAGTCGAGGAGAAACGCCGCCGTCAGCACCGCCAGCGCCGGGTAGGCGGGCCAGACGTAACCGGGCAGCTTCGTCGCCGCGAGGGAGAAGGCCAGCAGCCAGGTCGTGAGCCAGACGCCGGCGATGGCCGTCGCGCGGTGCCGCGGTTCGGATGGTCTCGACGCGAGGACCAGAGCCCGGACCGCGACCGCCAGGAGGACGATCGACCAGGGGAAGAAGCCGACCGCCAGGGTCACGGGGTAATAAAGCCAGGAGCCCGAGTGCCCCTCCATCGCCCCGGCAAACCGGCCGACGTTGTGCACCAGGAAGAACCCGCGCGGCCACTCACCGCCGGTACGCAACGTGACCCAGGCGTACCACGGCGAGGCGACCAGCAGCGCGCCGGCCACGATCCAGCCGGGCCGCACACCTGCCATTCCACGCCACACCCGGGTCGTCGGTGGCGCGTTGCCGGGCGCCAGCAGCATTCCGCAGGCCAGGAATGTGACCAACGGCAGCACCAGGCCCACCGGCCCCTTGGCGAGCAGCGCCGCACCACATGCAGCCCCGATCGCCAGGCCGCGCCGTGGTGAGATCAGCGGCGTGATCTCCGAGACGACACCGCCGGGAGCGGAGCCACAGCTGCCCACGAACAGGCGCCATGCGAGCGTGGTGAAGAACACGAGCGGGGCATCCGGGGTCGCAGCCCGGCCGCCGACGGCGGTCCACACGCAACTGGCCATCGCCAGACCGGCCACGAGGCCGACCGCCGGTCCGTGGAGGTGCCGACCGATCTGCCAGGTGAGCAGGCAGGTCCCGATCGAGAGGATGGCGCCGCCGAGACGGGCCCCGGTCTCGTTGCGGCCGGCGATGGCAAAGCCCGCCATCTGCAGCCAGTTCACCAGAGCGGGTTTCTCGGTGCGCAGTCGGCCGTTGAACATCGGCACGACCCAATCGCCCCGGTCGAGCATCGCCGCTGAACAGGCGGCGTTGCGCGGTTCGTCCTCGTCGTGGAGCGCGGCTCCCCCCAGGTTCACCAGGAGCACCAGTGCGGCGACACCGGCGACGAGCGGTCCGTGGCTGCGATCGGAAAACACGGGGGGGCCCTGCGCCGGGAATCGAGGCTTCCGCGACGCGGCCATCCGAGGGCGACGTGCGGGGGCGGGAGGGTAGGCCGACTGGGGATGCGGGTCAAGGCGTGCGCACCCCCGTTTTCCCCGGGTCGCAGGCCGGTTGACCGCCCCGGCCGGACGGGTATGTTCAAGGCCTGTCAGGCGTGTTCCGGCCCTCTTCCGGCCGGCTGGAGAGTGACCCGTTGGCAGACTCTGACAACCCTTCCGATCCGGACGCCACGGGCGGCGCTGACGGCCTGCCTGGCCCCGGGGAACCGGGTCGCCTCCCGGAGGAACCGGGTCGCCTGCCGGAGGAACCGGGTCGCCTGCCGGAAGCACCGGGTGGCCTGCCGGAAGCACCGGGTGGCCTCCGCGACAACTCGGGGGGGCGGCTCATCGAGCTGCCCATCGAGCAGGAGCTGAAGGACAGCTACCTCACCTACGCGATGAGTGTCATCGTCGCGCGGGCCCTGCCCGATGTCCGCGACGGCCTCAAGCCGTCGCAGCGACGGATCCTCGTCGCCATGAACGATCTCAACCTCTCCCCCGGGGCCGCCCGGGTGAAGTGCGCCAAGATCAGTGGTGATACCAGCGGCAACTACCACCCGCACGGTGAGAGTGTCATCTACCCGACCCTCGTCCGCATGGCCCAGGAATGGAACATGCGGCACGTGCTCATCGACAAGCAGGGCAATTTCGGCTCCATCGCCGGCCTGCCTGCCGCCGCGATGCGCTACACCGAGGCCCGGCTCTCGCCGATCGCCTCGCTGATGCTCGACGATCTCGACCTCGACACGGTCGATTTCGTGCCGTCGTACGACGAGCGCAACACCGAGCCGGTCGTCCTCCCGAGTCGTTTTCCGAACCTCCTGGTCAACGGTGCGGGGGGCATCGCGGTC
>SXGQ01404647.1_pt1 | contig 11336 bp, 7 predicted proteins | sample 3178371 | NCBI WGS metagenome assembly SXGQ01 (sample SAMN11356859, study PRJNA531348) | freshwater metagenome | isolation source: freshwater sample F1-20 | place: China: Fuxian Lake, Yuxi | collected 2017-12-25 | reverse complement strand
GATCAAGCTCGCCGAGGACGGCGAGGTGCTCGTGCGCGCCGACGCCGTGATGACCGGCTACCGCAACCTGCCCGACAAGACCGCCGAGACCATCGACGCGGACGGCTGGCTGCACACCGGGGACATCGGGGAGTTCGACGATGACGGCTACCTGAAGATCGTCGACCGCAAGAAGGAGCTCATCATCAACGCGGCCGGCAAGAACATGTCGCCGTCGTTCATCGAGGCGACCCTGAAGTCGTCCTCGCCGCTCATCGGGCAGGCGTGCGTCATCGGCGACGCGCGGTCCTACAACACCGCGCTCATCGTGCTCGACGCCGACTTCGCCCCGATGTGGGCGCAGCAGCAGGGCATCGAGGACGCGTCGCTGGAGTCGCTCGCGCGCGACGATCGGGCGCGGGCCGCGGTGCAGGAGGCCGTCGACGCCGCGAACGCCAAGCTCAGCCGGGTCGAGCAGATCAAGAAGTTCACGATCGTCGAGGGCGACTGGCTGCCCGGCGGCGACGAGCTGACCCCGACCATGAAGCTCAAGCGCAAGCCGATCGGCGCGAAGTACGACGACGCCATCAACGCGATGTACGCCTGAGACGTCCACGTCCGTCGGCGGCCGATTCATGGTCGGCCGCCGAACGGTCGATGACAACAGGTGAGTCGCGTCGCTCCGAACTGCGCGGCTCCCTTTTCCCGCAGCGCCCCGTGATCCGCCGGATCGCGATCCCCGCTGCCCCCAGGACGTGACGCGATGTCGTCGACCATGCAGTCCGCACGACCGGCGAAGACTGTCGTGCTCGCCGAGCAGTGGCGCAGGTATCAGGACACCCGCGACCGGGTGGTCCGCGACCAGCTGATCCTGGCCTACTCCCCGATGGTCAAGTACCTCGCGGGACGCATGAAGTCGCGGATGCCGCCGCACGTGGACGTCGCGGACCTCATCTCGTTCGGCCTCGGCGGACTCATCCACGCGGTGGAGCGGTTCGACCCGGACCAGGGCGTCGCCTTCGAGCTCTACGCCACGACCCGCATTCGCGGCGCGATCCTCGACGAGATGCGCGCCCAGGACTGGGTGCCTCGCTCCGTGCGCCAGGAGGCGCGGGCCATCGACCGGGCGACCACGGACCTGACCCGGCGGCTGCAGCGCGTGCCGACGGAGACCGAGGTCGCCGACGAGCTGACCATGACGCCGGAGGAGCTGGATGCCTCGCTGCTGCGCATCGCCGACGGTCGGGTCGTCGCGCTCGACGCGCCGCGGAGCTTCGGGGGAGACGACGGCTACGAGGCGTCGCTCGGCGACACCCTCGCCGACCCGGAAGCCACCGACCCGGGCGCGTCCGTCGATGCGGCGGACGTCACCGAGATCCTCGCTCACGCGATCGAGCAGCTCGACGGGCGCAAGCAGATCATCCTCGGCCTGCGGTACCACGAGCAGCTCACATTCGCGGAGATCGGTGAGGTGCTGAGCCTCACCCAGTCCCGCGTGAGCCAGCTGCACACCGCGGCCGTGTTCGAGATGCGCGCGTTTCTGCCGGCCGACCTGGCCGCGTAACGCGCCGCGCGCCGGATCAGGCGCGCTTCTCTGCTGCTTCTGCGCGAAGGACGGCCGCCTGAGCACGAACCAGTGCGGCGTCCGCACGGTCGCGACTGGCCCTGGCGCGGGCGCGCGCGTCCTGCTGAAGGGCCAGCGGCGTGACGGGGTCCGGTTGCTCGGAGTGCGGGAGGTCGTGGACGGCGCGGAGCTCGTCGATGGCCTCCTGGTGGTCGTCGCGACCGCTCTGCGACTGGTCGAGTGCCTCCTGCTGGGCGTCCTCGGTCGCCTGGCTGCGATCCAGGCGGGCCTGGCGGTCGTCGAACCCGGCAGCGGCGCCCCGCTCGCCGGAGCCGATGCCGGCGCGCTCGATGTCGAGCGTGACCTGGTCCTGATCGACGCGTGCCTGATCGCGATCGCCGAGCAGCTGCCCACGATCGCCGAGGAGCTGCTCGAGGTCGACGAGTCCCTGCTCACGACGGAGTTCGCGTTCCTTGCGGTCCTGGGTCATCTCGGTGTCCTCACGGGTTTGCTGCTGGGCCAAAGGTCATCGACTGGGCCCGGGCGGGCGATCCAGAATCCCTGCGCGTAGTCCACGCCCATGAGGCCCAGGAGCTCGAGCGTGGCCTGATCCTCCACGCCCTCGGCGATGGTCTTGATCCCGAAGTCGCGCGCGACACTGACCATCGCATGGACGACCTGGCGATCTCCCGCGTTGCCGACGAGGTCGCGAACGAACGCGATGTCGATCTTCAGGAAGTCCACCGGCAGGTTGCGCAGGTAGGTGAACGCGCCGTACCCGACTCCGAAGTCATCCAGGGCGAACGAGCATCCGAGTTCGTGGAGCCGCGCGGCGAAGGTCCGCGCCTGCTCCATGTTGTCGGCCACGGCGCTCTCGGTGATCTCGAAGATGATGTTCTCGGGTGGCGCGCCGCTGTGGCGCACGAGGCGCTCGATCTCGTCCACCTGCGCGGAGTCCGAGATGGTCGCGCCCGAGAGATTGATCTCCACACGGTGATCGCGGGCAAGCGCCAGCGCTGCACCGAGCACCCAGCGGTCGATGAGGCCGATGAGACCGAACCGCTCGGCCTGGGGGATGAACTCCCCCGGGGGGATCAGTCGCGGGGTCCCGGGCACGCCCCGCATCCGCACCAGCAGCTCGGCTTGGTCGATCTCGCCGGTCGCGAGGTTCAGGATCGGCTGCGCGTGGAGCACGAGGCGATCCTGGGCGATCGCGCTGTGAACGAGGTCGGTCCAGACGAGACGCTCACGCAGGGTGGCCTCGTCGCGCTTGCGATCGGTGATGTCGGTGAACGTCCCGCAGACGGCGTAGATCGTGCCTTCGGCGTCGCGGAGCGGGAACTTCACGCTGGAGTAGTCGCGCGCTTCACCGTCGATCCGGACCACGTCCTCGCGCTGAACGACATCGCCGGTCTTCAGGACCATGTCGAGGCTGAACCGGTTGACCGCCACCGCCTCGTCCGGCAGCAGTTCGTCGTCGCGCCGGCCCAGGATCTGCGCCCGGGAGAGACCGACGCGCTCCTCGAAGGCGACGTTGACCATCTGGTAGCGGTACTCGAGGTCCTGGACGAACAGCGGCTCGGGTGTGTTGTCGAGGATCGAGCGCAGGTATCTCTCGCTGGTGCGCAACGCCGCATCGGCGTCGCGCCGCTTGGTGATGTCCTGCAGCAGGCTGACGACGAACGCCGGCTGTCCGTCGTCGTCACGCAGGAGCTCTGAACGGACGTGAACCCACACGATCGACCCGTCCCTCGCGATGCAGCGTCGGTCCCGCTCGAGGGTGGCGACCTCACCCGCTGCCGCGCGCACGGCCCACGTGGTGTCCGCCGCAAGGTCGTCGGGGTGCGTGATGAGTGACGGGTCGATCGTGAGGAGTTCGCGATGGTCGTAGCCGAGCATGCGCGCGTAGGTCTCGTTCAGCCGCAGCCACCGACCCTCGAGGTCGACGATCGACATGCCGATCGGCGCGCGGTCAAAGGCGGTCGCGAGCAGCTTCGCGCTGTCACGGGCGGAGGCATCGCGGGCGTCGATCACGGACGTCAGCCGTTCCTCCTCGGCGAGTGTTCGCGCCGACACGAGCACACCGATCGTCTCGCCACCGTCGATCAGGGGGGCGGCGTGGATGCTGTAAGGCGTATCGCCGCGCCGGAACGTGAAGTTGGCGGTCTGTCCCGCGAGCGCTGCGTCGCAGTGGGAGCGGAGCCTCTCCCACGAGGGCAGTGTGTCCGCTGCGAGCCGGCCCTCAATCGACGCGGGTGCCAGGTTGAGCCGGGTCAGTTCGTCCCCCGCGGCCATGCGGATGCGCAGATCCCGGTCGAGCACGAAGAGCACGCCGCCTTGGACTCCCGCGAGCAGCGCGTCGCCGTACATCCGCAACTCTGAGGTGCGCCCGAGATCGAGCCTGCGTCGCGCGACGGCCATGGCAGCTGCTGACTCTCTACTCCCCTCACGGATGTCCGTCGGCCCGGAAGTAAGAGGAGCTCGAGGCTCACGGGATATGACGAAGAGTATCTGAACGATCGATAGCCGTGGACGAATGTTGTCCGTCTGGTCAATCGGCGTACGCTTCGCTCGTGCTGCTCGGGCGCGACCATGAGATCGGGGAGATCCAGCGGCTGATCGCCGATGTGCGAGCGGCGCGGGGGCGTTCGGTGCTCATCACGGGCGATCCTGGGATCGGGAAGACCGCCCTGCTCCAGCACGCCCGAGCGGAGGCGACGGGCACGCGGGTGGTCGGCACGGTCGGCGTGGAGGCCGAGGCGAACCTGCCGTTCGCGGCGCTGGCCGACGTCGCCGGTCCGCTCGTCGATCACCTCGACGCGCTGCCCGCGCCGCAGGCTGACGCGATCCGCGCGGCGCTGGCGCTCACCGATGCGCCGCCTCCCGCCGGAGACCGGCTGGCGGCCTGCGCGGGTCTGCACGGTCTGCTCCGGGAGGCGGCGCGGCGCCAGCCACTGCTCGTGCTGGTCGATGACGCACAGTGGCTCGATGCTCCATCGGCCGAGTGCCTCGGGTACGCGGCGCGCCGGCTCGACGGCGCTCAGGTCGCCGTGCTCGCCGCGGCGCGGACCGACACACCGGTTCCTGCGCTGACGGGGCGGCCGATCGACAGCCTGACGGTCGCCGGGCTCGAGCAGGATGACGCCGCCACGCTGCTGCGCTCCTCCGCCGGGGAGCTCGCTCCCTCGGCTGCGGAGGCGCTCCTGGAGGCGGCGCACGGCAGCCCGCTGGCGCTCCTCGAGCTGCCGTCGCTGCTGACCGACGAGCAGCGGCGCGGGGTGCAGCCCTTCACCCCGGCGCCCGCCCCCGGAGGCGACCTGTGGGAGGCGTTCTCGTTGCGACTCGCGCGTCTGAGCGTCCCGGCCCGGACGGCCACCCTGGCTGCGGCGCTGTCGGTGGATCGCACGGTCGGACCAGTGGTGGCGGCATGCGTCGATCTCGGGCTCGGGGTGTCCGCGCTGGAGGAGGCCGAGGAGGCGCGGATCGTCCGCTTGGACGCCGGCACCGTGACCCTCACGCATCCGTTGCTGCGCGGGGTCGTCGTCCAGAGCGCGCCCGGTGCCGAGCGGCGTCGCGTGCATACCGCGCTTGCCGCCCACACGCGGCCTGACGCCCGTGCGTGGCACCTGGCGGCGGCCGCGGTGGGACCCTCCGCCGAGGCGGCGGATGCGCTCGACGGGGCCGGCCGCCGCGCGATCGGCCGCGGCGCGCACACCGTCGCGGCCGACGCGTTCCAGCGGGCCGCCGAGCTCACGGGTGACACCTCATCGCGTGTGGGGCGTCGCGTGCAGGCCGCAGTGGAGGCGGCTTACGGCGGGGAGTACGAGCGAGCGGCAACGCTGCTCGACCAGGTCCTCGACGAGGTGACCGAGCCCGGGGTCCGGCTGGTCGCCCGGCACCTGCAGGCGGTCATCGCGCTGGTGGGCGGGATCCGGCCGGTCCTCGACAACTACGACGTCCTCGACGCCGAGGCGCGCGCGGTCGCCGCCACCGCGCCCGCTGTGGCGGCGACCCTGCACGCCGACGCCGCGATGGTGTCCGTCGTGGGCGGCGACTGCCGTCGGGCCGTCGCGTCGGCGCAGGCCGCCGCTGCCGCCCTGCCGGCTGAGGCCGACGCGACCGCGCGCTGCCACGTCCAGGCGATCCTCGGGATGACGCTGGCGCTGCGTGGGGACGTCGAGGCCGCCCGTCCGGCGCTGCGGTCCGCGGGCGAGCTGCTCGGTGAGGTCGACCCGCTGTCCCCGGTCGCCGGGTCGATCTCCTTTGCGCTGCACGGCCGCATCTGCCTCGGCGACGCGGCACTGCTGCGCGACGAGGTCATCCGCATCGCCGACGCGGTTCGCGCCGCCGGCGCGCGGGGGCTCGTCCCGCACCATCTGCTCGTCGGCGCGGACGCGGCGCTGCGGCTCGGCCGCTGGGACGACGCCGAACGCGAATCCGACGAGGCGGCCGAGATCGCGCGCCTCTGCGGACAGCGCGGTCCGCTGGCCGCCGCGCTCGTGGTGCGCGCACGGCTGCACGCGGCGCGCGGTCGCGAGGAGGCCTGCCGCGACGATGTCGCCGAGGTCCTCGCGATCGCCGACGCCGCGGGCTACGCGACATCGGCGCTCGGCATCCACGCCGTGCTGGGGTTCCTGGAGCTGGGACTCGGGCAGATGGGCCGCGCGGTGGAGGTGCTGGAACGCGTCGCGGTGCGCGCGCCGGAGGTCGGCATCACCGACCCGGTGACGATCCCGTGGGCCCCGGACCTGGTTGAGGCCTATTGCCGCGTGGCGCGCCTCGATGATGCCCGCGCGCTCACCGCCGAGATCCAGGCGCACGCCCGGGACGGCGGTGTGCCGCTGGCACTCGCGCTGGCTGCGCGGTGCGAGGGTCTGACGGCGGACGACGATTTCGATGACGCGTTCACCCGCGCGCTGGCGCTGCACGACGAGGTCGCCAGCCCGTTCGAGCGGGGGCGCACGCTGCTCGCCTGGGGCGCGCGCCTGCACCGTGCGCGCAGGCGGGTCGAGGCGCGCGAGCACCTGCGAGCGGCGCGCGAGGCCTTCGTCGCCCTCGGAGCCGCGCCGTGGGCCGGCCGAGCCGAGGCGGAGCTGCGGGCCGCCGGGGCGGTCAGCCGCGCCGCCGTCGGCGACGACGACGAGCTGACCGCCCAGGAGCACCGGATCGCGCTCGCGGTGGCGCGCGGGGCGACGAACCGCGAGGTCGCGGCCGAGCTGTACCTCAGCCCGAAGACCGTGGAGTTCCACCTCGGCCGCGTGTACCGCAAGCTCGGCGTGCGTTCGCGCACCGAGCTCGCGGCACTGGTCGCCGAGGGCGAACTCGCGAACTGACCTACTGGAGGCAGAGCACGTAGGCCTTCACGTCGACCGTGGCCAGGCCGCCGGCCAGGTTGGTGGCCTTCGCGTTCCAGTCGGTGAACGTGTTGCCGTCGACCGGGGTCAGGCCCCCGCCGACGGACGGGTGCGAGCCGTGGAAGATCGCGTCGCTGGCCGACTGCTGGGTCATGCCGCCGCCTCCGACCGGCGTCTCGCCGGCCAGGCACTCGGCTTCGGCGCGGCCCGAGCCGCCGTCGGGGATGGCGGTGCTCGCGGATCGCACGACGATCGTGCCGAGCTCGCCGCTCTGGATGGCGCCGGCGTGGATGTCGATCGAGCGGACCGAGTTGTTCTCGATCTCGCGGCTGGCGACCGTCTGGCTGTCGAGGTCGTCGGCGTCGACGACGTCCACGCCCGGCAGCGCCTGGGCGGTGCCGCCCAGGGCGACGGACAGGGCGATGATGCCGAGGACGGTGCCGGGACGGGGGATACGGCGGAACCTGCGGTACATGATGGGCCTCCGGGGGTAGGGGATCGGGGTGCCGTCCATTGAGCCAGCGCCGCCTGTGAAAGGCACCGGGAGACCCCCTGGTTCGAGTCCGTTCGCTCGCCGTTCACCCTCGGTGAACACCCCTGCGGGTGGACGCGCGGTCGACCCTGAGGCCCTTCGATTTGGCCGTGCGGCGAAGGTCCTGCGGTCGGGGATGGTCGATCCTCCACTGGTGACCGCCACCGACGTCGGCCTCTTCGAACCGTCCGCCAGGCCCTGGGACGAGGCACGTGCCGCGGGGCCGGCGGGAACCGGGCTGATCGAGGCGCTGGAAGGCGCGGAGGACCTCGACGGCCTGCGCGCCGACGTGCGGTCGTACCTGGATGCCGCCGGTGTGCGATTCGGCGACGGCAGCGGGTGGCCGTTCACGGTCGACCCCGTGCCGCGCGTGCTGAGCGCCGACGAGTGGCGGACGCTGGCCGCCGGGCTCGAGCAGCGCGTCCGGGCACTCGACGCGTTCGTCCGCGATGCGTACGGTCCGCGGCTGGCCGTGGACGCGGGGATCATCACCGACGGGCAGATCGAGCAGACCGAGGGCTACGAGCCGCTCCTCCGTGGCGTCTGGCCCGAGCCGGCGATGGCGCTCGGCGTGAGCGGGCTGGACATCGTCCGCGACGACGACGGCACGCTGCTCGTGCTCGAGGACAACCTGCGGACGCCCTCGGGCCTCGCGTACGCCGTGGCCGCCCGTCGCGCCGTCGTCGGGGCGCTCACCGCGCGCGGCATCGCGACCCCGCCGATCCGCGACATGCCGGGAGAGAGCATCGCGCTGCTCGGGGCCGCGCTCCGAGCCGCCGCGCCCCACGGGACGAAGGAGCCGCAGAGCGTCGTGCTCACCGACGGGCCGTCGTCGGTCGCCTACTACGAACACGCGTGGCTCGCGGCGCAGCTCGGTGTCCCGCTCGTGACCCTCGCCGACCTCGAGCGCAGCCGCTTCGGGCGCCTGCGCCGTCGCGACGCCGACGGCCGCCCGCACGACATTGACGTCGTCTACCGCCGCACCGACAGCGACCTGCTCCACGGGCCCGACGGCGCGCTGACCCCCGTCGCCGCCGCACTGCTGGAGCCGTGGCTCGACGGCCGGCTGGGGATCGTCAACGGGTTCGGCACCGGAGTCGGCGACGACAAGCTCACGCACGCCCGCGTCGAGAACCTCATCCGGATGTACCTCGGCCAGGAGCCGCTCCTGCGGTCCGTCCCGACGCTCGAGTTGGGCGACCGCGACGCGCTCGCGCAGGTGCTCGACGACCCGCGGGCCTACGTCATCAAGGACCGCCACGGCGAGGGCGGCAAGGGCGTCACCGTCTGCCGCGACGCCGAGGAGGCGGACCTCTCCGCGCTGCTGGAGGACGTGCGCGCCGAACCGCACGAGTACGTCGCGCAGCTCGTCGTCCCGCTGTCGACCCACCCGACGGTCGTCGACGACGGGGTCCTCGAGCCACGCCACGTGGACCTGCGCCCGTTCGTCTTCTTCACCGCCGACGGGCCGCGCGCGGCGCCGGGCGGCCTGACCCGGGTGGCGCTGAAGCGCGGCTCGCTGGTGGTCAACTCGTCGCAGCAGGGTGGGGCGAAGGACACCTGGGTCCTGAGCTGACGCACGGTTGACGACACCCTCCGGCCGTGGCGGCGCATACGATCCGCGCGATGGACTTCACGATTCCGCCGGACCTGCGCGAGGTGCTCGACCGCGTGCGGGCCTTCGTCGAGGAGGAGGTGCTCCCCGCCGAGGCGGAGATCACCGACCTCGCCGACCTCCTGACCTCCTGGGACGTCATCGAGCGCCTGCGCGACAGCGCCCGCGAGCGCGGCATCTACACGCCGCATCTGCCCGAGCGCTGGGGCGGCCTGGGCTTCGGCGTCCTCGGCATGTCGCTCGTCAACGAGATCTGCGGCGTGTCGATCCTCGCGTCACTGGCGATCAACGCGATGGCGCCCGACGAAGGCAACATGCACACGCTGCTCATGGCGGGCACGGAGGAGCAGCAGGAGCGCTGGCTGCGCCCGCTGGCCGCCGGCGAGATCCGCTCGTGCTTTGCGATGACCGAGCCGGACGTCGCGTCCAGCGACCCCACGAACCTCCAGACCACCGCCGTCCGCGACGGCGACGACTGGGTCCTGAACGGAACCAAGTGGTGCATCACCGGCGCGGAGGGCGCGTCGATCGCCATCGTCGTCGCGAAGACCGGCGATGACGACGCCGCCGGTCATCGCAACTACTCGCTCATCCTCGTGCCGACCGAGACGCCCGGCTGGACGGTCGCGCGCCACCCGACCTGGATGGGCGCGCACTACCCGGGCGGCCACCCGGTCATCGAGCTGACGGACGTCCGGGTGCCGCTGGCCAACCTGCTCGGCGCGGAGGGCGAAGGGTTCGTCATCGCGCAGAAGCGGCTGGCGGGCGGGCGCCTGGCGCACGCGATGCGGTGGATCGGCGCCTCCCAGCGCGTGCTCGACCTGGCGACGGCGCGGCTGACCGAGCGCACCGCGTTCGGCAAGGAGCTCGCCGAGCAGCAGGGCCTGCAGTTCATGATCGCCGACTCGGCGATGGACCTCTACGCCAGCCGGCTCATGGTCCTGCACACCGCGTGGAAGGTCGAACACGGCCTGCCGCACCGCCAGGAGGTGGCGATGACCAAGACGTTCGTCAGCGAGGCGTTCGGCCGGATCGCCGATCGGGCCGTGCAGATCCACGGCGCGGCCGGTGTCGCGAAGGACCTGCCGGTCGCGCGCATCTATGAAGACGCGCGGTCCGCGCGGATCTACGACGGCGCCAGCGAGGTCCACCGGATGGTCATGGCGCGCGCGTGCCTGCAGCTCGCGCGCAAGGGCGAGAGCACGCGCATCGCGGCGGGGGACCTGACCTGATGGCCGTCCCGCTCGCTCCCGACGACGTCGTCGCCACGCGCGGCGACATCGCGCCCGACGCGCGCGAACCGCTCGTCATCCTCGACGCCCTCACCACGTTCCTCGACGCGCACGGTGTCGGTGAACCCGGCAGCACCCCCGAGCTCACCCCGATCGGCGACGGGCATTCCAACGTGACGTTCGCGGTCCAGCGCGGTGACACCGAGGTCGTCCTGCGCCGCCCGCCGCGCGGGCCGCTGCCGCCCAGCGCGCACGACGTGCTGCGCGAGGCGCGCGTGATCGGCGCGCTCGACGGCCGTGCGCGCGTCCCGAAGGTGCTGGCCGTCGGTGATGACCCCGAGCTCATCGGCGCGCCCTTCTACGTCATGGAGAAGGTCGAGGGCGACGTGCTCGTCGACACGCTGCCGGAGCACCTCTCGCCCGAGGCCGAGCGCCGCCGCGTGGGGGAGGAGCTCATCGACGCGCTCGTCGAGCTGCACGCCGTCGACTGGCGCGACGCGGGCCTGGAGGGCTTCGGCAAGCCCGACGGCTACCTCGAGCGTCAGCTGCGCCGGTTTCTCGGACTGTGGGAGCACAACAAGACGCGCGAGGTCCCCGCCGTCGAGACGGTCGGCCGCTGGCTGGGCGAGCGGCTGCCCGCGTCGCCGCCCGCGACGATCGTGCACGGCGACTTCCGCCTGGGCAACACGCTCTTCGCGCCCGGCACGCCGGCGAAGCTGGCCGCGATCCTCGACTGGGAGATGGCGACGATCGGCGACCCGCTCGCCGACCTCGGCTACCTCATGGTCATGTGGACCGACCCCGGCGATCCCGAGATCGCGGGGATGGACCTGTCTCCGGTCACGCGCCAGCCCGGGTTCCCCACCCGCGACGAGCTCGTCGCGCGCTACGCCGAGCGCTCGGGACGCCCGACCGGCGACCTGGGCTGGTATCGCGTGCTCGCATCGTGGAAGCTCATCGTCTTCATGGAGGGCAACTACAAGCGCGCGCGGGCCGGGACCACCGATGACCCCTTCATCCTGCAGTTCGGGTCGCTCATCGAGGACCTCGCCGCGCGGGT
>SXGQ01819770.1_pt1 | contig 11338 bp, 7 predicted proteins | sample 3178371 | NCBI WGS metagenome assembly SXGQ01 (sample SAMN11356859, study PRJNA531348) | freshwater metagenome | isolation source: freshwater sample F1-20 | place: China: Fuxian Lake, Yuxi | collected 2017-12-25 | reverse complement strand
GCGTCGAGGCCGAGCAGCTTGCCGGCCGAGACGGGGCCGGCGTCGCCCTTGGGCGGGGTGTTCGGCAGCGTGAACGAGTAGAGCGCGATGGCGACGGCGACACCGCAGGCGAGGGTGAACATGCCGTTGTTGTCCGCGAGCTTGGCGAAGTTGACCACGTTGGCGGCGGCGATCCAGCCGGCGGAGGCGGCGGCCATGACGATCGGGAACCACTTCGCCGGATTCGGCGCGTGGGTGAGGGTGATGGTGTTGATGAGGCCGTGTCCGGCCATGTAGGTCAGGGTGTAGACGATCAGCGACGGGTAGAAGACGCCGAAGCTGGTCTGCTGCGAGATCCACCAGAGCAGGCCGGCGCCCAGGAGGTGCAGGACGCCAAGGAGGCGCTGGGCGGGGACGTAGCGGTCGGCGATCACGCCGATGAGGAAGGGCGAGACGAGCGCGCCGATGGCGGTGGTGCCGTAGGCGAGGCCGATCTGGGTGCCGGTGAATTCCAGCTTCCCGAGGTACACGGCCATGGTGTTATACCAGCAGCTCCACACGAAGTAGTGGAGGAAGACCATGATGGCCAGACGGAGGTATAGGGTAGGGGTCATGGGATGGGGGTAGGGGTGGGGTGGGTCGGGGTTGCGGGAAGGGTTAGCGAAGGGAGCGTAGCCATGCAATCAGATCGGCGAGTTCCTGGTCAGACAGGCCTGCGTCGAGTCCTGCGGGCATCAGGCTTTCGCTCAGCGTCGTGTCGGCGGCGATCTCCGCATGGGGCACGAGGGTCTCCTGCCCGCCTGCGTCGACCAGGAGCAGGCCCTCGGCGACATGGCTGCGGATGATGCCTTGGATGACGCGTCCGTCGCGTAGTTCGATCGCGTGGGTCTCGTGGTCGCGCGCCAGGGTGCGGCTCGGAAAGAGGATGCTTTCGGCGAGGTCGCGCGTGCCGCGGATCCGACCGATCGCGGTGAGGTCCGGGCCGAGGCGGCGTCCGAGCTCGCCTACCTGATGGCAGCCCACGCAGGCGCCGCGTCCGGTCGCGAAGAGTCGCCGGCCGCGATCGGTGTCGCCGTCGGCGGCCAGCCGGGCGACCGTCTCGAGCCGGTAGTGCCTCGCTTCGTCCGCGTCGCCCAGAGCGCGGAGCGCGGGCCTCAGGTGGAGTTCGAACGCTTCGGCGGGGTGAGGTTGGAAATGGGTCCGCAGGACGCTTTCCTGCAAGCCGGCCAAGGCGGGCTGGGCCGCGAGGGCGCGCGCGAAGTCCGTCACGGCGGTCGCCGGCAGCCGACGGGTGACGGCGACGAGTTCGCGGAGTTCCAAGGCGCCGAGTCCGGCGAGCGCGCGGGTGAGTTCCGCGGCCTGGGCCGCCGTCGGGGACGACGCTCCGAGGAAGCGGGCGGCCTGCAGGCGCGCCGTCAGGGAGGTGTCGTACAGGGCCTTGACGGCGAGGTCAAAGGCCGCTTCGGAGTCAGGCCGCTTCGTCATCGCTTCCAGCGCCCTGAGTCTTTCGGACATCGGCCGGCCCCGGTCGGCGACGATGCCGGCGAGGGCGTCGTCGAGGCGCGGTTCGCGGAGCCGGCGGACGGCTTCGAACGTCCGGGCATCACGTCGGCCCAGCAGTCGCGCGCGCAGAGGGGCCACCCAGGCGTCCTCACGTACGCCGGTGTTCTGTCCGGCCAGGATCTCGATGGCGGCCGCCTGTGCGGTTTCCGCCTTATGCGTCAGCAGCGTGGTGACCCAGCCGCGGGCGGCGGGATGGCGGAGGAAGCCGCGGGCGAGGGCCGTCGTGGCTGCGAGCTGAGCCGTCTTCGGCGTCGGCTCACGGAGCCAGGTCGCGATCAGCGGGGGCAGCGTGGGGGGCGGCTCGGTCCGGGCGAGCACGATCTCGCGGGCCGTGGCGGCCAGGGCCTGGTCAGGCGAGGCCACGTGGGCCGTCGCGGCGGCGAGGACCTCGGGTGAGGCGCGTCCGGGGACCGGGGCGCGGACGATGAGCAGACGCCGAAACCGGTTAGCCAGCGCGGCTTCGGAGGTGTCCACGTGCTGCTTGGACTGCGCGTCGGCCTTGTCGGTCGAGCCGTCCTTGGACAAGGTCGGCGGAACCGAGAGGCGCCGCGTCAGCCCCACGGGCAGGTCGTAGGTCAGCGTCGCATCGGCGAAGACGCCGCGGAGCTGGAGGGCGCGCAGCAGCGCGTGCTCGGCTTCCGGCTCCAAGGGTCGCGCGAGCAGGTTCTCCAAGGCCCGGCGGGCGCCTTCGTCGATGTCCACCGCGAAGTTGCCGCGCGGATTCTCCCAGGCGAGCCGCTCGCAGGCCTGCCGGACCACGTTCGGCTCACCGTACATCAGGTCATTGCCGATGTTGCCGTCGTCGATCCGCACGGTCAGCCAGCCGGCGCCGATCTCCATCGGCTTGGCGGGGCGGATGCGGTAGATCCGTCCGAGCGCTTCCGGGCGGGCGAGCAGGCTCGATGGGCAGCCGAGGCGGAACCAGCCGCCGGTGTCGACCACGAGCAGCGAGCCGTCCGTATCCTCGAGGACGTCGGTGAGATGGGTGTCCGCCTGACGCAGACGGAGGAACTCATGCTCGCGGGCCGTCCAGCCGGCGCCGCTCTCCCGGAGTTCGAGGCGGACCATCCTCCCCGTGTTGAAGTGCGTCACCATCATCTGCAAGGGGGAGCCTCCCGCGTCGAACCCGTTGCTGCGCTGCCAGAGCGTCGCGCCGCTGACAGCCACATGGCCGAAGTCATGCAGGACGGGGTGCCGGGCGATCGTGCGCGGCTCGGCGGCGGTGACCTGCGGAAGATCGCCGCGCGGGTGCACGGCGCCTTCCTGGAGGTGGATGACGGCGTCGCCGCGTGGCTGCGAGTGGTAGAGATTGTAGGTCACGAACGCCTCGTCCCAAGGGCCGAAGGCCACTTCGACGGGGTTGTCTCCGGCGCCCAGCATGACCCACTCCAGTTCGCGTCCTTCCAGGTCGCAGCGCCAGACGCCGGCCGCCTGGCCTTCGTGGACGACTCGTCCGTCGCGGTCGGTCGCCCGATGGCCCTTGCGACCGTGGCAGAAGTAAAGCCGGTTACGCGGTCCGAGGAAAGGTCCGTGCACATCGGCGGCGTTCCCCGTGTAATCGAAGCCGCTCACGAGCACCTCCCGACGCTCGGCGACCCCGTCGCCGTCGGCGTCGGTCAGCCTCAGCAGGCCGGGAGGAGAGCAGACATACAGGCTGCCCGCATGCCAGAGCGCTCCTTGCGGGAAGGTCAGACCGTCGGCGAAGACTGTGCTGCGGTCGTAACGGCCGTCGCCGTCGAGATCCTGCAGGCGGAGGATCCGGTTCGGCGGGGAGGCTTCGAGCTGGGCCTTGTTCCAGTTCACGCCGACCGCGTCTCCGACGAACAGGCTGCGGTTCGGACCGACGCAGGCCATGATCGGGTGGGTGACCAGCGGCGTTTCGGCGACGACCTCGATGGTGAATCCCGGGGGCAAGGTCGCGTCGATCGGACCACTGCGCGCCAGTCCGGCCGCCCGGAGGACTTCGAACGGCCGGCGTGAGGACGTCGGCACGGGTTCGGCGGGCTGGGCCGCGGTCAGGCCGAGCGTCGTCAGTCCGAGGAGCGCGGCGATCCTAAGCATGGCGGCGGATGGCTTCGCGGTAGGCGAGGGGCGGGAGTTCCTGGTGGCGCTGGAACTGACGGTGGAAATAAGCCGACGTCGGGTAGCCGCACTGGTGGGCGATCTGCTTCACGGACTGGTCCGTCTCCGCGAGCAGGCGGGCGGCGCGCGCGATGCGCAGTTCGTTCAGATACTGGGGGACGGAACGGCCGGTGCACTTCTTGAACAGGCGGCTGAAGGCGCTCTCGCTCAGGCCGGCCAGGCCGGCGAGTTCGGGCACGTAGAGCGGCTTGGCGAGGTTGGCCTTGATATGGGCGACGACGTTGCCGATGCGGTCCGAGGTCTGCGCGTCGGTGGTGGCGTGGAAGCCGGGCGTGGCGATCTCCTTGAGCTCGTCGGAGCCCGCGGCGAGTTCGAGGAACTCGATCAGCAAGGCGAGCCGACGCAGCCCGTGGGCCTTGGGCATCCTGTGGAGGAGCGCGGCCGCCTGCTTGCGCGTGGCTCCGCGGAATTCCAGGCCTTGGCGGGCGCGCTCGAGCAGGCGGCGGATGGCGGCGACGGAGGAGTGCTGCGTCCAGTCCTCGCCGAAGAGGTTGGGACGGAACTGCACGAGGATCCACTCCACGCCGGCCTGGCGGCCTTTGCGGTCGTTGCGGAAATCGTGCGGGAGGTCCGAGCCGAGCAGCAGGATCTCGCCGACCTTGAGCGGGGTGATCTTATCCCCGACCCAGCGCTCCGTGCCGCCGCGCAGGAGGAAGAAGATCTCGATCTCCGGGTGGTGATGCCAGACGCAGCCGAAGTCGCGCTGGCTCAGGTGCTCGCAGGCGACGAGCTCGTTCGCCGCGGCGGGCGACTGCTGTTCCTTGATCAGCCTCATCGGGGTCTCCGCCGCACGCGTTCGAAGAGGTTGGCCGTGATCCGCTGCACGCGTTCGTCCGGACCGTGGGGACGCGACCAGTGCGACCAGGGAAGCACATGGCCCGGCGGGGTCGAAAGGCCTTGCGCCCAGAAGATCGACGAGGCGTTGAAGACGAAATTGCCCTTGGGGCCGGGATGGACGGTGGCCGTCCATTGCTGGGGTCTCGCGCCGCCGACCCAAGCCGTGCCCGCGCCGACGATCTCGAGACCAGGGATCTCGGTCGCGGGCTGGCCGTGGTATTCCCATCCGATCAGGCCGGGGATGGCGTCGCCTTTTTTCATGCCGGTGCCGGCGAAGATCCAATGGTCCGGCTGGGCGCAGATCCAGTCGCCGCCGCCGTTGACGGGCTCGACGTTGCGGGCGCCCATCAGCAGGCCTTCGTCGGGCCCGTGTTCGGGGAAGGGGCCATGGTCCTTCTGGCGGTTCCGCGCGTAGGCGTTGTCGCCGCCGTAAGGTCCGCCGCGGAAGATGCGCCGGTTCTCGCGGCCGTCGGCGGAGGGCGTCATCGGCGTGACCCAGCACACGCTGTTGCCGGAGAAGAAGAGCAGGTCCACCCCGGCGTCGCGGAGGCGTTCCACGCTGCGGAAGGCGCGGAGGTCCCAGTATTCGTCGTGGCCGACGCTGAGGAAGGCCTTGCACTTCAAGGCTCGGTCCGGCGAGAGGAGGTCGGCGTTGGAACAATAGGTCACGTCGTAGCCTTGCTGTTCCATCCAGTAGGCCAGCGGGAATTCGAACGGCAGGAACTCGCCGGAACCCATGGTGAGCGGGTCGTTGACGACGCCCGTGAACTGCGCCTCGCGGCCGTAAGGGCGGTCGAAGCTCACCTGCGCCCAGGGTCCCTGCACGCCTTTCGGGTGGGTGTAGACCGAATAATTGTCGGGCCAGCGGTTGTACGCCTGCCAGGTATTGTCGCTGCACTGGAAAAGGAAGTCCGCCGGCCGGTCGTCCTTCACGATGAACGTCACGTAGCTCTGCCAGTAAGGTTCGTCGGCCTGCTCGGGGATCGTCGTCATCCGGCCGAGGTAGACGCCGCTGAGCCAGTCGGCGGGGATCGTGAGCGCATGGGTCACCTCCCAGCGGCACTCGTGCACGTTCTTCTCCCCGGGCTTCGGCGTCGCCTGCGTGGTCGCCGCCAGCGTCGGCAGTTCGAGGACCTTGCGGGCGCCCCGTCCGCCGTAATATCCGAGGCGGAAGAATTCCAGGCGGAACCTCCGCGCCGGGCGCGCGGACACCATGATGTCGACCGTCTCGCCGGCGCGCACGCTCTGCTTGGAGCAATAGCCTTCGATCCAGGGCGAACGGAAGTTGCCGCCGTCGGCGCGGACGCGCGTGAGCTGCCAGTCGCGGGAGCCTTCCTTCGCGTTCTCCTCCGCGACGCGGCCGCGGCGACCCGTCGTTTCGGCGCGCAGAGCCGCGGCGAGGGCGCCGGCGCCGCCGGCAAGGAGGAAGCGTCGGCGGTCCATGGCTTACTGCTTCTTCGGCGCGGCCTTCTTCGGGGCGGGCTGACGTCCGAAGAACCACTTGGCTTCGCCGTTCCAGGCGTGGTCGGCCTCGAGGGTGTGCAGCTTCAGCTGGAAACCGTGGGCGTTGAAGCGGGCGGAGGTCCAGCCGGTGGCGTTGGTGTTCTTGTTGAACACGTAGGCGCAGGCGATGGTGCTGATGATGTGGATGCGGCTCTCCGAGGCCTGCGTCCATTCGTGGGTGTGGCCATGGACATACGCCTTCACCTGCTCGCGTTTGGCGAGTTCGGGCCAGAAGTCGGCGGTGTCCGTGAGGCCGCCCTTGTAGTGACTGGTGTCGCCGCCCACCTGCGGGTTGTGGTGGCCGACGAGGATGACCTGCTTGGTCGGGACTTCGTCGATCTTCGCGAGCACCCAGGCGATCTGTTCCGCGCCGAGCTTGCCGGCCGGCCCGGGCGACTGGTCGAGGGTGTCGAGCAGGATGAGGCGGGTGGACGGCAGGTCGATGAGGCCGTTGTGGCGGTGCTCCTTGAGAGCGGAGGCGCTCTTCATCTCCGGGAAGGCCTGCGCGAAGACATCGCGGACGTCGTGATTACCAAGGGTGAGATGGACGGGGATCCCGGCATCGCGCAGGGGGGCGATGAGTTCGCGGACCACGGCGTAGTCGGCGGCGGTGCCGATCGAAAGAGCGAGGTCGCCGTTGATGATGACGGCGGCGGGCTTCTTGGGGAGGGCGAGGATCTGCTGCACCGCGGCGCGCAGGTGGTCGTCGTCATCCTTCGCGTTGCCGGGGATCTTCTCCTCGGGGATTCCGGTCAGGTGGATGTCGTTGAGGATGACGATCTCGTCGCCGCCTGACGTGTCCTGCGCGGCGAGGCCCCGGAGCGGGAAGGCCAGGGCGGCCAGGCCGGCGAGCCGGAAGAAGCGGCGGCGGGAGAGCGAGGCTTTCATGGGAGGGGCTGTTCGAGGGCGGCTTCGTAGACGGCGTCGACGACGCAGTCGGCACCGAGGGCGGAGCGGAGCGGGTCGATTTCCGTCGCGCTGTAGCCGAGGTGGTGATGACGGCACCAACCCTGGGCCAGCGGGTATTTGCCGGAGAGCGCGCCGACGGCGGCGGACATCTTGTCCAGCGTGTGCAGGTAGGAGTCCATGCCCTGGCTCTTGTCCAGCCAGTCCTTCTGCGAGGCGTGGGCGGCGAGCGCCTTCCGGGCCTGGTCCTGGACCGGGCCGACGTCGACGTAGAGGCCGGCGCGGACTTTCTGGCGCAGCGGCGTGCGCAGCCCGTGCGGCATCGCATGGTAGATCGTCACGTCATGCCCGTAGGTCGGGGCCGGCGGCACCGTGTCGAAGTTCGGCATCCCGTGGGTGAAGGCGGCCGACGTCGCGAGGCGGGCGCAGGCCATGTGGTCTTCCATGTAGTCCGACAGCGCGTGCGTGAGGACGATGTCGGCCCGGCTCTGGCGGATGACCGAGGCCACCTTGCGCATGACCTCGATGTCGAAGGTCAGCGTCATGTCGTTCACGACCGGAGGGTAGAACTTCGCGCCGAGGATGCGGGCCGCCTCCTGGGCTTCGGCGAGGCGGACGGTGGCGGTCGTCGGGCCGTCCATCTGGACGGAACCGCCGTTGCCGGCGCAGAGGTCGAAGTAGTGGAGCTCCCAGCCGCGCTTCGCCAGCTGGAGCATCGTCCCCGCGGCGAAGTATTCGACGTCGTCGGGGTGCGCAAAGATGGCGAGGCAGGAGGGCATGGGTTCAGGCGACCTTGACCGGCTGGCCGCCGTTGGCCGCGCTCTGGTCGGCGGCGAAGATCACCTTGAACGTGCGGAGGCCGTCGCGGAAGCTCGTGAGCGGCATGTCCTGGCCCTTGTCGAGCGCGTCGAAGAAGGCCTGGAACTGGGCCTGGTAGGGGTGGTCGCTGACGTCGCCCGAATCGAGCATCTTCATCGAGAGCCCGCTCCACTGCGCCTTGTTGGTCTTCAGCTTCGAGGAGTGGAACTTGTTGTCGAGGACGCTGCCGTGGCTGCCCACGAGGTGCGTGTGGAAGTAGTAGGGCTGGAGGCAGTCGACGATCGCGGCGCACTTGCCGACCGCGCCGTTCTTGAACTTCAGGATCGTGACGGCGGAGGTGTCGTATTCGTAGGGCGTGAAATATTCGCTCTTCGACTTCGTGCTGAAGCTCGTGACGGAGTCGACCTCGCCGGGCATGCACATCAGGAGCGCGTCGAGGGCGTGGCAGCCGGCGGTGAGGAGGGCGCTGCCGCCGTCCTTCTTGCCGATGTTCCAGCGATACTGGCCATACCAGGGGCCGATGCCGTGGTAGTAGTCGACTTCGCCGTAGTGGATCTCGCCGAGGAGGCCTTGGTCGATGACGGCCTTCGTCGCTTCCATCTGGTTCGAAAAGCGGCATTCGAAGCAGACGCAGCCCTTCACGCCGTTCTTCTCGGCAGCTTCGAAGATCTGCATGACCTCGGCCATCGAGTTGGCCATCGGCTTCTCGAGGATGATGTGCTTCTTGGCTTTGGCCGCGGCGACGGCCTGGGCGCAGTGCTGGCTCGGGTAGCTGGTGATGTCGACCACGTGGATATCCGGGTCGGCGAGCAGCGCTTCGACGGACTGATAGGCCTTAATCTTGCCGCCGTGCTTGGCGCTGAGCGCGGCGGAATCCAGCGGACGGGAGGAGTAGATCGCCGTGACCTGCGCCTGGCTGGTCGCGTTGATCGCTTCGATGTGGGCCGTCGCGGCCCAGCCGTAGCCGATGATGCCGACGTTGTATTTCTTGGTGCTCATGGGGTCGCGTCTTGGGGGTGAGCGAAAGGATGCTCGCGCGCCGAGAGGAAGGAAACCCAATCGGGTGTCTTTTTACGCTCGAATGGTGTCTTTTAACGGGAGAGCGGCAGCGCTCAAGGGGAGACCGGAAACCGGGAGTGATGCTATGGGCATAATGTAACCCCAGCCAATCATCCGGTCTCCGGTTTCCCTTTGAGCGTTTTTTCCCCGCCACCTGCCACCCGGGGCTGCCACCCGCCACCTGAGAATGGTGATCTCTTGTTCTTCCTAACCGCTCACCGCCACCACTTGACTTAGGTAGGGTCAGCACTGCGTGCTGACCTAGATAGATTTGGTAGGGTTGAGCGGCCCGCTCAACCGAGGCTGACCGGGCCGGTCAGCCCTACCCATTACCCGAAAGAGACAACTAGGTCGCCACGCAGTGGCGACCCTACCTCGGTATCAGAACTCCCCGAAGCCGAACTGCTCCGCCAAGGCGAGGCAGTCTTTCACCGGACGCAGGCCCTTGGAGGGCGTGGGGTCGGCGAGGCAGGCGGCGGCGCAGCAGACGGCGAGCCTGAGGCGCTCCTGGATCTCGAGGCCTTCGTGCAGGCCGTAGAGCATGCCGGCGGCGAACGCATCGCCCGCGCCGGTCGCGCCCTTGCTGTAACCGGCGGGCAGCTTGAGCGAAGCCTGCTTGAGGCGGAGGCCTTCGGCGGTCGCGCAGACCGAACCGAATTCGGTATGGATCGTGACCGTCTTCTTCACGCCGAGGGAGAGCAGCTGCTCGGCGGTGCGGATCAGCCAGCCCGCGTTCTTGGGGTCGATGACTTCGCCGACGACGAGCCCTGCTTCGATTTCGTTGATGACGAGGTGGTCGGTCAGGGGCAGGGAACTCAGGGCGATCTCGCGGAACTGCGGGTGCGAGGCGCTGACCATGTCGACCGAGGTCTCGAGTCCGGCGGAGCGGGCGTTGAAGAGCAGCTTGGCCGCGATGGTCTGCCCGTTTTCGAAGGTATCCATGCGGTCCAGCAGCATCAGGTAGCCGAGGTGCAGGATGCGGGCGTTGGTCTTGCCGAAGCCGCAGTGCTTGAGGTCGAAGTGGGCGTTGGCGCCGCGGCAATGGAAGAACGTCCGCCGTCCGGTGGACTGCACGGTCATCGCATCGGTGTAGGACGTGGGGTGCTCCTGGCTCAGGTGGAGCATGGAGACGTCGATCCGGTGGTTCTGGCAGTCGCGCTTGATCCACTGGCCGTTGGCGTCGTCACCGACGAGCCCGCAGGCCGCGAGGGGGAACTCGACCTTCATGGCCGCGAGGTCCTTGAGGACGTTGTAAGGGCCGCCCCCGTTGGAGCGCGACTCGCTCAGGATGCTCGCGAGCATGTCCTGGGCCGGATAGCCGTCGATGACCTTGACGTAGTCGACGATGAAATTGCCGGCGGCGAGGATACCGTGGCGAGGAGTCTTAGGCATGGGAGTTCAGAGCGAGACGACCGTGCCTTGGGCCTGCGACTGCAGGGCGGCGGCGAAGATCTCGTGGGTGGCGACCGCTTCGTCGGGCGTGGCGCAGCCGAAGCGGCCGTTGAGCAGGCCGGCGCGTTCCATCAGGTAGGCGGCCCACATCTGCTGGATGACGTCGGCGAAGCCGGGTTCGAAGATGCCGCCGGTGACGGTCTTGAATGGCGTGCCGAAACCGAGGTCGGTGCGTTTCCAGAACTGTTCCTTGCCGCGTTCGAAGAGCCAGAGGGCCTTGGTGTCCGAAGTGCTGTAGCGGACGCCGCCGTCGGTGCCGAGGATCTCGATATACCAGGTGTTGGTGGCGCCGGGCATGAGTCGCTTCATCTCGAGGCGCATGGGGACGTCATGGCCGCCGACCTTGATCCAGGTATTGAGGAGCGCGTTGTCCCAGGTGTCGCAGTTCGCGACGCCGCCCTTGCCGTCGGGGCGCTGCGGGTAGCCCTTCTGGAGCTGGGCGAAGACGCGGGCAGGCTTCCAGCCGAGGCGGAGCGGAATGTGGCAGGCGTGCATGCCGAGGTCGTTCAGGGCGCCGCCTTCGCCGCAGAGGGCGTTCATGCGCTTCCAGTTCGCGGCCTTGGTCGGGTCAAGGTCGCTGCTGTGGTGGAAACCTGAGACGACTTCGAGGACGCGGCCGATCGAGCCGGACTTCGCGAGTTCGAAGGCGCGCTGGGCGCCAGGGAAGAAGGGCATCTCGGAGCTGCAACGCACGAAGCGCCCGCTGGCCTTGGCGGCGGCGTGGATACGGCGGGCGGAGGCGAGGTCGATGCCGAAGGGTTTTTCGGCGAAGAGGTCTTTGCCGGCGGCGAGGACGTCGCAATAAATCTGCTCATGCAGGTTATGCGGGACGGCCACGTAGACCACGTCGACGTCCGGGTTGGCGAGCAGCGCCTTGTAGTCGGTGGTCTTCTGCGTGCAGGAGGGGATGCAATCGAACCACGCGAGCGTGGCGGGGTTGAGGTCGGCCACGGCCGTGAGGACCGGGCGGACCGAGACGTCGGTGAGCGCGCACCAGCGGGCGAAAGCGCTGGCCATTTCGCGACCCATGAGGCCGCCGCCGATGATGCCGATTTTTACGGGAGACATGAGGAGAGGG
>SXGQ01881238.1_pt1 | contig 11339 bp, 12 predicted proteins | sample 3178371 | NCBI WGS metagenome assembly SXGQ01 (sample SAMN11356859, study PRJNA531348) | freshwater metagenome | isolation source: freshwater sample F1-20 | place: China: Fuxian Lake, Yuxi | collected 2017-12-25 | reverse complement strand
CGAATCACGGCTGGTACTGGGACGTTTACTATATCGTCAACAACGGCAATCAGAAATCTTGATTTTACTGATGGCGTAAACCCAACAGGATACGCAGGTGCTGCAACCTTTGGGACGATGACTATTTACGGTAATTTCAAAGCGTCAACTGGAATGACCTGCGCTGCTAGTGCAAACACCACAACCTTTGCCGCCACCTCTGGCACAAAAACAATCAACACTGCTGGTGTGACCTTTGATCGCCCCTTCACCTTCAACGGTGTAGGTGGCACTTGGCAGCTTCAAGCCGCACTGACTTCTGGTGCTACTCGTCAACTTAATTTAAGTAATGGCACTTTAGATTTAAATGGCTATACGGCCACGTTTGGGAATTTTAATTCCAACAACAGCAACATTAGAACACTTGCGTTTGGCTCAACTGGAAAGATTGTGCTGACCGCTACGACAGGCAACCCTTTGTCAATGTCTACGGCCACAAACTTCACCTACACAGGAACATCAAGAATTGAAGTGACGGCAAGCGGCGCAGGTAGGACAATTACCCCTCCTGCCACCGGCGCTGTTGAATCAAATGCCCTGAACATTTATGTGACCACAGGGTCCGATACATTGACTGTAAGCGGTGCGGCAAGGTTCTTGAATTTTGACTTGACTGGTTTTGCTGGTACGCTGACATACTCCTCAAACGCGCGGTACTTTGGCGACTTGGTGTTTTCAAGTGGAATGACCTTGGGAAGTATTGCCTCTACAGGGTTTATTTTTGCCAAAACATCTGGCACTCAAACAATTACAAGCGCAGGAAAAACGATTGGCAACGGTGTAACAGTTGACGCTCCCGGTGCAACAGTTAGCTTGCAAGATGCTTTGTCCCTGACGGGCACATTGACACTGACCAACGGCACATTGCAGCTTAAAGCGGGCACTACCAGCACCGTGGGGTCATTTGCCACATCGGGCACAAACCCTAAGTTTTTAACTAGCACGACTTTTGGATCGCAAGCAACAATCAGCGCAACGACCGGGACTTTTGCCGTAGATTATCTGACGGTTCAAGACAACATCGCTACTGGCGGCGCAACTTGGGACGCTTTGGCTATTACCAACGTAGATGCGGGCAACAACACTGGCTGGCTTTTTAGCACTACGCCAAGCATTGGCAATGAAATTACAATGCGCTTGCGCTCCTTCACTCAACCACGGAGATTTTGATCATGTCCATGAATTTGAAAGCTGTAACGACCTGCATGGGCTATCAGCAGATCACCAGTCTGTCTAGCGCAGCCAATTTGACCGTGCCCCAAAGAACGCCAAACGGTCAAAACTGCAAGCCCGTGTTTGCACTGATCATTGCTGAAGGCCAAGCTGTTCGTTGGCGCGACGACCGTACATCGCCTAGCGCGACGGTTGGTATGCCTTTGGCTGTTGGCATCCCTTTGCAGTATGATGGCGACCTGACCAACATTCAGTTCATTGAGCAAGTTGCCGGTGCTAAGTTGAACATTAGCTACTACAGGTAACAAGCTCGCGTCAAAGCGTTTCAATATACTGTTGTGTACGAATAATCCAAACCTGTACCGGCCCAGCAGACCGGGCGCTCTAACGAGTAACCTATGACTGAACAAGTCCAAGAAGCCTTAGCGGAAGTTGAATCCGCGCCAGCACCCGAGGCGACGGCCGCCCCGGAGAATGCACAAAACGCGCCGGAAGTAGCTGAGAGTCAACCCGAACAACAGCCCGAGGAGAAGAAATTCACTCAGGCCGAGATCGACGCGATGATCAGCAAGCGCCTTGCTAGAGAGCAGCGCAAATGGGAACGTGAGCAGCAGGCCAAACTTGCACAACCGCAAGCGCCAAAGGAAATCCCGCCTATCGATCAGTTTGAGTCCCCTGATGCCTACGCGGAAGCGCTGGCGATCAAAAAGGCCGAAGAACTGCTTGCACAACGGGAGTACCAAAGGCAGCAGGCTGCGATTGAGGAGGCTTACCACGAGCGTGAGGAAGAAGCCAGGGCCAAGTATGACGACTTTGAACAAGTCGCTTACAACCCGCAGCTTCGAGTCACTGACGTGATGGCCGAAACAATCAAGGCGTCTGAAATGGGGCCGGACCTAGCCTACTGGCTGGGAACGAACCCGAAGGAAGCTGATCGCATTTCTCGTCTGTCACCTCTTTTGCAGGCTCGTGAGATTGGGAAGATTGAGGCCAAACTTGGGGCCGCCCCTCTTGTGAAACCAACTACGTCTGCGCCGACACCTATTTCACCTGTAACTGCACGAACCAGCGGAAGCCCCTCCTACGACACGACTGATCCTCGTTCAACGAAGACCATGACTGATTCGCAGTGGATTGAAGCCGAACGTGCAAGGCAAATGAAAAAGTTGCAAGCGCAAATGAACCGCTAACTCTGAAAGGATTGCCGAAATGGCTAATAGCATTCTTACCATTGACATGATCACGCGGAAGGCTCTGGAAATTCTGGAGAACAACCTCGTGCTCACCCGTAACGTAAACCGTCAGTACGACGACAGCTTTGCTGTTGAAGGTGCCAAGATCGGTTCTACCCTGCGTATCCGTCTGCCTGACCGCGCTCTGGTCACCGACGGTGCCGCTCTGCAAGCTCAGGACGACAACGAGCAGTTCACCACCCTGACTGTGGCTTCCCAGAAGCACATCGGCGTGAACTTCACCTCTGCCGAACTGACCATGCAGTTGGACGACTTCGCAGAGCGTGTGTTGAAGCCTCGTATCAGCCAGTTGGCCTCGTCCATCGACGCCGATGTGGCAAACGCATACAAAGGCATCGGCAATACCGTTGGTACGCCCGGCTCCACCCCCAGCACCTCGCTGGTTCTGCTGCAAGCCCAGCAGAAACTCAACGAGAACGCTGCTGTGATGTCGCCGCGCTACGCCACCGTCAACCCGGCTGCCAACGCTGGTTTGGTCGAGGGCATGAAAGGTCTGTTCAATCCGACCGACACCATCAGCAAGCAGTTTAAGAACGGCATGATGGGCATGAACGTGTTGGGCTTCGAAGAAGTCAACATGTCTCAGTCTATCAAGCAGTTCACCACCGGCTCGCGTACCGCTACCGGCGGCACTCTGTCGGCTGCTGTGACTTCTGAAGGCGCGACCACTATCGCCATCACTGGCGCTGGTGCTAACGCTACCGTCAAGCAAGGCGACGTGTTTACTGTTGCTGACTGCTTTGCTGTGAACCCGCAAACCCGTGAGTCCACTGGTTCGCTGTTCCAGTTTGTTGCTGCTGCTGATGTGACCCTCAACGGTTCTGGCGCAGGCAACATCACTGTGGCGGCGATGTACTCGGCTAACCACGCTCTGGCAACCGTTGACGTCCTGCCCCAAAGCGGCAAGGCCGTTGTGTTTGTAGGCGCGGCTTCGACCCAGTACCCGCAGAACTTGGTGTACCACAAGGATGCGATTACCTTCGCTACCGCCGACCTGCTCCTGCCGCAAGGTGTGGACATGGCCGCTCGCGCTGTTCACAACGGTATCAGCCTGCGCGTTGTTCGTCAGTACGACATCAACAACGATCGTATGCCTTGCCGTATTGACGTTCTGTATGGCTACAGCGTCATCCGTCCTCAGATGGCCGTCCGTCTCTGGGGCTGATCAGCAACTTTTTTGAAAGGAATTCATCATGGCTCTTCCTAATGGCGCTGGTGGCTACCAGCTTGGCGACGGCAATGTTGGTGAGGCTCAACTCACCGTTCAAGGCGCGCCTACCGCTCTGACCGCTGGTGCAACCGCTACTGCGGCCCAACTGGCAAACGGTCTGTTTACCTTCAACGGCACCGCCGGCAACCTCCAGTTGCCTACGGTTGCTGATCTGGAGGCAGGCATTTCGTCGGCCAGCAAGGTCAACGCTGCGTTTGACTTCTACATCATCAATACTGACGGTGCAGATGCCATTACGCTGACGACCGGCACTGGTTGGACGATTGTGGGTGCGGCTGCGGTGGCTAACACCACTTCGGCGCACTTCCGCGCCCGCAAAACCGGCGACAACGCTTGGACTGCGTACCGCATGGGCTAAAACCTCGGGGGCTTCGGCCCCCGTTATTTAAGGAACGATCATGCCAAACACCAAAGCAACGGGCGTTGCGTATATTGATCCTGAGTTCACCACCTGCTACGCATCTGAAGAACTAGGGTACGCGGCCGCCGCGCAAGGCACGGTAACGCAAGAAACCAGCAAGTCAACTGCCGTGACGCTGAACAGGTCTGCTGGTCAGATCACTATGAACGGAGCCGCGCTGGCAAACGCCACTAACGTGACGTTTACGCTTAACAACAGCACCATTACGGCTAAAGACGTGGTGATTCTGAGTGTGGCTGCTGGCGCCACAGCAGGCGCATATAACTGCTGGATATCTGGCAAAGGCACTGGCACTTGCTCAATTACGGTTCGCAACATTTCAGGCGGCAGCTTGTCTGAGGCAATCGTAATCAACTTTGCCATTATTCACTGCCTGTAAACCCACGGGGGCCTAACCAGCCCCCTTCTTTTATGGCTGTTATTTATCTAACCCACCCCATCCACGGCGCCAAGGTAGCCACGCTCGATGTTGAGGCCGATATGGATGTTCAAAACGGCTGGTCGCGCTACAATTTCGAGGTGGTTGAAGAGGACGTCAACCCTGAGCCTGTAGTGCGCCGCGCGCGGCGCAAGACAACTGAGACTGTAGTGCCCGACGAAGGAGATTGACATGGCGACCTATACCGCAGGCGAACAGATTAACCGGGCGTTGCGGCTATTAGGTGTGCTGGCCGAAGGCGAGACGCCGGCGGCGGTCGTGTCTGAGGACTCTTTAATGGCGCTCAATCAGATGATTGAGTCGTGGAATACCGAGCGCCTATCTGTCTTTTCCACGCAAGATCAAGTTTATCTTTGGCCTACCAGCACGATCAAGCGCACGCTGGGGCCGACGGGCGATTTTGTTGGCAACCGTCCTATTCTGATCGACGATTCAACGTACTTCCGCGATCCTAGCACCAACGTCAGCTTTGGGGTCAAGCTGATCAACCAGCAGCAGTACAACGGCATCGCGGTCAAGACGGTTACTTCAACCTATCCGCAAGTCATGTGGGTCAACATGACCTATCCGGACATTGAGATGTACATATACCCCAACCCAACGAGGTTGCTGGAGTGGCATTTCGTGAGTGTTGAGGAGCTGACGCGGCCGGCCGATTTGGTCACACCGATTTTGTTCCCGCCAGGCTACTTGCGGGCCTTTGCGTACAACTTGGCTTGCGAGATTGCGCCAGAGTTTGGGGTAGAGCCCTCGCCGCAAGTGCAGCGTATTGCCATGTCCAGCAAACGCAACCTGAAGCGCATCAACAACCCCGATGATGTGATGTCGATGCCGTACTCGCTAATCGCAACGCGTCAGCGGTTCAACGTGTATGCAGGGAACTATTGATGAAGACGCCGATCTTAGGTTCCAGTTATGTGGCCCGCAGCGTCAATGCTGCGGACAACCGCATGATCAACCTGTACCCAGAGATCGTTCCCGAGGGCGGCAAGAGTGCGGCTTTTTTGACTCGCTGCCCAGGTTTGAAACGGCTAGTTGCCGCTGGTAGCGGCCCGATTCGCGGGCTGTGGCCGCTCAAAGAGTACCTGTACGCTGTTTCAGGCGACACTCTCTACAGGCTCAACGTAATTGGCAACACCACGCGTTGGAGAATCAAGCCGCTTGGTACGGTGACCGGAACGGGCCCCGTGTCCATGTCCGACAACGGCACGCAGATTTTTATCGCCTGCAACCCGGACGGTTTTATTTACAACGCCAACACCGAAGTGTTTGCCCAGATCACCGACCCGGACTTTCCGGGTGCGGTGAAAGTCGGCTACCTTGACGGCTACTTTGTGTTCAACGAGCCCAACAGCGCCCGCGTGTGGGTGACTCAACTGTTGGATGGTCTGTCCGTCGATCCACTTGATTTTGCCAGCGCCGAGGGCGACCCCGATGGGCTGGTGTCGCTGATCGTCGATCACCGCGAGGCGTGGCTCTTTGGCACTAACTCAATCGAAGTCTGGTACAACGCCGGGCTGCCTGACTTTCCGCTGCAGCGCATCCAAGGCGCTTTTAACGAGATTGGCTGCGCGGCGCCATATTCGGTTGCCAAGCTGGACAACGGTCTGTTTTGGCTCGGTTCTGACGCGCGGGGGCGCGGCATCGTCTATCGGGCCAACGGGTACACCGGCACACGCATCTCAACCCACGCCGTTGAGTGGCAGATTCAGCAGTACGAAAACCTGTCAGATGCTATCGGGTACACCTATCAGCAGGACGGCCACGCCTTCTACGTGCTGATTTTCCCGAGCGCCCAGACTACATGGGTGTATGACGTAGCGACCCAAGCCTGGCACGAGCGAGCGGGCTGGTCAAACGGCGATTTTGTACGGCATCGGTCCAACTGCCAAGCGGTCTACGACGATCAAGTGGTTGTGGGCGACTATGAGAACGGCAACATTTACGCGTTTGACCTTAATGAGTACGCCGACAACGGCCAGATTCAAAAGTGGCTGCGTAGCTGGCGCGCGCTGCCGTCGGGCACAAACACCCTTAAACGAACCGCGCACCACAGTCTGCAAATCGATTGCGAGGCGGGCGTTGGCCTCAATACCGGCCAAGGCAGCAACCCCCAGATGATGCTGCGCTGGTCTGACGATGGTGGGCACACTTGGTCTAACGAGCACTGGGCCCCCATAGGAAAAATTGGTGAGTACTATCGCCGCGTTTTTTGGCGGCGGTTGGGTATGACGCTCAAACTACGCGACCGTGTGTACGAGATTTCGGGCACTGACCCCGTCAAAATCGCTATCATGGACGCCGAATTGATCGTGTCGCCGACCAATGCCTGAACAGCAAAATATCACCAACATACCGTCTAACCGTGTTGAGATCATTGATCCGCGCACGGGGATGGTGTCGCGTGAGTGGTATCGGTTTTTTCTTAACTTGTTCAACCTTGCAGGTAACGGTGGCAACCAGACGTCGCTAGACGACCTGCAAATCGGCCCTCCACCAATACCAGACTCTGGGGGTGGCGGCGGTGGTGGCTCCGGCACGGTGACCTCGGTCAACATGACGGTGCCAACAGGGCTGACCGTCACCGGCAATCCGGTCACCACCGCAGGCACGTTAGCCGTCTCTTATACGGCCGGGTATTCCATCCCCACCACTGCAAGCCAAACAAATTGGGATACGGCGTACTCGGAGCGGTTGCAGTGGGATGGCGGGGCTACAAATCTGGTGGCTACTACGGGCCGCACGTCGCTAGGCGCAACTACAGTAGGCGCTAACTTTTTTACGCTGGCTAACCCCAGCGCGATTACGTTTGTCCAGATCAACGCGGACAACAGCATCACCACGATGGACGCGCCGACGTTCCGCACCGCTATCGGCGCGGGCACTGGCGGTGGGTCGGTAACGTCGGTCAGCGGCACAGGCACAGTCAGCGGCCTGACCTTGACAGGTACGGTTACCACCTCGGGCAGTTTGACGCTTGGCGGCACGCTGGCCGTTACGCCGTCAGACTTTGCCAGCCAAAGCGCCAACACCTTTTTGGCCGCGCCTAACGGCTTGGCGGGCACGCCGACATTCCGCAACATTGTTGCGGCTGATGTCCCAACGCTAAACCAGAACACGACTGGTACGGCCAGCAACGTGACGGGCGTAGTAGCTGTCGCCAACGGCGGGTCAGGTCAGACGACTAAAGTTGCGGCATTTGACGCGCTGTCGCCGCTGACCACCAAAGGCGACTTGATCGGGTTTGACGGCACGGACAATGTGCGTTTGGCCGTGGGCACCAACAACCAAGTGCTGACGGCCGATTCGACTACTGCCACTGGGCTGAAATGGGCTTCCGTCAGTAGCGGCAACGTCACGTCACTAGGGCTGTGGGAGAATAACGCGACGATTTCAGCCAACTATTCCATTGCGTCCGGCAATAATGGGATGTCGGCCGGCCCGATTACGGTGGCTTCTGGCGTTACGGTTACGGTGCCGTCCGGCTCGTCGTGGGCTGTCGTTTAAGGAATTGACATGACTGTCACTGCACGAAACCTAGTGCCCGCCAAGCTGGTGGAAAACACTCAGACCACTCAGTACATCGTGCCGAGCAACGCTACGGCCACGATTATTGACAAGTTCACGGCCACAAATGTCAGTGGTAGCCCAGCGACAATCAGTGTAAACTTGGTCACAGGTTCGGACACCCCTGGCAACAACAACTTGATCACCAAGACTAAAAGTCTAGCGGCGGCCGAGGTCTACACGTTTCCTGAGCTTGTGGGGCAGATTTTGCCAACTGCATCGTTCATCTCAACCATCGCCAGCGCGGCGAGCGCCATCAACATGCGTGTCAGCGGGCGGGAGATTACTTGATGGAACTGGTTTGCGAAAAACCATTTGATCTTGCGGTTGTCACGCCTGATAAGGTGTTGGCATTGCAAGACGAATTGTTTAAGATGCCGCAAGCCGACATTGTGACAGAGCATGTATTTTTGCCCGGCGTGTACGAACGAAAAATTACGGTCCCGCCGTGGACCGTGTTGACTGGTGCAGAGCACAAAGTTGCCTACCGCGTAAGGCTGGAAAAAGGGACCATCGCGGTCACAACTGAAAACGGCGTAAAGACTTTGACCGGGCCGTGCGAATTTGAAGCTCCCGCGGGTACTCAGAGAGCAGGGCGGGTGTTTGGTGAAGAAGTGATTTGGGTGGACGTCTATGACAATCCAGATGATTGCCAAGACATCCCCACGCTTGAAAACAGGTTGTACGTTGTGCCCGTGTGGGGCCTTGGGGATAGCCGCACAGAAATTCAAAAAGCACTGATTGCGTACCGATCGATGCTTCTGGATTTTGGTGTGGACAAGGCTGTAGCCACAGATGCGGCCATAAGCGCGTTTGAGCACAAGCCGCTTATGGTTGAAGTCGGATAAGGAGAAAGATTATGGCTGGATGGATGGCCGCAGCAGTAGTTGGAAGCGCGTTAATCGGTAGCAGAGCCTCTAGCAAAGCCGCCAGCGCGCAAGCAGAAGCCGCGCGCGAATCCGGCGATGTGCAGCGCGAAATTTTTGAACGCCAAGTAGAACTTAGCCAGCCTTACCGCGCGGCGGGGGAGCAGGCGCTTAACAAGTTAATCCCGCTGGCAACTGAATACACGCCGTTTGGAATGCAGCAGTTTCAAGCTGATCCCGGATATGCGTTTAGATTGTCTGAGGGCCAAAAGGCGTTGGAGCGGTCGGCTGCGGCGCGCGGCAACTTGTTGTCTGGCGCTACAGGCAAAGCCCTCACGCGGTACGGCCAAGAGATGGGTTCGCAAGAGTACATGAACGCGTTCAATCGCTATCAAGCCGAGCGCCAAGCGCGGCTCAATCCGCTGCAGTCGCTTGCGGGTGTCGGTCAGACGTCCACACAGCAGCTTGCCGGACAAGCCGGGCAGTTAGGCGCCGGCCTAGCAGAGTCAATCGGCGCTGCCGGCCAAGCCCGCGCGTCAGGCTACATGGGCACTGCCAACGCGATTACCGGCGGCCTGAACCAGTACCTGAACTACAGTCAAAACCAAGCGCAAAACCAATTGCTGCAGCAGGCTATTGCTGGGCGTCGTTATGACCCGTCCAACTTTGCTGGTGTGGGGTACTGATTATGGCACTCGTCAACCCTCAGATTGCAATGTCCTTCCGTCCGACGGTTGAGTACCAACCGCGTAACGCGTTGGCCGAGTACGCTCAAATTCAGAACATCATCGGCGGCCAACGCCAGGCTGAGGTTGCTGAGATGCAGCTTGAACAGTTGCGTCAGGACCGCGACGCGCTTCGTCAGATTCAAGCTGCAATCGTAGCTAAAGGTGGCCCGCCTGATTTAAGCGCTGCTGCTGACGCGATGATCAAGTCTGGCCGTCCAGAGTATCTGCAACAGGGTTTGCGTATCAGAGAAACCTTAGCCCAACAACAGCGGCTTGAGGCTTACGAACGCGAACACTACCCCACTGACGCCGCCACACCGTCGGCAGTGCCTGCTGCTGCCGCTACCGCGCCGGCCGCTGCTGCTACCGAACCACCTATTCCTCGCGGACTTACAAGCACAGGATCGCAAACTTTTGACAACATGATTGCGGACGAGGCGCTTCAAAATCGCCCCGCGCCATTAGTTCAAGGGCCTATTACAGCGGAGGAAATTGCGGCCGCGCGCGCCCGCAACGCGCCGCTCGCCGCTACTGCACCTGTTGCTGTCGCGCCTGCTGCTGTACCTGCCGCAACAAACGCGCTCGCGCCCGCCGCCGCGCCTGCAACGACTAACGCTATGCGCGCTGCCGCGCAGCCTGATGTAGATGCGCTGATGAGGCGGTATAACCAAGCTGCACGCGCAGGTTCGCCGGATGCACCTGCAATACTCAAACAAATTGAGGCCGCGTTGCGTGGTGATCAGAATCGACCTGTTACGGTTTCGCCGGGCCAAACAGTTATTGACCCTCGAACTGGCGCGGCCATATTTACCGCGCCGGCCAATGTCGCGCTGTCAGACCGCTTTGTGCCGGTGGGCAATTTGGTGTTTGATCGTGAGACACAGCAGTACATTGCACCGACCGAAGCCCAGCGGCTTCAACAACAAGCGCCGCGCGCGCCTGTCGCCGTGCTGCAAAACGGTCGTCCTGTCTACGTCACGCCAGAGCAGGCTGTCGGACAGACGCCGTTTACGCCGGCGTCTGTGCAAGTGCTTGGCATGGGGCCGCAACGCGAAACGCGAGAGCCTGCAGCGCGGCCGCCCACAGGCTATCGTTTTACCCCGACTGGTGACCTTGAGCCTATTCCTGGCGGCCCCGCGTCGCCTGGGCTGTCGCCAAGAGACATCCAAAAACGCGAGGCAGCATTTCCGCAAGCTACTCAGTCGGTTAACGGTTTTCAGACTAAGTCTGAGCAATTTATTGCCGAACTTGAGCGGCTTCGCGATGACCCTGGCTTGAACCAGATAACAGGCCCCATTTATGGCCGCACACCCAGTGTTAGCCGCGAAGGCAGCCGAGCGCAGGCGTTGTACGACAAAATTTTCGCCAAAGGTGGATTTCAAGCATTGCAAGATATGCGCGAAGCGTCCAAAACCGGCGGCGCGTTGGGTAACGTCTCCAACGAAGAGGGCCGGCGTCTTGAGCGATCTATCGTAGGTGGTCTTGACCGTACACAAAATCTTGCGGATGTTCAGCAAGGTATTAACGATTTGATCGCTGAGATTCGCGTATCGCAGGCGCGTGTGCGCGAAGCCTATGATCTGACATATGAGTACCGCACGCAACGCGGGCCCGGCGCCGGT
>SXGQ01879346.1_pt1 | contig 11339 bp, 6 predicted proteins | sample 3178371 | NCBI WGS metagenome assembly SXGQ01 (sample SAMN11356859, study PRJNA531348) | freshwater metagenome | isolation source: freshwater sample F1-20 | place: China: Fuxian Lake, Yuxi | collected 2017-12-25 | reverse complement strand
CAGGGAGTCCGACCAGTCGATGGTGTCGCGGTCCTGCAGCAGCCGTTCGGCGTAGGCGGTGATGCGGAGGGTCCACAGGCGCATGGGGCGGCGCACGACGGGGAACCGGCCGCGTTCACTCTTGCCGTCGATGACCTCCTCGTTGGCAAGGACGGTGCCCAGTTCCTCGCACCAGTTGACGAGGGAATCGCTGACGAAGGCGAGCCGTGCCGCATCGCGATGCGCCCGGCGCTGGGCCTCGGAGGTGCAGTCGGACGGATAGGTCAGGGTGTCGATCGGCTCGGCCCGCTGGGTCGTGGGGTTGAACCAGGAGTTGTAGAGTTGGAGGAAGATCCACTGGGTCCAGCGGAAGTACTCGGGGTCGGTCGTGGCGAGTTCGCGGGACCAGTCATAGGAGAAGCCGAGCGACTGGATCTGACGGGTGAAGTTGGCGATGTTCTGCTCGGTGGTCTTGCGCGGGTGCTGGCCGGTCTGGATGGCGTACTGTTCCGCCGGCAGGCCGAAGGAATCCCAGCCCATGGGGTGGAGCACGTTGAATCCCTGGGAACGGCGGTACCGGGAAAGGATGTCGGTGGCGGTATAGCCCTCGGGATGGCCGACGTGCAGGCCGGCCCCGGAGGGGTAGGGGAACATGTCGAGGCTGGAGCACTTCGGGGGCAGGGCCTCCTTGGAGGGCGTCCGACCGCCGAGGCCATGACGCTGGCCAAAGGGATGGGTCTCCGGGATGGGTTCGCCGGGGTTCCAGGCCCGGAAGGTCGACTGCGACCTCCAGAACTGCTGCCACTTGGGTTCGATCACGTGGAACGGGTATTGCCGACGAGCCATAGATGAGCCGTCAGCATGCGGACGAGGCGCCCGGGTCTGCAAGTGTCGGTCGGCGGATGTCGCGGCGGACTGTCGCGGACCGGCAATCAAGGACCGGCAATCAAGGACCGGTCTGCATCCGACGAGGACCCAACCTTGCCGGACCGGAGATCGGTGGCGGTCGGGGTGGGGCTGCCAGACCGATCGGACCCGCCGCCCCCTCCCAGGTCCGCCCAGTGGGTCGGATCGGGGACCCCGGGCCGGGATTCCAGCCTCACTCCAGGGTGATCCCCGAGACGAGGAGCGAGGGCAGTGCCATCGAGGACTGGATCTCGAGCGTCTCCACCGGCCGGTCGGGGTGCGGGTTCACGAACGTGGCGTGGTAGAGCTGCACCCAGCGACGGTTCAGCTCGGCGCTGGAATCCATGCCGCGCCATGCGACCCGGGGCCGGGGCTCGATCGTGTCCGTATCCTGGGACCAGACGTCCTCGACCTCGATGCCGAGCCGGATCGGGAACTCGACCGGAGGTCCATCCTTGTACCGGAGGCGGAGGCGTGCGAGCTCGACGGGACGTCGCACGGAGGTCGGTGCCAAATTGACGTTGGCGAGCACGTGGACCTGGCGGACCGCCGTTCCGTCCAGCTGGTGCTTGATCAGGGGAATCGCCGGCTCGAACGTGAGACGGGACCCCCTCGACTCGAGATGCACCGCCCAGCGTGCATCGAAGGGCGTTCCGTCATGGATCACGAACCCGTGCGGGTCCACGCGACTCCCTGCCGAATCCAGGACGCGCGAAGGAAGGATCCCGTCCCGGAGTGGCCCTAGATCGAGCTGGGCCGGCGTGCAGAGGGGGGCCCGTCCGGGCACGACCACCGGTGTGAGACCGAGCCGGGTTCCGGTCTGGGCCCATCGTCTCCCGCCAGGCCTGCCTCCCGTCTCCTGAACGGCCGAGGCCGATTTGGTTTCATCGTCGACCAAACCTGCGAGGGAGTGGAGTTCGGTCTGGAGGCGGTGGAGGTTCCAGAGATGGAGGCTTCCGTTCTCGAGTCCGATGGCGATCCATCGGTTTCCTGGGCTGAACGCCAGGGCGGTGACGTGGATTTCGAAGGAATGGGTCAGTTGGGCGATCCGGGTTCCGTCGCTCGCCCGGAAGATACCGATCCGGTCGGGACCGGTCACCAGTGCGACATGTTTCGAATCAGGGCTCCACGCGATCACCCGCTCGCCCTCGCCGATGATCTTTCCCTTGGTCTGCGACCACTGGGTCGCCCCGCTGTCCGTCGGGATCCGACGGATTTGGGATCTGCTGCTGAGCAGAAGCGACGTTCCATCCGGCGAGAAGCGGAACCCAGCGATCCGTTCCTCCGGACGGTGGCCTAACCGGTCGAGGAGACCGTTCAAGGAATAGATGGTGCTCCTGTTGCGGGAGTCGAACAGGATCTCATCACCGTAGTGGTCGACGGTCCGTGCCCCCTTCAGGCGGGCATCCTCGATGACCCGCAGAGACCGCCGCTCGCCCAGGTGGATCTCCTCAAGCCGCGAGTCGGGTCGGATCACCATCAGACTGGGCGTGGAGGGACAGAGGCACCCCGGGTCCATCCATCCGTCGCCGGGACAGTCCCAGACATGAATGGGCTCTGGCAGGGGCTGGAGCGTTCCGGGCTTCAGGCCGTGCCACCGGATGGATCCCCGGGTCTGGACGGCGATCTCGTCCGTCTCCCCGACCCATGAGGCCTCGACGGCTCCCATGGCGGGCAGGAATCCGGGATCACGATCCTCCCCCAGGGGAACCAGGTGGACCCCCGCCTGCTTGGTGACGAGGAGGGTGTCCCCGCGCGGGGAGAATCCCAGGTCGCGGATCGAGTCCTGGCCGGTGTCGGCCGGGAACAGCGACACCAGCACCTCCGACGAGTGGCACGGCACGATGGCCCAGGAGTCCTGGATGGCCATCATTACCGTGTTGCCATCGGCGTTGAACTGGAGTGGTTCCATGTTCTGGAAACCGAGGATCCGGGTCCGCAGGTCGAGGTCGAAGAGGCCGGACTCTCCCGAGGTGGTCGTCGCCGTGATCTGGTGGCGTCGGGGGACAGGGCGCAGGGTCATCACCGGACTGGTGAACTGTCCGATGATGTATTCCCGGCCGGACTGGAGGTTGTGGCCCACGATCCGGGAGCCATCGACGAGGTGGACCAGCCAGTCCCCGACCCAGCGGACGATCCCATTCGCCAGCCCATTGGTGCGGCTGGTGACCAGTGTCCCGTTGGACCAGTCGATGATCCGGATCTGTCCACCCCCGGTGATGGCGATCAGTGGCCTGGAGGAATCCGGACAGATGGCAATGTTGCCGGCGTTCACGGAGCCTTCGGGGAGACGGCCGAGATGGCGTCCCGTGCGGGTCTCATAGCGGTCCAGATGGCGCTCCGTATCGATTGCGAGGAACCAGTCTCCGGCGGGGCTGAATCCGACGAGATCCATGAGCGGAATCTCGGCGATGGCGGTCGGCGTGGACCATTCCAGAAGGGTGGCCCGCCCCTTCCGGATCGCGATGAGGTGCCCTCCATCAGGAGACGGGTGCAGCTCGAGGAAGGGTGTGGACTTACCATCCGACCACTCCCACAAGCGGGTTCCAGTACGATGGTCCGTGGCGATGAGATGTCCCTGGGTGTCGGCCTCGAGGCGGGTCTTGAAATCCGGGGTGAGGGCCACGGGTGCCTCGGGATGGAGCCGGGCGTGCAGTTGCTGCGGTGTCGGTATCTCGACGCGGGCCAGCTGGGCGATCGCCTCGTCGAGGATCCGGGGGTTTGGCTGTCCGGCATGGAGCTGACGGAGCCCCTCCAGGATGGAGGCACGGTCGCCATGGAATCCCGAAAGACGCTCGGCCTGGAGCCGGGCGATCACCGATTCCTCCAGATCGCTCCTGAGCTTCTGGCTCACGAGTTCGGACCGCTTTCGATCCATTTCGCGCCGTTCAGCGACGACCCATGACACGATCGTCATCAAAATCAGGGTCAACACCGCCAGGGAGGCACCCGTGACGGTCCATGGATGGTTCACAACCCAGTGCCGGCCCAGCCGCAACCAGCCCGGATGGCGGGCGCGGACCACCTCGCCTCGCGCAAAGCAGTCGAGTTCGTCGGCGAGATCCCCGGCGGTCGCGTAGCGCCTGGAGGGGGAGTGGTCCAGACACCGGAGGAGGATCGCCTCCAGGTCCGGGTCCAGCGAAGGCTCAAGGTCCCTCGGGGGCGTGAGATGGCCATTCCGGATCTGAAGCAGGGTCTCCAGCGGGTTGCCTGCCTCGAACGGAGGCTCGCCGGTCACGAGCTCATAGCCAATGGCCCCAACGGCATACACATCGGAGGCCACGCTGGACCGTCCGGGGTCCCGGGTGAGTTCGGGTGCAATGTAGTTGGGGGTCCCATGGATCCTGCCGGAGTCCCCGCTGCCCTCCTGCGACCCTGCGACCCAGACGAGGCCAAAATCGGTGATCATCGGCCGATCCCCTTCGGCGATGAGGATGTTGCCCGGCTTGAGATCCCGGTGAAGGACCCCGTGCTGGTGCGCGTGATGTATGGCGCGTGCGGTCTCTGACAGAAAGCGCGCGATTTCATGCTGCCGTTTCCGGAGCCTCCGCCCTTCCTCGATCCCTTGGTCGAGGCATCGTTGACGGGTCCCCGGGAGGCAGAAGCGGTCGAGGACCCGCTCGAGGGTGGGGCCCTCGATGAGCGCCATGCTGTAGAAGACCCGCCCGTCCGCCTCCCCGATCTCGTGGACCGGGACGATGGAGGGATGTTCGAGGAGGGCCGCCGCCCTGGCCTTGAGTCGGAACCGCTCAACCTGCTTAGGATCGGCGAAGGGGCCTTCGATGAGAAGTTTGACCGCCACGGCGCGGTCCAGACTGACCTGGCGCGCCCGGTAGACGATCCCGGAACCTCCCCGCCCGATCTCCTCACCCAGCTCATAGCCTTGGATCCTCGCCCCTGACTTGCCATCCCAGACCCAGATCGAGTCCTGGAGATCCCCCGGGAGTTGGGGACTCCGGGTCCACCGCACCAGACAGGTCGGACAGAGTCCCCGCAGGACCATGGGCTCCCTGGGGCCCCCGCATTCAGGGCAGCGGTCCGATGGGTTCATCGCGGCGGGAAGAGTTCGAGGAGCTCGATCTCCAGGATCCGGGGATCGGTGATCGTCGTGTTGACGGCTTCCCGCAGGCCCGACCAGAAGCTCCGCTTCAGACCCAGGATCTGTGGGCTTCGGATCCAGCCCGCGAAGTCGTCGGTGGGTCCCGATGGCAGAGGGTGATCGAGGTAGACCAGAAGCTCGTCACGCTCCAGTCTCGCGACCGGATCGTCGTCGGACTCCATGAGCTGCGTCAGCGTGGTCTCGAGCAGCACCAGCGCCCACCTTTGTTGGAAGGCGGAGCGTGGCTCCTCACGGGAGGGCTGCGTCACGAGCCGCAGGGGCTCACGCGACTGGGCCTCTTCGAAGGTAGCTGGAAGCGGGTCGTGTTCGGAAGGGGCGTACCCGAGGTCGAACGGGGGTCCTTGCAGGGCCTTGTGGATCTCGTTCTCCATCCAGCACCTCAGCCGCCCGCGGGAGTGGGGATGTCGGAGACCCTGGACAATCCGGTCGGAGTCTGAGCCGACCAACGCGAGGCAGTGGTGGAGGCTGGTCTCCGGCGGATGCCCCCCGTCCCGGAACCCGGCGTATACGGGCCACCAGAACCGGCGGATTACCGCTGTGATTCTGGTGTCGGGGGGAGGTGGAGTGTTCCGCACCGGTGACACCCGGTGAATCTGAACAGGGCGATGGAAAAGTCCACACCCCAGCCCTGCCGGCCGGGGTGTGGACCTTGCCTCAGACGAGTGGACGGGAGCCGCAACGGCAGCCTGCGAGGCCACGTCCGTGCAGTCGTGACTGGCCCAGCTCCTGGCGGAACGCCTCCATGTCGGGATCGAGGATCATGTCGCGCCGCTCCATCATCCGACGCAGCTTTGCGAGGGCGGTTCCCTGGATCTGGCGGATCCGTTCCCGGGTGACTCCGAACCGGTTTCCGACCTCCTCGAGCGTGCGCTCCGGTCCGCCATCCAGTCCGTACCGGTACCGGATGATGGTGAGTTCCCGCTCGTCGAGTTCGGCGACCAGCTCGCGCAGCAGCTCCAGCCGCGTCTGGGCCTCGTAGTCCTCGTAGGCGGTCTGGACGTTTTCGTCGGGGACGATGTCCTGGAGCTGGGTCTCGGCATCGTCACCCATGGGTGCGTCGAGCGAGGCCGGCCTGTAGCTGGCGGTGACCAGCTCGGTGACGCGTTCCCGGGTCATGCCGAGGGCCTCCGCGATCTCGGCATCGGTCGCCTCGCGTCCGAGTTCCTCGTGGAGGCGGTTGGCGGTCCGACGGATCTTCGCGACGCGGTCGACGAGATGGACGGGGAGCCGGATGGTCTTCCCCTGATTGGCAAGGGCCCGCTTTATGGACTGCTTGATCCACCAGGCCGCATAGGTCGAGAGCTTGGCTCCCTTGCGCGGGTCGAACCGCTCCACCGCCCGCATGAGGCCGATGTTGCCTTCGTTGATCATGTCGAGCAGAGGAAGGCCCATGCCGTCGAAGTCCTTCGCGATCTTCACGACGAGCCGGAGGTTGGATCGGATCATGCGGTCGCGGGCCTCCGCGTCGCCCTTGCGGATCCGTGCCGCGAGGAGGCCCTCCTGTTCGAGAGTGAGCAGCGGCGTGTCACTGATCTCGCGGAGATACCGGCGGAGGTTCAGCTCGCCGTCGCGGGCGAGGCCCCTCGAGTCCCGGTCCCGGGTGGCGACCGGGGCCGGTTCGACATCGGAGCGGGGCACCGAGATCGAGAGGGGCCGGGTGGGCGTCACGGTCCGGGCCGTGTCCTTGGTGCGGGGATGGCCGGCGGTGCCCGGGAGGGCTGCCGTGGGACGCCGTCCGATCGGACCCGCCATGGGTGCAGGCTTCTGGGTCGGGACGATCGTGCGGCGTGGGGTTGTCGTCGGGAGGGCGATCTTGGAGGCGATGAGTGTCATGGTGATGTCGGTTGATTTCCTGGGTTGGCTTCACGAAGTTCCAGAGGGGCCACCTCGTTCATTGCCCAGTCAGACGCCCTCCCACGCGTCGTGATCGGTTGAAACACCGCCCCTGATTCCAGCTTACAAGATGGTCATCCTCCACAGCCTGGCACGGGGTGGAATCCAGGCTCGGAACGCCGTCCGAACCATGGCTCCCAACGGTCCCCGGACACCGGTGTGGGGATCTGCCGGAAGCGCATCGCGACACCGGGAAGGCCCGTTCCTTCCGTGACGGATCCACCGGCTTCGGGATTCCTGTGGAGGGAAAGACGCCTCGGGCAACCCAGCCCTCCGAGCGGGTTCCGCAGGGGTGGCCCCGGGTTCCCCCCCGGGTTCCTTAGGACGGGGACCGGAGGGTCAGGCCGCCGGGAACAGGAGCACGTGTTCCGGGTCGATCCCGAGCGTGATCGCGTCTCCCGCGCGCACGCGCCGGGGCCCCGTCAGATGATGCCAACGAAGCCGGGCGCCCGACCCTAGCTGGATGACCGATTCGTCATGTTCACCCGCTCCAACGGACTCCAGGACCGTTCCCGAAAGGGTGTTGGGACCCGCCTGGAGCGGATGGAGATCGCGGGGGCGGATGCCGATCCTGACCGGTGTGCCGACTCCGGAAGAGAGGTCGCACGAGGACCTCAGGACACCGAGGGGCGAGTCGACCTGGAGTCCATCGGTCCCCCGGGCCGTGAGGGTCCCGGACCCCCAGTTCATCTCCCCCAGAAAGTCGGCGACAAAAGGGGTCGCGGGGCGCAGGAACAGGTCCGACGGCGGACCCTCCTGGAGGATGGAGCCCTCGTTCAGGAGGGCGATCCGATGGGCGATCGACAGGGCGTCCTGGCGGTCGTGGGAGACGCAGACCATCGGGATCCCGAGCGTCCGCTGGATCCCGACGAGCTCCTCACGGAGTCCCCGACGGAGCGGGGGGTCGAGGTGGGAGAGGGGCTCGTCGAGGAGGAGCATCCCGGGGCGGATGACCACGGCCCGGGCGAGGGCGACCCGCTGCTGTTGTCCGCCGGAGAGTTCCGTCGGCCGACGGCCCTCGAAGCCCTCGAGCCGCACGAGGGACAGGGCGTCGCCGATCCGGCGTTTTCGCTCGGCCCCGGTGATGCCACGGACATCGAGACCGTATCCCAGATTGTCCCCGACGGTGAGGTGGGGCCAGAGCGCTGGCTGTTGGAACACCAGGGCGATGGGCCGCCGATGGGCCGGAACCCCGAGGACGGAACGACCATCGAGCAGGATGTCGCCCGCATCGGGCTCCAGGAAACCGGCGAGGAGCCGGAGCAGGGTGGTCTTGCCGCTGCCGCTGGGGCCCAGGAGGAAGAACCTTTCGGAGTCGCCGACGCGGAACCGGACGTCCTGGAGGACCGTGGCCCCCCCCAGCTGCTTGCGGAGACCGCGGACCTCGAGGTTCATGGCAATCGGAGCCGGATCGGACCGGCTCAGAGCCGGATGAAGACCTTCCGCTGGTATAGGAACCGTGCGAAGGCCAGGAGCAGGGTGACCGAGACAAGGGCCACCACCACATTTCCGAAGGGGCCGAAGAGGGACCGTATCGGTCCACCGGCGATCCGTTGGCCCAGATTCCCGAATCCCAGAAAGCGCGCGGCGAGATAGATCGTGAGGGCGTTGGAGCCGATCCAGATGAAGGGTTCGCACCACCGACGCCAGCCCCAGACATCGATCATCTGATGGAAGAGCGCGAGCAGCATCAGGCTGTAGCCTCCGGTGACCAACACAAACGAGGAGGTCCAGATCTTCTTGATGATCGGGAGGTGCATCGACCACGCCATCCCGAGCACCACGAGAAGGAATCCGGTGAGGAGGAGTCCAAAAGTCCGGGAGCCCCCGGTGGAGGAGGCCGATCCTCCCACCAGCCAGACTCCGGCGAAGAGTCCGATGAGACAGGACACGACCGCGGGGAGCGTGCTCAGGATGCCCTCCGGATCCCAGTAGGTGTCGTAGCGCCTTCCCGGCAGGTGCTCGAAGTCGAAGTGGTGGGCGACATTTTGTCCGGGCAGGAACCGGCCCCGTACGTGGTTTGTGGTGGTCTCGTAGAGCCGGACGACATTCGTCTCACCGCGTTTCGCGGAGAGACGGGTGATCGCCCCCTTCTCGAGCGTGATGTCCCGGATCGGAACTAAGGACAGGATCGCCCAGTAGCCGACGAGTCCGGCGACGGCGAGCGGGACCAGGGCCCGGACCGGGAGGAACGTGAACAGAAGTGCGGTGATCGTGTAGCAGATCGCGATACGGTTCAGGACCCCGAGCCATCGGACCTCCTCCCATCCATCCGAGATTCCTCCAGAGTAGACGAGGCCGATGGCGAAAAGGAGGACGCCACGGGTGAGGATGTGCCGCACCGTGGCGGACCTGCCGCGGCATTCGAGGCTCCTGGGGATCGCGAGGGCGACCGAGACCCCCACGAGGAAGACGAAGAGGGGGAAGATGAGGTCGTAGAACCGGAGACCATCCCACGGGACGTGGGTGAGTTGCTGTCGGATCAGCGAGACGACCGGATTGCCGAGCCCCTTGTCGAGGGCTCCGACGACCAGGCTGCCGCCGGCGATCCAGAACATGTCGAACCCCCGCAGTGCATCGACCGAGAGGAGACGCCCTTCGGGCTGTGCTGGGCCGCGGTTGCGGGCGGGAGGGCGTCGGCGGGATGTGCTCACAGGCGGAGGAACAGCTTCTTGAGATACAGGAACCGGGCGAGGGCCAGGCAGAGTCCGATGCCCACGACCGAGACCCCGACGCCCCCGAGCCCGGGAATCCGCGCATCGAGGACGGAGGCCACCGGCCCCCCCACCAGGTTGGACGCAACGTCGTCGAAGCTCATGACATGCACCAGCAGGTAGAGGGTGATGGGATTCATGCCGATCCAGACGAACGGCCGGGCCCACCGCTGCCAGCCCCGGATGTCGATCACCCAGAAGAACAGCCCGAGGAGAAGCAGGCTCCATCCGCCCGCGACGAGGACGTACGTCGGGGTCCAGAGCTTCTTGATGATGGGCGAGAACTGGCCTCCGCCGTAGCCCAACACCAGGAGGGCCACGCCTGCGGCCAGGAGCATCCGAAGCTTCCGGAGATCCGGGACCTCCTGCCGGACCATCCACATCCCGGCGAAGACGCCGATCAGGCACGAGGCCACGGCCGGCAAGGTGCTCAGCAGGCCCTCCGGATCATGGTCGCCATCCCACTTCCGAAAGGGCAGATAGTGGGCGTCGACCCAGTTCACGATGTTCTGCCCCTCGTCGAACGACACCGAGGCGCGTCCCGGAGCGGGGACGAACGTGAGCAGCGCCCAGTAGCCGAGAAGGATCGCGACGGTGACCCCCACGAGGGTCCGCAGGCGGCAGACGAGGAACAGGACCCCTGTGATCAGATAGCAGAGGGCGAGCCGTTGTAGAACTCCCATCAGTCGGATGTCGTCGACGGTCTTCCACACGAACTCATGGTGGTCGGCATTGTAGACGAGGACCCCGAGGACATAGAGCACGACCCCGCGTTTGAGGATCCGTTGGAACGCCTGGTCCTTCCCCTCCTTTGCGATCAGCCGCGTCATGGAGAACACGATCGAGACGCCCACCATGAAGACGAACAGGGGGAAGATCAGATCGTAGAACCGGAACCCTTCCCACGGGACGTGGTCCAGCTGACGGGCGACCCCTGCGGCCACCGGTCCGGCCTTCAGACCCGCCATGGCCCCGCCGATCGAGTCGCCCCCGAGGATCCAGAGCATGTCGAATCCCCGGAGGGCATCGAGGGAGACCAGCCGGCCAGGGAGCCAGACCACGCGGCCTCGGAGGTCAGTGGCGCTGGGTTCTGCGGGCGGGGATCCGGTGGACATGATCGGATTCAAGAAACCACGCGGTTCAAAACCACTTCAATCGCAAAAGCAGGAGCGACGGTTCCGTCCCCATCTCCCGTCCCGATTCTCATCCAGGATTCAGGATCCGGATGACCTCGTCGTGGAGCTCGGGTCGACACGCGACCGCCGACGTCTCTCCCAGTCCCGAGTGGGGTCGGCCCTGCCAGTCGGTGATCCGAACCCCCGCACCGGTCATGCAGGGTACGATCGGCAGGAGATCCCAGGCGTTCATGACGGCATCCATCATCAGGTCCGCCCAGCCGCTCGCCACCAGCAGGTAGCCATAGCCATCGCCGAACGTCCGGTAGAGCCGCACCCGATCACACAGCGCCGCATACCCCTTGGGATCCTGGTGTCGGACGGGAAGGAGGGGGTCGCTGGTCACCAGGGTCGCCTGCGCGAGGTTCGGTGTCGGACGCACCCGGACCGGGGATCCATTCAGGGTGGTCTGGCGTCCGTTGCCGATCATGAGCTGTCGGAGCACGGGCTGGTGGATCGCGCCCAGGAGGGGGCGTCCCTCGTGGAGCAGACCGATCAGCGTCGTGAAGAGGGGCACACCGGTGATGAAGGATTTGGTGCCGTCGATGGGGT
>SXGQ01302061.1_pt1 | contig 11339 bp, 10 predicted proteins | sample 3178371 | NCBI WGS metagenome assembly SXGQ01 (sample SAMN11356859, study PRJNA531348) | freshwater metagenome | isolation source: freshwater sample F1-20 | place: China: Fuxian Lake, Yuxi | collected 2017-12-25 | reverse complement strand
GTCGAGGTGCTGCGCGGACCGCAGGTCACCCTGTACGGCCGCAAAGCGACCGGCGGCGTCATCAACATCATCTCGCGCAAGCCGGAGCAAGAGTTCGGCGGCTACGCCAAGCTCGACGTCGGCAACTACTCCAAGCTGCGTATCGAGGGCGCGCTCAACGCGCCGTTCAGCGACACGGTCGACGGGCGCCTCTCCGTGCTGTGGGCGCAGCGCGACGGCTACACCGAGAACAAGTTCGCGACCGCCAAGGCCCGCGACCTCGACCAGCTCGACAACCAGGACCTCTGGGCGGTGCGCGGCCAGATCGCGTTCACCCCGTCGGATACCTTCAGCGGCCTGCTGCAGGTCGACGTGTCGCGCGACGACAGCAACCCGACGGCGTTCAAGTACTTCACGCACGCCGCCGGCGACCCGAACATCTACTGGACCGCGCCGACCGACAAGCGCCTGCCGAGCCTGCGTGAGGTGTCGCAGGGCTACGAGCAGAACATCGTCGGTTCGACGCGCCGAGTGCCGAGCGTCGGCCGCGCCTATACGGATGCCGCGAACCTGAAGCTCACCTGGGACCTCGGCGGCGTGTCGCTGATGTCGCAGACGGCCTACCGCAAGACGACCTTCTCCTGGCTCAACGACGGTGACGGTACCGACGTCTTCTTCGTGACCTACTTCCAGGACGACGACTCGAAGCAGCTGACGCAGGAACTGCAGCTCTCAAGCAACGGGGACGGTCCGCTCAAGTGGATCGTCGGCACCTTCTACCTCGACGAGAAGGGCAAGACCTTCAGCGGCCTCGCCTTCAACGGGCTCGCCGCCGCGCTCGGCTTCCCGGCCGGCAGCATCGAGGGCATCCTCATCGACGGCAAGTCGAACACCAAGTCCTACTCGGCGTTCGCGCAGGGCACCTATTCGCTGACGGACGCCACCCGCCTCACCGCGGGCGTGCGCTACACGAAGGACGACAAGAACGGCGACATGTACTACCTGCTGTCGAACCTCGTCTTCACGCCGCAGTTCATCGGCTACCCGGCGGGCAAGACCTGGGCGGACGTGCTCAACGACAGCTGGAGCGCCACCACGCCCAAGTTCGGCATCGACCACGACTTCAGCGATGACGTGATGGGTTACGTGTCGGCGACCCGCGGCTTCAAGAGCGGCGGCTTCAACCTGATCGGACGCCAGGCGCCGTACAACCCCGAGTACCTCTGGGCCTACGAGGCGGGCCTCAAGACCCGTTTCGCCGACGGCCGCGCCACCGCCAACTTCGGCGTGTTCCAGTACAGCTACAAGGACATGCAGGTCGGCAAGATCGTTAACGCCTCCGACAACCTGACCAACGCCGGCAAGGCGACCATCCGCGGCTTCGAGGCCGAACTGCGCGCCGCGCTCGGCGGTGGCGTCGAGTTGAACGCGGGCATCGCCTACCTCGATGCGCAGTTCGACGAGTTCCTGACCGAGGACCCGGCCGTCGGCAGGGCACCTGCGGCGCTCGGCCCCTACGCCGGTGCCTGCGAGAAGCGCGCGCCGGCGCTCGGTGTGCAGGGCGTCTCGCTTGCGGGTTGCGACCTGCGCCGCGCGCCGCCGCTGTCGGGCAACCTCGGGCTGCAGTGGACGGGTGATATGGCGGGCGGCGAGATCTCGCTGCGCGGCGATTACTCGTACAAGGACAAGCAGTACTTCACGCAGTTCAACCGCAACGCGGTGTCGCAGCCGGCCTACGGTCTGCTGGGCCTGCGCGCCAGCTGGCGCTCGGCCGACGACAAGTGGGGCTTGTCCGCGTACGTCGACAACGTGACCGACGAGGACTACTACCTCACGGTGCTGGAGTCGGGCATCGCGCCGTCGGCGGGTCTCGTGCCGCAGTCGGTGATGGGCGCGCCCCGCACCTTCGGCGTGTCGGTCCGCATCGGGTTCTGAGCCTGAACGCTTGACGCTGCTGCTCGACCTGGACGGGAGCATAGAAGCCATGGCCGATTCGCCGAACCCCGGGTTCATCCTGGTGGAGCTTGCGGATGAGCACCCGGGTCAGGTCCGTGTGCTCGAGACGGCGGCGAAGCTGCTCACCGAAGGCGGGGCCCGGGTGCATGCCTGGGCGCCCGCCGGTCGGGTGGCCTGTTTCGAGCCGGGCACCGTGGGGGCCGGCATGCTGATCGCGAGCATGTCGGATCAGTCGCGCATCGCGCCTCTGGTCCGTCAGTCGCTGCTGCCGCACCTCAAGGCGAACATGTTGGCGCACATCCCTAAGGTGCTGCAGGTCAACGGCCTGCCCGCAGAGAACCTGCCGACCATGATGGACATCCCGACCGTGGCGAGCGTGCCGCGTCCGCCCAAGGGCCTGCGCAACGCGCTGATGGTCATCCAGGGCACTGGGACCAACCCGACGCAGATGGACAAGTACCGCGACATCATCCTGCCGATGATGAAAGAGCGGGGCAGCTATTACGAGGCGTTCGCGCTCGCCGCCGGCGAGGTCGTGCCGCTCGCGGGCGAGTGGAAGGAGCAGATCTTCGCGATCTCCCGCTGGCCGACCCGCGCGTCGGCCGAGGACTTCTGGTTCGCCGACCGTTACCAGGGCACGGCCATCCCGATCCGCATCGGCGCGGGCAAGTTCACGGTGCACGTGCTCGAGGAGACCTGATCCATGTCCGCCTCGGACGCGAACGACGCCAAGTCGCTGGGACTGCGGTTCCTGCAGTCCTTCTGGAGCGGCAAGCTCGAGGAGGAGGGGTACCCGCTCTGCGCGCCGGACGCGCGCTGGACATTTCAGAAGACGCTGCATGAGCCGCGTGTGGTGCCGGTGCGGGAGGCCGTCGATTTCCTCGTGTCGGCGCTGATCGGCGGCTTCGATCCCGATTCGGGCTACACCGTCGATGTCGACAACCTCATCGGCGAGGGCGACGAGGCGGCGATCGAGTACCGCGCGCAGGGCAAGACCCGCAGCGGCGAGATCTACGCCAACAACTACCTGGTGCGATTCACGGCGCGCGACGGCAAGCTTGTGTCGATCCGGCCGTACTTCGACACCCACCTCGTCAGCAAGCTGCTGTTTGACCTCGACCGCCGGAAGTCGCCGTACGACCTGTAGGTCGGCTCTGGACCGCAAGCTCGAACGGATGCTCTCCATGCTGCTGCGCCTCAAGGAGATGCGTCTGGGCACGGTGGTGGGCTGAACAACCCCGCAAGAGCGTCACCGGCCCGGACGGCAAGAAGATCATCGTCACCGACCCGGCTTCCGCCTCGCGCAGAATCCCCACGATCTGCTCCTCGCTGAACCGCTTCTTACGTCCGACCTCCTGCTTCAGGGTCAGACTCTAGACCGTCCTGTGACTAATTTCCGGGGGGACGTCGAGGGACCGTCCGGATGGCGGGAACGCCTTAGATATAATCTTGTCATTCGCTGCTCGGAGTCCATCTCCTGATGGTTAATGAATCCAGTTTATTTCGGGTTGGTTTGCTCGCAGTCTGTCTCATTGCAGCCGCCGCCTGCAGCCAGACAGACGAAGCTTGGGAGACCACCGTCAGCACCGACACTCCCGATGCCTATGCGACCTTCCTCGAGCGTTATCCGAAAAGTGAACATGCCGATAAGGCACGGTCTCGTCGCGATGCCCTGATCGATCAGCGCGATTGGAGTGTCGCTCGACGTGAAAATACGTCTGATGCTTATTCGAAGTATCTATCAGTGCATCCCGAAGGCGTATGGAGCAAGCTCGCCATAAGCCGTCGCGACGAGCTGACCACCGCCGCGAGTGAGGCCGTGACCGAAGATGCCGCACCCCAATCGCCGACCGACGCTGTTCCCCTAGAGCTGGCTGTGGCGACTCCTCAAGCGCCCGCAGTCGTCGAACCGGCCCCTTCGACAGAAAAACACTTCGTGCAGTTGGGGGCATTTTCTTCGACGGCGTCGGCCAAAAAAGGTTGGACCTTCTTACAGCGTTCGTTTACCGAGCTTGCCGATCTTTCTCCGGTGATCGACGCTGCGCCGCTGCGCGGCTCTTCGCTTTATCGACTGCGCGTACAGCTTGGCAGCGACGAAGAAGCCAACAGAATCTGCGCAGCGCTACTTCGTGGCGGCGAGGAATGCATCAAGTCGGAGTGAGGGCTTGCTGACCGAGTCAGTTGACTGGACTTCGCAACTGGAGCGACCAAATCAAGGTCTGACGTGCCTCGATTGCAGAGGGACTGAGTTCGAAGACGGGCGGAGTCGAGCTGCCCGCCGCGCGCGGCGTAATCAGACCGTTTCGATCGACCTGATGCTCGGCCACGGTGAGCGAGGCGTCGCCGCCGCGAATTCGGCTCGTCACGCCCCCGTTACTTTGCCCGATGACGATTAGCGTCTGGGAATTGCCTCGTGCAAGCCCTTCTACGGACTCTGTGATCCAGCCGAGAGCGCCGAGTTCAACGAGTGTGCTTGAACTTGCGAGGATGATACCGCTCGATTCGATTTCCGTAGCCGATCCGAACTCGAGCGCGAGCCCACTGTTCGGGCCTGTAGTTAACACCCGAGACGAAATTTCCGTGGCATTGGAAAGGTCGATCGAGCGGATTTCCCATCGGTACGGGCCGGTCTCGCTCGACTCGCGGTAGCGCACGAGCGCGAGAACTCGATCTTCGCTCAAAGATTCAAGGTCAAGTACCCGCAGAGAAAACTCGTTGCTGCGGATCGGCATCGCAAACTGACGAACTGTCGTCGTACGAGGATTGAATCCCACTAGGCGTATCAGTCTCGCCGACTTTGCAGTACGCCCATTTACATTGAGTGCAGCACCCAACGCAAAAACGACCTCCCCACTCGTCGTCCGCATGGCCGTACCGCCGCAACCGAGAGTGGGCTGCCGCGATTCGAGAATCGCCGGCAGTCTCCGATTCACATCGGGAAGGGCACCGGCATTGCCCACAGGGCCGAGTCGCTGCAGTGTTTGACCCTGGGCATCGAGTTGCAGAAGAAAAGGCCCGCGACGATCACAGGCCCAGTACGTACCGGAGTCGCCCTCGAGCACACCCGCCGGATCGAGTCCGCGCTGATCGAACTCCGGCGATCGCGGTTGCAGATCCTCATCCAGGTTACGCCAACCGTCACTGCCGGAGGCATCCGTCGGTGTGGGACGACCTGAGTAGGACACGCCGTCCGCAGTCTTGAGAGGGATCAGCGAGGTCAAATCTGCCGCAGTCGGCGTCAAAGAAATCGTGCCGGTAGATGGCAAGCTGGTAGCCGAACTGCTGAGTAGTACCTCAGCCGTTCGGACTGATACGCCGTCGGAATATCGTGGTGCAGCGACCGACACGCCACGCGACGTGACGGTCCGCAGTTGTAGGGTTGTGCCTGGTGTGCCGGATACGAAAGACAGACCGGCGCCGAGAGCCGGACGCAGTCCACGCGGATATGTATTTTTAAGAGAGGAGGAGTTTCCCGAGTACGGAATAAGGGAGGAATCAGGAACACGCAACACGTATTTCCGTATTTCGCTGACAGGTATCGAGGCAGAAGTCGGTGACTCGACCAGAACACCGCGCGCTAGTGCTTCGGCTTGTTCGGCAATGGCTCGAGCGGTCGCTGTTGACGGGATCTGCATGCCCGCGCGATAACTTGAGGAGAGACGACTGTCTCCCTTCAAGTAGTCGACGAGCGAAGCGAGATCGGCATCGAAGGAGGACGCATTGAAGTTGAGTGATCGATTAGCAAGCGAAGGAGCGAGCTCGGACGGGACGGCAATACCATTACCGGCATCGGCATCGCCGTCTATCGCCATCAGAAACTGCACTCGACGGATGGTCGTCGGAGAAAGGAACCCACCCTCGATACCACCTTGAAAATCTTTGAGCGACAAGCTCGAGGCGCCTATGGCCGTGCCGACCGTGATCGGACCGACGGCGAAGGTGACGGCTTCGCAGGACAGGTTGCAGCGATAGGTGTAGCCTCCGCTCGAGCTCGTCGTGCCCGATACGGTGGGTGTCGAGTACGACACTCCAGCCATCGAAAAATCGACGTTCGTCCCTGATAGCGGAGATGGGCTGTTACTCGTCGGAGTATCGCCACCGCCACCGCCGCCGCAGGCCGCGAGCAGCGCGCTGGCCAAGGTCAGCGTCGCCAACAGATTACTGCGCATCATGGTCGCGGGAGTGTGCCGAAGGGCTCGCAGCGGACAGCACTGATTCGAGTGAAGTCGGGCGTTAGATTTGTCCAGAGGCCTTCTGTTAGCGCCTCGTCGAGGGTCAAGATGGCGGTGCCCGACGCCCAGCGTCGGCGATCTACTCGATTGATCATCGCGAAGAAACGCTCGTTCACAGCGTTCTCGCCGATGTAGAGGAGGTTGCCCGAAATACGAAGCCGGAGTGGTAACTCCTCACTTTTGGTGTCGAGCGTATTTTTGGCGACGGTGACAGCGCGATCGCTCGTACACACCAGTTCCGGGATGGCGCGCGCGCGAGGGTCGGGCTTCGGTATGGGTCGTCGAGCTTTGTCTGCCGGATCGATGGCCCAGGTGGTGGGCGTGATCAAAACGAACACTGACAATAAGAGGAAGAACGGACGAACGATTAACTTAAGCCTCATGAACGTTACTCTTTGAATCCCCTCGGTACACTATACTCTTCGCGTCCCTCAAGCCGAGGAGTCGTGGGACGACTTGTAAAGTGATGCTTAGCCCCGTCGGACTTCCACCCCCCTTACCCCTACCGCGCGACCCCGAGTTGGTTGCAGCGGCGGAGCTCGCCATTGCCGTTCCCAAATCGATCGGTACTTCGGGGCGATGGGAGGTAGGGTCGGTATTGACGGCCAACGTCCGTTTTCAGAATGACGAAATGATTCTGAAAATCGGAGATCACTTCTTCTCCAGTCGACCGATCCCGGGAGTTTCTGAATACTCTCGACTCTCGATGCAGGTGGCTCGTGACCTCAGTGGCGCTCTGACACTCGTTCCGCTGCTTCCGCTCGCCGGTACGTCCGTAGCGCGAATAGGCGGAGCTCCTTCGCCAGCAGCCCTAACGATGACAAGCGAGGTGGCGCACTCGGATGAGACGGCGAAGGCCTTCGAGACCACGGGGCTGTCGGTTGCAGGGTTGATGTCGCCTCGAGTCGGGATGAATCCGGTGAAGGCATTATCGGGGCGTTTACATCTGCCGAGTTCTTTGGCGGGTTGGTTACTGAGTCCCGACGGTGTGTTGGGCTCATCGGGTTCGACCTCCGCTGCACAAGGTCTACCGTCGAGCTCGTCATCTGTTGGACTTGCGGCGTGGATGCAATCTTTGGCCGCATCGCTTTCCCAGTCGGGCCTGTTTTTCGAGTCGCAGTTGCGCGAGCGTCGACCGGTGCCGGTGGCCGATTTGAAACGACGCTTGCTTGAGATCATCGATACTCGTCGTGAGGGAGCAGCCGCAGCCAAGGCTTGGTCGGCCCTTGATGATATCGTCGGTCTGCAGAGCGCGGCCACGACCGCAAATCGTAATGGTGGAGCGGTGTTTTCCTTCGTATTTCCGTCGCCTGACGGACTCGGAGGCTGGTGGATCACACTCGATCAAAGTCCGCCGCAAAAACCGCTCGACTACTCAGGTGGAGACGGACGCGGAGACGATACTCATCAGCCGTGGCGCATGCGACTCGTCGGTATTTCTTTGCCCTTCGGTGACATCGATATTCGAATCGAGCAAGTAGGGCGGTCCGGAGTCGGGATCACGGTACTTACAGATACCGCCAATCAGCAGACGCGTTGGGATGAGTCGAAAACCGAACTTTCTCGTCGGTTGCGCGATGCCGGACTCGATCTCTCGCGATGGTCAGTGATTGAGCCGCAACAGGATGCGGCTCCGCCCATAGATCCTGGGCAACTTCATTCGATTCGGGTGTGAGGGCAAAAGCATGAGCGCTTTACGCGAAGATCGAGCCGTTGCGCTCGAGTACGGAAGTAACTCGGTACCCCTCATCGTGGCGACGGGCCGCGAGCTTATGGCGCAAGAGATTGTCGCCGAGGCGCGTCGGCAGGGTGTTCCCGTGATGCGCGATGCGGTTTTGGCCGCGAGACTTTCCGAGCTACCGCTCGATACGGCCATTCCGCCTGATGTCTATCGGGCCGTGGCAGTGGTGTTGTCGTGGGTGTATTGGATGGAAGGGCGGGAGCCCGATCAGGCGCGATCGCCGAGACGACCGATACCGTAGTCACGGGCACGGCCCGCGGGGAAGAAGGACTGTTTCGGACTCAAGTTTTCGCGGTTAATGCTGACTGAGTAAGCAAGAAAAGCCCTAAATCAGCACCTCGGGGTCCCCATGAAACCTCTTACTATGGTCGTCGGGTTCGATCAGCGCGAAGCGGTCGCTTACCATACTTTTTGCCAAAGTGTCCTTGAGCGCAGCTCCGTCCCGGTTCGGTTTCTACCCCTCGCCTCAGATACCTTGCGCTTTTATTCAGAGACCCATCGCGACGGGAGTAATGAGTTTATTTACTCGAGGTTTCTCACGCCGTTTCTTCAGGGGTTCGAGGGACCTGCGGTATTTGCCGACGGCGACATGATCTGCCGTGGAGATATGCGTGAGCTTATGGAGCTCTTCGACGAGTCGAAGGCTGTTCAGGTGGTGAAGCACGACTATCAAACGAAGGCGGCAACCAAGTATCTTGGCAATAAGAACGAGAACTATCCCCGTAAAAACTGGTCCAGCGTCATTCTCTGGAACTGCTCTCATTCGGCTAACCGAGTGTTGACTCCGGAGCTCGTGCAGACCAAACCCGGTTCGTTTTTACACCGTTTTTCTTGGCTTACGGATGATCTCGTTGGCGAGCTGCCGATCGAGTGGAACTGGCTCGAAACCGAGTACCACTTCAATCCTTCAGCCAAGCTGATCCACTACACACTCGGCACCCCGTGCTTTGCGGACTATGCCGCGACGGACACGGCGCACGAATGGTGGGATTGTAATGATCGTGCGGCGCAGGGGATTGAGCCGGGCGCTCTCCGCAACCGTAAAATAGTCAGACCGCGCCGACTTAGCGCTTGATTGGCGAAAGCAGTCAGGCGGGATTGGTGAGACGTCCGAGCCCGTAGTCTCGGGTCCGACCCGAGCGATCATAGAGACTGACGTCTTCATCGCTCGTTCGTAAGGCAGATAAGATTCGTCGTTGTACCGCGACGATTCGACTAAATACTTGATGGTTGCGGTATTGCAGTTCCTTGCAGCGCTCGATCTTCTCTCTCACGACTTGTGCTTGTTCGGGGTGAGCTCGCGCTTCGTCTGACGCTTCGGGAGATTTTGCCAAACACTCGAGTCGCTCTATCTGCGCGGATTTCTCGGCTTGAATCCTCTCGAGATCATCTACCCCGCGGCCAATCAGTCCGTTCGACCCTCGAAGCACAGCGTGCTCATGATCGAGAGTTCGACAGATCCGGGTGCAAAGCTCGTCGAGGCTCTCAAGGCTCGGCGTTGGGGTAGCAGAGTTCGTCATAGGACACTCGCTCGTTTAGGCGCCGAGGTTCCCAAGTTCCTTTTCGAGTTCCTGGAACTTTCTGGCAAGCCGCTCTTCATCGATTGGAAAACGGCCTTCCCGAATCTCCCGGCGAATGTTTTCGACTTTTTCCTGGTCGAACACGTCATCTACCGCATTCGGACCCAAAGCCGCCGATAACTCGCGGGACACGGTCGACACCCGAACCGGATCAAGCGCCGCAGCGCTCTCTGTGCGCGGCGTAGGGGTGGGACTTGAGGCGCCACCCTGTTTGCCGGCGGCCACTCGTCGGGAGTCTATCCGAGCCAGTTTTTGATCAAGCGCCTCCCGGTTGGAAGCGCTCCCATTAATATAGGGTTTATCGACAGTCATGACTACTCACCTTTTCCACTACTCGCCGTGTTAGTCGACCCGAGTCGCCATCGCTTGAGGGGTCGAGTCCATCGACGCGCTCCCGTGGATCTTGACGGTTCCGTCTGCTTGAATCTGACCCCGAAGTCGACGACCGGTTTGCGGGCTTTCAACGTCAATCCATTCGCCCACTTTGCCATTTTGCAGAGCCGTGAGTTTAGCGATGACTCGTCCACCGGGGAATGACGACCAGGCGGTGACCGGAGTGTTTCTTTTGACGACCTGAACGCCGCGTGCGTCAGCCCGACCTACGGGTTCACCCTGACGGACAGAGCGGGTGAGAGCAAGACCGACAAGGGCGGTTGGATCGGACAGCGTCGAGTTAAAGGCACGCTCTTTCGGAGCTACCGCGACGACGTCGAGATCCTCGAGAGTCAGTACGGATCCGATCGTCAAATCGCGAGAGGCGACGACAAAATATTTTTGAGTAGAAACTGAAGACGCTGGCGTCTCCGTCCGACTGTTGAAGGCGGGGTATCGCACGGCAACGAACCGCCGGGTGGATGTGGCCGAGGTCGTACAGGAGACCTGTACAGTGGTGCGTACCTCGTTTGGAAATGACCACACCCACCCGGAGGAACAGTTACCGAGCGGTATCTTGCGATCGATCGACTGCGCTTGAACGCTTCCCTCCGGTAGTCCGGCGACGCGTTCGGCGAAACGTTCTGCTGCATCTGCGAGCGAGAGGGGCTCGGCAGCCCCCACCCACACGGGCAACAAGACGAACAGGGAAACGAGCAGTTTCTGCATAAATCCCTGTAATCGGGTATCGATCAAAAAAACTCTGCGTCAACCCTGACGCAGAAGGTTGAGGACGTACTGCTGCGACTGGTTGGCCTGCGCGAGCATCGCAGTACCGGCCTGCGCCAGGATCTGCGCCTTCGCGAGCTCCGCCGACTCCTTCGCATAGTCCGTATCGAGTACGCGGGACTTAGCCTCTTCGGTGTTCTCGACGAGGTTCATCAAGTTGTTGATCGTGTACTCAATGCGACTCATCGTTGCACCCATGCGGGCGCGCGACTCATTGACGACCTTGGCAGCCGCGTCGACGAAGTCGAGAGCGGAGATGGCGCTTTCGGTATCCGTGATCGCTACGTTGTGATGCGACTGGTACATGAAGGCACGATCTGTCGCGTTCTCGCCGAAGTTGACTACGAGCTTTTGGAAGCGCGCGCCACCCGCCTCAGCGAGTCGGGTCGACAGCGTACTGTTGGCTGAGTTGCTGACTAAGACTGAATTAAGCGGATCGGCAGCAGTATCCGAGCTCGCCGTTGAATTGGTGCTATTGTAAATCCTGTAGGTCGTACCATCCTTGTAAATCTCACCGTTTACAATGCCAGCGGCAGTTCTGGCTTGATCCACTGACCGTCCGCTGACATTGCCCGCCAGCTTCTCGGTTCCGGACCCCTTTATTTTGAAGACTACACCCGATGTGTACACCTCACCAGCGGTAGAAGTCGATGTTTGAGAGATCGCGTTACCACTGGCATTTCCAGCGAT
>SXGQ01054699.1_pt1 | contig 11340 bp, 9 predicted proteins | sample 3178371 | NCBI WGS metagenome assembly SXGQ01 (sample SAMN11356859, study PRJNA531348) | freshwater metagenome | isolation source: freshwater sample F1-20 | place: China: Fuxian Lake, Yuxi | collected 2017-12-25 | reverse complement strand
GTTGCCCCGCAAATCGCGCATTTCTTCTTCTGATAGTTTGGCCAGATCGCGCCCCTGAAACAGGATGGACCCGCCCGCAATGCGCCCGGGCGGATCAACCAGGCCAATGATAGAAAAGCCCGTGACGGATTTGCCGGAACCGGATTCACCGACCAGCCCCATCACCTTGCCGCGGCCGACAGAAAAGGAAACGCCATCCACCGCCTTCACCACGCCAGCGCGGGTGAAGAAATGCGTCTGCAGATCGCGAACTTCGAGGGTAGGTGCCGTCATGTGCTTATTTCTTCAGTCGCGGGTTCAGCACATCACGCAATTGATCGCCAACCAGATTGATGGAGACAATCGTGATCAGCAGCGCAATGCCGGGATAGAAGGAAATCCAGTATTTTCCTGAAAGCATATATTCATAGCCATTGGCGATCAGCAGGCCGAGGGATGGTTCCGTGATGGGCACACCAAGACCCAGGAAGGAAAGTGTGGCTTCCAGCGCAATGGCGCGCGCCACTTGCATGGTGCCCACCACAATCAAAGGCGGCAGGCAATTGGGCAGCAAATGGCGGAACAATACGCGATGCGTCGGAAGCGCCAGGCATTGCGCCGCTTCGATGTATTCGCGCCGCCGCTCCACCAGCGCCGTACCGCGCACCGTGCGCGCGTAATAGGCCCATTCCACTAGCACGAGCGCGATCTCGACATTCGTGATGCCCTTGCCAAGAAAAGCCAGGATCATGAGCGCAGCCAGAATGGTCGGGAAGGAAAGCTGCAAATCCACAAGCCGCATGATCACGCTATCCGTCCGCCCGCCGGCATAGGCAGCCAGCAAACCAAGGGAAGCGCCAATCAGGCAGGCAATCAGCGCGGAACCCGCACCAACCGTGAGTGAAATCCGCAAGCCATAGATAATGCCAGAGAGCATATCGCGCCCCTGATCATCCGTGCCGAGCCAATAGGTGAAGCCAGCACCGCCCACCGTGCCGGGTTCCATCCGCCCATCCATGATGTCCAGTTCGGCGAGATCATAGGGGTTTTGCGGCGTGATCCAGGGCGCGAAGATGGCAAGCAAGGCGATGATGACGAAAACCACCAGCCCACCCAGCGCCACCTTGCTTTCCGCGAATTCAGACACAAAGCGCCGAAAGGGCGTTTCCACCTTATCGGCGATTTTGGCGGGGATGACAGCGTCGCTCATGTGCCTTTGCTCTCCAGCCGGACGCGCGGATCAAGCATTGAATAGGTCAAATCAACGATCAGGTTGATCGCAATGAACATCAGCACGATCATCATCAGATAGGCCACGATCACCGGCCGATCCAGCACATTGATCGAATCAATGATCAGCTTGCCCATGCCGGGCCAGGCAAAGACGCTTTCCGTCACCACCGAAAAGGCGATGGTGCTGCCAAGTTCCAGCCCTACCACAGTCACCACCGGGATCAGGATGTTCTTGAACACATGCACGAAGGTCACGCGCGCCGGCGAAAGCCCCTTGGCGCGGGCGAATTTCACGTAATCCATCAACATGGTTTCGCGCACACCCGCACGCGTCAGGCGAATGACCAGGCTGATCTTGAACAGCGCAAGATTGATCGCGGGCATGGTCATATGGCGAATGCCATCCCAGGTCAGGAAGGACCATTGCAGGCCAAGCAGCGTGCCAGTATCGCCCCGCCCGGTGGATGGCTGCCACCCAAGGTAGACCGCAAACACCATAATCAGCATCAGCCCCACCCAAAAGGTGGGCAGCGAAAAGCCCAAAATGGACCCAGCCATGATGGTTTGGCTGAAGCGGCTATCCGGCCTCAGCCCAGCATAAAGCCCAAGCGGCAGGCCAATGATCAGTGCGATAATCGTCGCACCAAATGCCAATTCCAGCGTTGCCGGCATGCGCTGCAAGATCAGCTTCAGCGCCGGTTCATTATAGACGAATGACCGCCCCAAATCGCCCTGCAAGGCCTTGGTCAGAAACACCGCATATTGCTGCCACAGCGGCAGATCGAGCCCAAGTGCCTGCACGGCGCGTTCACGCTCAATCTGGTCCGCATCCGGGCTGATCAGGATTTCCACCGGATCGCCAATGGCATAGACGCCGATAAAGACAATCAGCGACATCGCCAGCACAACAAGCAGTGCCTGCAAGACGCGCCTGACGAGATAGACGGTCATTTGGTCCTATCCGGTTCAGCGCGCTGCCGGGCGCACATCCTGCGCGCGCGTCAGCTCATCATTGCGGGCATCATGCGCCAAATGGCGGCGCATACCCCAGATATTGGTCTGAACATGCAACGGAATTACCGCCACATCTTCGGCCGCAATGCGCTGTGCTTCAATCACCAACTGCACGCGCTTGGCCTCATCAAGTTCCACCAGTGATTGGTCCAGCAGCCCATCCACCCGCGGGTTGGAATAGCGCCCACGATTGGAAGACCCCCAGCCCTTTTCGCGCGTCTGGGTTGCCAGGATATTGCGGAGCGGATGCGACCCATCGGGGTTGGACCCCCAGCCGATCAAATGCGCCGAGAAATCCGCGCGGCCCGCACGGCCAATAAAAGTGGTCCAAGGCTGCGCTTCCACCGTGGTGCGCACGCCAATGCGCGTCCACATCTGGCCAATCGCCTGAATGATGCGCGCATCATTCACATAGCGATCATTCGGGCCATTCAACTGAATGCGGAAACCTTGCGGATAACCCGCTTCCGCCAGCAGGCGGCGCGCGCCATCGGGATCAAAAGGCGGCGGCGTCACGCCGGGCACATGGGTATAGACACCTTCGGGCAGGAATTGGCCAGCCGGCACAGCGGCGCCTTCCATGACGCGGTCAACAATCGCCTTGCGGTCAATGGCGATGGACAGCGCGCGCCGCACCCGAACATCCTGCAAGGGGTTCTTGCCCAGCGGCTTGCCATCATTATCCGTGACGAAGGGCGAGTTTTCATTGGCTTGGCGCAAGTGATCCAAGCCCAGGAAGATCAGGCGCAGGCCAACCGTCTCAGAAAGCGCAATCCGGTTATCCTGCCTAAGCTTCGCCAGATCCGATGTCGGCACCTGGTCAATGAATTCGCCATCGCCGGCCAGCAAGGCCGCGGTGCGCGCCGCATCATTGGTGATCATGCGATAGATCACGCGCTGGAAGGGCGCGCGGTCCCCCCAGTAATTGTCATTGCGTTCGAATTCGATCCGGTCACCACTGCGATGCGACACAACGCGATAAGGGCCAGTGCCAATCGCCGCTCGGCCCGCGTTGAAATCCTCGGTCGTTGCGTTCTGATGCGTCTCCTGATCCAGGATGCGGACATTGGTCATGTCCAAGGGCATCAGCGGATGCGGCGCCGCAGTGCGGAAGCGGATCGTCAGCGGGTCCACAATCTCAATCGCTTGGATCGGCCGCGAATAGGCCGCGAAGGATGAAGGGCTATTCGGCACATTGGGCAGGCGCCGCAGCGTGAAGGCCACGTCCTCGGCCGTGAAGGGATTGCCATTATGGAAGCGCACATTGGGCCGCAGCTTGAATTCCCAGACATTGGGCTCCACCGCGCGCCAGCTTAATGCCAGGCCAGGCAGGTTGTTCGACTTCGCGTCCGTATTGACGAGCTTGTCGAAAATAGTATCCGCCACCGCATTATTGGGCGAAAGCTGATGGTAATGCGGGTCAAGCGAGGTCACGGGCGCGGCCACCGCCATGGTGACGCTTTGCGCCAGCGCGCCCTGCGCCGAAAGGCCAATGAAAGCCGTGCTGGCAGCCAAAGCCAACTTGCGTAGTTTTCCCGTCATCCCAGACCCCCTGTTGTTCTTGAGCCAAACCTCAGGAAGCTTCTAGCAGTCAGCGCCCCGCGCGGCTAGCATCGGCCGCCCCCTTTGGAAGGAGAATGCCGGAATGCCTGCCTTTTCATCCCGCACCCCACGCCTGGCCTTGGCCGCCTTGCTGCTGGCCGGCATGGCCGCATCGGCCGCGCCGGCGCAGAACCTGACCATCGGCATTGGCGGGTCGCCCACCGCGCTTGACCCGCATTTCTACAATGCCTCCCCCAATATCAGCCTGACGCAGCACATGTTCGACCGGCTGGTGGAACAGGATGCCGAGGCACGGCTGCAACCCATGCTTGCAGAAAGCTGGCGCCCGTTGTCCGACACAGTTTGGGAATTCAAGCTCCGCCCCGGTGTCAAATGGCATGATGGGCGGGATTTCACCGCCGATGATGTGGTCTTCACCATCGAACGCGTGCCCAATGTCCGCAATAGCCCCGGCACCTTCGCCGGCATGATCCGCGCCATCACCCGCGCTGAAATCATGGACCCGCTGACCATCCGCTTCCACACCGCCGCCCCGCATCCGCTGCTGCCCACCGAATTGGCCTCAGTCCAGATCATCTCCCGCCACGCTGGCAGCGGGGCGGAGACTGAGGATTACAATGCCGGCCGCGCCGCGATTGGCACCGGCCCTTATCGGCTGGCGAGCTACCGCCAAGGTGATCGCACCGAATTCACGCGGAACGAGAATTACTGGGCCGGGCCGCAGCCCTGGGCGCGGGTTTCTTATCGCTTCATTGCCAATGATGCGTCGCGCACCGCAGCCCTGCTTGCCGGCGATGTTGATGTGATTGACCAGGTGCCGTCATCTGACCTTGAACGCCTGCGCCGCGATCAGCGCATCACGCTTTATGAAATCCAAGGGTTGCGCCTGATCTATCTGCTGTTTGACTATTCCCGCGCGGAAAACCCCGTCATGGTCAGCGACAATGAAGGCAAACCCTTCGCACGCAACCCCTTCCATGATGTGCGAGTCCGCCGCGCGCTTTCCATGGCGATAGACCGCAATGCGCTCGCCGATCGTGTCATGGAAGGCACCGCCAAGCCCACCGGCCAATGGCTGCCGCCGGGTGCCTTTTCCTATAACCCCGATGTGCCGGTACCGCGTTTTGACGCTGACGGCGCACGCCGCCTGCTCGCCGAAGCGGGCTTCCCGCAAGGCTTCCGCCTGACCCTGCTGGCGCCCAATGATCGTTACCCGAATGATGCCCGCACCGCGCAAGCGGTCGCACAAATGTGGACACGCGTTGGGCTGCGCACCGAAGTGCAAACCCTGCCCTGGACCACCTATGCCGCACGCAATTCACGTCAGGAATTCAACGCCCGCATGGGCGGCTGGGGCAGCGTAACCGGCGAAGCTTCATACATGCTGGTCAATATCTTCGGCACATTTGACCGCGAAAAACGCCGTGGTGCTGCCAATTCATCACGCTATTCCAACCCAGCACTTGACGCACTCACCGAACGCGCCGCGGCCACGCTGGATGATGCGGAACGCGAAAAACTGCTGCGGGAGGCTGTGAAGATGGTCACCATGGATGAACAGGTGATGATTCCGCTATTTCAATTGGTGAATGTCTGGGCCGCGCGGCGCGGCTTTGCCTATACGCCGCGGATGGATGAACGGACCACGGCCATGGCGGTGAAGCCGGCGAACTAAAATTCAAAGGTCAGGGAGGGCTTTGCCCTCCCTGAAACCCACCCACCAAAGGCCCAAGGCCTTTGGAAACCGTTAGTTGGGGGCTCAATCCCCTCAGGGCTGTTCAAACTCACGCGCCACAGGAACACGCTTCACTCTCTCGCGCACCGAAATATAGATCGCGCAGGCAATAAGGATTGCCACGCCCACAAACGTCCAGCGATCGGGCATTTCGCCAAAGAACCACCAGCCGGCCAAGGTCGCCATGATCATCTCCGTATAGGCCAAGGGGGCCAGCAGGGATGCTTCGGCCATGCCATAGGCGCGCGCAATCAGGAAATGGCCGGCAACCGCAATCGCTGCCAGCAGCAGCAACAAACCCCATTCCACGGTATCGGGCGGCAGCCACAAAAAGGGCAGCGTCAGGCTCATCATCGCCGCCCCCATCAGGCTAGTGTGGAAGGTTGTCATCAGCGGGTCTTCATCCCGCGCCAGCCGCCGCGTAATCAGCATATAAAGCGCCATGCAGGTGCCGGAAGCAAAAGCCAGCGCCATGCCTGGGTTGAATTCCTGAAAGCCGGGCCGGATGATGATCAGCGTGCCACAAAAGCCAATCGCCACCGCCGCCCAGCGACGCAGGCCGACATGTTCCTTCAGCAATAGCGGCGACAATGCCGTAATCAGCAAGGGCTGCACGAAGAAAATCGCCAGGCTATCGGCAATCGGCATGAAAGTGATGGCGCCAAAGAAAAAGCCGGTGGACCCCACCAAAGCCGCCGCCCGCGCCGTGTGAAAGCCAAGCCTTTCCGGCAGCAACCCGCGCGGCCCCACCGCACGCCAGGCAAAGGGCAGGATGAAGACCGCGCCAAAAAACATGCGCGCCCAAACAATTTGCAGAATGGGAATGCCGCCTTGGCCGAGGAATTTCGCGCACACATCCAAAAGTGGCAGCACCCCCATGGCCACCACCATCAGCGCAATCCCCTGCCCTGTCCTGTTCTTGTCCAATGCCGCGCCGCCCGAAATCCAAACCCATGCCAAAGACGATCCAGCCCCCCTTGGCAAGCGCCCGAAGCCCACGCCGCTTGAAGCCGCGCCGATTAAGCCTGATACTCCGCCGAAAGGCCCATAAGGCCCAACATCAAGGAGGTTCCATGCTGCGCCGGATTGCCCTGACCCTTTTCGCCCTTTGCCTGCCCGGGCTTGCGCTCGCGCAAGGCTGGGTGCCTGAACGCCCGGTGCGGATTATTCTGCCTTTCCCGCCCGGAGGGTCCACCGATCTGGTGGCGCGCATCCTGGCTGATCGCGTCAGCCGCAACGTGCAGCATCCATGGGTGGTGGAAAACCGTTCTGGGGCCAATGGCAATATCGGCATGGATGCGGCGGCGAAAAGCACGCCGGATGGATATACGCTTGGCGCCTGCACTATCGGCAATTGCGCGATCAATGCCGCCATTTATTCCCGCATGCCCTATGACATTGAACGGGATTTGGTCCCGGTTTTCTGGTCCGGCAGTGTCATGAATGTCGTGGCGGTGAATAACAGCGTGCCCGTTCAGACGCTGCCGGAATTCATCGCCTGGGTGAAGGCCAATCCGGGCCGCGTGAATTACGGCTCCTCGGGCTTTGGGTCTTCCAACCATCTTGTGCCGGAATTGCTGAACGGCCGGCTGGGCTTGACCCTGGTGCATGTACCCTTCCGCGGTGGCGCGCCCGCCTTGCAGGCGCTGCTGGCCGGGCAAGTGCAGGTGATGATGGAAAACATCCCCACCAAGATACAAGCCATTCGCGCCGGGCAAATCCGCGCCTTGGCGGTCACTGGGCGCGAACGCGATCCTGCCCTGCCGAATATACCCACCTTCGCCGAAGCGGGTGTCCCCGGCATCGTGGCAGAGCCCTGGTTCGGCTATATGGCGCCGCGCGGCACGCCCGATGCCGTGGTGGCGGGCCTCAACCGCCTATTGAATGACGCCATTGCTGACGCCGAAGTGCAGCGCAAATTGCGCGACCTTGGCGCCCGCCCCGAAGGCGGCCCACCGGAGCGCTTTGCCGCCCATGTGCGGTCGGAAATCGTCCGCTGGCGCGAAGTGGTTGAAGTCAACAAGATCGAGAAACTGAACTGATGCCTTACCGCATTGTCCTTGGCCGGCCCCTGCATCCCGCGGGTGCGGCGGTGCTGGCGGCGCGGCCCGATGTTGAAACCATCGAAATGTTCGACCCGCCCGCGCCCGCCTTGCATGCGGCCTTGGCCAGTGCGGATGGTCTAGTCGCCTGGCTCGAACGCGTGGACAAGGCGGCCCTTGCCGCCGCGCCACGCTTGCGCGCGGTGTCACGCATCGGGGTTGGTTTTGACACGGTAGATATCTCCGCCTGCACGGAACGCGGCATTGCCGTGATGGTGGTGAATGGCACCAATGATCTTTCGGTCGCCGAACACGCCATGATGCTGATGCTGGGGGTGGCGCGCCGCGCGGTGGATTCAGATGCGCATATCAAGCAAGGCGGCTGGTGGCCGAAAGATGGGCCGCGCATGGTGGATTTGGCCGGCAAAACCGCGCTGGTAGTGGGCTATGGGCGGATCGGGTCGCGCGTTGCGGCCTATGCGCGGGCTTTTCACATGAAGGTCATGGTGCATGACCCGCTGTATCATCCGGCGCGCATCGCGTCCGACGGGCATATCCCGGCGCGGGATTTCAAGAAGGCACTCACAGAGGCAGATGTGGTGACGCTGCATTGTCCCCTGACGCCCGAAACCCGGCATTTGATGGATGAGGCAGCCTTCGCGGCGCTCAAGCCCGGCGCCATTCTGGTGAATACGGCACGCGGGCCGATTGTGAAGCAGGAAGCAGTGGTGGCCGCGCTGCAATCGGGCCGGCTGATGGGCTTTGGGACGGATGTGCTGGAAGTAGAACCCGCGACGCCCGTCAATCCCTTGTTCAGCATGCCCAATGTCATCATCAGCCCACATTCAGCGGCAAGCACGGAAGAAGGCACGGCGCGCATGGCGGAAGCGGCGGCGCGCAATATCCTGGCCGCTTTGGATGGCGCGCCCGATCCGGCCATGATGGTCAATCCGGAGATTCTGCAAAGGCGATAAAACTGCCATCAGGTTGCGCCCGGCGCTGCGCCGGGCGATAGCGGGGCCGACATGACCCTGCACGCCTTCCTGACCCATTTGGCTGTCGCCCTTGGCCTGGCACTGTTTTCGGCCATCGTGGTGCGGCTGATGATCGCCTATCCAATCCTTGATCACCCCAATGCCAGGTCAAGCCATAGCCGGCCCACACCGCGCGGTGGTGGGCTTGGCATTGTGGTGGCTTTTACCCTTGGCATGGGGATTTTGTATTGGCAGGCGGAATATGCGCGCCTGCCGGGGCCGCAATTCCTGGGTGTAATCGGCGCCGCACTGGCCATTGCGGCGGTGTCACTTTGGGATGATGCGCGGGATTTGCGCTTTGCGCTGAAACTGGCGGCGCAGGCGCTGGCCGCCCTGGTTGCGATTGGCAGCGGGCTTGAATTGCAGCGGATCGCGGTGCCGGGCTTGGGCATCGTGCAGCTTGGCGCGCTGGGGCCACTGCTGACGCTGTTCTGGATTCTGGGCTGCACCAATGCGGTGAATTTCATGGATGGGCTGGATGGGTTGGTGGGCGGCACGGTGTTTCTCGCGCTGCTGATCCTTTGCGCCATTGCTGAACATCAGGGGGGATGGTTTGTTTATCTGGCGTCCCTGATGCTGGCGGCTGGCTTGCTCGGTTTTCTGCCCTTCAATCTGCATCCAGCGCGCATCTTTATGGGCGATGTCGGCAGCCAATTCCTGGGCTTCATGGTGGCGATCCTGGCGGTCGCGGCAGCGCGCTTCGACGCGGCCGAAGTGTCCTTTATGCTGGTGCCGCTGCTGTTATTCGGCCTGTTCTTCGACGCGGCCTTTACGCTAATGCGGCGCGCCGCCATGGGGCTCAATATCACCGCCGCGCATCGGACGCATTTATATCAAATGGCGCAAAGAAGCGGGCTTGGCGTGCGGCAAGTGGCCGCCGTGCATTGGGGCTTTGTGCTGGCGCATGGCTTGTTCGCCTTGGCGTTCATGGGTCTTGAACCCGCCATCAAGCCCTTGGTGTTACTGCCGGCGCTGGGCCTACAACTGATATGGATGGTCTATGTGCGCGCACGCATGCGCCGCGCCGGACTTTCCTGGCGCGACTGATCTACTTTTGCGCCGAACGCGGCGCTGTGCCGGCCCTTTGTTGGCGCTGCGTATTCGGGCGTTGCGCATTGGTCGCTGTACTGCCTTGCTCCACGCGCTGTACCGGGCGCGCGGCGGGCCGCGGCGGTGTAGGCGTCTGGCGATAGGCGACCGGCGCCAGATTTTGCCGATTAGGTGCAGCCGCCGCCTGTTGCGACGCACGACGCTGCTGCGGCGGCGGTGCAAGTTGCGCCGCCCGCGCATTTCCCTGTGCTACCGGCCGCGCGGCGGGCACATTGCGGCGTGGCGCAGGCGCAGCCGCCGCGGCCATCACGGAAGAAGGTGCGCGCGGCGCCACGCCCATGCGCGAGAAACCCTGATCCAGCAGCGCGCCCATATGCCGATCACGTTCCACCCAGGAAGAACCACCGAAGGTGGCGCCCACCAGCCGCACGCCATCGCGCTGCGCGGAGGTCACGATATTAAAGCCCGAGGCATTGATGAAGCCGGTCTTGATGCCATCCGCGCCATCATAATCGCCGAGCATACGGTTATGGTTGCGGATTTGCGCCCGGCCCCAGGCGAAATGGACCGTACCGAAATAATGGTAGCGATTGGGAAAATCGATAAATAACCGCCTGCCCAGCGTTGCCATATCGCGCGCTGTCGTCACCTGTTCGAAATCCGGCAGACCGGACGCATTGCGAAAGCGCGTTTGCGTCATGCCCAGGCTGCGCGCGCGCATGGTCATCATTTGCGCGAAGCGTTCTTCAGAACCGCCAATATGCTCACCCAGTGCCGCCGCTACATCATTGGCGCTTTTGGTAACCAGCGCCAGGATCGCCTGTTCCACCGTCAGGCTGCCGCCGGGTGGGATGCCAAGCTTGGACGGCGGGCGCGATGCGGCGTGATCGCTCATGACCACGCGGCTATTGAGCTGCGTCTTGCCATCGCGCAGCGCTTCAAACGCCATATAAACCGTCATCATTTTGGTCAGCGATGCCGGGAAGCGTGGTTCATCCGCGCCGGCGTCAATCAGGACGGTCCCTGTGCGGGCTTCCATGACAATGGCGGAATAGCGCGCGCTGCCGATCTGCGCCTCAGCCCCGCGCCCGGGCAAAGCCACGAGCGCCGCCGCGAACATCAACCCGGCGAATCGAACGGCAAGGCTCCCCAAGCCTTGGCGACGAGTCTTCATCCCGCAAAACCCCCTGATGGCCCAAGGCTGCGACGCCCCAGACCTGTCTTCCCCTGACTTCTTATAGCGGGTCAGGCGTATTGCGTCCAGCAAAAAATCCGCGAAATCCACGCTTCCTCAGAGGGTTAACAAAAGGCTTTGAGTCGCCACCCGAAAAGCCTTCGCCCCCCTTCTGCAAACGGCGATCAAAAATTTTTGTGCAGTGCAAAAAAAGCTTGCAATGCGGCCCGCGCCAAGCGTAGAAGTCGCGTCATGTTGCAGCGCAGCAAATCTTCCCGGCCCTTCAGGCCGGTTCGCAAAGCCCGGGTCGCTGCGTCCCGGATAGGCAAGAAAAGGGTTGAGGCAATGGCGCAAAGCAAGAGCCAGGTTGTGAGCAAGGTGGCGGAAGAAGCCGCGGCGCAAGCTCAAAAAGTGATGAATGACGGCGCGGCGCAAACGCGCGTAGCAATGGAGAAGAACATGGAACAGATGACCAAGGGTGCCGAGAGCATCTTCAAGGCGGCGGAAGAAGCCGCT
>SXGQ01432202.1_pt1 | contig 11341 bp, 10 predicted proteins | sample 3178371 | NCBI WGS metagenome assembly SXGQ01 (sample SAMN11356859, study PRJNA531348) | freshwater metagenome | isolation source: freshwater sample F1-20 | place: China: Fuxian Lake, Yuxi | collected 2017-12-25 | reverse complement strand
TCTCCATCAACAATCGACCGGTTGGAACAGAAGGATCGCTACGTGCCTTAGGCAACTGGTCGATCGGCAACGATCCGACCTACAACACTGCCGGAGACCCTACGAGCGGGATCCTCTATGCTCCACGGTTGGCCTACTTCACCTATATCGGCCATGCCGCCGACGGCACCTCCGCCAACTTTGGTAACGCTGCCGGCATCAATGGGGATGGAGTCGCCGACGGCTTTGTCACAGCTAGCTTCTCCGGTTTGTCGGCGGGTGATTACTCCCTCTTCGTCGGGGGCGCGAATTACGCCCTGCAAACCACCGAGGCCTCGACCCTCCCCACCTACGGCGTCAACGTCACGGTGAGCCTCGTTCCGGAACCCTCCACAGCTTCTCTCATCCTTGGCAGCGCCGCCCTCTTGGCCATCCTCCGAAGGCGAAAAGGCTAGCTCCACCGGGAACCCCGCACTCCCGCAAAGGAGGGCGGGGCTTTCCCTTTTTTTATGAAACGAACTTTCACAAAACAGCCAGCCTTCACTCTGGTCGAATTGCTAACTGTTGTGACCATTGTTGCAGTACTGACATCCCTCGGGCTTGCCGCCACACGCGGGGTTACCGAAAAAACGCGAGCCACGCGCTGTCTTAACGATCTTCGTCAGGTGGGCACTGCCATTCAGCTCTACGTGGGAGAAAATTCTGGTCGTTTTCCTGATACCTCACATCAGGGCACGGAGCAATCCTGGAGAAACACGCTGGCTCCCTTTTTAAAAACAAATTTCCTAGGCCGTTGCCCTGCCTGCCCCCGCCACCCATCCCGCATCACCTATGCCTGGAATGACGCCCTTGCCGACAGCAGAGGCCGAGGCGTGATGGCCCCAGTGTTCCGCAATCCCTCCGCCACCATGGTAATAGGGGAAATTGCCATCAGTCAGACCGGTGAGCACTTTCACTTTAACGGTGCTCGCGGAGGTGCTGGTCGGATCAGCGCAAACCAGTTTCGTGGGTTCGTAAACGTAGAATGCCATGGAGCTGGCGCGAACTACCTCTTTGCCGACGGCCACATTGAAAATCTCGCTTGGACTGAAGTTCAACGCCGTCTTAGGGAACCCGATACAGCTTTCATTGTGCCATGAAGAAGAGCCTCATTATTTGTCTTTGTATCGCTGGATCGGCATTGGCACACGACCACGTGGAGGTCGGTGTTAACCCTAGTAACACCAATCAGCTCGGCATTTTAAGTCCGAGCCTCCAATGGGCCGTATACGTTCCTCGTGGAGAAGCCTTCAGTGGCTACGCCACTAATTTTCCCGGAGGCTGTTTTGCTTCGGAACTTACCCCCACCACAGAGACCGAGGTTTTGAATCCCGCCCCTAAAGCCGATCCTGAAATAGAGCTGGTTTCGGTGATCGGCCCAAACGAGGGGTCTTTTTCTTTTTGGGAGACAGAGTCCATTGAGCCCACTTGGACGCGCCCAACTGGTTGGATCCGCACTGAGACGGACAATCCCTCCTTCCCTGTAATTTTGGATGGTTACCCCCACACCCATGGCCGCATCTTTTCCGCTAACCGACCGGGCGATTATCAGATCACCTTCCGAGCCAAGGATAAAAACTCTATCTTCCAAAGTAGCCCCAACCACACCATCACCTTCCGCGCGACTATGCCACCTCCATTATCGATCCGCCTAGAAACCAACCAAGCAGTGATTAGTTTTATGGGCCGAGTCGGATTTGTGTACGATACTCAGGTTTGCACCAACCTTGTCGATGCTCATTGGACGACCTTTGATACTCAGAATGGGCCTACAAACCAAGTCATCACCAACCAAGTCATTACCCCATTATCTCATCCCCGCGCTTTTTTTCGTATTGTGGAATACATTGGCTACATAAACACAAACTTCGTGCCTTAGGCCATCAATGGAGTTCTGGTCGCGAGCCGATAATTCATTTTGAGGTTTTACTCATTATCTGGACAATTTCCCTAAAACGATTCACCCCAGTGCACACCATTCTACTTAATCTAAATCCTCCTCGAATCCCTCCCCTTAATACCCGATCCCACTTCTACTCGTTCACCCCTTCGCTTCTGGAGCGTTCTTCAAAAACCAGTCGTAGGTTGCGATAATCCCATCTTCAATCGAAACCTTCGGCTTCCAACCCATCCCTCGAATTTTCGTCACATCCAATAATTTTCGAGGCGTTCCGTCCGGCTTGCTCTCGTCCCATCGTATCTTTCCATCAAAACCAACTCCCTTTCTTACCTTTTCCGCTAACTCCCGAATCGTCGAGTCTTCCCCCACTCCCACATTCACAATCTCCCGCCCATCGTACTTCTCCAACAACATCAATAATCCGTCCGCCAAATCCTCCACATACAACCACTCCCTTCTCGGTGAACCCGTACCCCACAACACTACCTCCTTCTCGCCTCGAACCTTGGCCCGATGAAACTTCGTGATCATCCCAGGCAAAGCATGGGAACTCTCCGGATCAAAATTATCCCCCGGACCATACAGATTTGTCGGCATCGCGGAAATCGCACTCTTCCCATACTCGTCCCGATACGCCTGAGCCAACCTCACGCCGGTAATTTTCGCCAATGCGTACGCATCGTTCGTCGGCTCCAACGGTCCACTCAAAAGCGAATCCTCCCGAATCGGCTGAGGCGCAAGCTTTGGATAAATGCAAGAACTCCCCAAAAAAAGAAATTTGCGACAACCATTCGCAAAGGCCGACTCCATCAAATTGTTCTGCATCCGCAGGTTCTCCAGCAAAAATTCCACCGGGCGTTTTGAATTTTCCAAAATCCCGCCCACTCGAGCGGCCGCATCAATCACCTGGGCCGGCTTTTCTTTCTCAAACCAGCTCGACACCGCCTTGGAATCCGTCAAATCCAGCTCCGCTCTTGTTCGGGTCAAAATCTGATATCCGCCCTTTTTCTCTAAGGCCCGAACCACAGCCGAGCCCACCATCCCCCGGTGCCCGGCCACAAAGATCTTCATCGCTAATCCCGAATCCGCTTCCCTGCCCGCTCCTCTGCCAACTGCTCGATATCCGCATCCACCATGATCTCCGTCAGCTCTTTAAATTTCACCTTCGGCACCCATCCCAGCTGCTTCTTCGCTTTCGCCGCATCCCCAATCAACAGATCCACCTCCGCCGGCCGTACATACCTCTGATCAAACGCCACATGCTTCTTCCAATCCAACTTCGCTCGGGCAAACGCCACCTCGACAAACTCCTGCACGCTGTGCGTTTCCCCAGTGGCTAAAACGTAATCGTCCGGCTTCTCCTGCTGCAACATCCGCCACATCCCCTCCACATACTCAGGCGCGTACCCCCAATCCCGTTTCGATTCCAGATTCCCGAGGAAAAGCTTCTCCTGCAAACCCGCCTGAATCCTCGCGACCGCCCGCGTAATCTTTCTCGTGACAAAGGTCTCTCCCCGACGCGGACTCTCGTGATTAAACAAAATCCCGTTCGAGGCATGCAACCCATAACTCTCTCGGTAATTCACCGTGATCCAGTACGAGTAGACCTTGGCTGCCGCATACGGACTGCGCGGGTAAAAGGGCGTCGTCTCCTTTTGCGGCACCTCCTGCACCAACCCATACATCTCCGAGCTCGATGCCTGATAAAACCGCGCCTTCGGAGTCACCTCCCGCATCGCATCCAGTAACCGAACCGTGCCCAATCCCGTCACGTCCCCCGTGAACTCCGGAATATCAAAACTCACCCTCACATGGCTTTGCGCCGCCAAATTATAAATCTCGTCAGGTTGCGTCTCCCCGAGAATTTTGATCATCGAACTCGGATCACTCAAATCCCCGAAGTGCAGAAAAATCTTCGTCCCCTTCTCATGCCGATCCCGATAAATCGCATCCAGCCGTTCCGTATTGAAGCTGGAGGATCGGCGGATAATCCCGTGCACCTCATACCCCTTCTGCAAAAGCAACTCCGCCAAATAAGATCCGTCCTGACCCGTGATCCCCGTAATCAATGCTTTTTTCGCCATGCTCCTTACTCCTTTTCCAGAAGCGACTTCGCCCTCGCATCCAACTTCTTCGCCAACCGAAAATCCAACTCGCTAATTCCGCCCACATCATGCGTGCTTAACTGAATTCTCACCTTGCCATAACGATGCACGAGTTCCGGATGATGATTCGCCTTCTCCGCCTCCATGTTCACCCCCGTCACAAACATGGCCGCTGCCACAAAATCAGGAAATTCATACTCCCGCACAATCTGCCCATGCTCCAGCTTCCAACCCTCCAAGGTGGTCAGCACAACCTCGATCTGATGTCCCGTTAACTTCACCGCCATCCCAAAACCCTGCCCTAAAATTTTCCCACACCCAAGCCTTAATCAGACCACGACTTGCTTCCCACTCACTTCCCGCCAAGTTCTTTCTCCATGCCCGAACTCGCTGAAGTGGAATACTTTCGTAAGAAATGGAATCCTGGCGTAGGCCAAAAAATTGCCTCCATTCACTTGCAATCCGACAAACGCGTTTTTCGTGGGACCTCCCCCACTCTTCTCGCCCGGAAAATTCGCGGTCGCACCCTGCGCTCCTCTCACGCTCACGGGAAGCAGATGCTTTTTCGCTTCGGCTCCGATGCTTGGCTCGGCCTCCATCTCGGCATGACCGGCCGCCTCCTCACCGCCTCCTCTCTCCATCGGCCGAGCTCCCACGACCATCTCGTTTTGCGCACAACCAGTCACTCTCTCATTTTTCGCGATCCCCGCCTCTTTGGCCGCGTTCGCTTTGCCGTCTCCCCTCGTGCCCCCACTTGGTGGTCCCAACTCCCCCCACCCATCCTCTCTCCCAAATTCACCGCATCCTATCTGCGAAAGATTTGTGCCCGGCGCGCCCGCGCCCCCCTCAAGGCCCTCCTCCTCATGCAACAATTTTTCCCCGGCATCGGCAACTGGATGGCCGACGAAATTCTTTGGCAAACCCTTCTCTGTCCACGCACCCCTCCAGGTCTTCTCAATTCTAAATCCATCTCCCTCTTGCATACCCGCCTTCGTCAAATCTGCCGAACCTCTCTTCGCCTCATCGGTCACGATTACTCCAATCCCCCCCGAACCTGGCTTTATCGTCATCGCTGGAGGTCGGGTGGGTCCTGCCCACGCTGCCACCGTCGACTTAGCCGCGCCACCGTCGGAGGTCGCACCACCTGCTGGTGCCCTACTTGCCAACCCCCAACTCCCCTTCCTCGCGCCACCCCCAACTGCTAGAAGATAGACATGTTCCGATCCGGCCCGCCCCGCCGCTTCTCGCCCTCTCCCCAGCCCTCCCTAAAACCCGCCCAACCTACCACCCCACCCCTACTCAAAAGCGCCACCCCCCCTTCCACGCCTCCCCCCGCCTCTCAGCCTTGGCGAACTCGTCTTCTTTGGGCCGGAGCCGCGCTTTTTCTTTTTATCCTCTCTGTCCTCTCCTTCGCGCTGATCTTTCAAGGCTCCTTCTACTCCAAAAATGACGATGAAATTCGGACCCCCCAAGCTCTCCAAGCCGAATACGCCCGCTGGAGCACCTCTCTGCGTGAACTAACCCGCCTCGCCTCCGAATCCCCCAATTCCCCCACCACTCCCGTCCTCTCCCCTCCTCTCTCCCTCGATCAAAAAACTCTCGGCCCTTGGCAACGCTGGCGCTACCTCCCCCCCGCCGGCCTCGCCCGCGCCGTCCTCGCCCGCCGCCTTCCCCAACAAATCGAACTCATCTCGCTGCAACCTCTTCGCCTCAAAGTCGAAGACGAGGGCATCTCGGTCGACTACGCCATTACCCTTCGGGCCAAAGAAGATATTCTCCTCGCCCCAGTCGTCTCCGCCCCCACCGCCAAAAACTTATCCGAGGATCATCGCCGTCTGCTTCCCAAAATCATCTACGCTTACGATCTCCCCCCTGGAAAGATCTTCGATTTTGCCGCCGCTAAAAATGTCCTCCCCGCCGGCACCACCTTCTCGGGAGGCTGGTCCCTTCGTCGCGCCACCCGCTCTTCGGGGCAATGGATCGCCCTCGAGGCCGATCTCCTCCCCATGACCCGAGTTCCCGCACTCGAATCCATCTTTGTTCGCGAATCCACTACGCCCGCTCCCGCTCTCCTCCGCTCCCGTGGCGAACTGGAAAATAGCGACGCCAAACGCCGAACCGCCACCCAATCCCTCGATGATCGCCTCGAATCCATTCGCCAAGACGTCAAACAGTACCGCACCCAACTCATGACCTCCGCCCCCGCCTCCGCCAAAAGCAAGGGCCTCGGCGCAGGCAGCGGCGTCCCCACGGGCGCCGGCGTTGGCCTGGTCAGCGGGGCCGCCACCGGTGCAGGCATTGGTGCCATGGCTGGCGGAGGCGACGGCGCCGCCATCGGCGCGGGCGCGGGAGCCCTCGCGGGCATGCTCATCGGCGCCATCATCGCCAATTCCGAACAGGAAAAACGTCTGGAGCAGGAGCGCTCCGCTCGTCGCGCCGCCGTCGCCTCCATCGAACGGGAAGTGGTCGAATACCAACGAAAACAGATCCGCGAGTTAGAAAACGAACTCCAACAAGAAAGCACCAAACAAGAATCCACCCTCGCCCGCCCCACCCCGACAAACTAAAAATACCCCATGGCGAAAACCGCAAAAAAAGAGGCCGCTTCTCGTCGCTTGATTCTCATCGGCATCTGTCTCGGCACTGCCCTCTTTCTCGGGCTTCTCCAAGCCATTCAATTCAAGCCTCTGCTTGAGGCGGAGCTCTACACCCGCGATCTCCGTGTTCGCTTCGGACAAACCGCCCCTCTCTCACCCGAAATCGTTTTCATCACCATCGATAAACCCACCTACAAAGACATTTTGTCGGAGGAGGAAATCGCCGCCGACCCTGCCTTGGCCGAAATGTCCACTGGCTCCTGGCCTTGGCGCCGATCCGTCTGGGCCAGTGTTATCCAAAAAATCACTCAGGCCGGTGCCAAGGTCGTGGGCCTCGATCTCATGTTCCCCACCCCCAAGGATGGGGATCAGGAACTACTGCAAATCATGGACGAGGAAGGCAGCCGAGCCGTCTTGGGCGGGACGTTTGAAGAGGTCAGTAACGCCGGCCGCACCTCCGTTCAGATGACTCTTCCCGCCGCCCTCGCCCCCATGGGGGTCGCTGAGATATCGAAAGAAAATCCCGCGGGCCGGGTCGGTTTTGTCAATCTTTGGCCCGAGAAAGACGGCATCGTTCGCTCCGCCGATTACCGCCGCCAATTCCAAGACACCCCCGCCGTCTCCCTCGCCTGTCGCATGCTCGAAAAGGCGGGCTATGCCGATCGCATCCCCAGCGGCGGTTCCGGAATTCTGCGCTTCGCTGGTCCACCCAACTTCAACTATAAGGCCATCCCCGTCTATCAACTCTTTGTCCCTGCCACTTGGGAAAAGGTCTTTGCCAACGGCGAGAAACTGAAAGATAAAATTGTTTTGGTCGGGCCCTACGGCAACTGGTCAAAAGACGTCATCCGCACTCCCTACCCTAACCCCATGCCGGGCCCCGAGGTTCATCTGGCCGCACTCGGTGCCGCCCTCTCAGGCAGCTTTCTCCATCTTCCGCCCCTGTGGACAGCCCCAGCCCTCATCGCGGCCGCCGCTCTTCTTGCTTTTCTTCTCATCCTCGCCACCAAGCAACCCGTCCTGCGCCTTTCTCTCTTGTTCGTCCTTAGCTTAGGCTACGCCTTCCTCACTTTCGTCCTGCAGGACAAACTCAGCCTTGTTCTTCCCGCCGTCAATCCTGTCCTCACCCTTCTTTTCGGTGGAATCGGTTGTCTTAGTTACGAGTTTGTCCTCGAGCAAAGGGAAAAACGACGCGTTAGCGGCATGTTTTCCACCATGGTCAGCCCCGAGGTTCTCTCCTACATGCAGGCCGATCCCGACCGCTTCCGCCTCACGGGAGAAAAACGTATGGTCTCCATCTTTTTCTCCGATCTGGCCGGCTTCACCACCATTTCCGAATCGGTCTCTGCCGAGGACCTTGCCAAAATCCTCAATCGTTACCTCACACCGATGAGTGATCTCGTTACCAAATATGGTGGCTATATCGATAAGTACTCAGGCGATGCAATCATGGCCGACTTCGGCGTCCCCGTTTGGGTCGATCCCGACCCCAACTCCCACGCCTGGAAAGCCTGCTGGTCTGCCCTGGAACAGCAGGAACGTCTTCAATCCCTTAAGCAGGAGCTCAAAGCCGAATACGGTTGCGACATCGACGCCCGCATGGGCATCAACACTGGAGAGGTTGCCGCAGGCAACATGGGCTCCGACAAAAAGTTTCAGTACACCGTCATGGGCGATGCGGTCAATCAAGCCGCCCGTTTTGAGCCTGCGAACAAACCCTTCGACACCCACATCATGATCGGCGGCAAAACTTACGAAATGGCCAAGGACAAAATCGAGGCCCGTTTCCTTGCCAACATGATCGTGAAGGGAAAGACCGAACCCGTCCCCTGCTACGAACTCCTTGCCAAGAAAGGCGAACTCTCCGAAACCAAAGCTCGGGTGGTGCAACTGTTTGAAGAGGGCTGGAAACTTCATGCCGCTAAGAAGTTTTCCGAGGCCATCGCCAAATTTGACCAAGCCCTCGCCGTGGAGGCCAACGATGGCCCCTCCCAAGCCTATCGAAAAATCTGCGAGGGCTTCCTTAAATCCCCCCCTCCCGAAGCCTGGGCCGGCGAATATATCCAAACTTCCAAATAACCTCGCCCCCCCACCGGCCTACCCCGCCCGCCCCTGATTCACGCAATCTCCTACACTCCTAAAAGTGTTACATATGTAACACCTTTAGGAATTTGGCTTTTGACCAATCAAATCGAACAGTTGTAGCCAAACCAAATTCTTCCTCTGCGCGTTAAAATGTTACATATGTAACATTTTAAGGGAGCCCAGTGTTGATCGATGATCTACTCCCTTTTCGTCTCAAGACCGTAGGACCGAGGGTGGTCGCTGCGTTAAGGAGATCTCGGCCCGGTTCACACGATTGCCATTCGCCGAAGGTTTATGTTTTGTGTAGGTTTTCACCATGATTCGGCCGATCACCCACATCTTTTTTGATCTTGGGAACGTTCTGGTTGGCCTTCGCTCAGGCGAAAAACTCAAAGCGCTCGCCCGACGATCAGGCCAAAGCGTGGAGGCCTTCTGCGAAAAGATCTGGTCTCATGAACGCGCTCACGACTACGAACGAGGTCAGCACACCTGCGACGAATACTTTGCCCTTTTGGCGGAGGACCTCGATCTCGCCCACGCACAGGAAGAACTGCAAGAGGCCTTCTGCGATATCTTTTATCCCCTACCCGAACGGGTGGCCTTGGCTCGTCAACTTGCAAAAGACTACCCACTTGCCTTGATCTCGAACACCTGCGCCTCCCATATCCAACATCTCGAGGCCACCTACGACTTCTTTCCGCTTTTCAAGCACCGGATCTACTCCCACGAGGTAGGGTGCAGAAAACCCCACGCAGACATCTACCAAAAGGCTTTGCAAGAGGCGGGAGCAACCCCAGAAACATCTCTATTCATCGATGACCTTGCTGAAAACTTAGAAACCCCAAGAAAATCAGGATGGCAAACCCTTCACCTGCCACCCGGAACCGATCTCGAAAAAGAGCTGCTTACTTTACAGATTTCAAGAATCAAAAAAACCTAACTACACACTCAGCGTTCTCCCGAAAAGTTTACTCGGGATAGCAACAGCCCAACCCTTAGATCAAAAAACATCAAGGGATGTTACGGGTTAGCGCAATTGTTAATACTATATATTGCGTAATAAGTTGTTTAGATGTTATTAACATTTTTGTTGACACATACCATATATAGCTCAAATAGAGCCCATGAGACGCCATTCGTCGTCAAGTAGACGCGGGACGCCTCCTAACCTAATTGGAGTTTAATTATGTATAAATACGTAAATTATATAACTGTGATCCTAACCCTTATTGCCCCGACGTTGATGCTGGCGGAACAATCGGTGGCGACATCGACAAACGATCCGATGGTTATGAAGATCTATCCAGATGGCACAAAGGTCGTAGTTCATTGGAGTGAGATCGGAAAAGCGGTCGATAACGGTGAAAAACACGGCGGTGCTCCCCGTATTATCGCCTACGACCCAGGGAAAGATGGGATCGTGCCTATCGGGCAAAATCCAGCTGTCAGCACACCGGCTCCATTAGCGTCTCAATCACCAGGAACATCTGTTTCAAGCTCAAGTTTTGTGAGCACGGAAAACAACGACAGTATGTCTGAGCTATCAGGATTCTACGTCGGGCCAGAAATAGGCGTAGCCTTTCAACAGGACGTCAACCTGCAAAACGTTAATTTCGATACGACAATCCTTGGTGTCGATGTGTTAGGCAGTGCAGGTGGCAGTTTAACAATGGGTGCAGGAATTAGATTCAACCTCCCCATTGGCTACCAGCCTGTCGATTGGTTTGCCGTAGAGTTCGCGCCGGGAATTATCTGGAATAAAATGAGCTCATGGAACCTAGAGTTGAATGGTACTGCAACCAGCCAGTCTGGATCCATAAGTGGTGAGTTGAACTTTCCTATTGATGTTGAGGGAGGGTACTTCCAAGTGCCGCTTGTTGTTAATTTTATCTTCAAAATTCCAACCGATAGCCCCTGGGTCCCTTACATTGGTGGTGGCATCGGCGCCAGCTACACCTATATGAATTGGACTCGACTTAGTTACGGCGGAATTTCTCAAGATATATCCAATGTTGATGGAAGTTGCTGGAGTCTGGCCTACCAAGGTATTGCCGGGTTGGATTACAAAATCTCTAATGAAGTAAGCCTTGGTTTAAAATATATTTTTACAGGTACTGGCAACCAAAATTTTGGCGGAAGTTTTCAAGATTTGGACACGAAAGGTTCATACTCTCAAAATGTTATGTTTAACTGCACTCTTAACTTCTGAAGTTTAGTTGTATTAATTTCGGCAACTGTTTTGTGACACGCCAATCGCAAATTGCTCTCCCCCTTTGGGGGAGCCTCTTATTTTTAACACTTATATTTATCAGGCCTGCTTCAGCCCAGACCAACGTTGAAGCTGCTGCTCTTCGGAATGCTACATCCGATTCTTCAGGTCTCACCCTAGCCACCCCATCCCCCTCTCTGCGCCCTGAGGATATCGGCATCGTTCCGATTGGAGCCAACACCCCAACACCAGTTGTCTCCACCGCAGAACCCATCCCACTTGAGGCCACCGAAGACTCCCCTCGCTCTCTAGAGGATTTTTTCGGACCCAACGAGGGTCCGGTCTTTCGCACCGCCGTCGGTGTGAACCTTCTTCAACCTTGGAGCACTCGGTACGGAAATCAGTCCATTTATAGCAAAACCATTTT
>SXGQ01172056.1_pt1 | contig 11341 bp, 9 predicted proteins | sample 3178371 | NCBI WGS metagenome assembly SXGQ01 (sample SAMN11356859, study PRJNA531348) | freshwater metagenome | isolation source: freshwater sample F1-20 | place: China: Fuxian Lake, Yuxi | collected 2017-12-25 | reverse complement strand
CCAGATGCAGAGCATGTCGGGGTAATCGAGCGAGTACCCGTAGTCGAAGCCCAGCACCGCCGCCTCGGAGAGCAGGGAATTGTAGACGCAAAAGCGGGCCTGGTCGGACGCGAGGTGGTTCAGCGGCGCGTGGGTCGAGTTGGTCTCGACATCGTGCAGCACCGCGTGGCGGTGGCTGAAGGTGCCGCGCTCGCAATCCTGCCCGCTGAGACGCACCGGCGTGCCCTCAAGCACGAGCGAGCCGAACGCGAGCGCCTCGGCGAAGCCCCAATCGATCGGGCCGCCTTCCTTGAACGCCTGCGCGCGGGTGTCGAGGAAACGGCGGATCTTCGGGTGCGGTTTGAAGACGGCTGGCACCGCGACGAGGCCCTGCGCCACGCGCGCGAGCAGGTCGGGCTTCACGCCGGTGGCGACCGGCTTAAAGTGAAAGTCAGGCTGGAAAACCGCGGTGGAGCCTTCGAAGCGGCGCGCCTCGGCAGCGGCGGCCCGCTTCGCGGACTTCGCGGTCTCGGCGGCCTTGGCTTTCTCAAGGTGTTTCTCGAGCGCTTCGGAGTATTCGGCGCGGATCGCGTCGGACTTTGACTCGCTGACGGTGCCTTCGGCGACTAGCTTACGGGTCAAGACCGTCGAGATCGGCGGGTGCGCAGCGATTTTCTTGTAAAGCAGGGGCTGCGTGAAGGCCGGCTCATCGGTCTCGTTGTGGCCGTGCTTGCGGTAGCAAACCATGTCGATGACGACGTCGCGCTGGAACTTCACCCGGAACTCGAGCGCGAGGCGGGCGACGTGGCACACGGCCTCGGGGTCGTCCCCGTTCACATGAAAGATGGGGGCCTCGATCATCTTTGCGACGTCGGTGCAATGAACCGTGGAACGGGAGTCGCGCGGTTCGGTGGTGAAGCCGATCTGGTTATTCACCACGATGTGGAGCGTGCCGCCGGTTTTGTACCCGGGCAGTTGGGAGAAATTCAGTGTCTCAGCCACGATGCCCTGGCCGGCGAAAGCGGCGTCTCCGTGAATGAGCAGTGGAAGCACACGCCAGCGTTCCTCAGTGGCGCCGCGGATCCGCTGCCGGGCGCGGGCCTTGCCCTCGACGACGGGGTTGACGATCTCAAGGTGGGACGGATTAGCCGCCAGGCGCACCTCGACCTTTTTGCCGGAGGCTGTCTCCAGCACGGCCTCGTAGCCCAGATGGTACTTCACGTCGCCGTCGCCACCCACGGTTTCCGGAATGTAATTTTCCGAGAACTGCTCGAAGAGCACATCGAAGCTCTTGCGCATCACGCTGGTGAGGATGTTGAGCCGGCCGCGGTGGGCCATGCCCATGACGACCTCCTCCACGCCCACCTTCGGGCAGTGCTCGATGATGGAGTCGACTGCCGCCACCATCGTCTCACCGCCTTCGAGCGAAAAGCGCTTCTGGCCGACGTACTTCGTGTGGAGGAAGCGCTCGAAAAGCTCGGCTTTATGGACGCGACGCAGGATGCGGATTTTCTCGGCCTTGGAGAAATCCGGCTGGTTGCGAGAGTTCTCCATACGGTCCTCCAGCCACTGGCGAACCTCGACGTCCTGGATGTGGGTGTACTCGACGCCGATGCGGTCGCAGTACGTGGTGCGCAGCGCTATCAAGATATCGCGCAACTTCATCTGCCCGCCGCCAAGGTAGGTGCCGATGTCGAACGAGGTTTCGAGATCCACATCTCCCAAGCCGAACCGTGCGAGGGACAGCTTGGGATGCGGTGGCGGGGCGTCGCCGAGCGGATCGAGATGGGCCTCGAGGTGTCCGAGGGAGCGGTACGCGTTGATAAGTTGATGGACGCGAGACTGCTTCAGGCTGTCGATGATCGGGGCGGTGGCATGGGACTGGGACGCGTCTTGCGAAGCCTCGGCAAGGGCCGCGGCCGGGGAATTACCATTGGAGCCCAGCGTAAACCCTTGGAAGAAAGCGCGCCACGTTGGGTCCACCGAGTTGGGATCGGCGAGCCATGCTTGGTAGGACGCCTCGATGACGTCGGCGTTGGCGAGGGAGGGGAGATTGGGACGAAACATGGAGAAGGAGGGTGCCGCCGAACGATGCCGGGCGTGGCCCGACAGTGGTGGTGGAAAAAAGAAAGGGGAGCTAACCACAGGGTTTCGAGCGAAACAAGCGCCCGCCCTCCCACCGGGGTGATTGCAATCGCGCTTAACGTGCGCTTTAGGGTGATAAGTAGTACGACCTTACTTCATGGAACTTGAGATCAAGCGCTCCCTCGATGCCCTGCTGGCTGCCATCGCGTCTGGCGATGGGCAAGGTATTACTAAAGAAATGGTTAAGCTCGACGAGTTCTTGGCGAAAGGGCGGGCCGTCCTCCATCCGCAGCTCGCGCACTTTCTGCAGAATCGGAGTTACGCAAAGGCGCAGATGTTCCTGTCTGGGGAACAGGAGATAACGGCGGGAATCTGCGGTGGTGGCCGCCGGTCTAAAGGATGACCCATGACTAACGAAAAAATCTCCACTTCCGGGGGATCGTCGTTGGGCCACAATCCGTTCGGGTCGCTGGATGCAGCCGGGCTCCGTTCCGTGACGGCGTCTCCTGTCCCCGAACCTGCCGCAGCCCCAGGAGCGTCGGCACCCGGTAAAAACCGTGGTCGCGTTGATATCCGGCGTGAAACGGGTGGTCGGGGAGGGAAAACCGTTACCGCGGTGGACGGTTTCACCGGGATCGGCCTTCCCGAGAAGGAGCAATTGGCCAAGCGCATGCGGGCCGCTTGCGGGTGCGGTGGCACCGTCAAGGACGGTGCCATCGAAATTCAAGGCGACCAGCGCGAGACGGTGGCCAGAATCCTGAGCGAAGCCGGATTTCGGCCGGTCTTCTCCGGAGGCTGATCAGGCCGCGAGGCCGGCGGCGAGGGAAAGCGCACCTTTGGCTCGATTCAGGATGTAGAGGTGGTAGCCGGGCGCCCCGTGAGCGATCAGGCCGCGGATTTGGTGCAGGGCCCAGTCAATACCGATCGCTTCAGCCACCTCGGGGTTGTCCGCTGCAGCCTCCAGCCGGGTGGTGAGTTGGGTGGGGAGCGACGCCCCGCACATCTGCGTGAACCGTTGGATTTGCTTGAGCGAAAGCACCGGCATGATTCCGGGTACGATCGGCACGGTGATTCCGGCCGCGCGGCATTTTTCCACAAAGCGATAGTAAACAGCGTTTTCGAAGAATAGCTGAGTCGTGACGAATGCGGCGCCCGCGTCGACCTTGCGGCGCAAGTGGGTCAGGTCGGCTTCGAGGCTGGGCGCCTCGGGGTGTTTTTCGGGATAGCCGGCTACTCCGAGGCAGAAATCGGCATGGCGCGCCTTGAGCAACTCCGCGAGTTCGCTCGCGTGGCGCAGCCCGTCAGCCGCCACCTTGAACTGGCTGGTGCCTTTGGGCGGATCGCCGCGGAGGGTCATGATGTTGCGGAAGCCGCTGGTATAAATGCGGTCGGCCAAGGCCGAAAGTTCGGCCCGAGAGTGCCCCACGCAGGTGAGGTGGGGCATGACAGTGAATCCGAACTCCGTGCGGAGCATCGCGCTGACCTGAGCCGTGCGATCGCGGGTGGTTCCTCCCGCTCCGTACGTCACGGAAACGAAATCAGGCTGGATCCGCCGCAGGGCTTGGGCGGTCGCGCGCAAAGCCTCCACTCCAACGTCGTCCTTGGGCGGGAAAAACTCCAAGGAGCGGAGCACACGGTGCTCGGCGAAGAGTTCGGAGATCGGGCGATCGGGCGTCATAAGACGTATCAACGCATACGGAAGTGTTGATGCGTGTAAAGCCTCGACTCCGGTATGCGCAAAAAAGCGCGGGTGGAAGCCCGCGCTTGGTTGGCTTTGGCTTTTCTGCGCTAGGCTTACTTTTTCGGCTCCGCGGCAGGGACGGGCCCGGCTGGAGCCGGGGTCGGGGCTGGCGCCGCAGGAGGCGTAGCCGGCTCGAAGAGTTCATCCGCCTTCTGGGGAAGGCCCGTGAAAGTAAACTCGGCGATCTGGAAGGCGCGTTTCGCCATGTGGCTGTTTACGGGCGCCGAGGCGTCGGAGTGCGAAACGAACGCGAAAACCGGTCCGGCGGGGATGGTTTCGAACTCTGGGGCCAGCGGCTTGTCGTCCTTTTTCTCACTCGCCTTCGCCTCGTCCTTCTTGGCGAGGTCCGCCACGCTCCCGAGAGCAGCCGGCCCGGTCTTGCCGTCCGTCGACGCCGCCGGCGGCTTCAGTTTCTTTTCCTCGGGTTTCCGTCCCATTGCCACGGAGATCGTTTTGCCGTCGAAGGTGGCCAGTTTGAATGCGCGCTGGTTCGCCTTGGCGGCGACGGCGTTGGCGTCGTCGGTCGCCGATGAATCGGTGAACCGCACGGTTCCGACGCTGCTCAGCAGCGATGCGATGCGATCGGCCTTCACCTTCTGGCCAGCCGGCGTCTTGTCCGCCGTCCAAGCGTCCTCCTTCTTCGCTCGCGAGACCGTCAGCGGGCCGCCTTCGGCGAAGGGGATCTCAATCTTCGCCACGTCGTCGGGTTTGAGGTTCGTAAGCTCAGCGTTGGCCCAGTTGCGCGCCTCCATGTCGAGCCAAGCGCTGAAGCTCGCGAGGAACGCTTTCTGCTCGTCGCCGAAACGCACGAAGCGTCCGCCGCCGGTCTCCGGGTTTTTGCCGAGCGTGACGGTGAAGACAACCTTGCCCGAGGCATCCAGCAACTCGACCTTGGTATCCTTGAACTCAAGACGGCCGATGCGCTCCGCGTTGCTCGTGACGAGCCGCTGGAGCTTCGCTTCCGTAAGGTTTCCGACGAACCCGGAGAGCTTCCCGAAGTCGGCCGGCAGATCGTGGTAACTTGGGACCTTCCACGAACCGTCCGCTTGGCGGGTGAGCTCGAGGGTCTTGCCGGCGTCTGTGATGCGGATTTTCGCCGCTTTCTCCACAGCGGCGCGATCAACCATGGGTTGGTTCAGACGCGTGTCGGCAGGCGGCGGCGGTGCCGGCCGTTGGAGCAGAAAGGCGCCTACCGCGAGGACGGCGAGAACGATGATGGAGACGACGAGAGTCTTGATTTTCATCGCGAGGGAGAGGGCTGGTTGATGGTGGGTGCGGGCGCGATCACTTCCGACGGTTGCGGTAGAACCAGAAGCCGAACGCTCCGACGAGAACGGGGGTGGCGAGGAGGTTCAGCACCAGCAGACGGTTCTCGAGGCGGTCGATGTCCTCGCGCAGCGCGCGGCGGATTTCGCGGCGTTCGCCGCGCATTTTCGCCTGCTGCTTCTGGAAGTCCTCGATGGCCTTGGCCATCTCCGGCGTGGCGACGAGTCGGTTGCCCTCGCCCTTCTTGCCTTGGAGCTCGCTGAGTTTCGTCTGCACTTGCTGCAGGCGGCCATCCAGCTCCGTGAGCTTCGACTGGTACTGCTTCTGGGCCTCGGCCTCCATCTTGCGCACCACTTCGAACGGACGCAGCGAGGTGCCTTTGCCGCGGATGGAGATCAGGTCCTGCGAGCCGCCGAGGAACTCCACGGTGTTGGCGGCGAACGCGAGGTTGTCGTTGATGGGCTGCGCGGCGGTCTGGCCGAAGAAGTTGAACTTGCGGACGCTGTAGTCGTCGAAAAGCCAGTCGGTGTCGGCGATCACGAACAGGGTTGAGGTGGCCTTGGATTCCTTGAGCCCGGGCAGGTCGGACTTTTTCTCCTCCTTCTTCGGCTCGCTGGAGCCGGCGGGCGGCGGGGTGTCCGACGGCATGCCGTCGGGGAAGGCCGTCTTGAACTTGCCGGTGACGAGCGCCGCGATGGTCTTCCTACCGCTCGGGGTGATCTGCTTGGCGACATCGTCGGGCTGCGCGAACTGCAGCATCATGCTCGGCATGTCGCCGGTCTGGGAGGAAGTCTCGACCAGCGGCGTGAAGGTGAGGGAGCCGCCGGTCTTCTGGGAGACGCTGCCGGACTCGATGAACATGACCGAGTTGAGCTGGGCCGTGGCCATCGACTTGGAGTTGAACGACTGGCGGCCGGCGAGACTGAGCCAAACGGGGAAGCGGGCGATGTTGCCGCCGCCGGTCTGGACCTGCGTGGCGTTCTCCAGGTCGCCCACGACCTTCTGCGAGTCGTAGCTGATCTCGTAGGCGCCGAGGAGCGAGGGCAGATCGCTGGTCACATTCTGGGCGCCTCCGCCCATCATCATCTGTTGCGGGTTGCCCTGCCGCTTGAAGTGCTGAGAAGAGGGGTCCAGCGCCAGGAAGACGGGTTTGCCGCCGAGGATGAACTGGTCGATCGCGAACTGAAGTTTAGTCGAGAGGCCTTGCGGATGAACCACCATCAGCGCGTCTAGGTCGCCCGGTAACTCGTTGGCGGAGGACTCGACGGTCACGATGCGGAATGATTGCTCCAGCTCGGTCATCACCGTCTGGGACGGCTGCGGCTGACGGCGCATCATCATCATCATCTGCATCTCCTGCGGGCTGGTGCCTTGCAGTGGCAGGCTGGTGATCAGGCCGAGCTTCCGTTTGTCGAGCTGCTGCACGCTGTAGATCAGCTTCGACAGATCGTATTCGAGAAACTGCTCCCGTTGCGGAGTGAAGGCGGCGATCGTCTTTTGTTGGTCGGCCTGTGTAACGATCAGACCGAAGAAGAATTGCTCACCTCCCTGCTGAGCGACTTGCGGAGTGAGCCCCGCCGCCGTGGCTTTCTCCTCCTCGGGCGTGTCGGGGCGGGGATGGATGACGTTGAGGGTGACCTTGCCGCGCGCCGCGCGCACGTACTGGCGCAGCATTTCCTGCACGCGGGCGGCGTAATTCTTGTACGCGATCGGCAGGCCGCTGGCGTCCTTGGAGAAGTACAGATCGACGGAAACCGGTTCCTCGATCTTGCCGAGCATGCGGCGGGTGCCCTCGGAGAGCGAGTAGATCGACTCCGCGGTGGCGTCGATGCGGACGGGGACCGAGGAGGCGAGGTAGTTGACGAGCACGAGGCCCAAAACGAGCAGGCCGATGGCGATGGATTTGCTGCCGAATTTCATGGCGGGAGCGGAAGATCGGGTTGGGTTCAGCGTTCGAGCACGACCACGTTCAGGAAGAGCGTGAAGCCCATCAGGGAGAGGAAGAAGATGACGTCCTTGGGGTCGATGATGCCCTTGGTGAAGGCGTCGAAGTGCGTGATGAAACTGAAGTTCGCCAGCGCGTCGGCCACAGCGAGGGGCAGGAAGCCCTCGAGGGTCTCCGTGAAGCTGCTGAAGCCGAGGAACAGGAGGATGGCGCACGCTCCGAGGCTGATGACGAAGCTGATGACTTGGTTCTTTGTGGTCGCGGAGGCGAGGGCGCAGACTCCGAGGTAGCCGCCGGCCATCAGGACGGCCCCGACATAGGTGGTCACGATCACTCCCCAATCGGGAGCACCGAGGTACCCGACGGTAAAGGCCATCGGGAAGCTGAGCAGCACCGCGATCGCGAGAAAAGCCCAGCCCGCGAGAAACTTTCCGAGCACCGCCTCCAGCGTGGTCACCGGTAGGGTGAAAAGCAGTTCGACGGTACCTGAGCGTTTTTCCTCGGACCACAGCCGCATGCCCACCGCAGGGACGAGGAACATGAAAAGCCAGGGGAAGAACGTGAAGTAACTCTCCATGCTGGCGACGCCTGCGCGGAAGAAGCCGCCGTAACGGGAGAAGGCGAGGGACACGGAGATGACCAGGAATGCGATGAGAAAGACGTATGCTACCGGCGACCGGAAGTAGCCGAGGAACTCACGTTTGAAGATCGGTGTGATTTGGCGCATGGCGAAGATGATCGGGAAGGGGGGCGCGGCGGGCGCTCAGATATCTCCGCGGGTCAGTTCGCGGAAGATTTCGTCGAGACGTGCGCCGGGTTTGCGCGCCCGGAGGCTGTCGGGTGTCTCGTCCGCCACGACGCGTCCCTGCGAGATGATGATCACCCGGTTGCAGATGGCATCAACCTCCTCGAGGATATGCGTGGAAAGAATGACCGCCTTCTGCGCGGCCATGCCCTTGATGAGGGAACGGACCTCGTTCTTTTGGTTGGGATCGAGGCCGTCGGTCGGTTCGTCGAGGACCAACGCGGCGGGGTCATGCAGCAAGGCCTGTGCGAAGCCGACGCGCTGCTTGAAGCCCTTGGAGAGCGTTTCGATACTCTGGGCGCGCACCGGAGTGAGGTGGGTCAGCCCGATCGCGCGATCGACGGCGGCCTTGGCCGCGTCCTTGGCGCGGAAGCCGCGCACTTCAGCGATGAACCCGAGGAACTCGGCGACGGTCATCTCGGGGTAAGCGGGGGCGCTTTCCGGCAGGTAGCCAAGCTTGCTCTTCACCGCCACGGGGTCCTCGGTGACGTCGACGCCGTCAACCGTCGCGCGTCCGGCGTCCGGGCGGAGGAAGCCGGTGAGCATCTTCATCGTGGTGGACTTGCCGGTCCCGTTGGGTCCGAGGAAGCCCAGGATGTCGCCGCGTTTGACGGTGAAGCTGACGCCGTCGACCGCGCGTTTCTGACCGTAGGTTTTAACGAGTCCTTTGACTTCGATCATGGTGTCTTTCGGGGGCGTAAGGTTTCCTGCGTTGAGTCGTGAGGTGCTTGGGAGAGCGTCCCGGTCTGAAAAGGTGGGTAGAATTTCGGGACTGGGAATCGATCAAGAAAAAATGGCAAGAGGGTTTCCTTCGGCTGCCTGGGTGGATCCGACGCCTGCGGGGTAGACCCGACGCCCGCGGACTCAGGTGAGCAAGCGTCGGATCTCGCCAACCGAGCGAGCCAGAGCACCTTGGTTTTTCCGGTGCCAAGCGGCGGCTTTTCCCGCCATGACGGAGGCGGTTTCAGGGTTTGACAGCAGAAGGATCACCGCGCGGGCGAGCGCGTCCGGATCCTCCACGGTCCGGGCGGCTCCCATGGCAACCAACTCGTTGGCGATGGTTCGGAAGTTCGCCATGCCCGGTCCCATCAGTACGGGCTTTTCGAGCGCAGCGGCCTCCACCGGGGTTTGTCCCTCGGTGTGCGGCGGCAGGCTCTTGCCCACGAATACCACGTCCGCGATCTGGGTCAGTTGCCGCAGTTCCCCCGTCGTGTCGGCGACCACTACATCAACGTTTGATGCCGCGGGGCCTTTCGACCGGAAATGCACGGGAACACCGGCTTCCTGCAGAAGCGCCTCAATTTCGCCACGTCGTTCGGCATGCCGCGGCACCAGCAGCAGGGACCCCACGCATCCCTGGGCTCGGGCGGAGCGCCACGCCGCTAGCAAAGCCGATTCTTCGCCGGGCCAGGTGGAGGCGCCGAGGAGAACCGGGCCCTCCCGGAGGCCCAGTTGCCGACGCAGGCGCGACGCATCGGCTGGGCTTATCGGCTCCACTTTCACGTCCAGTTTCAAGTTCCCGACGGTGCGGACGCGTGATGAAGGGACGCCCAGCATGGCGAGGCGCTCCGCGTCCTGCCGGGATGCCGCCAAGTGCAACGCGATGCCGTCGAGGCAGAGTCTCGCCGCCCAGCCGAGCAGGCGGAGGCGGCTGAAACTGCGATCGCTGAGGCGAGCGTTGAGGCTGATGACTGGTACCCCAAGATCAGAGGCCCGGCGGAGGTGCTCCGGCCAGCGCTCGCCCTCCATCAGGATGATAAGATCGGGTTTGATCGCGCGCCACGCCCTTCTGACGAACGGCTGCCAATCCAGCGGAAAATACCCGATTTTCCCGGCGGCATCGGCATGACGCTCGATGGCGATCCTGCGGCCCGTGCTGGTGGTGGTGGTTAGGTAGATTTCAGCGCCGGCCGCCTTCAATTCCCGCAGCAGCGGTCCGATGGCCAGTATCTCGCCCACGCTGACCGCCTGAATCCACACTCGGCGGCCTTCACTGTTTCTCGGTAAATTCGGATGGGCGCCGAAGCGCTGGCCGAAATCATCCCCGTAACCGCCCCGGCGCCGCATCCGCAGGAGGTAGAACGGGGCGAGTACCACGAGCACGGGGACAAACAGAATGCGGTAGAGCCAGATCATCGCGGCGACAGGAGCGGATTCCGCCGTCATCGCGCGTATGGGTGCAAAGAAAATCATCCGCTAACGCATCCGCATGCGAAGCATCGCTCCCCGTTCGTCCTTCAAACGCGACTAAGCCGGGGACGGTCATCCGCGCTCGATTCCGCCGGATTGGTCAGCTGGTTTCCCATCCCTCAAACTTCCAATCTTATCGTCGTGGTCCAGAAACGCGTCGCCGCTTGGGCGCGGTTCAACTGGGAAGGTGGTTTCCGGCCAAGCCGGTTGGCGACCCCAGCTCCGAAGAAATCGCGGGCGATCAAACGCAGCAGAGTTGGGTGAGTCTTGGGATCCGCTTTACCCCTCGGGGTATTTTGATCTGGACCGAGTGTTCCTGGCGCAGGGGCGCGCGGGTATTCGCGGGAATAAAATCGGGTGCCGGCTGGCATTTTCCCTCTCATGGAGCGCTTTTCGTTGCGAAGGAAACGTGGCATCGGAGCAAAAAAGTGCATGCTTCACAAAAAGACGCTTGCGCCGAAGCCCTCGCTCTGAACCCTCGACCGTTCAGCTTAATCGTCAGTTACAGGCAGCCAGTTACCGCTGACTGCCTCTCGCAGACGTGGCCCAAGCCCCTTTCGGGCGGCTCGGATCGCAAGTTGTCCTACTCTAAGCGAAAAAGTGCTTGCCGGCTTTAGCGCAGAAGGTAGGGTCATCCCCTTTTCGTCAATTTTCACTCGTAAGACCCTCTCTCTCAGCATGCCAACCATCAACCAGCTCGTGCGCAAAGGCCGCCGTAAGGTGACCGCGAAGTCGAAGTCCCCGGCCTTGGCCGGAAATCCCTTCCGTCGCGGCGTGTGCGTGCAGGTGATGACGCGCACCCCGAAAAAGCCGAATTCAGCAATCCGCAAGGTTGCCAAGGTTCGCCTCACCAACGGAAACGAGGTCATCTCGTACATCCCAGACGAGGGCCACAACCTGCAGGAGCATTCTATTGTCCTCGTTCGTGGTGGGCGCGTGAAGGATCTACCTGGCGTGCGTTACCACATCGTGCGCGGTACCCTTGATGCTACCGGTGTCGAGAAGCGGCGTCGCTCCCGGTCCAAGTACGGTGTCAAACGCCCGAAGGCCGCCAAGTAATTCAACGCAACTCAAATTAGCCGTCGTCCATGTCACGCCGTCACAGAGCTCAGAAACGCCAAGTGGTCCCGGATATTCGCTACAACAGCCCTTTGGTCGCCCACCTGGTCAATGTTGTGATGAAGAGCGGCAAGAAAAACCTCGCCCAGCGGATTGTGTACGGAGCTTTCGAAAAGGTGTCGGAGAAACTCGAGAAAGGCGATCCCGTCGACCTCATGCTCGGGGCCCTTGAAAATGCGCGTCCTAGGCTCGAAGTGAAGAGCCGCCGTGT
>SXGQ01604758.1_pt1 | contig 11342 bp, 8 predicted proteins | sample 3178371 | NCBI WGS metagenome assembly SXGQ01 (sample SAMN11356859, study PRJNA531348) | freshwater metagenome | isolation source: freshwater sample F1-20 | place: China: Fuxian Lake, Yuxi | collected 2017-12-25 | reverse complement strand
TTCACCAAGGAACCCATTGCTGGTATGCTATTCTTTACCATCATCTGCGTTGGGTATCTGTACCTTGACAACAAAACCAACTACCAGCATCAGATTGAGGCTTGTGGAACGAAGGTCGAAATACTTGAGCAAAAGGTTGGCATATTGGAAACTAAGCTCAAAGTAAGCGATAGCTTGCTAGTCAGAGCCTTGATTAAGCTAGAATCTATTAACGCACAATGATGAAATACTTACTCTCCATCTGTTTAAGCCTTTGCTCTTATTCCTGTGTTGAAGAGCCGTTGAATGCAAAGGCCAAGAAACCTTGCTGCGGTGGTACTACTACAACAGCAGCCGACACATTGGCTCTACGTGTACATAAAGTAATACGTGAACTTGATAGCACACAAGCTGTTGCAAAGACCGAAAAGCTAATGATTAAACGTAGTTCAGCCAAAGTAAAACAGCTTGAAAAAGAGAACAATCATCTCAAGGATAGCATTAAGGAACTTCACGAATACTTTGTATCAGAGCTAAAGTAAGATGGACAACCGTATCAAAAACCTCATCAAGAAGCACGGGTTGGCTGGCGTTAACAGGCCAAAGAAAACCCCTAGCCACCCAACCAAGAAGGGTATCGTTCTTGCAAAAGAGGGTGATAGGGTAAAGCTTATCCGCTTTGGGGACCAGAATATGGGGCACAACTACAGCCCAGAAGCACGTAAGTCATTTAAGTCAAGGCACGCTAAGAACATCGCCAAGGGCAAAATGAGTGCAGCCTATTGGGCTGATAAGGCTTTCTGGGGAGGCCCAGGTGCAGACAAGAAGATGCCACCCAAGTCTCAAGAGTATACAAGGGGACTGAAGAAGTATGCGGATGGCGGTAAGATAGCCACCAAAACCAACCCATCTCTTTGGGAGAAGGCTAAGGCTCAAGCCAAGGCACGTATGGGTGGTAAGCACAGCGCAAGAGCTATGCAGCTGGCTGTGTCCATCTATAAGAAAGCTGGAGGCGGATACAAGGGTCCTAAGAAGGAAACAGGCTTATCCAAATGGACTAAGCAAGACTGGACCACTTCATCTGGCAAACCATCGGAGGGTAAGCGTCGCTATCTCCCACGCAAGGCTTGGTCTGCATTGTCTTCCGCAGAGAAAGCGGCAACCAACAGAGCAAAGGCTGAAGGCAACAAGCAGGGTAAGCAATTCGTTGCTCAGCCCAAAACCATCGCTAAGAAGGTGGTCAAATATCGGAGATAGTTTTTATACTATCTTTGCAAGCAACTGTAATTCAATTATTTATGGAAACAAACTTCAATCCGCTTGAAAACCTGGCTAAGGACCTCGGAATCGAAATCTTCGACAACCCACCAAGTCCTGAACCACAACCAGAACCATCGGCTGCCAGCTCCGAACCAAACGCTGGCGATAGTTCTTTGACATCAGACCCTGAGCCTCAGCCTCAGCCTCAATCTGAACCTCTTGGAGATGACTCTAATGTGATTTACACGCAGGGTGGATACCAAGATGGAAACGACGATGATGTCTCCGACGAGGAGACGCTTGATTTCATCAACACGTATCTGGAGGAAAAGTTCGGAACTGGGCTTGAGGATATCCTACAGGGTCAAACGGAAGAAACATATATCGATGAGAGGTTGCTACCCATCCTTGAATTCGTTCGTGACACAGGGCGTTCTCCTGAAGACTGGTTTCGCTATCAGATGCTGAACCCATCCGAAATGGATGATTTGAATCTGATTAAGCTACAAATGTCTGCAGAGCACCCTGAGTTGTCTCAAGAGGATATCTCCATACTTATGGAAACTAAGTATAAGATTGGAGATGATTTCCTTGACGAGAAAGAACAGAAGATGGCCCAGCTTCAGCTCAAGATAGATGCTAATAAGGCTCGTCAAGAGATTGAAAATCTCAGGAACGGATACTTGGCTATAACCGAAACGGGAGAATACCAAGATTACGAACCTGAATCGTTTGTGGACGAGCAATGGCTTCAAGAAATGTCTAGTGAGATAGATGCGCTTGAGGGGATTGACTTTGAGCTTAATGGCGAGAAGACCTTCACCTTCGGCTTAAACGACGCTTACAAAAACAGCTTGAAGTCAAAAAACGCTCAACTGGACTCATTCTTCGACCAATACGTCGACGGTAACGGGCAGTGGAATCACGAGCTGTTTGGTATGCACAGAACCGTTGTAGACAACATTGACGAAATTGTCAAGGCTGTTTACAGTCAGGGACTGTCAGACGGACAGCGGAAGGTTGTACAAAACGTAGCCAACGTACAAACAGGCGCTCCAAATGCAGGGCCTGGAGGTCAGACTGACACCCTGTTAGCACAGCTTGAAAGCATTATGGGTCAAAATGACTCTATGGTGCGATTTAAAATCTAAACCCTTAACCCTTAAAACCCCTAAAAGAAAATGGCAAACGCATCAGGCGCTGTGTTTACACAGAACGCAATTTCTCAATCAAACGCCTTTAAACTGGCGACCCCAGACAAATACATTGCTCTGGGCGACTTCATTAACGCAGTAAACAAACCAGACAACCGCACCCAGCTTGTTAAGACCTTCGGAAACCAAGGTATCACTGGCTTCTTGCAGCTTGTTGGTGCTGTTAAAACCGCTGGTACTGGCGACGAAGTACAGTGGTGGGAGGAGCAGCGTCTTCACCCAACCGCTAACATCACGCTCGTAACCAGCGTAGCAGCTAGTGCTCAAATCCAGCTTTCTGGCACACCTGGCCTTGGAGCTAACACCTCTGCATTCCGTCTCAACGACGTTGTAATGTGGGACAATGTTAACTACGCCCAGCGTGCTCTTGTTGTTGCTACTGGTACAAACTTTGTAACTCTTCAGAGCTTGACTAGTGGAACTCTGTCTTCTGGTACTTCTGGAACTGTTTACTCCCTTCCAATCATTGGTAACTTGTACGGACAGGGAACAGACCAGCCTACTCAATATCTTGAGTCGAACGTAATCAAGCGGACCAACCCTTATATGATTATGAAAGAAATCTATAAGGTGACTGGTTCTCAAGCTACGAACATCGGCTGGGTAGATGTAGGAGGCGGTGACTATCGTTGGTTTATCAAAGGCGAAGCTGATACTCGTCAGCGCTTTATCGACAAGCGTGAGATGATGATGTTGCTTGGTCAAGTTAACCAAACTGCTGCTACTGGGCCCTACGGTTCTGGCACTATCAGTGGTTCCGAAGGTTACTTCTCTGCTCTTGAGAACAGAGGTATCGTATCCAACGGATATCTGAATGACCTTGCTGACCTCGACATCATCTTGACCGCCCTTGACCGTAACGGTGCTGGCCCTGAGTACGCTGTCTATGTAGACCGCTTGCAGGACTTGGCGTTTGACGATTTCGTAGCAAAAGGTGTTGCAACTACATCGCTGACTGCGGGTGTTGCCACTCAATTTGGAGCGTTCAACAACAACCCAAATATGGCTATCGAGCTCGGATTCAAATCGTTTGGTCGTGGTGGTTACACCTTCCACAAGCACGATTGGAAGCTCTTGAATGAGCCAACTTTGCTTGGTACAACTGCAACCACTACCGCTAGCGGTGTAGGGTTTGCAGGTGCGATGATTCCTATGGCAACCGTAGTTGACCCTAAGACTGGAAACCGTGAGTTCCCTCTCGAAATCAACTACAAGTCCACCAACGGTGTCTCTCGTGAGATGCAGCACTGGTTGACTGGTTCGTTTATGGGAGCCACCAACTCCACACTCGACGTACTGCAGTTCAACTACTTGTCCGAGATTGCTCTCGTGACTCGTGCTGCAAACCGTCACGTGTTGATTAAGCGTTCTTAATCACTGATTACCGCTGACAAGGGGGGCCCTTCGGGGTCCCCCTGACTCAGCAAAAGATTTCTTAAAAACCTAAATTCTATTTAATATGGCAAAACAACAACTCCAGAGGGAGGACGAGGTCCTAGCCCCTGACGCAGCTCAGATTGAAGCTGTCCCAGTTTTCAAGCCTCGACGCAGGCAAGAGCCAGTACAAGAGACTGGTAGAAAACAAAAAATTTATCAACTCGTAGAAGGAGGCGGTGTTTGGTTCAAATTGAACCAAGGAGACATCACGGTGTACGACAAAGAAAAAGACGCTATCAGGGCCATTCGCTATGCTCCCAACGAGCCATCTATTTTCTTGGATGAGCAATCTGTTAATGCTCGCAGAGCCCATATCATCTTCACGGATAAGATGCTTGGTGTCCCAGCAAATCAGCCAAACCTTCAAAACTACCTTGACTTGCACCCAGGCAATGTAAAGAATGGAGGAAACGTATTCTACGAAATCAACAACGAGAGAAAAACAGACACCCTCCTTCAGGATGAGTTTGTGATTCACGATGCTATTTCATTGATTCGTGAGAAGTCTATTGATGAGCTTGTCCCTGTCATTCTGTACCTAGGCATTAGCCTTGACCAGCGAAATCAAGAGATTCGTAGGGAGCTTTTAATCGAGGCTAAGTCCAATCCAAAAGCGTTTATCGAGCTGTTTGATAATCCTTTGGTTAAAATGAGAGCATCGATTAGCCTTGCTACCTCCAACGGCATCCTAAAAATTAACCAAGATGGTATATTCTGGGCCGATTCAAACAGATTGATTCTCGCTACGCCCGTAGGGCAGGACGGAATCGATATGATGACCAAGTTCTGTCTAAGCGAAAAGGGGAGCCTTGTTCATCAAGAAATCCTCAAGCGGCTTGAAAAGTTCCAATAAGCTAACTGGCTTACAATCAAGGGGTTCCTTCGGGGACCCCTTTTTTGTTGGTATATTTGCACTTACGATAAAAAGGGATGGCTAGCGTAAATACCGTATACACAGCTCTAAAGAACTTAGCTAACAAGGACCAAAGGGGCTTTATCACCCCAGCGGTCTTCAACTCGTTTGCTGGGGTTGCTCAGCTCAACGTATACAACAGCTTGTTTGATAAGCTTGCCTTGGGGAACGCAGCACGCACACGTCAGCTTGCTGGGGAGCGTGAAACAGCCCCTCTCAAGCAGATTCGTGAGGATTTGGCTAGATTCAACAAAGAGGTGACTATTAGCCAGACTTCTAGCACCGACCAGACCTTCGCAAAGCCAGCAGACCTTGGTAGGATTATATCCGCTAAGACCTTTGGCACATTCATCCTAGGACAAACTACAAGCGTCCCTATTGACCTTATTTACGATGAGGCTAAGATTGAGTACGTCCTCAGAAGCACGCTTTCTGTGCCCACGGAGACACGCCCTGTAGGCCTTGTGAGCGAGGTTCTTGAGGTTTACCCTACAACCATTAAGAAGATTAAACTGCGATATTACAAGCTCCCTGAGAGTATAAAGGCGACATCTCCTCAAGAAAGAGCTCCAAACCAACCGACCTTTGGTTACATAGCTGACGGTAATGTAGAGGTATACAACCCATCTACTTCCTTTGATTTTGAGCTCCCTAATCAGTATGTTCCTGAGCTTGTCATTGAGATTGCGAAGATGGTGGGGGTTAACTTGAGGGATTCGGAGGTGTACGCATACGCAGCACAGGGTCAACAACCTAATCAATAATGGCTAGAAACTTAGTAACCGTAGACCAAATCGTCAATGACTTCGTTCTCAGCATTGCTGGGGATGACTACTGCGCTGATGCTTCGGATACCCTCGTAAGGAACTATGCCTTGAGGGCCATACGTGAGCTAGGCTTTGATATGCTCAAGATTGTAAGGAGTCTCAAGATGCCTGTCAATGAATCGCTTATGACAGTCGACCTCCCAGACGACTTTGTAGACCTCGTAAAGATTGGGGTTGTTGGCGGGGATGGATTGGTGTATGTGCTTGGAGAGAACAAGAACATCAACATCTCTCAGATTTATGTAGAGGACGGTGGTGGAAACCCAGTAGAGGGCGAAGACGGGCTCTACGAGCGTGTTGACGACAACTCAAGGCCTGGGTTTGGTTACTCGGACCTGTACGGCTTTGAGACCTATCTGTTCAGAAACTTCTGGGACAACGACTCCTACGGGGCTCTGTACGGTGTAGGCGGTGGTCAGTATGTCGCTGAGTATCGTATGAACTACGACCAAAACAGGATTGAGCTTGGGAGTGCCCCAGGATTCTCTGATGTGGTTATCGAATACATCGCAGACGAGGCTCGTTCTGCAAACCCCTCTGTTCACCTGTACGCTGAATCAGCGGTGAGGAGCTATATCTACTACAAGATTATTGAGCGTAAATCCAATGTTCCATCTGTTGAGAAGAGTCGTGCAAGGGCTGAATACTACAATGAACGTCGTTTAGCCAACGCAAGGCTGAAGTCGTTCAATATGACCGAAGCGCTCAAGACCATCAGAAAGAACTTCAAGCAAACCGTGAAATTCTAAGGATGGCTATTGACAAGCTGATACCTAGGTATTTAAACAAAGACGACGACTATCTGCTGGTTAAATCAGTGGAGATGGTTGACGCACTCAATGTGCAGATGTCTGATGACGAAGGCGGTAACGCTGGGGTCATCAAGAATGCGCTTGGAAATGTACTTGTCAGCTCTGCTGCAAGCGGTGATGCGCTACCAACTGGAACCAATACGGTCATCGGCACAACAGCTTGTAAACAGACAGGGGAGATATTCTACTTTGTACACAACTCAAGCAACAACCACAGCATCTATCAGTATACAAGCCGAAGGAACACCGTAAAGCTTGTTTACAGAGACTCGGTTCTTGGGTTTACAGCAACTGGCTTCGTCAAGGCTGATTGCCTCGTTAAGGAGAACGGTGACACGCTTTTGTACTTCACAGATGGGGTTACAGACCCTAAGAAGATTAACGCTACAAAGGCGCTAGCGAATACAGCTGGGGTTAGTGGTTACCCCTACAAGGCTGCTGGCGCTACTGGTTATACGAACGATGAGAAGCTGTTGAGCATCACGACTATTAAGGCCCCCCCTTTGGAGCCCCCTAGCGTTGCTGTTACAACAGTTACTGGGACTATATCCAACAACATCACTAAGAAAAACTTCCAGTTTGCTTACCAGTATATCTATGAGGATGGTGAAGTATCAGCAATATCTCCTTACTCAAGCCTATCTATTGACATTGTTGACTTCTTGGATGGCTTTGGCGATTTTGATTCGGACTCTAATAGAAACGCAGTCAATGTGACCTATAAGCATTCAAAGGGGGATGTTTCTAAGATAAGAGTACTATACAGGCAAGGGAATCTTGGAAACTTTTCTATATTTAAAGAGTTTAGTAATAATCGCTCATTAACCACTGGATTAGTAACATTTACAAATTCAACGCTTGGTCAAGTTATCTCAGACAATGAGATAAATAAGATGTACGATTCTATCCCTCTTTCATCCGTCTCTCAGACGATTAGTGGAAACAGGCTCGCGTATGGTAACTACAAGGAATTTTATGACAACACGAATATATCATCTCAGATAATTCTAGACTACAATCAGGACTCCTCAAAAAAGATAAATTTATCATCCGTTAATTTTGTTAATGGGTCTGGGACTACTGTAAGCGCCAATACAAGCGGGGTAAATAACTTGGAATTTCAATTAGACATATCAGCAATGCCTGATAGTTCTATCAGCAAACCATCTATCATATTGAATCTTGGCGTTTTTATTGACAGGATTAGGATACAAAACCCAACACCTCCTTTTAATATTGGTTTATTATCTGGAGTAGTTACGCTTGAGCTTGGCAACACTTTAACGCAGATACAGAAAACAACAGAGTTAAACGCTTATTCATCAAAAAACGCACTTGCGTCATCAATTATTAACTTCATCAATGGGGACTATTTGTTCAAGATATCCCCGTCACAAGGAACTATTGGTACGATGACTCCTATTGCTTCTGGAGTATCGTCTGGACTAGTTACAGTTACGTTTGCTGGTTCGATGTTAGCCACAGTCAGCGGAATTTCTGTATCTGGAGGAATAATAACCTTTAAGATAATACCAAAACCATCAGGTCTAAATATAAACTCAACCAAGATAGAACAATATAATCCATTGCTTTTTAGCACGATTGATGTTACAAGATTTTTCCCGTCCGTTTCTTGGATTAATCAGACTATCAATAATGCATACAATATAACTTACTCTGGTTTTAAATTAAACAATTTAAATAAATCATTTTTTATAGGAGATAGTATATTCACTACGTATAAATCTGGACAAAACCATAAGTTTGGTATCGTATATTATGACTCATACAATAGAAGTTCGGCTGTCAATGAAATAGGCGAAATCTATAATCCAACCGAGGGTGAAAGAGTTGAAGCTTATGGAGCCGCATCTCTAGGCTCCACAAAGGCTATCATAAGACTAAGCTCTCAGCCCCCGTCTTGGGCTAAGAAATGGAGACTTGTCTATGCACCGTATCAAACATATTCGTTCTGCTACACTTATTCAGCAGCAGAGGCCTTTGTTGGGAAAGACGCTACATCAACTGGTTCAACTCAAAACAGAGCAATCTATGTGTCAGCAAGGCATCTTGAGGGAAAAGACAGTTCATATAAAGAGAATAGGAACGCAATCATTAATTACCAGCACGCACAAGGGGATAAGCTTAGGGTCATAAGCTACATATCCGAACAGGCATCTGGCTCTACGGCTTATCCAAAGCAATTTGTATACGATATCATAGGATACGAATATTTTGATTCGACTAATACACCAATCGCCTTGGCTATTGGAGCTACCAATTATACCGAAAGGGCTACTGGTTTGTTTCTTGTATTAAAAGACGAAAACTACACTGGATTCAATGCTGATAGTATAATCAATAATTACTCTCTTTGGAGTAGCGATGTTGTTTTTGAGATATTTAGACCAAGCCAGAATACATCATCATCAATCTATAAGGAGACAAATGTTTATGGAGATGTAGGTTTGTACTTTGGTAATTATTATCATAAGAGCTCCTTTAGAGACATTACATACACGATACCTAATAATACTATCACTGTTACTAGTGGAACTCTTTACGCTTCTGGTTCGACCAAAATATATCCAGGCGATATTATAGGATTTGTCCAGCCTGAAATAGGCCCCCCAATAAGTTCTATACTTGTAAAAGATACTTATTTGATAAGCGATGGCAGAACTGTTATTTTGTATGAAGGATATTTAGAGGATGGTAGCTATCAGATTTTCAATATATCCAACATTACCGACTCAATCCTTGAGGCTAGAGATGGTGACTGCTACTTTAGGCCACGCCAAATAAAACTTAACCCTATAAGCGGTACTGTTTCCGCATCTGGTTCATACAAGACAGACCCTGCAAACGTATCTGGTATAAGGTACAACGATTACTTTGTCGAAGACACGAGTATTAGTGATTTTTATGTATCGAACAATCTTAGTCTTGGTAGGCCAAACGTATCATCGTCAAATGCTAAACAGATTGAAAGGAGGTCGTCTATAACCTATTCAGAACCTTATTCGCTGGATACTTCTGTGCTAAAGTTGTCATCATTCAATGGCGGTCAAGGTAACTTTGTAGACCTACCGAACTCTTATGGAGCCATCAAGCAGATGCTCAATAATGGGGACAGCGTTACGGTTCTTCAGGAGGTTAAATCATCGCTTATCCCGATAAACAGAAACCTCGTTGAATACCTTGACGGTACATCAAATGTAACCGTGTCAACCAATTTCCTTGGAACTCCATCTGTTTATGCTGGGGACTTTGGGACTCAAAACCCTGAAAGTGTCAAGTCTTACAATGGAAGAGTCTACTTCTCGGATGTAAGGTCTGGTAAGATTGTGCGTATCGGCCCAGACGGCTTAGAGCCAATCAGCGAAGCCAAGATTGACGCTTACACCCAAGACAAGTGCTTCATCATTGCCTCATCCACAGGAACCTACAAGACCATTGGCGGTATTGACCCTATGCACGGGGAATACGATATCACCTATTTAACGGTGTCTGGTGAACCAAACATCGATGATACCATAGCCTACGATATGGAGGATAAGGTGTGGAATACTAGGTATTCGTATCTACCTGAAGCATACGAGCATCTTGATAACTTCCTGTACACATTCAAGGGTGGCCTTATGTACAGGCACACAGATGCAGCGAACAGAAACGAGTTCTACGGCTCTCAAGCGCTTTCTAGTATAAAATTCATATCTGCTTTTAATAACTCAATGGTTAAGACGGCAGAGGCTTTCAGTATTGAGGGTAATTCACCTTGGAGCTTTAAGTTTACCGTTTCTGGGCAAACCTCAAGAGAAACTTTCACAACCTCAGCAGCTAATTTGTCTCTTAGAGAGGGTATGTATTACGGTAATGTTCTTAGGCTTAATGCCTCATCGAGTCAAGCTGTTTCTAACAGGGCTGTTATCGGCTACGTTACAGCTACTGGCACTTGGGCTAGCGGTGTAACGCTAACGATAGGGAACCCAATCGCAACCCCTTTTCAGGTTAGCGGTAACTCATTTATAGGTGCTTTAACCAGCGGCACTAGTACAACTATCTACAACGGCACTAATGGCTATGCCACAATACAGGCATCTGGGACAAACACGATATTGCTGGGCAATCTATCTGGAGCCCCTATAACCGTACCAACTGGAACCATTCTTGTCGCTGACAGTCGAGCCTCTATTGACGGGGACCCCGTTAGAGGAGCTTTCTTCATCATTGATGTAACCAACAGTACAAACACGCCAATCGAGGCCTACGCATTCAACGTATACTTCACTAGGTCAAGGCTTCACAACGAATTAGTAACTGAATAGTATCTTTACACTTATGAAATCACGCAAAAATCCGAAGAAATACATCATCGGAGGAATCATTGGGGCAGCTGCTGGATTAGGGCAAACTATCTATGGTGGTATTCAAGCCAATAAGGCCAAGAAGGAGTTCGAAAGAATTCAGAAGACGGCCCCAGACCTTAACGCACCCATCAGCACCCCATCTGAATACTACAAGGCCTACAAAGAGGCCTACGACCAAGACATTATGAACCGACAGATGGAGTCCATCAAGTCGGGTTTGGCTGGCACTACAGAGGCCCTTGCAGGGGCTGGAGGTAGGGCCCTTCTAGGAGGCATTGGAGCAGCCACACAGCAAGCTCAAAGGCAGACTCAAGGTATCGCTGATATTCAGCAACAAAGGCAAGCAGAGGCCTTACAAGGCCTAGCAGCAGCACAGGAGCGCACAAGAGGTCTTCAGGAGAACCGATTGGGTATGAAGGAGGCTAGATTCCAGAATCAGCTTCAAATGGCTCAGGGGGCTCGTGACGCAGCCGTTCAGACGATTGCTGGTGGTATTGGGAACATTGGTTCAGCAGCTATTTATGGGTTTG
>SXGQ01468367.1_pt1 | contig 11342 bp, 13 predicted proteins | sample 3178371 | NCBI WGS metagenome assembly SXGQ01 (sample SAMN11356859, study PRJNA531348) | freshwater metagenome | isolation source: freshwater sample F1-20 | place: China: Fuxian Lake, Yuxi | collected 2017-12-25 | reverse complement strand
CAATCGAATCGTCACCCTCGGACCACGTGATCTGGTCGGCGCGCGTCAGTGCATTGTTGAGGCGGCGCACCATCGCGGGCACGCTGTTGGCTGGGTAGAGGCTCTGGTCGGGGTAGACCTCGCCGGACAGGTTGCCGTCGGCCGCGACCTGCCAGCCGCTCAGGTAGATGGCCTCGAGGCCACCCTTGACCATCTGGACGGCCTGGCCGCCGGAGAGGGCGCCGAGGGCGTGCACGTGGTGCTCCGTGGCCATCAGGTCCCAGAGGCGTGCGGAGCCGCGCTCGGCGAGGGTGTGGCGCGGCGTGACCGAGCCGCGCAGCTTGACGACCTCCTCCGCGGAGTAGACGCGCTCGATCCCCGCCCAACGGGGGTCGGACCGCCACAGGGCTTCGAGATCGGCGATCTGCTGATCACGCGTCGTGCGCTCGCTCATCGGGGGAACCTCCACGTCGACGGACCTGACGTCCGGGTGGTGATCGCACGAGGGTACGGTCCGAGATCCATAAAGTCGAATCGAAATCAATCGTTGATTCGATCGATATAATCTATTGAACTATGAACTCGGGCCAACTCGAGGCATTCGTGCGGGTCGCGCGGGCGGGGCGGCTCGGCCCCGTGGCGGCGGAGCTGTTCCTGACGCAGCCGGCGTTGACCGCGCGGCTGCAGCGGCTCGAGCGCGAGATCGGCGGGCCGCTCTTCACGCGCTCGCGGCGCGGGATGCGCCTGACGCCGGCCGGGCGCGCGTTCCTGCCCTACGCCGAGCGGACGCTCGAGACGATCGTCGAGGGCGCGCGCCTCGTCGGCGACCTCACCGCCGCGGGCGGGGGCGCGCTCGTGATCGGGGCGCCGCCCGCGATCAGCACCTACCTCCTGCCAGGACTCCTGCGCGACCTGACGGCGCGCTCGCCCGAGATGGAGCTGTCGGTCCGCGGCGGCCACTCCGACGAGGTCCTCGAGATGGTCGTGCGCGACGAGGTCCAGGTCGGCCTGATCCGCGAGCTGTCGCATCCGGAGCTCGTGACCGAGCGCGTCTACGAGGACGAGCTGGTGCTGGTCTGCGCCCGCGGGCATCGGCTCGCCCTGCGCGGCACCGTCACGATCGAGCAGCTCGCCGACGAGCGGCTCGTCCTGTTCGACCGCCGCTCGTCGTTCGCCGACGTCGCGCTGACCCTGTTCCAGCGCGCGCGCCTGCAGCCCCGGGCCTACCTCGAGATGGACAACTCCGAGGCCGCGGCGAGCATGGTCGAGGAGGGGCTCGGCGTCGCGCTCCTGCCGCGCACGGCGATCGGCTGGGCGCTGGCCGACGGCGCGCTGGTCGAGCTGCACCTGCTCGACACGCCGCCGATGTCGCGGCCCGTCGCCCTCGTCTACCGCCGCGACACCCCGCTCAGCGCCCTGGCTGAGGCCTTCCTCGAGCTCGCCCGGGGCCTCTCCGCCCGCTAGGGCCCGGGGTTGACGACGGGCCTGATCGCCTCCGCGAGCCAGGCCGTGTAGGCGGCCCGGCCGCGCCTGTTGAGGTGCGTGGAGTCGGAGTAGCCGTCCGCGTAGGCGGCCTCCCGCACGGCGAGCGGCGCGACGAGGAGGGGCGCGCCGACCAGCTCCTCGAAGCGTCGCGGCACGGACGGGTCGACCAGCGGGTCGACGCGGCGCGGGACGAGTGCGAACACCACCGGCACCCCGTGCTGCTCGCCCCAGGCCCGAAACAGGCGCAGGTAGTGGAGCTCGCGTTCCCACAGCGGGTTGTCGAAGTCGGTCGTGATCGGGGCCTGGTCGCTCCACGCCGTCCCGGGCGGCACGTGCTCGGCCTCGTCGGCGCGGATCGTGCGCGGGCGGTAGCGGCGATCGCCACCCGAGCAGTCGCCGTGGCGCGTGCCCGCGCGCCGGGCCTCGGGCGCGAGCGGCACGTTCCGGTCGGGGCGGCCGGTGATCGCGTACTCGACGTTGAGGTCGACGCGGCGGCGCAGCTGCTCGCCGAGGTCGCGCAGCCGCCAGGGTAGAGGCTCCGACGGCCGCGGGGAGAGGTCGGCGAGCAGGCGGTCCATGGTCACGGCGCCGGAGAAGTTGCGGTAGTAGTCGTACTGGAAGGGGCTGTCCGCCATCCGGAACGTCGGCTCCGGCGGCAGCGCGACCTCCACGATCACCGCCCGCGTGATTCCGCGCTCGGCCGCCACGTCGAGCAGCTGCTGGTACATGAAGTCCGTACCGCGGAAGGAGCGACCCGCATTCAGGATCGGCTGCTCGAGCTTCGGGGGGTTGAGGCCGCGGGCGAGGCCCGTGGGGAAGATGCCCCACTTCGTGCGCGACGTGCCGAAGATGGCGATGCTGACCGGTCCCCGCTGGCGGTAGACCTTGTCGTAGAGGCAGTGCAGGTTGGCGGCGTAGCGGACCTCGGCGGCGTCGGAGCGCTCGACGAGGCGCACGAGGCCGAGGCCCAGCGCGACGATCAGCACCGCGCAGGCGCCTTGGATCAGGTGCCGTCGGCGCCCGCTCATCCGGCGAGCGTGACGCGGATCCGCCCGAGCGCGTCGTCGGCGTGCCGGACGGCCTCCTCGACGGTGTCGCCGACCGCGATCGCGAAGCCCTTGCGGTCGCCGTCCACCTGGACGGGCCGGACCTCCATGCCGGGTTCGAGCCAGCACATCGCGTCGACGACGCAGGGAGCGGTCCGCACGTCGTCGAGGCCGTCCCAGGCCGCGACGGTGCCGACGGGCAGGTGCCCGGGCGTGGAGGTGAGGAAGCGGATCGCCAGCGGACGCTCGAACTGCGGCGTCGCGATCGCGTCGGGGACCTCCGCGCCGACCGCGGTGCGCAGCACCACGTCGAGCAGGTCGACGCCCGCGCCGTAGAGCGGCACGTCGCCCATGCGCCCGCCGGGGATGCGGGCGGCGATCTCGACCATGTAGGTGGCCCCGGGGCCGCCGGCCAGGACCTGCGGGTAGGCGACGCCGTCGACGAGGCCGGTCGCCTCGATCGCCGCGGTCGCCACCTCGCGCACCGCCTGCGCCGCCGCGTCGCCGACCTGGGTCGGGAAGCGGTGCAGGGTGGCCACGCCGAAGCCGACGCCCTCGGGGCGCACGCGGTCGGACAGGGACACGATCGAGACCGCACCGCCGCGGACCACGGCCAGCACGTTGACCTCGGGCAGGTCGTGGAAGCGCTCCATGATCACGCGCCCCGTGGACGAGGCGGCGAAGGCCTCGTCGGCCCAGGCGAGGACGTCGTCGAGCGAGCCGACCTGCGCGATGCCGCGCTGGCCGCTCGAGTCGGCGGGCTTGATCACCGCGGGGAAGCCGATCTCGGTGGCCAGGGCCACGAGCTCGTCGCGCGAGCCGGCGCTGCCGAAGGCGGGCTGGGGCACGCCGACATCGTGGAAGCGCTCGCGCATCGCCACCTTGTCGGTCATCAGCTGCGCGGTGCGCCGTCCGATCGACGGCAGGCCCGCGTCCTGCGCGACCGCCGCCACCTGGGGCACCGCGCGGTCCGAGGCCACCGTCATCACCCCGTCGACGGCCTCCTCGCGCGCGATCCGCACGAGGTCCTCGTGGGCGCTCGCCGCGTGGCCGGCGTCCGCGATGGCGAGGCCCGGGGCGTCCGCGCGGGCGTCGACGGCCACGACGCGGTAGCCGAACTCCTCCCGGACGCGGCGGATGTAGGGCACCTGGTGGCGCCCAGCGCCGATGAAGAGGACCGCAGGCATCGTCCGCTCAGAATCTACCGGACGGTATGCTCACCGCGATGGCCGTCGTCGACGTCGCGATCCATCCCGACGCGCCCGCGCCGGCCGACATCGTGGTCGTCGTCGACACGGTGCGCGCGACCACGACGATCGCGCACGCCTTCGCCGGCGGCTACCGCCGCGTGATCTGCGTCCCCGACCCCGAGTCGGCGCAGGCGGAGGCGGCACGGATCGGCCCCGGCGCGATCCTCGCCGGCGAGGACAAGGGCGCCCGGATCCCCGGCTTCGAGCTCGGCAACTCGCCGACGGAGTTCGCGCCGGCCCGGGGCGACGACGTGGTCTTCGTGACCCGCAACGGCGTCCAGGCGATTCTCGCCGCGAGCCGCGAAGCCCGGACGGTGCTGTGTGGCGCGCTCGTCAACCTCGACGCCGTGGCCCGGGCCGTGCGGCCGCACCTCGAGCGGGGCGAGTCGCTCGTGATCCGCTGCGCCGGCACCCGCGGGGCCGTCGCCGTCGAGGACTGCTACACCGCGGGGCGTCTGGTCGACCTGCTCGGCGACGGCCTGGAGCTGACCGATGGCGCCCGCGTGGCCCGCGCCGTCGCCCGCGCCTACGCGACGCCGCTCGACTGCCTGCTCGAGGCTCAGTCGACCCGCAACATCACGCCGCTCGGCCACGGGCCCGACGTGGAGATCGCCGCGTTGATCGGCAGCCTCGACCTCGTCCCGCGGGTCGTCGAGGCCGCGGATGGTCGGGTCGTCCTGCAGGTCGCCTGAGTCCGGCGCCCGCCCTACGCTGTGGCCATGGCGAGCCACACGCTCGAGGTCGGCCTACGCGGCACCCGCAACTACGTCCAGGGGTCGCAGATCCTCGCCCGCACGGCGGAGATCGTCGCGCGCGAGCATCCCGGCGCCGTCCTCGTCACGGCCAAGTTCACGCGCATCACACTGCTCGGCGTCGAGCTCGTGCTCGGCGATGGCGAGCCGGCTGCGGGTGGCGAGGAGATCGGGCGCGGGCAGTTCGACACCGGGGATGGACGGCTCCAGGCGCGCTGGTTCGAGGTGCCGGGGCCCGAGGCGCCCCGCATCGAGGACGTGCCGGGCTGCACATCGGGGCTCGCCCCCGACGGCCAAGGCGGCGGCCGGGCCGACTTCGCGATCACGGGCACCTTCGAGTCCTACCTCGCGGCCGTGATCGAGTGCGTCAAGGCGCTGCACGCGGGGCGCGCCGAGCGGGTCTCCGACATCTGGTTCACGGCGCTCGTCGGGGCGCGCCTGCCCGTCACGCCGACCTACCCGACCGCGGGGTCCCTGGCCGTCGGGCTCAAGATCGAGCGGATGGTCGAGGGCCGCCTGCAGACGCTCAGCGTCGTCGAGACGGCGGGGGATGGCGCACCGCCCGCGTACCAGATCTGCTTCTCTTGCGTCATCGGGGATTAGACGAACGGCACCACGGGAAACGGGGGAATCCATGACACGCGAAGAGGCGCTCGCCGCCATCACCAAGGCCCTCACCGAGACGGTCGGCTCGGTCGACGGGGACGTCACCGAGGACACCGACCTCGTGGCCGACGGCATGCTCGACTCGCTCGACTCGATGACCTTCCTGTTCGAGCTCGAGAACGGCCTCGGCACCAAGCTCGAGGCGATCGACGAGACCTACGAGGACTTCCGCGTCGGGGCCCTCGTGGACATCGTGGTCCAGGCCACCGCGTGACCCGGGCGCGCCGGGCGGCCGGGTAGGGACGACGGGGCGGGGGCGTGCTCGCCAGCATCCAGATCCTGGTGCTCGTCACCCTCGCGGCGAGCCTCGTCTACTGGCTGCTGCCCGCGGGCTGGATCGAGGGCCGGCGTGCGGTCCTGCTCGTCGTCTCCGGCGTCCTGATCTACATCTGGAACCCGGAGACGCTCTTCATCGCCGTCGCCACGGCGCTGCTCGCGTGGCTCCTCTACGCGCTCGCCTGGCGGCACCCCCGCTACGGCTGGCTGCCGTGGCTGATCGTGCTCCCGCTCGTCCTGGACGCGATCGTGCCCCTCTCCGAGCTGATCCCCCTGCCGGTCGGCAGCCCGCGCAGCCCCCTGCTCACGAACCTCGCCACGCTCGGGCTCTCCTTCTATACGTTCAAGCTCTACGTCTCGATCAAGCAGGGCCTCAAGCTCGGGCGACTGCCCTTCCGCGAGGTGCTGACGACGACGCTCTTCTACCCGGCCTTCCCGATGGGCCCGATCGACGGCTCGCAGAAGTTCGACCGGGAGGCGCTGTCGCGCGACCCGGACGTGCGCCGCTGGGTGATGGGCGTCGGCCGCATCGGCATCGGCATCGTCAAGGTGTTCGTGCTCGGGGCCTGGGTCAAGGGCGCCCTCTCCGTCGAGCTGTTCGGGGTGCCGATGGAGGGCGTCTACGCGCAGGGTTGGGATACGCCCGCGCACGCGCTGCTCTTCGCCTTCGTCTCGTTCCTCTACCTGTACGTCAACTTCTCGGGCTTCACCGACATCGCGATCGGCGCGGGCTGGATGTTCAACCTGGACCTGACCGAGAACTTCCGCTTCCCGCTGATCGCCCACTCGATCCAGAACTTCTGGCAGCGCTGGCACCTGTCGCTGTCGAGGTTCATCACGGCGTACATGTTCAAGCCGATGCTGCGGCGCACCGGGCGCACGACGCTGTCGCTCGTCGTCACCTTCACGCTGATCGGGCTCTGGCACGATGTCTCCGTCGGCTACCTGCTGTGGGGCCTCGGCCACGGCACGGCCCTCGCCCTGACCACGTGGTACCGCGGCCTCGGCCGGGCGCGGCTGCCCCTGCCCGGGCCCGTCCGCACGGTCGGCGGCATCGTCGTCACGATGACCTTCGTCAGCGTCCTCAGCACCATCGCCAACCAGCCGTCGAACCGCGATCTCGCGCGGTACGTCGCATCATTCGTGGGAGTGCACCTGTGAACCGGAACCCCGACACCCCGTCCGCCTTCGGCCAGACCGCGCACGAGCTCGGCCAGGCGGTGGCAGCATGGGTCGTGGCGCACCAGCTGTTCGTCTACGTGGTCCTCGGCATCGTCGCCTGGGTCCTGGTCGCGCTCAACTACCCGCTCGAGTCGCTGACCCCGGTCTACGCCAACTACTAGGGAGCCGATGAGCCCGACCCGCCGCCGACTGATCCAGCTGGTCTGCGCCCTCGCGCTGCTCGCGGGGCTGGGCGGCGTGTTCGCGCTGGTGGCCTGGTCCGACCAGCCGCACGTGCGCTACGCGTCGCTGCGCTGCATCTACCGCGAGATCTACCACGAGCGGGGCCCCGTCGACATCGTGGTGGTCGGCACGTCCCGCACGAAGTGGGGCGTCTCGCCGGAGACGGTCGCGGCCTTCGCCGCGCCGGACGCCGACCCGCCGGCCGTCGTCCTCAACGTCTCGCGCAGCTGGCGCGGCACGAACCAGATGCTGCAGCAGCTCGCCGACGTGCAGGCCGAGCGCGGCATCCGCACCGCGATCGTCGTCGAGTACTCCCGCGAGGGCGACGTCGTCGCGACTTCGCAGCGCTACTACGACTACTACCCCGACCACGCCGCGGTCGTGCCGGTCTCGACCTTCCGCGAGGACCACGCCTTCAAGCCGCGCGAGCCGGCCTACCTCAGGGCCCGCGACCTGTTCGAGCTCCTCCAGCTGCGCGTCGACTACGCGCTCGACCGGCTGCTGTCCGGCAAGGCCGCCAAGAACGACGTCATCCCCGTCGCCGAGCGGCCGGCCGGGGACTCCGGCGGTTGCACCGGCAAGGACCGGCCGCTGCGCCAGAAGGCCCTCGACGACTGGGCGGGGCGCACCACGAAGCGGCTCGGCCCCTGGGACGAGCGCGAGCCGATCGGCTACCGGATCGGCGCGATCAACAACGACGCCCAGCGCGAGGCGATCCGCCGCATCGTCGCCTTCGGGGCCGAGCACGGGATCGGCGTCTACTTCGTGCTGATGCCGCGCTACTACGACTCGCCGACGCAGCAGGACTACCTCGACCGCTTCGAGCGGGAGTTCGGGGCGCCCCTGCTCGCGCCGCCGAAGGAGGTGCTGCGCGCGCTCAACGACGGGGGCTACTCCGACCCCAACCACCTCTGGGAGCAGGGCCGGCTGGCCTACTCGGAGTGGCTCGGCGGGGAGATCGCCCGCCGCTCGGGCGGCTAGAAGCGGCCGCGCCGGCTGCGCTCGAGCGGGGCGTAGGGGTCGACGATGGCGTTGCCGCAGAACGTCCGCCGCTCCGCGGGCGCCCGGAGCTGGACGAAGAAGCGGCGGTACGTCTCGTCGACGCAGTCGTCGCCCCGGCCCCACATCACGTGGGCGCCGCCCCGGGTCGTCAGCAGGTAGCCGTCGGCGAGCCGGGAGAAGACGGCGCGGGCCTGGCCGATCGGGGTGATCGGATCGGCGGTCGCGTTGGCCACGAGGACCGGCACGCCGGGCAGGGCGAGCGGCGCAGGGCGCTCCGGACCGGGCTCGGGGGCGGGCCACCAGACGCACGCGTAGTCGCTGGCGGCGGTCTGCCACCCGATCAGCGGGAACTGCGCGCCGACCGCGTCCGTCTCGGCGAGGAAGGCCGCGCTGCGCTCCGCGTCCGTGCCGTCGTAGTAGCGGTAGTCGCGGCAGTCGACCCCGTAGTAGACGGCGTCCGACCAGGCCGGGTCGGGGGTCGGCTTGAGCGTCTGCGGGTCGAGGCCCGCGTTGATGTACGCGGCCTCGAGGAGCGGCCAGCGGTCACCCCGGCGCGCCTCGGCGAGCAATCCCAGCAGGTCCGCGCGGCCCGATGGGCTGTAGAGCGACGCGCTGACGGCGATCCCGAACAGCCCGCTGGTCAGGCTGCGGGTGACGGGCGGCTTCGACCCGGGCACGCGCACCGCGATCGGCGCGCGCTCGAGCCGGGCGAGCAGCCGCTGGTAGTAGCCGAGCGGATCGCCGCCGAAGTCGCGGCTGCAGCCCGTCCGCGTGCCGCAGACGCGGAGGGTGTCGGTCAGGACGCGCTCGAAGCTGGCCGCGGCGCTGGCCCAGAACTGCGGCCCGGTGAGGGTGAGGTCGACGACGCCGTCGATCGCCATCCGCCGCACCGCCTCCGGGTGGGCGGCGGCGTAGGTCTGGACGTACTGGGTGCCGTACGACTCGCCGTAGAGATAGAGGCCCGGCCCGTCGAGGGCGACGCGCAGGTCCTCGAGGTCCTCGACGGCCTGCGCCGTGCCCATGTAGGGGAGGAGGCGCCGAGAGCGCAGCTCGCCGGTGCAGTTGGCCGCGAAGGCCTGTCCGGCCGGCACGGCGTCGGCCTCGCTGAGGGCGTAGCGGGCCACGGCCTGCGGGCAGGCGAGGCCGCCGCTGCGGCCCATGCCGCGCTGGTCGAAGAAGACGAGGTCGTAGACCTGCAGCATGCGGGCGGGCAGGGTCGAGGTGTAGTAGTCGGCCACCTCGATGCCGCTCGAGCCCGGGCCGCCCGTGGCCGTCACGAACAGCCCGCGGCTGCGGCCGTCGGCGGGGCGCACGGCGAAGACGACGCGGGTCGTGCGGGCGTCGGCCGGGTTGAAGTGGTCGAGCGGCACCGTCAGCGGGACGCAGATGAACGCGCTGCCCGTGGTGCAGGGCCGGCCGCCGAGGCGCTCGAGTTGGTCCGTGACGCCGGCCATGGCCGTGGATGCGGTCAGGGCGAGCGCCGCGAGGGCGAGGAGGAGGGAACGACCGACCATGCGCCAACGGTAAGCGATGTCGGTGCGCGGGAGTCCCGGGCTGCCTTCCCGGAACGAAGGGGCGGTGTCATCGGGCAGGTACTAGCTTTCGCGTTGCGGTCTCTGCGCCATCACGGTGCTGGTGCGAATGACCGCGTTGGACAGCTCGCTGGCCCTCCCGGCGATCGATCGCGGGCCCGGCGACGCCTTCGGTCGCCAGCTCTGCTTCGGCCTCGGCTCGCGGATCGTCGCGGCGGGAGCGTTCGACCCGGGCCTCGTGCAGGGCACGCCGATGCCAATCACGGGCCGCGCAATCGCCCGTATCGGTGCGGCGCGGATCCGGCCGACCGCGCTCGCGCCGAGCGACACCCTCCCGATGCGGGTTCGCCTCCGGGACGCCCCGTCCCGAGCCGAGCTACTTGACGGAGAAGGAGCCCTTCATCGTCGGGTGCGGCGTGCAGATGAACGTGTAGGTGCCCTTCTTGAGGGTCACTGTCGCCGTCTTCGTGCCCATGTAGCTGAGGCCCGTGATCTCTGTGTTGACGCCCGCGCCCTGCAGCACGAAGTTGTGGATCGTGGACTTGTCGGCGACGGTGATGGCGTAGCGGCCGGCCTTGAGGCTCGTGACCTTCTTGCCGCCCTGCGTGAGGGTGATCGTGAAGCCGGGTCCGACTGTGCCCTGGAGCTTCGTCTGGGCCGCGGCGGGGGCGGCGGCGACGAGCAGGGCGAGGAGGGCGGCGGGGAGGAGGATTCGATGTCGCTTCATGGCGGGCTCTTCGCAGGGACCGGGCTGGCGGTCTACACCGGTGCCGGCCCCCAGCGCTGCATGACCCGGTCGATGCCGATCAGCACGAAGCAGATGGCGATCCCGAACACCACGATCGCGAGCGTGTTCACCAGCGCCATCGGATAGCCAAGCTCGACGACGTTAATGAAGCCGTAGGGGTAGGCGTCGATGATCGCGCCGCGGGCGTAGGTGAAGGCGAGCCACGCAATCGGGATCACGAGCGCGGCCGGGATCAGGCCGCGCTCGAGCCATCTGCGCGGGCCGAAGGCGATGAACGCGAGGACGGCCAGGGGCGGCGTGACGTAGTGCTGGAGGGCGTTGCTCAGCAGCTCCCAGCCCTCCATCGGCGGCGCAACCGGGGCCAGCACGACCGCGTAGACGATGCCCGTCACGGAGATCATCAGGAGCGCGTCGAACAGGAGCACCCGGCGGTGGCGGCTCGGCGCGCTCGGGCGCAGAGCCAGGTGCGCCGACACGAGCACGACGAGGATCAGGCTCCAGTGTGTGAAGTAGGAGAACCAGTCGGCGAGCCGGCCGACCGTGTCGCTCTCGCCGAAGAGGCCGCGGTCGGCGGGCGGGAAACTGCCCGGGTCCGTGACGGTCAGGGTCAGCGAGATCGCCATGCCGGCGATCCCGGCGAGCGCGACCACCCCGAAGGCGGCACGGGCGAGGGGCGTCGGGGCCACGAAGGTGATTCTACGCCGCTGCAGCCCTGCCGCGGCCGTCGTCATCCACCTCGCTGATCGTGAACCCGCGGGGCAGGGCCGCGTCGAGCGTGACGGAGGCGGCGCAGGGCGGCGCCACGGCGAGGAGCGGCACGATCGTGATGCCACCGTGGACCTGCGGGCACCCGGGCGCGAGGGTGATTGCGGTCGGGTCGGGGACCAGGGTGGCGTCCATGTCGTCGCCTCCGTGTCGGCTGCACGGGGGAGTCAGCCGGAGCCCGACGGCGCCTACGCGGGTGCGGGTTCGGGCGCGGGTGCGGGCGGGCGCACGAGCCGCAGGAGCTCGCAGGCTCCCGCCGCCCACCAGGCGGCCATGAAGGAGACGCACCAGATGCAGACGTTGCCGTCGAAGTGCGCCTGCTCGACGTAGCGCAGGTAGATCGTGAAGATCGCCCCCACCAGAAACAGGACGAGGCTGATCGCCCGGACGGGCTGGAGCCGCCACGGCGTCAGCGCGAGCAGGACGGTGGCGGCGGT
>SXGQ01034240.1_pt1 | contig 11342 bp, 9 predicted proteins | sample 3178371 | NCBI WGS metagenome assembly SXGQ01 (sample SAMN11356859, study PRJNA531348) | freshwater metagenome | isolation source: freshwater sample F1-20 | place: China: Fuxian Lake, Yuxi | collected 2017-12-25 | reverse complement strand
TCTCCATTCCCCGAATGTCCCGTCGACCGTAACCGAACTTGAATCCAAGCTCAAGTCCTAGTAGTCCTATCTGCACCGGCCCGGATCGCCCGTCGATCCTGACCACCTGGTCACAACGTCGCGCTGGAGGAGAGCAATGCCCAACGTCGCAGAGGCTGCTTGGACGCACGCCCGCACCGATCCCGACCGGATCGCCCTCCGCGGGTCGGGTGACCCCTGGACGTATGGCGATCTGCAGCGGCGCAGCGCCGCGTTCGCGGGCGCCGTCGCCGCCGCGGGCATCGCGCCGGGCGACCGGGTGCTGCTCAGCGCACCGAGCGTGCCGGAGTTCGCCGCCGCGTACTTCGCCCTGCACGCTGCGGGCGCCGCGGTGGTCACGGTCAACACGATGGCCACGAAGCCCGAGATCGAGTACGTCATCGCCGACGCGGAGTGCAAGCTCGTCGTCGTCTGGCACGAGGTCGGCTCGGCCCCGGCCGACGCGGCGGCCGCGCAGGACGTCCCCTGCTGGACACTCGAGCCGGACGCCGCGGTGTCGTCTGGCGAACCCCTCACCGACCTCCACGACGCCGCGCTGGAGGACACCGCCACCATCCTCTACCCGCCCGGCCCGACCGGCCGGCCGAAGGGCGCGCAGCTGACGACCGGCAACGTCCTGGCCTGCGCGCGGATCTTCTCCGAGGTCCTCGAGGTCACACCCGACGACCGGTTCGGCACCGGCCTGCCGCTGTTCCACGTCTTCGGCCAGGCGGTGGTCATGGGGACGACGATCCGGGCGGGCGCATCGCTCTCGCTGCTGTCCCCCTTCACGCCCGGCGCGATGCTGGAGATGCTGCGCCGCGACGAGCTCACGCTCATGGCCGGGGTCCCGACGATGTGGAACGCCATGCTCCACGCCGCCGGCGACTACGGCCCCGACGACTTCACGTCGCTGCGCCTGGCCGCGTCAGGCGGGGCGTCGCTGCCCGCCGAGGTCATGCGCGCGTTCACTGACCGGTTCGGCTGCCTGATCCTGGAGGGCTACGGCCTGACCGAGACGACGGGCGCCGCGACGTTCAACGGCATCCACCGCGAGCGCAAGACGGGCGCCGTCGGCATCGCGCTGCCGGAGTGCCAGGTCGAGATCCGCGGCGACGACGGCAAGCCGGTCCCCACCGGTGAGGTCGGCGAGGTCTACGTCACCGGCCCGGTGATCATGAAGGGCTACTACAACCGCCCGGAGGCGACGGCCGAGGCGCTCGTCGAAGGCTGGCTGCGCAGCGGCGACCTCGGGACCATGGACGAGGACGGCGACGTGCGCATCGTCGACCGCCTGAAGGACCTCATCATCCGCGGGGGCTACAACGTCTATCCCCGCGAGGTCGAGGAGGTGCTCTACGAGCATCCGGACATCGTCGAGGTCGCGGTCATCGGCGTGCCCGACGACCATCTCGGCGAGGAGATCGCCGCGGTGATCGCGCCGCGCGAGGGCGCCGAGATCGACCCCGTGGCGCTGAAGGCGTGGACGAAGGAACGGCTGTCGGCGTACAAGGTGCCGCGCCTGGTGCAGCTCGTCGACGCGCTCCCGAAGGGGCCGACCGGCAAGGTGCTCAAGCGCGCGATCGACGCCGACGAGGTGCGGGCGTCGGCCATGACCACGGTGGCGGCGTCGTGAACGTCGAGGGACGGACCGCGATCGTCACCGGCGCGGCGGGCGGCATCGGCCGCGCGATCGCGCTGCGGCTGGGCGCCGAGGGCGCCCGGGTTGCCGCCGTCGACCTCGACGGCGAGGGCGCGCAGGCGACCGCCGCACAGCTCGGCGACGGTGCGATCGGGATCGGCGCCGACGTCGCCGACGAGGCGGCGCTCACCGCGCTGATCGCGCAGACCGAGGCCGCGCTGGGCCCCGTCGACCTGTTCTTCGCCAACGCGGGCGTCGGCGCCGGGCTCGGGCTGGACAGCAGCGAGGCCGAGTGGCACCTGTCGCTCGAGGTCAACGTCATGGCCCACGTCCGCGCGGCGCGCCTGCTCGTGCCCGGCTGGCTCGAGCGCGGCGAGGGCTACTTCGTCTCGACCGCGTCGGCCGCCGGCCTGCTGACGCAGATCGGCTCGGTCCCCTACTCGGTGACCAAGCATGCTGCGGTCGCGTTCGCCGAGTGGCTGTCGGTCACCTACGGCGACGACGGCGTGCGGGTCAGCTGCCTGTGCCCGATGGGCGTGAACACGAACATGCTCAACGCCGGCATCGACGCCGACGACGACGCGCAGCAGATGGGCGCCCGCGTCGTCACCCACGCCGGTGACGTGCTCGAGCCCGAGGACGTCGCGAACGTCGTCCTGGAGGCGGTCGGCGACGAGCGGTTCCTCATCCTCCCCCACCCCGAGGTGCTCGAGTTCTATGCCCGCAAGGGCCGCGACTACGACCGCTGGCTGCGTGGGATGCGCCGGCTCCAGGCGGCGGTCGCATGAGTGCGCCGCACGCGATCCTCGTCGACTTCGGCGGGGTGCTGACGACCAGCGTCCACGAGGCGTTCGCGGCGTTCGGCGCGACGCTGGGCGACCCCGGCCTGCCGATGCGCCTGCTGCGCGAGGACCCCGAGAGCGCCCAGCTCATCGTGGAGGCCGAGTGCGGGCGGCTGGAGGACGAGGACTTCGAGACGGCGTTCGCGGCGCGGCTGGCCGCCCACGGCGCCGAGGTGGAACCCGCGGGCCTCATCCGCAACCTCCAGGCTGGGCTGGTGCCCGACGAGGAGATGCTCGCGCTCGTCGCGGCACTGCGCGCCGGCGGCCACCCGGTGGCGCTCGTGACGAACTCGTTCGGTCGCGACTGCTACGAGGGATTCGACCTCGACGCGCTCGCCGATGTCGTCGTGGTGTCCGGTCAGCTCGGCGTGCGCAAGCCGTCGCGGCGGATCTACACGGCGGCGGCCGAGGCGCTCGACGTGCCCGCCGAGCGGTGCATCATGGTCGACGACCTCGAGCACAACCTGGCGGGCGCGGCACGGGTCGGGATGGAGGGCGTGCTGCACCGCAGCGCCGCCGCGACGTCGGCGGAGCTGCGGGAGCGGTTCGGGATTCTCGTCGCGGTCTGAGACACGCGCCGGGTCACGGCGCACTTCGCCTTCCGGGGGAGACCGCGCCGCATTCGTAAGCGAGGATCACGGCGTGGATCCGGTCGCGTGCGCCGACCTTGGTCAGCACGTTGCGGACGTGGCTCTTGACCGTCGTCTGCTCCACGGTCAGCGCGGCGGCGATCTCGGCGTTGGAGCGCCCCTGGGCGATGAGCAGGAACACCTCGAGTTCGCGTGGCGTGAGGTCGGCAAGCCGAGGATCCCGGGAGGAGCTCAGGATCGGCTGCTCGACCACCCGCTCGATCACCCGTCGGGTCACCGCGGGTGAGAGCAGCGCGTCGCCGAGCGCGACGACGTGGATCGCGTGCAGCAGATCCTCGGGGGTGCTGCGCTTGAGCAGGAACCCGCTGGCGCCGGCGCGCAGCGCGCCGACGACGTACTCGTCCTCGTCGAAGGTCGTGAGGATGACTACCCGCGCGTCCGGCACCCGTGCGATCAGCTCGCGGGTCGCGGTGACGCCGTCCATCTGCGGCATACGGACGTCCATCAGCACGACATCAGGGTGGTGGTGTGGCGCGCGGCGCAGCGCGATGTCGCCGTCCTCGGCCTCGGCGACCACATCGAGCGTCGGGTCGCTGGAGAGGATGAGGCGCAGGCCGCGGCGGACCAGGTCGTCGTCGTCGACCAGCATCACGCGGATCGCGTCGTTCGCGTCGGTCACGGCGTTCTCGGCCCTTGGGGCAGCGTCGCGCGGACCTCGAAGTGGTCACTGACGCGGCGGACGTCCAGCGTGCCGCCGAGCAGCGCCGCGCGCTCTCGCATCCCGGTCAAACCGTGGCCGCCCGTGGTTCGCGCGGGCGCGCCGTCGGCGACGGGGTTGGCCACGGTGAGCGTGAGCACGCCGTCGCGGCACTCGAGCGTCAGTTCGGCGGCGCCGGTGCCGTGACGCGCGGCGTTGGTCATCGCCTCCTGTGCGATGCGATAGACAGCGCGATCGATCGGTGGCGGCAGTCGCAGCTCAGGGTTGGTGCGGTCGCGCAGCGAGAAGTCCAGGCCGGCGGCCCGGTGGCGGTCGACGAGCGCGGCGATGCGGTCGATGCCGGGCAGCGGCTCCAGGTCGGCTGGCGCGCCATCGCGCAGTCCGCCCAGGATCGCGTCGATGTCCTGCATCGTTTCGCGCGCGATCTCCTCGATGGTCGCGATCGCCTCGCGGCTGCGCTCCGGCTGACTGTCCTGAACGACCCGCGCCGCTCCCGCTTGGATGAGGATCGAGTTGATCGCGTGTCCGGCCGAGTCGTGGAGTTCACGAGCGATCCGCGTCCGCTCCTCGGCGACCGCGAGGCGCTGCTCGCGCACGATGCGCTCCCGCTCCTGCGCGGCCCGCTGCCGCGCCAGGCGTCGGCGATCACCGACGACCCAGCCGCCCGCCCACAGGAGCGCGGTGATCGCGTAGTCGCCCGCCTCGGGCCCAAAGTGAGCCCAGGCGGCGGCGACAAACGCCGCGAAGGCGGCGCTGCAGGCGATCAGGATCAAGAAGGTGTCCTGTCTCCTCCGGTCCCGCTCGGCGAGCGTGGCGAGGACGAACGCCGGAGCGGGCGCGGTCAGCACGGCATAGTCGAGTGCGACGAGCGCCACCGTGGCGCCGAGGACCGCGACCAGCGCCGCTCGCGGCGCCCGGTGACGTGCCAGCAGCGGGAGCGCGACGAGCAGGCAGGCGGAGACGCCCACCATGTCGGCTCCGCCCGTCGCGCCGGCCTTCGCGCCGCCGAACGCCTGGGTGGCCATCTGCGCGACCGAGAATCCGAACACCGCAGCCGTGAGCGCAGCGTCGAGCGCGAGTTGGCGTCGCGAGCTCGGCGCGGTCGTGATCATCGACACCAGGCGGAGCCTAATGGCGCGCCCCCTGCCCGGACACCTCCCGCGGAAGGAGGCGTCTCCTCCCGCGGGAGGAGACCGAGGATCCGCCGAACGGACGTTTCGCGCGGACCGCGGCCGACTCAGCATCCCCGGTCATGCGAACCACACCGATCTCCGCCCATCCGGTCGACCGCACCGGGCGCTGGCTTGCCAGCCTCACCGGCTGGGTGCTCGCCCACAAGCGCCTGGTCGCGGTCGGCTGGCTCGCGCTCACCTTGGTCGGGTTCTACGGCGCCGCGAAGGTCACCGACGCGCTCAACGAGGACTTCACCATGCCCGACAGCGCGAGCACCGTCACGAACGAACGGATCGTCAGTCGCTTCGACTCGGGCGGTGCAACCCCGCCGCTCGTCGCCGTCGTCACGCTGCCACCCGGAACGACGGCAAGCGCTCCGGCGGTCCGCGCCGACCTGCGGACACTCGAGCAGGACCTCGCGCGCGCCGTCCCCGGCGCTCGCGTCGCGTCCTTCGGTTCCACATCCGAGCCGGCCTACGTCTCAGACGACGGTCGCACCACGTTTGCGATCGTGCATCCGCCGTCGACCGTGGTCGACAACGCCGGGCCGAGCGGGAACGAGATCAGTGACGCGACGCTCGCGAGCGCCGAGCAAGCCGCCGCCGACGCGCGCGTGGGCGGCGCCGAGGTACGGCTCACGGGGGCCGCGCTGCTGGCCCGCGAGACGCCAGGCGAGGGCGGTGGTCCCAGCTTCCTGAACGAGACACTCATCGCCGGCGTCGGGGCACTGATCGTGCTGGCGTTCGTCTTCGCGTCCGCACTCGCCCTCGTACCGCTGCTGATGGCGATCGTCGCGATCCCGGTCACCCTGCTGGCCGTTTGGGGGCTCACCGCGCTGACGGAGGTCAACCTGGTCGTCGTCTTCCTCGTCTCGCTGATCGGCCTCGGTATCGCGATCGACTACGCGCTCCTGATCGTCATGCGCTGGCGGGAGGAACGAGAGCGCGGTGCAAGCAACGAGGAGGCGATTATTCACGCCGCCGGAACCGCCGGGCGCGCGGTGCTGTTCAGCGGCACCACCGTGGCCATCGGACTGCTCTCGGCGCTCGTGCTGCCGGTGCCGTTCCTGCGCTCGATGGGCTTGGGCGGCCTGCTCATCCCGCTCGTGTCCGTCGCCGTCGCGCTGACGCTGCTGCCCGTCGTACTCGCGACGGTCGGGCCGGTCGCCGACGCCCGCCGGCTGCGACGCACCGACCGCGCCGAGCGGCACTGGGCCGCGTGGGCGCGCCTGGTCATCCGCCACCGCGTCGCCGCCGCGCTCGGCGGCACAGCCGTGCTCGTCGCGCTGTGCATCGTCGCGCAGGGCATGTTGCTCGGCACCCCTGAAGCACAATCCCTCGGCGGCACCGGCGACCCGAAGGCCGCACTCGAGCAGCTCGAACGCTCGGGCATCGGCGCCGCGCCGCTCGCGCCCATCGAGGTCCTGACCCCGGCCGCCCGCGCGGACGACACGGCCGCCCGCATGGCGACGGTCGATGGCGTCCGCGCCGCCAGCGCACCGGGCGGCGCGTGGCGCGCCGATGGAGACGCGGTCGTCGAGGTCTTCCCGCGCAGTGACACCAACTCGCAGGCCGGACGTGAGTCGGTCGATGCCGTGCGTGACGCCGCCGCTGCAAAGCCGGCGACGACGGTCGGCGGAGGCACCGCGGAGACGATGGACTTCATCGACGGCGTCTACGGCTCCTTCCCGCTGATGCTCGTGCTGATCTCGGTCGTCACGTTCGTGCTGCTCGCGCGCGCGTTCCGCTCGATCGTGCTGCCCGCGAAGGCGATCGCGATGAACCTGCTGTCGGTCTTCGCGACCTGGGGCGTGATGACGCTCGTCTGGCAGCACGGCGTCGGTACCGAGCTGCTGTTCGGCGTCGACCCCACCGGATCGGTGCTGTCGTGGGCGCCGGTGATCGTGTTCGCGTTCATCTACGGGCTCTCGATGGACTACGAGGTGTTCATCCTCGCCCGGATGCGCGAGGAGTACGACCGCACCGGCACCACCGACGAGGCGGTCGTGCGCGGAATGGCCGGGACCGGGCGGCTCGTGACCAGCGCGGCGCTGATCGTCTTCCTCGCGTTCGCCGCGATGGCGACCGCTGGTGAGGCGGACCTGCAGGTGCTCGCCACCGGACTCGCCGCAGGCGTCCTGATCGACGCGCTGATCGTGCGCACGCTGCTCGTCCCCGCCACCGTCTCGTGGCTCGGCCGCTGGAACTGGTGGATGCCCGAGCGCGGCCGGCGGCTCCTGCGCCTGCCGGCGGTCACACCGGCCGCCGAGTCATGAACACCAGCACCCTCGTCAGCCGGCCGCGACCGCCAGCTCCGCGAGGTGCTGCTCGAGCAGCGCGTTGACCGCCTCGGGGTTCTCCTTGGCGTGCACGTGCCCGGTGCGCTCCATGTACTCCAGCCGCGCCCCGGGGATCAGCTCCGCGATCTGCCGGGACTTCGGCGGCGGGTACGTGTGGTCCTCGGTCCCGGCCACGACGAGCACCGGGACCGTGATGCCCGGCAGCTCGTCGAGGATGCCCTTGCGGTGGGCGATGTGCCACGCCGCATCGGCGTACTCGGGCGTCCGGCTGCGCAGCATCGCGGTGACGTCGGCGAGGATCTCGGCGCGCGACGGGTCGGTCAGCGTGGTGTCGCCCATCATGAACTGCAGGACGCCGTCGAGCACCGGCTCCATGCCGTGTTCGGAGAGCGCCGCGATGAGCTCGTCCATCGCCTCGGCCTGCTCCTCGACGTCCGCGCTCGTCCCCATCGCGACGAGCGACCGGACGAGCTCGGGCCGGCGCGCGGCCAGGCGCAGCCCGACGAACCCGCCCATCGAGTTGCCGACGAACGTCACCGGCGCGATGCCGAGCGACTCGATGAGCGCCACCACATCGTCGGTGAGCGTGTCCATGTCGAGCTGCTCGCGCGGGTGGCGGGCGCTGTCGCCCTGGCCGCGGTGGTCGTAACGGACGACGCGGAAGCGGTCGGAGAACGCCTCGGCCTGCGCGGCGAACATCTGGACGTCGAAGAACATCGACGGGCTGAAGACGATCGCCGGGGCGTCCCGGGGTCCTTCGTCGAGGTAGTGCAGGGTCGTGCCGTTGACGGAGATGGTCGGCATGCGAGCTCCTCAGGTGGGGCACTCGACGATGGAGCAACATGAGTTCGACGTCAAGTTCGTACCGTGGCCACAACGTACTTTATCGCAACTTGCAGGGAGATTCCGAGACAACACGGTTCTAACTTGACATCGAATTCAACATCAGGACATACTCGTGGAGTGCTGCGATCACCGCTCCGGCGGTGAGGGCAGCCGGAGGAGAGAAACCGCCGGCCCCACCCCAGGAGCCGGCACGATCGGGCGCTGCCGCATCGCGGGTCCACCGCGTGCCGCGGGTCTGTGCCCGGAGGAGAGGATCTATGCGTCTTCGCATGATCGGCGCCGTCGCCCTGGCAGCCGCCAGCGTGCTCGCGGCAGGTTGCGGCAGCGACGATGGAGATGGCGAGAGCGCCTCCACGACCGCGTCCGACGAGAAGTACTCCATCGGGATCGTCGGCTTCTCCGCCGCCGATCAGACGTCCGAGCAGGCCATCGCCGGCATCAAGGCGATGTCCGAGGAGAAGGGCTACGAGGTCACGAGCGTCGACCCGCAGGGGTCGACCGACAAGGCCGTCGCCGCCATGCAGGACCTGGTCCAGAAGAACGTCGACATGCTCGTCGTGACGGTCTTCCCCAGCGACGCCATGACCGCGGGCGTCCGTGCCGCGAAGGCCGCGGGCATCCCGGTCGTCTCGCTGTCGGGCGGCACCGCCGACGGCGTGCAGGTCAACTACGACGCGGGCAAGCCGGCCGGCAAGCTAGTCGCCGATCAGCTCGTCAAGGACACCGGCGGCAAGGGCAAGCTTCTCGCCCTGGGCTACAAGAGCGGCCTGCCGTGCATCGGCCGCGAAGAGGCGCTCGACGCCGCGATCGAGCCCACGTCGATCCAGCAGACCCGCAACGAGGTCCCGATCCCCGGCCAGGTCGAGGCGTCGACCCAGTTCACGCAGGCGTGGCTGGCGAAGAACCCCGACGTCGGTGACGGCCTCGCCGTCTGGGGCTGCTTCGACGACCCGGCGCTCGGCGCCATCGCCGCGATCAAGCAGGGCAACCGCGAAGGCGTGAAGGTCTACGGCGTCAACGGGCAGCCCGGCGCGATCAAGGCCATCCAGGACGGCGACATGGACGGCACCGTCTACCTCAAGGTGTTCGAGGCCGGCGAGCAGATCGCCGAGCGCACCGGTGAGGTCGTCGAGGCCGGCGTCGACGCCGAGCCGAAGGACGTGCCGATCCCGAGTGACCTCATCACCCCGGAGAACGTGGACGCGTTCGTCGAGGAGAACCCTGACGCCCTGAAGGGCCTCTAGTCACGAACACCCGGACCCGGAGCCGCGCCCCCCTTCACCCGCGGGCGCGGCTCCACCCGATCTCGGAGCCCACATGCGCGTGACCGACACCACCACTCCGCAGGCCGCCGGCAACGGCGTCGCCCCCGCCGGACCGCCCATCGTCGAGATGCGCGGCATCTCGAAGTCGTTCGGCGGCGCCCGTGCGCTGGACGACGTCTCGATCTCCCTCGACGCCGGCCACGTCCTCGCCCTGTGCGGGGCCAACGGCGCCGGCACGTCGACGCTCGTGCGGATCCTCGCGGGCGTGGAGACCGCCGACGCCGGGACGATCCGTGTCGCCGGCGAGGACGTGTCGATCGACTCCCCCCAGGACGCCACACGCCTGGGCCTGAACTTCATCCACCAGGAGCTGAACCTCGTCCCGAAGTTCACCGGCCTGCAGAACATGGCCCTCGGCTACGAGGGCGGTTCGCGCACCGGTTTCCTGGACCGGCGCGCGGCCCGGCGCCGCGCCGTCGAGGTCATCGAAGGGCTCGGCGGCGGCGTGCCGCTCGACACCGAGGTCGAACGACTCACGGTCTCCGAGCGCTGGATGATCTCCCTCGGCCGCTCGCTCATGCGCGAGGCCCGCGTCATCGCGATGGACGAGCCGACGGCGTCGTTCACCGACGAGGAGGCCGAGCGCCTCTTCTCGGTGATCGCCGACCTGACGAAGAGCGGCGTCGGCGTCCTCTACATCTCCCACCGCCTCGACGAGGTGCTGCACGTCTCGCGCGATGTCACCGTCCTGCGCAACGGCCGGATGGTCGGCACGTTCGTCGCCGACGAGATCGACCGTGACCGGCTGACCCGCGAGATCATCGGCCGCGAGGTCACCGACCTCACACCGCCCCCGGACGAGGCCGTCGAGCGTCACCTGCACAGCGAGCCGGTGCTGACCGTCCGCGGGCTGACCCGCGAGCCGCGCGTCCACGGCGTCGACCTCGACGTCCACCCCAAGGAGATCCTCGGCGTCGCCGGCCTCGTGGGGTCGGGGCGCACCGAGCTCGCCCGCCTGATGTTCGGCGCCGATAGCCCGACCGGCGGCGCCATGCAGCTCGGCGGCAAGGACTTCAGCCCCCGGTCGCCGTACGACGCGATCCGGCGCGGAGTGGCGCTCGTGCCCGAGGAGCGCCGCTCGGAGGGGCTGCTGCTCCAGGAGTCGGTGGCTCGCAACATCGCGCTGGCGACCATGCACGACGACCGCCAGCCGACCACCCGGCTGCTCAGCCCGGGCCGGATGCGCGCCACCGCCAAGGAGATGGTCGAGCGCTTCGGCATCAAGATCAGCTCGGTCGACCAGCCCGTCGGCGACCTGTCCGGCGGCAACCAGCAGAAGGTCGTGGTCAGCAAGTACGTCCGCGCCGCGCCGAAGCTGCTGATCCTTGACGAGCCGACCGTCGGCGTCGACGTCGGGGCGCGCGGGGAGCTGTACGGGATCATCCGCGAGCTGGCCCACGCCGGCGCCGCGATCGTCCTCATCTCCAGCGACTTCGAAGAGCTCGCGATCTGCGATCGCGTCGCCGTCATGCGCGAGGGCAGGGTCGTCGACATCGTCGACGGCGCCCACGCGACGAAGGACCACCTCACCTCGCTCTGTTACGCCGTCCCGGAGGAGAAGCAGGCATGACCAACATCCCGATCGACGCGGGGCTGCGGACCTCCGGGCGCAGCTTCGACGCCTGGAAGTTCTTCGGCCGCTACGGCGCGCTGCTCGTGCTCGGCCTCATGATCGTCGTGGTCGCGACGCTCGAGCCCGACACGTTCGCCACCCGCGACAACGCCATCAACATCCTCAACCAGAGCGCGCTGGCCGCCATCATCGCGATGGGCCTGACGTTCCCGCTCGTCGCCGGTGAGTTCGACCTGAGCATCGGCTACAACGCCAGCCTCGCGGGCATCGTCGCGTGCACGCTCATGGTCGACTCCGGCGCCTCGATCCCCGTCGC